>ERZ1292640.468-Hain-H43-02um-R1-468-length-32761-cov-14_pt1 | contig 19565 bp, 21 predicted proteins | sample MGYA00564404_ERZ1292640 | MGnify/ENA primary metagenome ERZ1292640 (study PRJEB36523, sample SAMEA6512636) | groundwater metagenome | collected 2019-01-08 | study: AquaDiva: Metagenomics assemblies of 32 groundwater samples
CATCTTGACTCGCCAAAAATCAAAGACCGCGTTCGCGAACTTTTAGAAAAACACCAGAAAGACGCTTTAATGTCGCAAAGATTAGCGACCTTAATTCTGGACGTACCGATAAAATTCAGTTTGAAAGATTGCGAGCTTCACGGCTTTGACAAGTCGGCCGTGGTGGAGCTTTTCCAAAAATTGAATTTTAAACGGCTACTTAACCAGCTATCCACCCTGGATACGGAAAAAATAAAAATCTCCGGCGGGCAAGGAGATCTATTCGGTAGCGGCCAAGATGACCGCGAGAAAAAAAAATCCGCCCGTAGAAGCAAAGGAGATTATAAGCTGATCAACGACAAGGAGGAATTGAAAAAATTTATCACTCTTCTTAAAAAACAAGAAGAGTTCTGCTTTGACACCGAATCCACCAGTGTTGATCCGTTTCGAGCCGAGCTCTTGGGCGTCAGCTTTTCTTGGGAGAAAAACGAGGCTTTTTATCTGCCGAAATTAATGGTTGAATCGGCCCGAAAAGAGCTGGCTGAAATCTTCGGAGATAAAAAAATCAAAAAAATCGGTCATAATTTGAAATATGATTTAGAAATTTTAGAGCAATCCGGTTTTAAGGTTGACGGCGTATACTTTGACACAATGGTTGCTTCCTATATTTTAAATCCCGGCCACCGCCAACACAGTTTGAATACCTTGGCCTTTGTGGAATTGGGCTACGAAATGCAACCGATTGAAGAGCTTATCGGCAAAGGCAAGAATCAAATCTCCCTGGCCGATGTCCCTTTAGAAAAAGTCTCCTGGTACTCTTGCGAGGACGCCGACTTAAGCTATCAACTTTACCAAAAACTGAAAAAAGAACTGGAAAAACAAGGGATGTTCGGTTTGTTTGAAGATTTGGAGATGCCCCTAGTTGAGGTCTTGTCGGCAATTGAAAAAAATGGCGTCAAAATAGACAGCAAGGTTTTAAAAAATTCATCAATCCAGATTACCAAAAGAATTAAACTGATTGAACAAAAAATTCACCGCTTAGCTGGCAAGAAATTCAATGTCGCCTCACCCTTACAGCTCAAGCAAATCTTGTTCGGTAAGATGGATATTTCATCGGTCGGACTGGGTAAAACCAAAACCGGCATTTCCACCTCCGCCGGCGAATTGGAAAAACTCCGCGGCGAGCATAAAATTATTGACTTAATTCTGGAATTCAGGGAACTTTCCAAATTAAAAAATACTTATTTGGACGCTTTGCCCAAGTTGGTCAATCCGAAAGACGGCCGGGTTCACACCAGCTTCAATCAAACCGTCACCGCCACTGGCCGGCTTTCTTCTTCCGAGCCAAACCTGCAAAACATCCCCATCCGCACCGAGACCGGACAAAAAATCAGAAAAGCGTTTATCGCCGAAAAGGGATATGAAATCGTCAAAGCCGATTATTCACAAATCGAGCTTCGGATCGTCGCCTCCTTAGCCAATGACCAAAAAATGCTTAAAGCTTTTGAAAAAAAAGTGGACATCCACACCCAAACCGCCGCGGTCATTAATGATGTCCCGCCGGAAAAAGTCACCCCGCTGATGCGCCGGCAAGCCAAAGAAGTGAATTTCGGCGTCCTGTACGGCATGGGCGCTTGGGGGCTTTCCGAGCGCACCGGCATCACCAGCGCCGAAGCCCAGAGATTTATTGCTCGCTACTTTGAGACTTACAAAGAAGTGAGAAAATACATCCAAGAAACCATTGAATTAGCCCGCGAACGCGGTTACGTGGAAACTTTTTACGGCCGAAGGCGATATATTCCCGAAATCAATTCCGGCGTCCAGCAAGTGAGAAGCGCCGCCGAGAGAATGGCGATAAATATGCCGATTCAGGGCACCGCCGCCGACTTGATTAAATTGGCGATGATTGAAATCCATAAAGAATTGCCAAAAATTTCTCCCCGCTCTAAAATGATCATGCAAGTCCACGACGAGCTGGTTTTTGAAGTGCCAAAAAATGAAGTCAAAAAAGTCGCCCAGTTTATCCAAAGGGCGATGAATGGCGTCTACAAACTGCGCGCGCCCATTGAAACCGAGGTCTCGGCCGGCAAAAACTGGGGGGAGACGGAAATTGTCAGCTTATAGTTTATAGCATATGGCTTATAGTCGACGATTTTTGTCGCCAAAGACTATATGCCATAAGCCATACGCCATATGCTATTTTTTATCTCTGGCACGGACCATTTCCGCGCCCAACAAAAATTAAAAGAGCTCACCCTTCAATTCATCCAAAAGAGGGATAAAAACGGATTAAACGTGATCCGCTTGGATGGGGAAGCTTTGGATTTTGAAAATTTCAAACAAGAGGCCCTGACGGTGCCTTTTTTAGGCGAGAAAAAATTGATCATCGTCAAAAATGTCCTAAAAACCAAAAAACGATGGGAGCCGATTTTTGAATTTTTGAAGTCGCGAGGCGAAACACTGGAAAATAATTTCGTTTTTATCGAACTATTAACCAATGAAAAAAAGGCCCGGCCGGCCGGAACTTTTTTTAGTTACCTAAAAAAACAAAAATACTCTTGGGAATTCAACCTGCTAAAGGAAAACCAACTGAAAAAATGGTTGGACGGCTATTTGGCGGATAAAAAAATAAAAACAGATAAAGAAGCGCTGGAAGAACTGATAATTTCCGTCGGTAATGACTTGGGTCACCTCACTTTGGAAATTGAAAAATTGGCCGCCTATAAAGATGGCGACTTGATTAAAAAAGAAGACGTCCAACTTCTCGTCAAAGCCAAATTTGACGAAAATATTTTTAATCTGGTGGACGCGATGGGAGAAAAGAACAAGAGACGCGCCCTGAAACTGGCCAGTGACCAAATAAACGGCGGTAATCACCCGCTTTCAATCTTATCAATGGTCAATCGACAGTTTAAAATCCTGATCAAAATTAAAGAACGACAAGAAAGAAACGAGCGGCTGAATAATCTTGAGCTCGCTTCAGCGCTCGGCCTCCACCCCTTTGTCGTCCAGAAAGCGTCCCGACAAGCAAAAAATTTCACCTTTGACCGACTGCTAAAAGCACAAAATGAATTAATCCAAATGGAAAGCCTACTCAAATTCGGCGCCAAAAACCCGGAGCTTTTGTTTGATTTGTTTATCGTTAAATATTGTTAGGATTAAAAAAACCCCGCCCTTCGCGAAGGGCGGGGTTAAAATTATTTTCCGAGTTGATTTAGTTTTTTCATTAATCGCGATTTCTTACGAGCGCCGGCATTTTTTTTAAGAATCTTTTTCTGGACGGATTTATCAATCAATTTAATCGCTGATTTAATCTGTTCGGCCGCCTTCTGGTCTTTGGCGTCAATCATCTTTTGTGATTTTTTTACCAAATCTTTGATGGTTTTTTTGATTTTTAAATTTTTGTCTGCTCGCTTGGCGCTTTGGCGCATTGCCTTCATCGCCGCTTTTTTAATTGGCATAAAAATATAAATTTATTTTATAAAACAGAATTAGTATAGCATAGTGACTTATTTTTGACAAGGTCTGGCTGTTGACTTAAAATAAAGCCATAATCCTTAACCCACCCATATGTTTAAAAGCAATTCAACTGGTCATTCCCATGAAACCGACACGGTTATCGGGCCCTCCGTCAAGTTGGAAGGCGACTTCGTCACCGAGGGCAACATCATCATTGATGGGATCGTCTCCGGCGAAATTAAGACCGCAAGAAATCTCAAAGTCGGCGCTGGGTCAAAAATTTTTGCCAATGTCTCGGCGGAGAACGCGCTGGTTGCCGGCGAGATCCAGGGCAACGTCAGAATAACCAATCGATTGGAGCTGACCTCGAGCGCCAAAGTTTTTGGCGATATAAAAACCGGCATTTTAGCGATGGCGGCTGGAGCGATGCTTTCCGGCAAGTGTCAGGTCGGCGATGAAAAGAGCCGGTCGCCCAAAATTGATTTTTCTCGTCAAGAAAAAATCGAACTTTCTCCTTTGGAGGAAATTGACCGAAAAAACAAAATAAAAAAATAAACGCGGTTATCCTCTCATGTATTATTACATCTACGACCCACTGCTAGCCAATAAAAAAAACTTCAATAGCGTCGCTAAAATTGAAACTCGTCTCACCGACCTGGGAATCAACGGCAAAATAAATTATCTTTCATTTTTAAAAAACATTTATCAGGTCTTGGACGAGGAAATAAAAAAGGGGCTGGAAACTTTGGTGGTGGTGGGTAATGACAAAACTTTCATTAAAATCGTCAATTTAGTCGCCGACTTAGGCTTGGTCGTCGGCTTTATCCCGTTTGGCGAGCCAAATTTAATCGCCCAGCTTTTGGGCATACCAACTGGCGAAGCCGCTTGCGACACCCTCTCGTCAAGAATTATTGAACGGTTGGATTTAGGCCAAATTAATAATTATTATTTTATCACTTCTTTGGAATGCGACGGCAAGGATGTTATTCTAGAGTGTGACAATAATTATTTTATCTCGCCGCAGACAAAAAACAGCCGAGTCACGATTAGTAATCTTGACGTCTACGATGGTTCGATTATCCGACCGGAAGACGGGCAGTTTGATGTCTTTATTAAAACCGGAAATGGCGGCTGGTTCAAGAAACCGGGCGAGGTCAGTCGGTTTAACGCTAAAAGAATAAAGATTACCAGTCAAGGTTCGGTTCCAATCCTGCTTAAAGACGAAGAAAGGATTATAAAAACGCCCGCCGAAGTCAGGATTATACCAAAAAAAATAAAAATTATTGTCGGTAAAAATCGGCAACTAAAATAAGCGCCTTAACTAGGCGCTTATTTAAAATTTTAAATAGAAATCGGCTCGTTCACCGCCCTTACCCCCACCAAAGTATCCTCAACCACTATTTCTTTTTCATTAATTTCTATCACCTGGCTTGAATCAATAATTAAATCGTCGCCTAAAATCTTCTTAGTGATGGCGCTGGGGGAAATAATAAATTTAGCAACTTGAAAACTCTCCGTCTGGATTTCCAAATCTTTAACGTGGCCAAGAAATTGACCAGTTTTTGTTTTGACTACCAAACCGATTATTTTTTGATTAGACTGCATATTGTTTAAGAAGCCTTTTTAATTCCCTTAAAGGCAATCAATTGTTGGATCGCGGTCGCCACCGTCATTACTAGCCAGTAGAGCACCAACCCGCTAGGTAAAGTCGCGCCAATGACCACCGTCATCACCGGCATCATAAAGATCATCTGTTTGTTCATGATCGCCATCATCCCTTCATCCTTAGAGGCCGTTCCTTTAACTTCCGGCTTTTTACTCATCAGCATCTTGCCTTGCCAATATTGAGCCAAACCGGCCAAAACCGCTAAAATAATTTGGGGCTTGGATAAGTTGATAAAGCCAAAGGCGATCGCGTTGAGGTTGCCCGGGTTATAAATAAAAGGATAAATTCCAGAGAGTGTTCCGCTAGACAAGCCAACTATAAAAACTTGGTAGATCGCGAATAAAAACGGCAGCTGGATTAAAAGCGGCAAGCAAGAAGAAAACGGACTGACCTTCTCCTCTTTGTATAACTTCATCATTTCCGCCGCCAGCTTATCCTTTTGGTTTTGATATTGTTTTTTAAGCGCCTCGATTTTGGGCTGAATCTCTTGGAGCGCCTTTTGCGATTTGATCGATTTAATGGAAAAAGGATGAAGCGCCAATTTAATTAAAATAGTAATAACAATAATCGCGATGCCGATGTCGTGGCCGGGAATAACATTGTATAAAAAAACCAAAGCGTTTAAAAGGGGCTGATAAAAAATAGTGTTGAATAATTGAATCATAACTTTACTTTAAAAATATAAAAATACAAGAATATAAAAACAACTCTTTTAAATTTTTTTATGTTTCTATATTTTTATTTTACCGGGTCATCGCCGCCCCTGGAAAACGGATTACATCTTAATACTCGCCAAATTGACATCAGCCCGCCCTTAATAACGCCATACTTCTCAATCGCCCGATAAGAATATTCAGAACAAGTGGGCTTGAAGCGACAATAGCCGAGCGGAAAGAATATCTTTAAAAACCCATGGTCAAAGGAGAGGGTTTTCTGGTAAAATTTTATCGTTTTTAAAACCAAAAAACGAATAAAATAAGGAAGTGTCCTCATTTTTCTAAGAAATTAACTCGTTCCTCTTAAAAAGACTTATTAAATCTGTACCTAGATCGGCATATTTTTTTTTCAGAGCATTAGGTAGAATACTGACGACCACATCATAATGACCCTTAAGTTCTGAACTCTTTAACCGGATTATCTCCCTCACCTGCCTTTTTAGATAATTCCGCTTGGTGGATTTTTTTGAGATTTTAAGCGAGGCCACCACCGCGAAACGGCTAGAATCAAGGTTGTTTTTAAAAAAGCAAATTCTGAAAAAACGGCTTTTATCTTTTTTCCCCGTCTTTAAAATTTTTTTAAAATCACTCTCTTTGGTTAAGCGAAATTCTCTTGCCAACATAAAAAAATATCCTAATTTTTAACCGATAGCTTTTTTCTCCCTTTCGCCCTTCTGGTTTTTAAAACACGCCGCCCGCCCTTGCTGCGCATTCTGATCCGAAACCCATGAGTTTTGGCGTATTTCCTTCTTTTGGGCTGATAAGTTCTTTTTGGCATTGTTTTTTATTTATTACTAATAATAGAAAAATAACATTTTAATCCTGTTTAGTCAATTAAAAATCAATTTTTTTACATATCAACAATTAATCAACAGATTATAACCCTTTATCGCTTGCGCCGGACTATTTCTTATTTTGAAAGCTTGTGTTAAAATATAGACTACTTAATTTATCCCTTTGAAATAATTCAATTTTAATTTATGAATCCCCAGCAACTTTGGCAGGCGGTATTGGGAGAGCTCGAACTCCTTATCTCTAAAGCCAACTTTACCACTTGGTTTAAAAGCACCGGCGTCTCTCTTTATGACGGTGAAAGGGTGGTAATCGCGGTTCCAAACAACTTTACCAAGGAATGGCTGGAAAAAAAATACCACCACGCTATTTTAAAGGCCTTTCGGAACGTAACTAATAATAAAATCAAGGAAATTATCTATAAGATTGAAATTTTGCCGAAAGGAATGACAATAGAGTTTAAAAATATCGATAAAAAGGAGGATTTGGGTCAGGAAAAAGACAATTCCAACCAGACAAAGAGCCAAACGATAGATGGTTTTAATCTAAACGGCAAATATAACTTCGGCAGTTTTATTGTCGGCAAAAATAATGAATTAGCTCACGCCGCCGCTTTGGCCGTCGCCAAAAACCCCGGCAAAACCTACAACCCGCTTTTTATTTATGGCGGCGTTGGTCTAGGCAAGACCCACCTCCTTCAAGCCATTGGCAATCGGCTGCTTTCCGACAACCAAAAAGTAAAAATCCTTTATGTTTCCTGCGAAAAATTCACTAATGACTTTATTTCTTCCGTCCAAATCGGCAAAGCCGACGAATTTAAAAAGAAATATCGATCGGTTGATATCCTCTTAATTGACGATATCCAATTTATCACCGGCAAAGAACAAACCCAAGAGGCCTTCTTTCATACTTTTAATGAGCTTCACCAACAAAACAAGCAGGTGGTGATTTCTTCTGACCGTCCGCCCAAGGCGATTGCCACTTTACATCACCGTTTGATTTCCCGTTTTGAATGGGGTATGATTGCGGATATATCCTCCCCCGACTTGGAAACAAAAATGGCGATTATTGAAGCAAAAGCTAAGGAAAAGAATTTTCCCATTACTAAAGAAATAACCGGCTACTTGGCGAGCGTTATTCACCACAATATTAGAGAGCTTGAAGGAGCCATCAACCGCATTATTGCCCACAGCCAGCTCCAAAACCGAGAATTAAATCTTGAAGAAATAAAAAAAATTACTGATTCTATCGTCACTAATTCGCAAAAGAAGCCCCTCACCCCCAAAAATATTGTCAGTTTGGTCGCGGAATATTTTGATCTTAAAATAGACGACGTCATTTCTCCTTGCCGCAAAAAAAGCCTAACTGAACCGAGACAAATTACCATGTATTTAATCAGAGAAGAATTAAAAACTTCTTACCCCACTATTGGCCAAGAGCTTGGCGGCCGAGATCATACTACCGTCATCCACGCTTGTGACAAAATTATTAGAAATTTAAAAACTGACGACAAATTAAGACAAGATATAAATACCTTGAAACAAAAAATTTATACTATGTGATTATTGCCTTTAATCGGCGGTGTAAAAACTATTTATAAGCTGGTTAAAAAACAAGGATAAAAAATAAAAATAAGAGGATAAAGATTAAAAAAAATAACTTTTTTAATTTTCTGTTAAAAAATTTATCTTTTATACCCTTTTATTCACAATTTAAAACCACTTATACACATTTTGGTTTAAAAAAATTCGATTATAAAAATTAAAAAACCCTTAAAAAACAATTTTTTATTGATTTTTCCACTTTTCCCACCCGATTATTAATAATATTACTATTTATAAATTAATTAATTATTAATATATATGAAAATATCTTCTACTCAAGAAAATTTAAACCAAGGGTTGTTGATTTGTTCTCATATCGCCAATAAAAACGCCAACCTGCCGATACTGGCTAATATTTTAATTACCAGTAAAGATAAAATATTAATTTTATCGGCGACTAATTTAGAGATTGGGGTTTCAGTAAATATCCGTTCTAAAGTTGAAGAAGAGGGAGAATTTAGCGTTGAAGCTAAATTACTTAGTGATTTTATTTCACTTCTGCCAAAGGAAAGGGTTGATTTAAATTTTGACGGCAGCGATTTAAATATAAAATGCGGAAAACAAAAAACCAAAATTAAAAGCCAGATTGCAACCGATTTTCCTTTAATTCCAAAAATTGAAAAGAAAAATCCATATTTAATAAAATCAAAAGATTTTAAACAAGCGATTTTAGAAGTAATTTTTGCCGTCAGTAGTCTGGAAACCAGACCGGAATTTTCTGGCGTTTATATGAAAATTAATCAAAAGGAGTTAATTTTAGCGGCCACGGATAGTTATCGTTTGGCGGAAAGGAAAATAAAACTATCAGAAGAGAATAACCAAGGGGAAAAAGAAGTAATTATTCCCGCTAAAACCCTTCAAGAAATTTCTCGAATTTTGGGCGTTTTTAAAGATGATTTAACTTTAGAGAATATTGAGAATGTTGAAATTTACTTGACTGAAAACCAAATTATGTTTTCTTATAATGGCGTCGATTTAATCTCTCGGTTGATTGAGGGCCAATATCCGGACTACACTCAAATTATTCCCACCTCCCATCAAACAGACATAAAAACCAACAATAGTGATTTAATTAAAGCGGTAAAAACCTCAAGTTTATTTACTAAAAGCGGGGTTTACGACGTGAAAATAGAATTTAAAACCAAGGAAAAAGAAGCGGTTTTAACCTCTTCCTCATCCCAGGTGGGAGAGAATATCTCCATTTTGGAGGCGGAAATTGTCGGCGTGGATAATAATATTGTTTTAAACCATCGTTATTTATTGGATGGCTTATTAAATATTAATTCCGAATTGGTTGAAATTGAAATGACGGACAGCAACAGCCCGTGCCTAATTAGACCAAACGGGAGCAAACAGTACACTTATATTATTATGCCGATTAGGCAATAATAAAAATACAGGAATATAAAAATATAGAAATAAAAATGCCGCCCCTTTTAGGGCGGTATTTAAAATTAATTTATAGCAGAGACGCCCCGCCGGGGCGTTTTTACACCTCCTGTTAAAAAAAATTATTTTAATAGGAAGTTTAATTCTATGGATTGGGTGGCGGTGTTTTCCAGATCGTCCTTGGCCAAGACTTTGAGGGTATGATAACTATTATCAAAAGAGGAGATTTCCAAATTCGCGTCCGAGGCGTCATTTTTAGTTAGGATCAACCGATCATCAACATAATATTCAATTTTTTTTATTTCTCGCTTGGCCGTGGCCGAAATTTCAATTAATAAATTATTCTCCCTAATGGTTTGATTGGGCAAGGGAGAAATAATTATTAAATTCGGCTGGTCTTCGGCGAGATGGATGTTGTCGTATTCGGTTGGAGTCGAGAAATAATCAGTGGAGAGGCCTTGTTTTATTGCCCAGTCTTGGATTGCCGTTTCCCAACTGTTAAATTGAGGGTCATCAGCTGGATTTCCCGGCGCCGCCCCGCGCGGATCGTCTTTATTGACGTAATATAAGATGCTGCGCGGCCCGCCCACGGTAATTTCTTTTATGGTGGAGGCGGGAGTGTATTCGGTGGCTAGTTTGCCCGACATGGAATCGATTTTTATTTTTGCGGCGCCGGAGGCGTCGCCGTCAAGCACCGGCTTGCCCGTAACAATCGGTTCGGGCTTAGTAAATTGTTCGGGCGAGGTGTTTTTCAGAGCTTCCAGCATAAAACTGTTCCAAATTGGCGCGGCGATAATCGAACCGTCGGCGCCTTTTTTCATTTCCTTGTTATCGCTATTTCCGACCCAAACGCCGGCCGCCAAACTGGGGGTATAGCCGACGGTCCAAGCGTCGCGGTAATTGTTGGTGGTGCCGGTTTTAGCGGCGACTGGCCGGCCGGGCAGAGTCAACTTATTGTTGGCGCCAAAGATATAAGCCCTCGCTTCATTATCAGATAGAATGTCGGTGGTTAAACGCGCGATTTCCGGTTTAATTACTTCTTTACTTTTATTTTTAAATTCTTCAATCACCTTGCCGTTTTTGTCTTCAATTTTTAAGATAGGCGTGATTTCGTGGCGCGTTCCCTCTTGAGCAAGAGTGGCGAAGGCGCCGACGTGTTCAAGAAGTTTTACCTCGCCGCCGCCCAAGACGATAGACAAGCCAAAACGATTTCTCTCACTGAAGGTGGTGTAGCCAAGATCTCCAGCGAGGTTTAAAATGTTATCAATGCCAGTGAGATAGGTTGTTTTTACCGCGGGAATGTTGAGTGAGCCGGCTAGGGCGCTCCTGATCGTGATGGGGCCGCGTTCTTTAAGATCATAATTATGGGGGATGTAGGGCTTGGCGCCGGTAGCGTCAAAATTGGTCACCACGTCGTAAAGGATCGTGTCTGGCGTATAACCTTTAATAAAGGCGGCGGTATAAACAATCGGCTTAAAAGAGGAGCCCGGTTGCCGCGGGCGAAGCGCCACATTGACCTGGCCGTCAATTTCGTCATTAAAATAATCAGCGGAGCCGACCATCGCCAAAATTTGTCCCGTTTTCGGGTCAAGAGCGACCAAAGACGCGTTGGCAAACCCGTATTTCTGGCCATTTTGCTCAACACCCTTCTTGACTGCTTCCTCGGCCGCTTTTTGTTTTTCCAAATCAAGGGTGGTATAAACTTTCAAACCTTCTTGGTTAATAAAATCCTCCCCGTATTTTTCTGAGAGTATTTCTTTAATATACATCACAAAGTGCGGAGCCGTCATTGACTCTTGGGGTGGCTTGAAGCTGATTTTTTCATTCTTGGCGTTTTCCGCTTCGTTTTTGGTGATATAGCCAAGCTCGGCCATTGAATCAATAATATATCTCTGGCGAATTAGGAGCCGGTCTTTATTGTTGCCATGAGGAGAATAATATGTTGGCGCCTTCGGAATAGCGGCTAGGATCGCGCTCTCGGCCAAAGTTAAGTCTTTAGCTGACTTGCCAAAAAAGGATTCAGAGGCCGCTTCGATGCCGTAGATTACTGAACCATAAGGGATCTCGTTAAAATACATTTGGAGGATCTGGTCCTTGCTGAATTTTTTTTCAATCTGATAAGAAACAATCAGTTCTTTAATTTTTCGAGTGTAAGTTTTTTCATTGGTTAAAACCGCGTTTTTGACAAACTGTTGAGTGAGGGTGGAACCGCCGACCTTACTGCCGGTGAGGATATTTTTAATAATTGAACGGGCAATGCCAGTCAAACTGAAACCCTGATGTTTATAGAAGTCGCGATCTTCAGCCGCCAAAGTCGCCTTAACGGCGAAGTTAGGGATGTCTTTCAAATCAATTAGAGTCCTTTTTATGTTGCCATGAATATCATAAAGGACGGTTTTGCCTTCACGGTCGTAAATTTTAGTGCTCAAAGTCATTGAGCGGTTGATGACTTTGTCAGGACTGGGCAAATCCCGGGAAGCCCAGGCGACGACCGCAAGTCCCGTAAGCGAGCCGACTAAAATCAAAAAAATCGCAATCGGCAGAAGATTGCCCAATGTTTTTCTGATTATTCCCCTTTTTGGTTTTTTCCCGCCGTAATATGATTTTTGTTTCTTTGACGAGGAATTGTTTATAAAAATTGGCCGGCGCCAATCTTGAAAATCATTCTTTCGGTTTAAATGAGGTATGGGCATATAACATATGAAATTATAGCATTTTTAAGTTTTTTAATCAATAAAAAAACCACCCCGCCTGCGGAGTGGTTTTTGATTTCGTTTATTCTTCTTCGCCTAATACATCGTCGTCTTTTGTCTCCTCTTCTCCCGCAACCTCTTCTTCTTTTTCTTCACCCAAACCGTTGTCTTCATCACCAGTAGTCGTGGTGTCGTCGAGGATTTGATCGTCTGGCATAATTTTTGCTTATTTATTAATTTTTTTGGCGGAAACCGCCTTTTTATCACTGCGTCTTTTTATTATAAGGATTGGGAAATTTTTTGTCAATATCTTTATCCACACCTTTTCAACCATGTCATCCCGAGCGAAGCGGCGGCTTTGCCGCCGTGAAGCGTGAGGATCCCAGGTGTTTTAAGAATTAGTCATCCTATAATAAATTATCATGGTAATAATTGTTGGAGCCGCAGATGGCAATCGCCAGAGCGTCGGCCGCGTCATCCGGCTGGGGAATGTTTTTTAAATTCAAAATCACCTTGACCATTTCCTGAACTTGCCGTTTATCGGCTTGGCCGTAGCCCGTGGCCGCCTGCTTGACTTGAAGTGGCGTAAATTCTAAAATGGGAATTCCGTTTTTAGCGGCGGAAAGGATCACCACTCCTCTCGCCTGTCCGACCACCAAGGCGGTGCGGGCGTTTTTACAAAAAAATAATTCTTCTATCACTACTCGATTCGGTTTGTATTTTTTAATTAATTTTGAAACATTATCTTCAATTTGCAAAAGCCGTTCAGCCAAAGGCAAACCCCTTTTAGTTTTAATTGATCCATAAGCGACCGCCTCCAGTTTTTGTCCGTCTTTTTTAATAACTCCATAACCGGTATCGGCCAGGCCGGGATCAATGCCAAGGATTATTAATTCCTTTAGTTTTTTTTCAGAGTTCATTGTTTAAAATTAATTCCACGCGATATAAATGTTTTTAAGTTATAAAGTTGAAAGTTGAAAGTTAAAAGTATTGGATTTATATTTTTATATAAATAAAACTTTCAACTTTATACTTTATACTTTCAACTCCGTTACCAATTCGCGTTTGTATAAACATTGGAAACATCATCCAAATTTGACAAAGCGGAAAACAGTCTTTCAATCTGTTCCTGGGTGGTCGGGTCGGATATGTTTAAATCCTCTTTGGCGACATAAGATAAAGACGATTCTTTAATTTGGATATTTTTGTCTCTAAGATTTTTTTCGGCTTTTTGCAAATCAGTTGACATGGTGCGGATTTCCCACTCCTCTCCATTTTTGACAATCTCTTGGGCGCCGGCATCAATCAAAGAAAGTTCTAATTCATCAAGGCCGGCGGTTTTATCCCCTAAGGCGATAATAATCACCCCCATCTTATTAAAAAGCCAAGAGACGTTGCCGGATCCGGCTAATTGGCCGCCGTTTTTTATCAGGGCGTTTTTTATCTCGGAAATGGCGCGATTTTTATTGTCAGTTATCACTTCAATAATAAAAGCGCTCCCCGCCGGACCGAGAACTTCGTAAACCGCTTCTTCCAAATTGGCCTTTTCGCCGATTCCCGCGCCGCGGAGGATCGCTTTTTCAATTTTATCTTTGGGCATATTGGCCGCGCGGGCTTTTTCGATTGCCAGGCGTAATTTGAAATTGGCATTTTGATCGGCGCCGCCTTCTCTGGCGGCAATCGCGATCAGGTTGCTCATCTTGGTAAAAGCGGCTCCCTTTTTGGCGTCGGCGGCTGATTTTTGGCGATGAGTCGTCGCCCACTTGCTGTGTCCGGACATAAATAAAAATAATTATATTATCATCGGTATTGTATTATAATTTAAGTCGAAAAGCAATTGTTTTTTAGTCTTTATTCTGATAATATTATAATATTGAATATCTAAGTTTGATTATGAATATCTTAGACAATCAAAAAGCGCTCAAAAAAATTGATCGCTCTAATGTCGCCGTTTCCATCGCCAGTTTTTCTGGGCAGTTGACCGAAACCTTCAAAGACGCGGCCAAAGTCAAATTACCCGTCGATTATCGGAATTTTCAAAATATTGTTTTTTGTGGCATGGGCGGATCGAATTTGGCTTCCGAGCTGGTGCGTTCGATTTTTGGCGCAAAAATCAAAAAGCCGCTTGTTTTGATTCGCGGTTATCATCTGCCGGGATTTGCTTCCGAAGACAGTTTAGTGATAGTCTCCAGTTATTCGGGCGATACGGAGGAGCCGTTGAATTGTTTGAAGGAGGCGATTGGCAGGCGGGCGAAGATAGTTTGCCTTTCCGCGGGCGGCCGGCTGGCGGCCGTGGCCAGAGAGAAAAATTTGCCGCTTATCCAATTTAAGACCAGACTAAATCCTTCGGGTCAGCCGCGATACGGGTTGGGGATCCAGCTTGGCGCCGTGTTGGCGGTTTTTAATCAATTGAAGATAATTAAAATCAGCGAACGAGAAGTCGCTCAAGCCGCAAAAAAGTTGAGCGAGGCGTCTAAGAGGATAAATCCACTTTTAGAAAGTCGGAAAAATCCCGTCAAAAAATTAGCGATGGAACTGAAAGGATATTTACCAATTGTGATCGCGGCTGATCACCTCAAAGCGAACGCCCATATTTTTGCCAACCAGCTCAACGAGAGCGCGAAGACATTCTGCCCTTATTATTTTATTCCAGAGTTAAATCATCATTTACTGGAGGGATTGGCTTTTCCCGGCTGGCTTAGGAAAAAGATAAAAATCATATTTTTAAATTCAAACCTCTACTCGCCGCGCATCGCAAAAAGATTCATTGTAACGGAAAAAGTTTTAGCCAAACAAAAAATCGCCTTTATTGATCTTAAACTGGATGGTAAAGACAAACTCATAGAGAGTTTGTCAATATTGGCTTTTAGCTCGTGGGTTAGTTTTTATCTGGCAATTTTAAACAAACAAAAACCGGCGGCGGTTCCGTGGGTGGATTATTTTAAAAAGGAGCTTAAAAAGTAGTTTTTGAGATCCATTATGTCGATTTTTCGTAAAATAAATAATTTTATCGAAAGCAACAAGTTAGCGGTCGGCCTGTTGCTCTTTTTGTTTTCCTTGATTTTTTTCGCCTGGCTTCAGTACGCGCCGGTTTTTTCCGACCCGGATTCTTTCTACCACACTAAAATGGCGGAGCTGATTGTCCAAAACGGCGTTATCCGCGACTTCCCTTACCTCCAATTCACGGTTTTAAAGGATAATTACATTGATCATCATTTTCTCTACCATGTGTTAATGGTTCCTTTTGTGGTTTTCTTGCCGCCGGCGATTGGCGCCAAGCTTTTCCAAGCCGTCTTAGCCGCTCTATCAGTTGTCGCTTTTTACTGGCTGATGAATAAATTAAAAGTTAAAGGCGCGATTTATTTTACCTTAGCGTTGTTTCTTTGCGCTGGTTTTTTGTTTCGCATCAGCTTAGTTAAAGCCCAACCCTTGTCCTTAATAATTCTGTTTGTCGGTAGCTATCTCATCGTCGCTAAAAAATATTGGCCTTTATTTTTTTTGTCCTTCATTTATGTCTGGACTTATGACGGCTGGTTTTTGCTTTTGATTTTTGCCTTGCTTTATGTTTTTATTGATGGTTTGGTCAAGGCCCTAGTGGAGAGTCAAGGCAGTTGGCTGACAAAAATTTTAAAGATTTTGCCGGTTTGGCGGCCACAAAAAATAAAATTATTTTTTGGTTCATTTTTAAAGAATATTTTTAGCGCGTCCAATTTGAAATTGGTTTTTGCCGTTTCCGGCGGCTTGCTTTTAGGGATAATCATCAATCCATACTTTCCCAAGAACCTTTATTTTTATTGGCTTCATATTTTACAGATTGGGATCGTCAATTATCAATATCAAATCGGCGTGGGCGCCGAATGGTATCCTTACAGCGTGTTTGATTTTTTTACCAATACTTTTGTCTCGTTGGTTTTTTTCGGCCTGGCTATGATTCTTTTTCTTAACTATCGGCGGCGATTGCCCGTTGAGGTTAAATATTTTTTGGCCATTTTTGTTTTATTCTTTCTGGCCACGGTCAAAGCTAGGCGCAACATTGAATATTTGTCGCCTTTCGGCATTATTTTTGCCGCGACGGTTTTTGCCGCCCTTTCTCGGCTGGAAATCGCTCAAAACGACTTTTTTAAATTCAAGCAAGCCCTTTTCCGTTTCATCCTTAAGGATAAATTGGCCAAAGTATTTTTAAGCTCACTACTGGTTGCCTCTTTGGCCTTTATTTTTATTAATTATTCCTTAAAAGACAAGGAATTTTTAGCCAAAGGGAGCAATTTTAATTATTTGATGAAAGCGTCAACCTTTTTAAAAGATCATTCGCAAAAAGGCGATTTGGTTTTTCACAGCGATTGGGACGATTTTCCGGCTCTTTTTTACCATAACGACAAAAACTATTATGTCATCGGTCTAGACCCGACCTTTATGTATTTTTACAATCGTGATTTGTACTGGAAATGGGTTGACATTACCAAGGGCAAAAGGGTGGTGGAAATGTATTCTATTATTAAGAATGATTTTAAGGCCAAGTATGTCTTAGTGACCACAGATCGTAATAATTTAATCAGTAACTTGGATAATAATTTCAATTTCAAAAAAGTTTATTCCGATGATGAGGCGGTGGTTTACGAAGTATTATAATTTATGAAAATATTAATCGTTTTACCGGTTTATAACGAAGAATTGGTTTTGGAAAAAAACGCCAAACAAGTTTTGGCTTTTTGTCAGAAAAATTTCACCGACGATGAGTTTAAAATTGTCATCGGCGATAATAATTCCCACGACCAGACGGCGGAAATCGGCCGGCGCTTGAAGGAAGAATTTCCGGAGATTGATTATTTTTTTACCGCTAAAAAAGGCAAGGGCGTGGCTTGGCGCGAGATTTTTTTACGGGAGGAGGCCGATATTTATATTGTGATGGATGTTGATTTGGCGGTGGAGCTTTCGGGGACAAAACTTTTAGTTGACGGCATTAAAGAAGGATATGATTTAGCGGTTGGCTCAAGATTTTTAAAAGATTCGGTGGTCAATCGCTCGTTTTTCCGGGATCTCTCTTCGTCGGTCTATCGTTTTTTAGTGCGGTTTATATTAGATACCAAAATTAGTGATTTTCAGTGCGGGTTCAAGGCGATCAACAATAAGATTAAAGAGAATATTTTGTCCCATATCAAAGACCCGGGTTTTTTCTTGGATACGGAAATTACGATTTACTCGGAAAAAGCGGGTTATAGAGTCAAACAAGTGCCGGTCAATTGGTCGGAATTCAGGGATGTCAGACGCAAAAGCACGGTTAATGTTTTTGAGACGACCATAGAGTATTTAAAAAAGATTTTAAAATTAAGAAGAGAAGTTAAAAAGTTTGTTAATACCCGCAAGGACCCACCCTTGACAAATTAATTTTTATAATCTATAATCAGGTGTTGCGATAGGCGCAAAAAATCCAGCACTTTTAAGGTATTTGAAGAGTGTTGGATAAAATTGGACATTTAAAAGTGATTTTGGCTGAAACAAAAAGAAAAAGGAGAAAAGAGATGAACAAAAAAAAGTTTGTTTTTTGGTTGCCAATGTTGGCTGTTTTTGGTCTCTTGGTTGTTTTTCTGGCCGGCTGCGCTACCGCTTCCAGCCCATTCGGTTTTTGGAGCAGTCCCGGCTGGGCGAGATGGGCTGATTCGGCCAAACCAGCCGACCCGAGCCAAGTAGCGGCGGTCGGCATAAACGGGCCAAACGGACCGTACGCGGCGGCATACGGGCTGGCCGGTATTTCTGATGAAGCGGCCAGAAAAGACGCTAAAGAAGCGATTATTTCGGCCAACGAGAACACTTACGGCGGTTATGGTTCGGGATATAGCGGCCGAGGAAGCTATGGTTTTGGTTATGGTGGCCGAGGAAATTTTGCCGATTGGCAAGAAGGAGCAATCACTAATCAAACGGATGATTCTTGCGAAGTTTTTGTGGACGGTCGGTCAATTGGCGTGTTAAAGCCGGTTGGGCCGGGTGTTGGTTCAGAGTCGTATCGTTTTCTTCGTCTCACTGGCGAACAAAACCATCACCTTAGGGCGGTTAATCGTCGAGGTGAGGTGGTTTTTGAGACAGATTACTATATTGACGGAAAGAGACAGGACAAACGCTTCACCTATCCAGCCGGCGGTCGAATTATTAAAGTCGACTGGTATGTGAACATTCAATAATAAAGGGCAGGTTTCTGAAATTCAGAAACCTGCCCTATTAAATTTTAGAATTAAGCGCTAGCCAGTCCCCCCGCCGCTCGTCATTGATGCTTGAATTTGACTTATTACGGTATAAGCGATGGCATAGGCGGCTAAGACAATAATCACGCCGATAATCGCGTCCCGGATCAAATTCTTGGCTTTGCCGGCCTTATTGGAATCGCCGCTCGCCGTCAGATACATAAAGCCGCCGTAGATAATCATCCCGACAAAGATAATGCCCAAAAAGCCAAGAAAAAATTGAATGATTCTACCGATGAAAAGCTGCAGGTTGGCGGTTCTTTGCAGGTTGGCGGCTCCGGCGGCGGTCTCAAGATTTCTTAAAATATCATCTTCAGCATAAGCAAAATTTACCATCGGTAAAAAAACAGATAAAATTACCAAAGAAACAAAAATGTGTTTTAAAGAAATTTTCATATTCTGAAGATATATTTATAAAAAATATTTAAGTAACCCCGAAAGCGCCCAAAATATAAAGCGTAATCGCGTAAGCGCCAAGACAGATGACCAAGCCGGCGAATGACCAGACAATAATGGTTTTTGCCTTTTGGATTTTACTGGAGTCGCCCTCGGCAATCGCCCACAAAAAACCGGCGTAGACGATAAAGGCCAGAAAAATCACACCAAGCATCCCCAACATCGCTTTGACGATGTTGCCAACAACCCTAGGCAGGTCACCTTGATTTTGAAGGATTGGCGGAGTGGCCTGATTCAGGTTGGTTAAGGGGTTGGCTGCTGTTGCCGCGAAAGACCAAAGCGGTAAAATCAAAAAAGTAAAAACAATTATCAAGAAAGAATATTTTTTTACCAATTTCATAAAGAGTTCAAGGAAAGGGGGCCGAGAAGGCCCCCTTTATATTTGAAAATTAAGCGTTAAGGGCATTGCCAACATTGGAGATAACGAAAGAAGCAATTGCCCAAGCCGCCAAAATAATGATAATACCGATAATGCCGGAAATAATCATTGATTTGGCCTTATCAGTTTTGGCTGAGTCGCCCGAGGCCGTCATATAAATGAAACCGCCCCAAAGAATAATAATGACTGCGATAAT
>ERZ1292640.641-Hain-H43-02um-R1-641-length-28464-cov-5_pt3 | contig 19562 bp, 20 predicted proteins | sample MGYA00564404_ERZ1292640 | MGnify/ENA primary metagenome ERZ1292640 (study PRJEB36523, sample SAMEA6512636) | groundwater metagenome | collected 2019-01-08 | study: AquaDiva: Metagenomics assemblies of 32 groundwater samples
AAAGAGCCTGGATAATAATAAACTATGCCTTTTTAGCTGTCAAACCTTGACTAAGTAGATGCGGCATGTCTTTATGCGAACAGTTTAAAAAGTTACTCGATTTTCTTGAAGGTGAAATATTTTAGAGTCGTGATCGGAATTTTGTATTTTTCAAGCACCTCTCGCGCCGAATGAAAAAACGCATCTTTCCAGCTGAGGCCGAGCTGTCTCGCTGTTTCTTTCAATTCCTTTTCGGACGGAGCTTCAATCTCCAGATATGTAGGAATTTTCGGCCACGTGTCTATATCTAATGTTACTTTCCCTAATTTGTATTTATGCCTTTTTTTCTCTTGTTCTCGATATGCAATGAGTCCAAGTTCTTCTAGAAATCGCCGCGCGCTTTTCGGATCGCTTACGCCAAACTCAATTTCTATCGTATTCTCAATCGAAGTAATATGCGCGCCATACGATATATGATGCTTATACGCAAGTAATGTTTTTTCTCCGCCTTCCCGCAGGCGCACGAATTTATGTTCTTTAACAAACCTGCCCTCTTTGTCATAAAAAATTGTTTCTTTAAGAATATCTTCGCCTTCGTCCTGCGCTCCCAGATTTTTCAGTTTTTTTTGAATTGCCTTCTCATCAATTTCCAAAAATCGGACTTCGATTTCTTTGTTCGTCATAAGATGATTGTAGCACCAAAGGGAAGAGAACAAAATTTTACCACAGCCCCAGAAAGCCGTCAGTGGAAGCCGGTGGATGAACCCAGCACCACTTTTGTTTTATAAAAGTGGTGCTGGGTGAATGGGGGTCGGCTTTCTGGAGCTGTGGTAAAATTTTTTAAAAACACGCTTTCGTATTTTCGAGCGTAAGGGGAATCTCGCGTCGTCCCGCTAAAGCGGGATTCCTTCAAAACCCACGGCTTTGAATCCGCTTCGCTCATTCCTACACGGGGAACCGATCGCGGTTCCCCGACCCCCTCCGCTGTTCGATTCCCAACTTAAGAGTTACGATCAAACTTAAAAACCCAACAATGGGTTTTTAAGTTTGAGAGCAGCCCTAAGGGGAATCGAACCCCTCTTTGCGCCGTGAGAGGGCGCCGTCCTAGCCGATAGACGATAGGGCCATTAGAGCCGGTCCGCAAACCCCAGCAAAAATATTATATGTATAAACTCCCGGCCGGACAAGGTTTGTGGCGAAGCGCTCTCGTGTTCGCTACGCATAGTGAGAAAAAAATGAGTCGGAGTTTGATTCTTTCTGTTTTATTTCGTGAACAATTTTTGAAAGCCCCATTCCGTGGGAACCCTTAATAAGAATGACGTCTCCTTTTCTGATGGTCTGTTTTATTGGCGTTACCGCATCGTCCGCGGTGTCAAAAGAAAATATCTTATTTTTGCGAAGTCCGGCCTCATGCGCGCTTTCTGCAATAAATTTCGCCCGTAAACCTACGGTAATTAAGACATCGCATGATTTCGCAGCAAGCCGGCCGACACGTTTGTGCTCGTCGGTTGTGTGTTTTCCAATTTCAAGCATATCCCCTAAAACGGCAATTTTCCTTTTTATTTTAAGATGTTCCAGCGCCTCAAGCGAGATTTGCATCGAAAGCGGGCTAGCATTATATGAATCATCAATAATCCATGTGTCAGCAATTCCATGTTTTATCTGCATTCGAGATTCAGCTGGTCGATATTTCAGTAGATTTTCCGAAATACGCAGAAGGTTCAATCCGAACGAAACCCCCACCGCCGCAGCCGCCGCGGAGGCGTACGCGTGCGATTTCCCAAACACGCCATCAAGCCGCACAGGAACAGAATTTCCACGATGATCAAGTTTGAATGAAATCCCGGCGGGACGATTTTCTTCAGATGAATTTTCCCTTTCGGAGAAAGGTCCGCCTTCGGCGGAAAATCGAGTAATTCGTATTTCCGCTCCTTTATTGAATCCAAACGTTATTATGTGCGCCCGCGTCCGCTCTTGAAGTTCGATCACTCGCTTGTCGTCGTAATTCAATATAGCGCTTCCGGCAACAGGCAAATATTCGATGAGCCGTCCTTTCTCGCGCGCCACTTCATCCGGCCCGTTATAAAATTCCACATGAACAGGAACTTCTCCGATCGCCGTGATGACGCTGATATTCGGCCGAGCGATATTTAGCAAATATTTTAAATCTCCCGGATGATCAGCTCCGTATTCCAACACAAGAATTTCCGGATAGTTCGATTTCGAGACGAAAATGAGCCGGAATACAGACGAAACAATTACCTTCAGCCAGAAAAATATTTTTCTTGCTCTAGCGGTTCCCGCGGGCTGCTCTAGACTGACGAGCTTAAGTTCTTTTTCGCTCCAATTTCCGAGAATTGCAAGAGGGAGACCTAGCTCGTTATTCAGATTTCCGCGCGACGATCGGACATTTCGCTCTCCGTCCAAAACCGCTTTGATTGCCGCTTTTGTCGAGGTTTTGCCAACGCTCCCCGTTATACCAACAATGCCAGGACGATATTTCCATATGGTAAGTTGGGAGAGTTTCTTCACGACCCAACGCAAATGTTTTATGAGCATGGGTTTAAGAGCCTAGAGCGCGTCCGGCGCGATTGAATAATAATTGATGATAAATTGGGCTAAGTCTCTAAATGCCGGAACGACTGTAACGCCAGCAAGAGGAGCGCCAATCGGTTTATCTATCTTCACCAAAATAATAAACTTCGGATTGCTCGCCGGCCCGAAACCTACGTACGTATTTATAACGTCTTCGGTATATCCGCCATCCTTGAAATCGGGAACGTACGCGGTTCCGCTCTTCCCGGCGATGTTATATCCATTTATCTTTCCAACTTCGGCCTTGTTGACGGCCGAGATCATCATACCAGTCACGTCCATCGCAGTTTTTTCGGTTACGACCCGCCTCACGAGCTTTGGCAAAAGGGCGGAATTGACATACGGACGCATAAGATTACCTCCGTTCGCGATTGCTGAAACCGCGCTTAGAAGTTCTATTGGCGTTACTGAAACTCCTTGACCGTACGATGCGGTTGCAAACGCGATATCCTTTTCTTTAGGATTAAGGCGTTTCAAGTTTCCCCTCCCTTCAGCAGGTACATCTATGCCCGTTTTCTCGTCAACGCCGAATCTTTTGAGATACTTGAGAAATATATCTCTGCCCATTTGCTGCTCCGCAAACACAGCTCCCGTGTTAAGCGATTGCTCGATTACTTCAGTCATCGTGATTTTGCCGTGCGGACCGAATTTTTTGAAATCAAAATTTTGTATTGTCCTTCCGTTTATTTTTAATTGTCCAGTGTCTACATATTTTGTTTGCGGAGTTATTTTCCCCGAGTCTATTCCGGCTGCCATTGTAAGAACTTTAAATACAGAGCCGGGTTCGTAGGTGTGCTGCGTCGCTGGATTAATAAAGATCGAAAGAGGGTAATTTTGATATTCGTTTAGGTCGAAGCTCGGGGCGCTTGCCATTCCCAAAATTCTACCCGTGCTAGGATCGGCAACCAGTATCGTCCCCTCCGTCGCTTTATACGTTTCCATCAATTTGTTCAATATCTTTTCGGATTCGCTTTGGATGTTTAGGTCAATAGTAAGAAAGAGATCCGCGCCGGTTTCTCCTATTAAGCTTCGCGTACTCGTGGACAAATCCGTTCTTGGGGAAAGCTCAGAATTATAGAACTCTTCCACTCCGTAATGACCGCTTTCCACAATGCTGTCTTCGTCTGGACCAACGAAACCCAGAAGATGGGATGCGAGTTTTCCGGACGGGTAAAAACGCGCTAACTCGCTGTCTACAACAATTCCATTCATATCAAGATCGCTAATTTTTTTGACGACATCCGCTCCGGCTTTTTTTGCAAGAATTTTATACGAATTTTTCTTGTTCGAAAAAGATTTTTCCAACTCCGCGACTGGAACATCAATTATTCCAGAAAGCATATTCGCGGTTTCTTTTGCGTCAAAAATCAATTTCGGTACGGCATACGCGATCGGAAAATTCTTATTGAGCGCCGCAGGAAACGGATTATTATCTCTGTCCGTAAAATATATAATCCCCCGCTTCGAGTTTATGAAGCTGGATGCAAGATACTGAGATTCCGCTCTCGCAAGATATTGCTTTCCTTTTACTATCTGCAGGTCGTAAAGATGAAAAAGTAAAGCTGCGTATCCTATGAAAAGGATAATGATTAGTAATCTGAAGCGAATGACCATGTTGGGCGTACATCTATATATTCCGGATTTTTGTCTTGGACGAGGCCGCCGAAGTTCAACGGGTCGGACGAATTGATAAGATCAAAAACTTTGCTTTTAATAGCCATGTTTTGCGATTGGATTTCTGAAAATTCCGACTTCATGCGTGACAGTCCGTGATTAAGATTTACCACGTTATTATAAAGCACAACAAGCCACGCAGAGCTTAAAACTGTGAATAACGCGAACAGCATTAAAATTTTATTTAACACGCTTTTATCCTTATTTGGTTGAATGAAGGTCATAGTAGTTTAAAAGTAAAAGTTGAAGGTTTAAAGTTTATTTCTATAAGAGTTTCGCGGCTCGGAGTTTTGCCGATCTACTCCTGGGATTTTGCGATATCTCCTCTTCGCTCGCCTGAATCGGCTTTTTGGTCAGTATTTCAAGCGTTCCTTTTTTCGCGAGTTCTCTAAATTCATGTTTTATCATTTTGTCTTCAAGGGAGTGGAAGCTTATAATTGCCAGCCTCCCCCCCGGCTTCAAAATGTCATGAAGTTTTCCGAGTACGATTCGCAGATTTTCTAATTCATGGTTCGCGTAGATACGAAGAGCCTGGAAAGTTCTTGTTGCGGGATGTATGCGTCCCCGTTCATAACTGCTTGGAACGGTTCTTTTGATTATCTCCGACAACTCACAAGTGGTTTCAATTGCTTTCTTTTTCTCCCGGGCTTTGATTGCCTTGGCGATCCTCATTGCAAATTTTTCTCCACTATATGCAAAGATGATTTTTGCGAGATCTCGTTCCGAAAGTTCATTCAGTATTTTCTTTACAGGCGTTTCGTTTTCATCATATGTCATACAAAGGTCCTCATCTTTCATAAAAGTGAATCCCTTGCCTGATCCTTCTAACTGATCAGAGGAAAATCCAAGATCAATGAGCAGTCCATCGGCTTTCGAGAGATCCATTCCGCGCAAGATGTTTGGCAAGTCCGCGTAATTTCCTTTGGCTAAAATTAAATTGCTTTCAGCTTTTAATTTTTCATTTTTTCCGCCAGAGGCAGATCGGCCATCTGCGGAAACTTTAGCCGAAATTTTTGCTCGAGCTTTTTCTAACCGGCTGTCGTCCAGGTCTATCCCCAATAGCTTGCCGCTCGGCAAAATCCTTTCGAAAATTTTGGCGCTGTGCCCCCCTCCGTTTACCGTGCCGTCAATGATGAACTCTCCTGGCAACAGGCGCAGATATTTCAAAACTTCATTTAAAAGAACAGGCGTATGAGGCATACAACAATTGACTTACAACCAATAACTTATGACTAATGATAGTTGGGTCATTTGTAGTTAGTTTTTAGTCGATAGTCATGTCAAATTCCGAGTTGACCTAACTTCTCCGCTATCTCGTCCGATGCGCTCTCTGTTTTCTTTTTATATTCCTGCCATCGTTCCGCGTCCCACACCTCGACACGATTATAGAGCCCAGTAATTACAACCTGTTTCTTAAGCCCAGCGTACTGGCGCAAATAATCGGGAATAAGTATCCGCCCTTGGGTATCGAGCGTCGCGTCCATCGCGCCGGCAAGCATAAGCCGCGAGAATGCCCGCGAGTTCGATTGAGCGAGAGGCAGCGCAACTAACTTCGCCGCGAGACTCTCCCACTCTTTCCCCGCAAAAACAAAAAGACAATTATCTAAACCGCGCGTTATAATCGCCCCCCCGCCAAGCTTATCTTTGAATTTCGCAGGGATGGCGACCCGACCTTTGGAATCTAAATTGTGTTGATATTCGCCGAGAAGCATAAAAAAGTAATTAATAGCTTAGAAAATAGTAGATAGAAGTTATTTTTTAGCGAGAACTAGGGTTCGAGCGCTACTTATCCCCTGACTTTGGTCAAAAAAGGGCATTTATCCCCAGTTTCATCCACAGTTCCCCACTTCCAGATAATCCTACACCACCGCTTCTCTATGTCAAAGAAGGTTTTGATTGCATCCAAAATTTAAAAACCCTTATTTTAAAAGGGCGAAAATAGATTCGGAGGATATATTATCCACAAGTTATTAAGCCTGGCAACTATCCCTTGACAACAAGTAAGCCATTTGCTAGCATGGAGGTATGAATAAATACACCATCAGTCAGTTTCGGCGGGAGTTCAATTCGGAGAACGTATGCCTTGAATACGTCTTTAATAAGCGTTTTAAGGATATTAAGGGTTTTTATAGGGTTAAGGGGCGCAAATGCTGGGCGAACGCCAAGGGTGAGCAAATCCACCCCCTTGCCGGAACTATCTTTGAAAAGTCCTCGACTTCTTTGCAAAACTGGTTTTATGCCATTTTCCTTTTTGCCGCTTCCCGAAATGGAGTATCCGCTAAAGAGCTTCAGCGACAACTTGGCGTAACCTATAAATGTGCGTGGAGAATGGCGTATCAAATCCGAGAACTTATGACGCAAGACGGCGATCCGTTGGAGGGTACTGTTGAAGTAGACGAAACGTACATAGGCGGACGTGTTCGAGGTAATAATAAGAAAAAGTTTGATAACAAAACTCCTGTTATGGGTATGGTTGAACGAGGAGGAAAAGTTAAGGCGTTTAAAATCCCAAATACCACATCTAAAATACTTCTCGGCAAAATCCGAAAAAACATTAAGCAAGGTTCTAAAATAATGTCCGATGAATTGTGGACGTACCACAACACGTGGGGAATGGGGTACTCTCATTACTCGATTATGCACTCTGCGAAAGAATATGTGAGGGGTTCTGCTCATACGAATACGATTGAAGGGTTTTGGTCTCAATTTAAGCGTTCCGTTTCGGGTACTTACCATTCCGTTTCAAAGAAGCATTTGCAGTCTTACGTGAACGAGTTTTCTTTCCGTTATAACCACCGAGCTTTGCCGATTTTCGGGGCTTTGATGGCGAGGATATAGCACGGCCGAGGAGTTCGTGGAATTTATCTTTATCGGTATTCATAAATTATATTATCCCAAGTAGTTTCAAAAGCCACAATAAACCTGCCAAGAGTGTTGCTCCAATACCCGTTCCAATAAACAATTGTTTCCAAGTTCCTAGCCCTTTACCAAGAGGTTCTAAATAAATAGCCCACCTTCGAAATAAAGCAATCCAAGAACAAGCAAACAACTTCCCCGCTTCTGATAGAAAAACAACATGGTCTTGGTTTTCATCCAAAAACTTATACTTAGGGTCAAAACAACTTTCTATAACTGCCTCGACTCTTGATTTTTCAAGTCGCGACTCTCTTGTATCAGTTAGGTTGTATAAAGCGGAAGGATTGCGTAAGTGTGATTTTGTGTGCCACACATAGCAAACAGCAAGTTGTTCTCTAATAATAGTAATCTTATCTACTTTCCACTCATGTTCTCTCTTGTAGAAAACACTAACTAGATACCACATTTTTAAGATGTGCTTCATGCCCCTAAGTATAGCAAATCTTGTGTTACTTGTCATGTGGGGATAGTGGCCTTAAGCCTGCATTACTTCTGCTTTTTTATAAAGCGCAAAAATAAAAAAGCGGGGCCCTGTTGACATAAGGGCACCGCTTTCCGTTTTTTCTCACCTGCTTTCAGTCTTTCACGTCGTGTTGAATGGTCTCTAGGAACTGCAGCGGTTAATTCAACAATTGCGCGTTAAGCAGGTGAGGCCTCCATTTTCCGCGCATCTTTATAGTAACATAATTTTTGTGCGCGTTGCTGGGCAGGTCGGACCCTTCGACTTCGCTCAGGGCAAGCCAGCGGTATTTTAATTTGTGGGCACATCTGGATTCGAACCAGAGACCTCTGCAATGTGAATGCAGCGCTCTAACCAACTGAGCTATGTGCCCAACTTCTTTTTCCTTCCCATCCGGCGTCGTGACTAATCACGCGCTCATTTCCATTATCATAAACAAAAAAGACGCAAATTTTCAAATTACGCCTTTTTTGCCTGTTTTATCCTATTGTATTTCTACAGTCGCTCCAGCTGCTTCCAGCTTCTTCTTTATTTCGTCCGCTTCTTCCTTTTTCACATTTTCCTTTACCGTTTTTGGAGCTCCTTCAACCAAATCTTTTGCTTCTTTGAGGCCTAAACTTGTAACTTCACGAACAGCTTTGATGGCATTGAGCTTCTGCGCTCCTGCGGATTTCAAAATTACAGTGAAACTTGTTTTCTCTTCAACGGGTCCCACAGCCGCTCCTCCACCGGCTGGCGCAGCGGCAGTAGCTGAAATTCCAAATTTTTCCTCGAGCGCTTTCACAAGTTCGGCGAGTTCCGAAACCTTAAGAGATTCTATTTTCGAGATTAAATCGTTGTATTTTTCCATGATATTAGCTTAAAGTTTAAAACTGAAAACCGAAAGTTTTAAGCTTTAAGTTTTGAGTTTTGAGTTATTATATGCGACCTTTTCGTTAATTATTTTGTTTCTTGCTGTGTCGGCTGATTATCCGCTGTCGCATGCGATACGGCGCCCGCCGAATCAGTCGGCGACGAAACTTCCGCTTTCTGTTTTAGAATATATAGGAATGCCCGAATTGGCGCGGCGATCATACCAAGCGTTTGGGCAAGGATAACTTCTCGAGAAGGCAGTTTGCCAAGCGTCACAACTCTTGTAGCGTCGATAAATTTTTTTTCATTAAGATCGTACGCTCCAAGAATGCGCTTGATCCAAACGTTTTTTTCTTTGCCCTCCGGGACTTCGAGTGAAGAAAAAAATTTGAAAACCGGACTACTGATTACCTCAACGTCAGGTTTTGAAAAAATGGTCGCTACCTGAGTTTTGAAATTCGATGGATCAAATTCAATGCCTTTTTCTTTCAGAAGCAGACCGAGTAACCTCTTTTTGATGACAAAAAGATTACTGCCGATTGTCTTCAATTCTCTGCGTAGGCGGCTTACGTCTTTCGTCGGGATATTTGTAAAATCAGAAAAAACCATTGCCTGGCTTTGGCTTAAAAATTTCTTCCCTTTTTCTATTTCTTCTTTTTTCTGCGCTTTTGTCTTCATTAATGTTGAAAAAAATAAATGGCCATATTCCAGAGGCCATTTAAAAACAGCAGCAAATAAACTATCTGCTATTCCTCGACAGGTCTTATCCGGTACGAGGTCCCGCTTTCTTGCGGGATGCTCGTTGTTCTAAGCTCGCTTTCGCTCGCAGAACATCGGCACCTGTGGTCTTTGGATATTTTCACTTGAACTTAGTATATGTTCAAGTGAAAACTTGTCAAGTGTGGCAATTCGCCTCTTTTCTGCGATAGAATAACTTCCTGATTTCTTCAACAAAAATAATGGTTGAGGCAACGGCAATTACAATTCCCCAGTCTGAGGCACCAAGCGGAACCGTTTTCAGAAGATTGTTCATGAACGGGTTGTACACCGCAAAAAGGTGCAAGGTGATAATACATATGGTTGCTCCCACTAAATATATATTTGAGAACGGGTTTGTCTGAAAAAGAGATTTTGTTTCTGACTTGCAGTTCCACGCGTTGAACCACTGGAATACAGCGAGAACTGTAAGTGAAATCGTCCATGCTTTTGTCGAATCTGCGTCAAAATATGCTTTGAATAGTATTAGAGTTCCAATCATCATTGGAATCGACATGATAACCATCCTCCACGCCATCAAAGCATCGACAATATATTTTTTCGGCTTCTTGAATTCTTTCTTGAGCAGATTTTCCTCTTTTGGCTCCATAGCAAGAGCAACATCCAAAAATCCATCCGTTACCAAATTAAGCCAGATGATTTGGGACGGCAAGAGCGGCAATGGATAGCTTAAAAACAGCGCCCCAGTGATAGTGAGCACCTCTCCAACACTTGTAGAAAAAAGATATAGAATAACTTTTTTTATAGTTCTGTATATGCTTCTGCCCTCTTCGATCGCTGCGACGATACTTCCGAAGTTGTCGTCCAGAAGCACAATATCCGCAGCTTCTTTTGCGACATCCGTTCCGATTTTCCCCATAGCGACACCCAAGTCTGCCGCAACAAGAGACATCGCGTCATTTACTCCGTCGCCCGTCATCGCGATAATTTCTCCTCGGTGCTTATACGCCTGAATCAATTTTAGCTTGTGTTCCGGAGTAACTCTCGCAAACACAGTCACCTTGCCCAATTTCTTCGCCAAATCTTCATCAGACATGCCATCGAGTTCCGCCCCGGACAACATCTCATCGCCCTCCCTGAATATTCCTGCTTGCTCGGCGATGGATTTCGCGGTGATTCCGTGGTCGCCGGTTATCATCACTACCCTCATTCCCGATTCGTGCGCAAGCCTTGTCGCCTCGCGAACTTCCAACCGAAGCGAATCTTCTATTCCGAAAAGGGCTACGAATGTCAGATTTTGGGTTGTTTTCTCTTCGAGATTTTTGCCAACATTGTCCGCCATAGCGGCGGCAATAACCCTGAATCCACCGCTAAGTAACTTTGAATACATAGCCTCGACCCGCACCAGTTCCGCGCTTGATATGTCTTTCTCTTTGCCGTCCGAATAGACTTTTTTGCAAAGCTGCAGCACAACTTCTGGGGCTCCTGTCAATGCCAAAAAATTCTTTCCTTTGATTTCATGAATTGTCGCGTGATATTTCGTTTTGTAATCGAATGGCATTTCGGAGATAAGATGCGATGTTCTTTCCAGTTCTTCCCTGTCGAAACCGATCTTTTTTGAAAAAACCTGGAGCGCAGCTTCCGTCGGATCTCCGCTGATTTTCCACTCCTTATTGCGCTCGTTAAAAACAATTTGAGCGCGTGCCGAGAGCGCGCTGATTTTTCCCGAGCATGCGAGTTCTAAATATTCCGCCGGATTAACTCTATTTCCGTCCAGTTGAACCATTCCGGCCGGTTCATATCCAATTCCTCCAATGGTGAACATTTTGCCCCCGGCATACACCTCTTTTACCACCATCTCGTTTTTTGTTATTGTGCCGGTCTTATCAACTGCAATAACCTGCGCTTGTCCCAGCGCTTCTACTGCTTGAAGTTTTTTAACGAGCGCGTTCCGTTTGCTCATCCTCCACACGCCTGTCGCGAGTACGAGCGTCATAACAATAGGCAATCCTTCTGGAATTATCGATATCGCGAGGCCTATCACCGTCCCGAACATTTCCTGCAATCCTTTTCCAGCGACAATTCCCCATGTGAATAAAGTCGAGGTGATGCACGCAACCGTAATTACAATAATCCTCGAAAGATAGCGAATGCTGTCCTTAAGCGGAATGTCTGACTCGAGCGATGTAAGTTTTTGGGCAATGCTTCCGATTACAGACTGTGCTCCGGTCGCAACTACGATCGCTTTTCCGTTCCCAGTTGAAACGTTTGTTCCCTTGAAAACCATATTTTTTTGGTCAGAAGTCGAAACATCTTTATTTATCACTTCTTCTGATTTGTGGACAGGAATGGATTCTCCTGTTAGCGCAGCTTCGTCAACCTTGAGATTGTGCGAAAGCATAATCCGAGCATCCGCGGCAATTTTATTTCCTTCTTGAAGCAAGAGGATGTCCCCCGGCACTATTTCTTTGTCCGGCACCACTGTTTCTCGACCGTCGCGAATTACCGCCGCTTCTGTCTCGACAAGATTTTTAAGCGCGCGCAGAATGTTTTGCGCTTTTCCTTCTTGTACGGTTCCTACTGTGGCGTTAAAAAGAAGCACAAAAAGGATAATAAACGCTTCGGAATTATCTCTTAAAACAAAGAGGGCCGCGCTTGCGGCAAGTAATATGTAGATTAGCGGGCTTTGGAACTGTCTTAGAAATATCGAGATGTGGCTTTCTGGAGTTGCTTCTTTAAGCATATTAGGGCCGTATTTCTCAAGCCTTATCTTCGCCTCTGAATGCGTGAGTCCGTCTGCCCGCGAATTGAGCTCTTCATAAATTGTCGTTACAGTTTTGCCGTGCCAGTCGGTCTTCATGCTTACATAAAATGATTTCTACTGGTTTAATATACCACGCGGCTGAATATCGAGGAAGCAACCGAACACAACAAAACCGACTTTGATGAAGTCGGTTTTGTTGTGTTATGCAGTTGATGCCTTCGTCTTCACTACGGCGCTGTGGTTGTGGAGTTTGCGGGTTCTCCGAGCGCAGTCTTAAGATCATTTTTCGCTTTTTCTACTGCTGCCTTGAAATCCGCGTGCGCTTTCTCAAATGACGATTTTCTTGTCTCCTGTAGTGATTTGAATCCGGATTTGAACGCGTCCTGTGCTGATTTTATCGAATTTACAAAAACGTCCTGCGCCGACTTCAGACCTGCCTTAAGGGCATTTTGCACTGTTTTTGGGTCTGTTGCATTCGTACAATCTGCTTTGGCTTTGGCAATAGCGGCGTCTTTCGCGGTTTTAAGAGCCGCAATCGCGGCATCTATCGCTGCTTTTCGAGTGGAAATAAGTTGATCAACGCCAGTACGCAATGCCTGAACAGCGCCATCGATTGCTGTTCTTCGAGCGCTTATCGCTCCCGATATCTCCGTTTGAAACGCGGTTACCGCCTGTTTCTGCACATCGGTTATTGCTCGCTCTTGAAGTTTTGCGAGATGCGCTCTCAGTCGCTCATCTGTTTTCTCGCGTTTGTCACTCACTCTTTCCTTCCTGTCTTCGACTTTTTCCTCGATTTTGGATTTCCGCTCATCTCGCCGAGCTTCGATTTCCTTTGCGCGATCAGAAAGCCTGATTTCGAGCTTAGATAGCCTTTCTGAAAGAGCGGCGCAGAAATTTTCCCTTATTTGCGTTCCTTTCTCTCGCGTGCTTGTTTCCGCGTACGTTGAAGCTGTCGGGGCGATTAGCAAAAGAATAACCACGGAAGCAAAACTTTTTTGTAATAGCTTATTCATGTTATTGAGTTGCGCCACTGAGCGATTGCCCGATGTCGCCCACCGCTGAATCGTTTTCCGAAAGCAATGATTGGTCGCTTTCAACCGAGGGAAGTTCGTCGCTTTCAATATCGCTTAATATCGCCGCAGTAGCATCGTCAACGTTACCCGTTGCTTCGACTACGGCGCTCTGCTGCGTTTCCGCGTTCTGCGTAATTGGAGCTTGAGACGGAGACGGAGTCTGTTCCTCTTGCCGCACATTCTGATTTGACGCAAAAATCAGTATGAGCCCGAGAATTACTATTACCACTATTATCCCAACGATATATTTTTTGTTCATGAATTGATTTCGGTTTATTTCGACCTTTCGTGTTAAGAAATTATATCATAGCGCCTTTTCCGATAAAAGTAGCCCTGCGTTTCTTCATCGCTTGTTCAACTTTTTCCCGCGCGAGAATTAGAGCAATGTCCCTCGGGTTTCTATTCCTCAGAGCGCTCATCGTCAAGACTTTCTTCGACATTTTACAGATTCTTTCATCTACTAACGCGAACATTTTTTCGGACGACAACCCCGCATATTCCGCGTATGAAGAGATGACTCCGCCGGCATTTGCGACAAAATCCGGCACGATCATAATTCCCCTTTTCCACAATTCTCTCTCGATATCTTCCTTCATTGGAATATTCGATCCTTCAACAATTATTTTTGTCCGTATTGAGTGCCTGTTTTTTTCACTAATTACGTCCGTAACCGCGGCCGTGATTAAGATATCCGATTCCAATCCAAAAATCGAATCATACGGAAGCCTATGGGCATCGGGATATGCCGTCACGGTTCCGTGCTGCGTCTTGGCGTTAGTCACTTTGCCGTAGTCAAGACCGCTTGCGTTAAACGCCGTTCCACCTCTATCGGATACCGCGATAATCGTAGTTCCTGCTTCGTAAAGATACTTAAATACAAACATCCCCACATTACCGAACCCCTCAATTGAAATACGTGCTTTTTTGATATCAAGCCCATATATTTCTGCGGCCACTTTTGCCGCTCGCGATACGCCAAAGCCAGTGCTTCCCAGCTCATGCGGCAATCCGCCCAATTTTTTCGGTTTGCCGGTCGCGGATTTTTTATTTCCCGTTGCACCGACAAACCATTCCATTTCACGTTCTCCAGTCTGAACGTCAGGCCCTGCAATGTACGCACAAGGCGTTAAATGAGAAATCGCCCTAGCGAAACTTTGGACAAACCGCTTTTTTATTTCGTTTAATTTTTTTGGGCTGCCTTTAATCGAGCCGCTCGGATTCCAAACAATCCCCGCTTTCGCGCCGCCGAACGGAATCCCCGCGAGCGCGTTTTTCCATGTCATCGTCCTTGCTAACCGCAACATTTCTTCTTCCGTAACGCCTGACGTCATGCGAATGCCTCCTTTTCCGACGCCGACCGCCGTATTGTCTATTACTAAAAAACCCGTCATTCCAATTTGGGGGTCGCATACACGAATAACATATTCCGGTCCGAATGGATCTTTATTCATAAGATATTTTTCTAACTTATTCTACTACATTTCATTTGTATTTCCCGACTGCCTTAAATATAATTAAATAGTTCCTTCAAAATGCGGCAACTGAAGCGAGGGTACCCCGCAGTGATGGTTTTAAGAAAATTGAGCTCCGGTGAAAAAACACCTTTTGAAAACCTTAAACCTCTCTGCGTAGGGAGGCCGCATTAAGCGTCGTGAGGCGCGCAACAAAACCACCAGCTCGAATCGTCTTTCGGGCTGGCTTCTTTTTTTTGTTGCCGCCTCCGAAAGTTTAAAACTCCTCTGGTTTTCCAATCTCGAGGACTTTAAATTTAATTCCTATCGGCTCTAATATCATCTGCGGTATGCGATGCACTAGTCCCGGAACTTTTAATATGCCGTCGTGCACCGGGAAGCAGATTTTCGGTTTGAGCTCTTTTGCATAATCGATTCCCTCCGACATTCGAAGCCATGGCCCGGCAATCGGCACCGCTAAAATTTCCACCTGCCTGCCTGGATTCACCAGCGCGTCACCGGGATAAAATAATCTATCCGCTATGAAATATCCCGTATTTTGAACCGGCTGAAGCGAAGGATATATAACCGCATGAACGTTTCCGATTCCTTCAATTACAACTCCGTTCTCTGTTATTTTTTGGCTGTCTTCGAGTATCTGGCATTGTATTCCATCCTTGGCGAGCAGGGCAATGACGGCAGAATTGGTGATTATTTTTGCGCGAGGATTGTTTTTTAGAATCGCGCGCACAGAATCAACGTGATAGTGGTCGGCGTGCTCGTGCGTGATAAGAATAACATCAACATTTTTTTCCTCGCTTTGCAGTGTCGAGTATGTTCCCGGATCCGTGAGTATGCGCAGTCCATTTTCCTCGATTACCATGCAACAATGACCGAGCTTTTTGATAACCATTCTCCAAGTATAACAAAGACTGTTTTCGCTTTTCTATCCAAACCACTCGCGAAGGCGTGGAAATTTAGAGCATATTGGCAGATTCGAGCACCATTTTTCTAAACCCCATACCCGTCCAGCTCTCGTCGCCGCTAGAAAAAGCAGCGCCGTAATGTAGACAATATGCTCATCGACTAAAAACGAATGAGTGTTCGGATACGGAAAATTGAGAATTGGAAGATAATAGAGGAACATTAGCAACGCGCCGAAAATTGACGACAATCTCACGCCGATTCCTAGGATTAGCGATATGCCTAACAGTGTAAGCCCCCATTCGTTCACAAAATTTGTAAGCGGCAGCATGCCTGGCGACGCAAGCCACTTGTAGAAACCGGTAAATGTTTTTGCGCCTTGCAGATATCCGGCTGCGGACCATGCTGGGTTAAGAACTTTAGTAATCCCAGCCCAAAAGAACAACCACCCCAAACTAATACGGAGAAGAAACAAAGTTATTTTTTGGAATTGAGTCATGTGTTTTTAGTAATCCAATTTATTTACCCAATCAGGAACTTTTGGATCGCGAGCGGTATCGTACTGCGGCGTATACGGCTTGATATCCAATATCGGCGTGTCTTTAATCACGTCAAGGCCTTTCACTGTTACTACTGCATTTTTGATACTTTTTATCTCTACGGTTGAAACACCAATAGGGTTTGGCCGCTGCGCGCAGCGGCAAGCGAAAATTCCAACCTCTGGCACTTCTCCGATCTTTCCCTGCGGAACGTGCAGTATGTCGCATGTTTTCACTCCGTGCATCCAATAAACCACCACCAAATGAGAATAATCCTCGAGCCCTTTTAGTGCCTCTTTGTATTCGTCATTTACAACAATGTCGGTTATAACATCACGCCAATTGCCGAAATGTTTCCGTTCCTGATTTTTTGCAAAACCAATGGGTTTTATTTTGATGTCCATCTATTTTTACTTCCACCACTCTTTGGCGGTTTTCGGCCAACCGATCAAAAGGAGCAAAGCCAATGGCGCGCCCCAGTTCGCCCAGCGTTCGACAAAGTCCCATACCGGCATACCGACGAGCGGGCGGACAAGTGCCGTCCAGAATCCCCAGAACGTAGCCCACAAAAGCACGATTGGAATCGGCCGAATCAATATAATGAGCGCGACGACGATATCAAGCGCTCCAACCCACCACAAGAGTTGGCCCGACACTGCTGGATCGGTTCCGATAAGCTGCCCGATCCACTTAATCCAATCCGTCTTGCCCTGAAGAGCGAAAACGCCATGGCCGATAAATTCTCCGGCGACGGCAATGCGCAAGACCCAGTTAATTAATTTTGAATTTTCCATGCTTATATTTGCTTTTATTTAATTTCGACCTTTTTCTATATCTAAAAGCCGGTTGTATTTTGCAACGCGTTCGCCGCGCGCCGGAGCTCCAAGCTTCAAGCCGTCGGCGCCGACGCCGTACGCAAAATCGGCAATAAAATCATCGTTCGTCTCGCCACTCCGGTGCGAAACTATAACAGCCCAATTATATTTCCGCGCGAGACGAACCGCATCGAGCGCCTGAGAAACGGTTCCTATTTGATTTGGTTTTATTATAACTGTATTGATGCTCTGTTCAGAGTGCGCTTTCTCCATTCGGTAAACATTTGTCGTCGTAAGGTCGTCGCCCGCAATCATAATGTTCTCTCCAGCCGCCGCCGAAAGGGATTTGAACGATAAAAAATCTTCCTCACCGAACGGGTCCTCTATGTAAGAAAGATCGAACTGCTTTATAAGTGTTCCGTAAACCGCTCGCAATTGAACCGCGTTAGTTTTTTTGATGCCGGTCGCCGCGGCATCGATGCCAAAATCAACTTTTTTCCCCGCGCCGAGAGACTCCACAACTTTCTTTAAAATTACGAATGGTTCAAGGTTATTTCTAAAATCCGGCGCATACCCGCCCTCGTCGCCGAGGTTCCGGGCATTTTTCCCTTTTGTACGAGCGAGCTCCTGCCCCAGCGCCTGATATATGCGAACGCCTACATCTACGGATTCTTGTATTGTGCGACACTTTGGAATTACGAGATATTCCTGAAAATCCAAATTATTTCCGGCATGCAGGCCTCCGTTTATCACATTAATAAAAAGACGCGGATAAGCAATAGTACGCGACCGGCGCATGGCAATCCCCGAAATAACGCGGACATGTTTCCATAGCGGTATATTTTTCGTTTTGGCCGTTGCTCGCAGGAACGCAATCGAGACGGCAAGAATGGTATTCGCGCCCAGCTTTTTTTTCGCTGGAGTTCCGTCAAGCTTGCTCAAGAACTCGTCGAGAGCTAACTGATCTCGAAAACTGCTTCGCGTGATTTTTGGACTGATTATTTTGTTTATGTTCCGAGCGGCGACGGCCGCGGGAAACGCCACCGCCTCGGAGGCGCCAGTGCTTTTTCCCTGCGGCACCGAAGCTTTTGCTAGACAGCCGTTCTCGTATTCAAGCTTGGCCTCGATCGTCCAATCCCCCCTTGAATCGAGAATCGGCCGGGCGGATAATTTCATAATTTTTGGCATGATTTCTATTGGACTATATTCGCAGGCGTCCCTTTGAGATATCCTTCAATATTCTCAATTGTAGTCCGAAGAATTCGCTCGAGCGCTTCTTTGGAATTGAATGCATTATGCGGCGTGATTAACACGTTCGGCATTTTCATCAGAATATGGTTTTCGAGCATTATCTTAAGTTCTTCTTCTTTTGGATGACCGGAAACAAGGAGTTGAAGTTCTTCTTTCGTCTCCCCTTCCTCCTCGAGCACATCCGCTGCGTAGCCCGCAAGGGCTCCGCTCTTTAGCGCATAGACTAAAGCTTCAGTTTCAACGACGCCGCCGCGCGCCGTGTTCACCATATATGCGCCGTTTTTAATATTTCCCACGTTCTTCCCGTTGATAAGATGATGCGTATCTTTATTGTACGGACAATGCAATGAAATAATATCGGAATTTCCAAGCAACTTATCTAAGGACACGTATTCCGCGCCAATTTCTTTCGCAAAATTCTCGTCTGGGTAAGGATCGTGGGCAATCACGTTCATTCCAAATCCCTTCGCAATTTTTATAACTTCTTTGCCTATTCTGCCTGTTCCTACTATACCAATTGTTTTTCCCTTAATGTCCATACCTCGAAGTCCATCAAGCGAAAATGACCCGCGTTCTTTAATCTGGTCTATGCTCTGATACATTTTCCGAGTTAGATTCAAAACCAAGCCGAAGGTGAATTCCGCGACAGTGTTATCGCCGTATCCTGGAACATATAAAACCGTAATGCCGCGCTTTTTGCATTCCGCGACGTCAATATGGTCGTACCCCGTGGAGCGAGTTGCTACGCATTTGACACGCGGGAAACAGTCGAGAACGGCCTTATCAATCCGCGAGTCAATGAAAACCGAAAGGATCTCAAAATCCAGCTTGTCGGGGAGATAAGCAGAGGTTATTTTATCTTTGCTTACAAATACATCGTTCCCCGAAAACGCTTCGCGTATTATTTTTTCTTCCCATTCCTCGATTTCAAAAAATGCGATGCGCATGGTATTAACGCTTTTTTTCCTGCTTCGCTATCGCGACCGTCGTACGCACGACCGTATCCGGATTAAGCGAGATGCTCTCTATCCCCTGCTTCACTAGGAACAGCGCGAAATCCGGATAGTCCGACGGAGCCTGGCCGCAGATTCCGATGTATTTTTTCCGAGCGCGGCATTTTGCGATAACCTCCGCGATGAGTTTCTTAACCGCTTGATTGTTTTCATTCGCGATTTTAGTCACAATGCCGGAATCGCGATCAAGCCCTAGCGTAAGCTGAGTAAGATCATTCGAGCCAATAGACATTCCGTCGAATATATTCAAAAAATCATCGGCCAGAAGGACATTGGACGGTATTTCGCACATTACGTAAATGGGCGTCGCGTTTTTCGCCTTCGTCCTTTGTTTTTGCGTCACGTATCGCGTCACAAGCCCTGCCTCCGCCATCGCTTCCTGCGTCTTTATTCCTTCCTCGACAGTCCGGCAGAACGGCACCATTGGGATCACGTTCGTAAGCCTCATTTCTTCGCGCACGATTTTCACCGCCGCGGCTTCAAGCATAAATGCCGGCTTGAACTTTGGGTCATAGTATCGCGAGGCGCCGCGCCAGCCG
>ERZ1292640.1458-Hain-H43-02um-R1-1458-length-19537-cov-6_pt1 | contig 19537 bp, 21 predicted proteins | sample MGYA00564404_ERZ1292640 | MGnify/ENA primary metagenome ERZ1292640 (study PRJEB36523, sample SAMEA6512636) | groundwater metagenome | collected 2019-01-08 | study: AquaDiva: Metagenomics assemblies of 32 groundwater samples
GGAAGAAGAGGAAGAAGAGGAAGAAGAGGAAGAAGAGGAAGAAGAGGAAGAAGAAAATCCTCCATATGCAGAGAACTTAGAAGTTTCTGCCGGATTATATTGCGCTTATATTCCATCGGCTGGCATAGCTTATTTTAATTGGATTTATCAAGACGACGACGGATTATCTGGCTTTGACGACAATGAAATAAAATTTATATTACAAATAGACAATGACCAAAACTTTACTTCTCCGGAAATTCAGAGAACGTTTGATAATCTTGACAACCCGCCAGGAACAAATAACCAGCAACCAATTTTGGTAAAAATAAAACCGCCAAGTCAGCCCATTAATTGCCCTGGTTGCGATCATATTTATTATGAAACTCCTTATTATTGGAGGGTAGAAGTATATGAAAAAACAACCGGCCTTTCTTCCGGCTGGATATATTATGACGATATAGACGGAAGCGATGATTTAGATGGAAATTCAAAAACATACACTTATCCATATAGTCACCCGGCCCCAATTCCAAGTTTTGTTCCTATTCCGGAGATCGCCAGGCCAAATCAGCAAATTTATTTTTACGACTCGTCTGTTTGTTTTGACAACAACCTCAACTCTTTTTACTGCGACCAATTAATTCCTTCTAATTGCATAGACGGCAAGTGCTATACGTGGAATTTTGGAGACCTCTCAACTTCAAACACAATAGGAAGCGTTTATCACAGCTATGCAGACCCTAATACATATTATGCAAGCCTGCAGGTTTGCGATGATTTTGCCTGCTGTGATATAACAGAAGACGTTTCGGTGAAAAAAGCAGGGTTTCAATTATGGAAAGAAATATCTCCATTTTAAATTTGTTTTTTTTTAAAATTATGCTATATTATCTAATATGAATATAATAACAAAAAAAATTATAGAAAATAAAAAAATATTATCTCTGGTTTCATTGGTTATTTTTTTGGTTGCGGTTGCCATGGCCGGAGCGGGGGCTATGATTTTTTATTATTTTAAATACGGCGCGGTTTCACAAAACGAAGAACCAAAAACAGAAAACACAAGTACATTTATTATCCCTGAAATAAACAGAGAAATGGTTGTTTGGAAAATAAACGAGGGGAAAGAATTTTTATTAAGAGCAGAAAACAAAGAAACCGGCGGTTTTTATAAAATGTACGACGTTTTAAAAGACGATTTTGGAAAACAAGTTCACACTGTTTATTCGGCCTCAATTGTTTACACTTTTTTAAAAATTTACGAGTTTGACAAAGACCAGAGGATACAAGACAACATTGGCAAGTGGGCAGACTTTCTTCTTTCAATGCAAAACCAAGACAAAAAAGACAAAAGATACGGCGCTTTTTCTTATTCTTATGATTTAGAGAAAAAAGAAAAAGAAAAAAAATATGTTGTGGGAACATCTGCTTTAAACATTCTTACTTTGTTAAAATTATATGAGTCAAACACAGACCAGAGATATTTAGAAGCTTCTAAATTAGCAGGGGATTGGCTGATAACCATGCAAGAAGAAGACGGGGGAATGAAACAATATGCAAGATACGACGAATCAAAACAGAAATGGGTTTTCGCGACAAAAGAGTCATTTTTATACGACGGCCAGGTTTTAACCGCCTTATCAAGGCTTTATAAAAAAACAGGCGAAAAAAAATATTACAATTCAGCTGAAAAAATTGCTAAGCGCTTAGCAGAACTATATGAAGAAAAGAGGGGTTATATTGTTGACGAAGTGAGAACAGAAAATCCAATATCAAACTCCTGGGTGGTAATGTCTTTGACAGAATTTTACAAAAACGCCAACCCAAATAAACGATACAAAGATATTGTTTTTGAATTAGCTGAAAAAATTGCAAAAAACCAAAAAACAAATTCAAAAAATCTTTTGAACCAGGGTATGTGGAACGGAGCTTATTCTACAAGCGGCGTTGGGTGGATATCTGAAGTAATGACAGAAATTTATCAATTTTGTTTAGAAGAGAAAACAGGAGATTGCGAAAAATACAAAAACGCCGCCATTTCAGCGACAAGATGGCTTATGCAAAACACTTATTCAAAAGACAATAATCCCTCTTATCTTAAGAATCCCGCAATGGCCAACGGAGGAATTTATTGGAATTCTAAAAACTTATACGTAAGAACCGACTCCAACTGCCACGGCCTCAACAGCTACATCGGCATAGTCAACGAAATAGAATAATAAAAACATAAGTACTATGATTAATTTTAAAGATAAAATAATTTGGTCGTTGATAATTTTACTTATTCTTTTTGCCATCGGACTTTCGCTGGTGATTATAATAAAAATGGGAACAGAAAAAGGAGCAAGAGATACAGAAAGAATACAAGAATTAAAACAGGTTCAGTCTGCTTTAGAATCATATTACAAACAAGCAAAATTATATCCTCAGGGAACTTTTTTTAGCATTTGGGACAGCAATTATAGTCATAACACAAATTATTGGAGCGGCGGTGAAGAACCTTGGTCAACAGCTTTTTACGACGCTTTAGTGGGAAATGGTTATTTAGATTCGCTTCCCTTGGACCCGGCAAACAGTGAAGGCGGCGATGAAAATTATTTGGGTGACGCGCCAGTTACTGATCAAGGATATATTTATTGGTCAGATAACGGGCAACATTATATTTTGGGAACTAATTTAGAAAAAGGAGGTGTTTCTCCCGACAACTGGGGGAATTACCAAATTAAAGGCGGAAAATGGTAAATTAGTAATAATAAATTTTTGTTTTTATAATACAAAACAGCTGAAATAAATTCAGCTGTTTTGATTTTTTAGTAATTTTAATTAAGTAAACTTTCCAAAACTATAAAAGATTCTTTTTTAAATTTTTGAATAAATTTTTCAATATCTTCTATAAATGGTTTTCCGGTGCGAAAATTATAATAAAAAGGCACGAATTTGCTTTCCATTTTAACAAATTCCCAGGGATGAAAATAGATAATCGGAATCGCTCCCTTTTTTAAAGAACCTTTGCAAGCAGAGATTACTCTGTTTATGCCAAACAATCTGATAAACACCCAGCTTATTGGTAGACGAAAAAAGCTGACAGAAGCGGGTATTTCTATAATGTTGCTGTTTTTTAGAGGTTTAAAAATTTTAGTTGGCTTATTTAAGTTGTTATAATATCCGGGCAGATAACAAGGGTGTAGAGAACTGTCGTATTTAAAATTTAAACTATCTAATATCTCAATCAATTTTTCTGAATACTGCATTTGCGGGGAGCGAAAACCCCGAATATTTTTTTGTGTTATTTTTTCTAAGATTTCTTTCGCCTTAATTATATCTTGTTTTATATCCAAATTTTTATTGCCCCTGTAGAAATGGTTGTAGCCATGGCAGGCAATTTCGTGGCCCATTTTTTGAATAAGTTTGACTTGCTCTGGCTCCCTTTCTGCAAAATATCCGGTTACAAAAAATGTGGCTTTTATATTATATTTATCAAATAAATCTAAAATAACCTCATTTCCTTTTTTACTGAAAGAAGTCTCGCCGTTTTCTTTAACTGTTTTACCCTCAAGCAAGGGGCAATCCCATTCTTCACAATCTATTGTTAGGGCAATCATTTTATTTTTTTTAGTTTAAATATAAATAAATTTTTAATTTTTTCCATTACGATAATTTGGTAGTTTTCAGGGATATTTTTAGTATCCATTAAAATTAACCAGTAATTATCTAAATTATCAGTTGACTTGGCAATATTGAATTCTCGGAATCTGCCGTAATCAGTGGCATAATTTTTTAACCAGCTGGGATTAAAAATAATTGGTTCATCATTATATTTTTTAGAATTAATTAAATATTGTTTTACCTGGTCCCATGTGGAATAATTAGGTTTTTCAAGATAAATATTATATTTATATAAAATAATCGGAACAATAATCAGACAGTAGACGATGATAAAAATAGGAATTATTTTTTTTAATCTGTCTTTCATTTTCTTGTTAATATTAAAAATAAATTTAAAACTATTGTGTAGTTAATCAAAAAAAACGAGCTTATTATTTTTGTTTTTAAATTTTTTATATTTGAGGCAATATAATACAGCATTGCAAACCAGGCAATTGACGGCAGATATAAATATCTTCCCAAATCATAAATATCGCGAAAATTAGAAAAGATGAATATTGCAATTGATAAAGCCAGCCATATTGTAAGAAATAATAATTTTTTATCTCTCAGTCCATAATAAATTAAGAAAGGCAATAAAAATAAAATAAACATCGCCAATGTTATTTTAGCGATATGAGAGGCAGGAATTATAGTAATCATATAATTAACATAATCAAGGAAGCGGTATAACATATGCGCCCCAAAGTTTATACCGCCAAAGCTGGTTATTACCGCAGAACCATTCATTCTAGCAAAGGTGATTAAAATTATTGGCAGAGACAATATTAAATATGGCAATAAAATTAGGTCGGGTTTTATAAATTTAAAAATTTTCTCTCTTTGAATTATAATATAATAAGCCAGCAAAATAGGAATTGTGAATATAGCTATTTCTTTTGTAAATGTTCCGAGAAAAAAACTTAATAACGATAAAAAATAAAAGAAAGTATTTTTTGTTTGAAAATATTTTATTACTGACAATAATGCAGATAATACTAAAAAAATAGTCAGTCCCTGATTAATTCCAGAGGCTATCCACCCCACAGTTAGGAAGTTTAAATAATAAATTGTGAAACTTAAAGTTGCTAAAAACGAGAAAAGATTATTTTTAATGAATGCTTTTAATAAAAAAAAGACAATCATGGTATTTATTATATGAATCAAAGTGCAAAGCAAATGATAAAAAAAATGGTTTTTATCATAATTGGTTGCCATTTGCCTCCAAACAAGCAGTATAACAGGATTAAAGTAGGCAGAAGTTGGGCCGCCTCCTTGAGAAAAATATTTGTAGTCGATGATTTTTTTAAATGTATTTCTATTCTGTGCCTCCCTGTATAATTCCATAACATCATATCCGCCAAGTTTAGTTTTAAAATGAGGACTGTATAAAAAAATAATAGAAGATATTAAAACCAATAAAATCAGTGAAGTTTTTAAAACATCAGTTTTATTAATTTGATTAGCCATTTTTAATCAGTTTATTTTTAGAAAATCTAAGTTTTAAGCAATCTATTACGGTGCGGTAAGTTATTTTTAGCGAGCACTTTGATTTACCGGCAATTCTTTTTTGCACATTTATCGGATAAGTTATAACTGGAACTCCTTGCATTTTAAAACCCAGCAATGTTTCAATTTCAATCATTCCGTATCCGTATCTAAAGTTTATTTTTTCCAAATATTTTCTTCTCATTAATTTTAAAGAATTGTGGTCTTTTACTTTTATATCAAACAATAGAGAAATATAGGCGTTATAAATAAAAGACATTATTTTTCTAAGCGGGCTGTTATATTTTATTTTTTTAATAGGCGACCCCATAACGAAATCAAGATTGTTTTCTTTTGCGTAACCATACATTTTAAAAAGGTCTTGGGGCGGGTATTGGAGATCGGCGTCAAGAAAGGAAACAAAGTCATTTTCTGACATTTTAAAACCTTCTCTTATGGCGCCTGAATAACCTTTATTCTTTTCGTAAAATGCATATTTTATTTTTTGGTTTTTTTCTATAAGTTCAAGAATTATTTGATGGGAGTTATCTGTGCTGCCGTCGTTAACAAAAATCAGCTCATAGTCTGAGTTTTTAAAAGTTTCAGTTATCTGCAAAAAACATTCTTTTAAGCAGTCTTCTTCATTGTAAACAGGCACTACGATAGAAATGCTCATATAATTAATTTAAGATTAAGGCGATGTGATTTTTTCTAATTTAAATACGAATAAATTTTTAAACTCCTTAGTCGCAACTATTTGATAATTTTTTGGAATATAATTTTTATTCATAGAAATCAGCCAATAGGTATTAAAATTGTTATTTTTTTTGGCAATATTTAAATTTAAAGGCAATCCTCGACCCGTATTGATATTAATAACAGCATAAGGTTTTAACCAATTGGGATAAAGAACAACAGGCTCATTTTTATAATTTCCAGAAGTAATAAAATATTGTTTTATTTGGGCCCAATCAAAACCAATTGGTTTTCTTAAATAAAAACTATACTTATATAGAATAACAATAATCAGACAATAAATAATTATAAATATTGGCAAAAAAATTTTCAATTTATTTTTCATTTTCCCGTTAGTATTAAAAATAAATTAAAAACAATAGTATAGTTAACTAAAAAGAAAGAAGCTATTATTCTCGCTTTCATTTTTTTTATATTTGAAACTATATAATATAACAATATAAACCAAACCATTGATGGCAAATATAAATATCGAGATGAATTATAAACATAATTAAAATTAAGAAAAATAGGGGTAGAAACTAACAATAACAACCAAACCGTAAGAAATAATAAATTTTTATTTTTTAATCCAAAATAAATAAGAACAAAAAACAACGATAAAGAGAATGCGGAGGTTAATAATTCAATATTAAAAGATACAGGAATAATTGTAATAAGAAAATTAATGTAATCAATGAGGCGATAAAATGCGCCTATACTTAAATCAAACCCAGAGCCTGCCGCCGCTAAAGGAATCATTCTTGGTCTGATAATAGTAATTAAAATTATAGGCAAAGATAATATAATATATGGAATAATAAAAAGGTCAGTTTTTATAAACTTTAACTCTTTTTTTCTTTGAAGAATAAGATAATAGGCAAACAATATTGGAACCGAAAAAACTGTTATTTCTTTTACAAATGTTCCGGAAAAAAATAATAATAACGATAAAATATAGAAAAAAATCTTTTTTGTTTTAAAGTATTCTATTATTGAAAGAAATGTAGTTAACATAAAAAAAGCAGTTAATCCCCATGTAATTCCGGAAGCCACCCATTTCAATGTGTTAAAATTCAAAAAGAAAACCGCAAAACTTAAAGCTGCTAAAAAAGAAAATAATTTATTTTTAATAAATTTATTAGCAAGAAAAAAAACAATAATAGTATTGATCAAATGTATAAAATTACAAAGAAAATGCCACAAATATGGCTCTTCTCCAAAATTAACCCATGCATAATACCAAAACATTAATTGGAAAGGGCTATAATTAATATTAACATTTCTATGAGAAAAATATTGAATATCAAAAAATTTTCCTAGAGTGGCTCTTGTTATGCCCTCCATAATCCATGGTATGCTATCTTCATCGTCCAGCTTTTCATTAAGGTAAGGATTATAAATATTATGTATAAAAAAAATTGAAAAAGCTAAAATTGCTAAAATTAAGGAAATTTTAAAATTATTATTTTTTAGAATCTTGTTTATCATTTTTTTAATTATTTTTTGATAAAAAAGGCGTTAAAGAAAAAGTGATTCCAACGGTCGTCAGTGGTTGTTATGCTAAAAATAACATTATTTAAATTTTTGTTAAAAGGTATTTCAAAATTTTTCCAGCCTTTAACGGGATTAAATTTATCTTCGTATATTTTTTCTCCATTTGCTGAAATTGTGAAAGTTAATGTTGCTTTATCAATCTTATTTGAAATAGCTAAATCATTTAATCCGTAAAAACCAGTAATTTTTTTTACTTCTAAATTTATATTTTTATATTCTAATGTTTTTATTTTGTCTGTTTCTGGATGAAACCAAATAGCTTCTTTGAATTCATTGCCAGAAACAGCATATGATTTTCCGACAGTGTTCCATATTTTATTTTTTGAAACTAATTTTTCTTCGCAGTCCCAGCGTTCAAAAATTGCGGCTTCGGCAAACGGCGGTTTTTTTTCGTTATGCGAAAAAATTGGGTTTTCTTTGTATATTTCACACAACTTATTATCAACAGAAGCTATAGCTCTTTTAATATTTTGATAAAAATAATCATTTTCATTTGTAATTTCAGCGTCAAAGCAAAAATGCCTTTTTTTGTCGTTATCGGTATATATTGTAAATTTTATATCAGCCGGCTTGTCTTTATATAAATTAGTATCAATTTTTGTTGTTAACCAGCTCCATTTATCGGGTTGAACAACTTTTTTTAGAAAAATATCGTTAATATAAACATCCATATAAACAGGGTTTAAATTTCCACCCGTCATGCCATCGGCAATACCTGTGAAAATTTTAATCGTTTCTTCTAATTCGATATTTTTATAAACTATATTTATTTTTTCTTCATTTCTTGGGTGAGCAAATAAGCATATTTTTTCCGCTCCGCCGGATTTTATAGCGCTTATTCTAATCTGCTGCCAATCTTCTGCAGAGCTCCATGCGCTGGAAGCTCCGTTTGAAAATAGAATTTTTTGAATTGTGTCATTTTTTTCGATTTCTATCAAGGGGTTGTTAAAAATTAAGCTATTATTTTCTCTTGGGTTTTTTCTGGTAAGGTGAAAAATTTTTATCGGCTTAAAATTATTATATTCTTTTATATCATACTTATCAGTTGCCTTATAAATTGCATCATAGTTGCCATGTCGCCGGATTATCCAAATATCGTCTGAATACAAAACAGAAATATCGTTTAATTCCGGCAGGCGCGTTGCAGGTTTTTTTAAATAATATTCCATTAAGAAATTTCCCACTTGAAATTTATAGAGTATTAAAATTTGGGTATTTTCTTTTATTTTTGGCTGTAAAAAAGAAGCCGCGCCTTTCCAATTGTCAAAATAGGTTTTTTCAATCATTTGCCAGGAAGAAAACACGCTTAATAAAAGAATTAAAAAGGAAATTAAAATAATAGCTAAAGAATAATATTTTTTTTTAAATTTTGGATATTTTGGAAAAATTGCCAAATATAAAAAAGGAACAGCTAAGGCAAAATATCTGTCGGTAACAGGAGTTTTATCCGCCATAATCATTATGGCAAGTAAAATAAAAAAGACAGTTAATATTGACCAAATTTTTAAGTAAATAAATTTTTTATCTCTTTCAAAAAATATTTGAAATATAAAAAGAGAAACAATTGAGAGGCCTAAAATAATTGACAGCGTATTATTGTTTAGATAATTAATGCCGTTGATGTGAGACAATGATAATTTGATAAAGTCAAAACCCCTTTCTGAAATGCCCCAGTCCATATTTCCTCCCTGAACATTAAGTAATTGATGTCTGGCTTTTTCATAATAATAAAAAAGAGGCAAGCCCAAAATAACTGATGTAGTTATAAAAAGAACAAAAAATTTAAAGGATATCTGTTTTGAAAAAAGGTTTATTAGCGCATAAACCGCAAAAGATAAGAAAAAAATTAAAAAGATTAAATTTGAATACATTCCCGCAAAGATTGCTAAAAATAAGAAAAAAAGATATTTTTTTCTTTTAGAATTTTTGTATTTTTCAAAAAAATAAAGAACCAATAAACTTGTTAAAATCAAAAAAGACCAATGTTTAAAAGTGAGGGCAGTATCTTTTAATAATAGGGGATTAAAAAGAAATAGAGCGGTGATTAAATATTTGTTTAAGCTGTAAATTTCGCATAATTTGTATAAAACAAAAGCCGACAAAAGGAAAGTGCCAACAGATAATATTTTAAGAGCAATTTCAGATTTGCCAAAAATGCCGATATAGGTTTTTGCCAATATAAACCAAAAAGGCAGTTGATCGCCCCAGTTTTCAAAAACAATTTTTTTAATGCTCCAGTGGGAGATTCTTAAATAATCTATTTCCTGGTTGTCAAATGATTTTTCGTAAAGAAAATAAGAAGTTGCTAAAATAAAAATTAAAAAAATTAGCCAAATGCCATATTTGGATAAGAATTTTTTAGAATTATAAAACAAGATTTGAATGGCTTTCGTTTTCATTTTTTCAAGCTTAACACTAATTTGATTTTCCAGCCAAGGGTATTACTTCTATATATTGAGCCTGCTTTAACCAGCCGATATAGTCAAGGGTTAATTCAGGGGTTCCTTTTTCTACAGAATAGCCCTCTCTGTCTTTATAAGCCTCTTGCAGTCTTGGAGAAATAGGAAAAGCTTGGGCATGCGCCCGTTCTATTGAAATTAAACCCGCGAGGTCGCCATAATTTGAGGAACTAAAATCTTGTTCAGAAGATACAAGTACAAGATAGTTTCCCTTAATTTCAAAAGACTTGAGGCAGGAAGAGTCTGTATTAAATTTAGAACAGAGCGCTTGTTCTTCTGGGGGTACTCTTGATTCTGACAAATAAAAAACAGGAGTTTGTTTTAGGTTTTTTGTTGTCATTGAAAGATATGCGTCAAACCAACGTTTTGGCGGAGTAAAATTTACATCTTTTATTTGGTTATATCCGCCGAGCCATCCTGTTTTACTATGGAGAGTAACTCCGTCGCCAGCCCTGGCAAAAGTTTGGCCGTTTTCTTCAAAACCAACCCATTGATATATAACCCAAGAGCCATTTCTTATACTGCCGACATTATAACAATAGGAATAATTATTGCTTACTATTTCTGAATCCTGTGACCATCTCCATATTCTGGGGCCAATATGCAAAAATATGGGGTTAGCTCCATTGGTTTTATAATCATAATCATTAAAATAAATTAAACCAAAAAAGGGTCCTTTATTGGAATCTGGACCATTAACAATGCGCATTGATCTTACTTCGTCATTCCATCCTTCAGGTATGCTTTCGGTAATCGCCGCAGGAGGCGTGTCTCCCTTAGGATAACAGTCATTATTTCCATAAAAATAAACGCCGGGAGTTTCTTTTATAAGCATATATGAATTTGCTTCATATATATCAACCCAGCCGCCGCATCTTATTCTTTTTACTGAAAAAAGATTTTTAAAATTATAGTCTTTGTATAAATAAGCAACATAAACAGCATTAGGATTATTGGGGTCGCAATGCGATATTGTGTTTCCAGATAAATCTTCCCCTGTCTCTTGCCAAGAGATAAAGCCGTATTTTTTTTTGATCTCGTCAATATTTTCTAATTGAATCGGAGCCGGTTTTACAATATTCCCATTACAATTGCCCCCAGAGCATGAGCCATCAAGTCCAAGACATTGGTCTGATCCGCATCCGCTTTTACTGCTTATACAGTTGCCAACAGAACAATTTCCATCAGAATCAGGACATCCGCTTGGCCATGGGCAATCGCCATAATCAAAACCTCCGCAATTTTCTGAAGAACAGGTTCCATCAAGACCCAAGCATTGATTTATTCCGCACCCGCTTTTTTTACCAACAACCGGACCGTCTGTCCCTCCCCAAAACCAAAATTTTCCCAATATTCTTAATTGTTCTGTAGGGTCTAAGTTTTTTAATTTTGGATTGATTGTTTGTATTATTAAAAAAGAAGAAAGCAAGACAGTTAATCCCAAGACTGCGCTTATGGCTCTTTTTTTCGCCTCGCTTGTTTTTTCAGGATTACCGGCTGAATAGATAAGCTGAATGCCGCTGAATACTAAAATAATAACAGCTAAAATTCCCCCCGATAGCATTGCCATTTCAAAAAAATATGCTATATATCCTTGTGGCGTAGGTGAAGCCTGCAGAGAAACCTCAAGACTAATGGCCGAGCAATTGCTGTTTAATAAAAGAAGAAAAAAAGCAAGAAGTGTTAAAAATATTTTTTTAGGCATAATCTAAATATATAAGTTATTATTTATTTATTATTTATTAAATTTTACTTTATTATGTCTTAAAAAACAAGAAAAATCGCTCCATTAGTTATCCACAGGTTGACACTTTTATATTTATTTTAAAAATAGTAAAATAAAAGAAGTAAAATAAATACCAAAGGTCGAAACTCAAAAATATCTAAAAATTAAAAATATGGATAATAAAAATTTAATTTTAATTGTTTCTCTTGTTGTAGTAGTTTTTTTGGCAGGAGGTTTTGTTTTAATGCAAAACCAAAAGATGGCAGGAATGCAGGAAAAAAGCGGCAGGTTGATACTTGATAATCCGATAGTTGAGATAACAGAGGGTGGACAAACAAGCTCTTATCAATATTCTAACGGTTCAATATCCGCTGATTGTTGTACGGAAGATTGGCAAGTAGTCCGTTTGTTTGCAATAACTGCTGCCGGGCAAGTTAAGCCATGTATGTTTACTCATCCTCGAGCTGACGGAATTGTTGCTTTAACATATAAAAACATTAAACTCAAAAAAACTATTAGCTTTACAACCGCTATTGCCGATGCCGTTGTAACCGGAAATAACGCGTCTGTCTATATGGATGTATATGTTAACAATACTCTTTTGCAAAGAATTACCCAAACAGATGCTAAGGGATGGTTTGCAACCGATATTAAGACAGACCAATACGAAAATAAACTGGCAGATGTGAAACTTGTGGTATCTAGCGATAATGTTGCAAGCAGGTGGTTTTGTTGGGATGCCCAAACCGTTGAGTAATCTGTTATAATTTTAAGTTTAAGCTTAAAAAATAAAAAGGCTTCTTCAGTTTAAGAAGCCTTTTTATTTTCGAGAAATATTTACAATCCCTTCATTTTTTTATATAATGGGATAATTGCTTTTATTTAAAAAATGTTAATTTTTTGAATTTTTACAATGATATTTTTACATCCCGTATTTATTTTTGCTTTTTATGCTTTTGCTGGTGGAACTGGGTTGTTGTTGCTTAAAATAGCATTAAGCAGCAATTCTCCTCAATTAAACTGGGTAAGTATTGTTGCCTTAATTTTAAACCCGAAGTTTTTAATTGGATTTACCCTATATGTACTTGGATTTTTGTCCTGGTTAGTAATACTGTCTAAATTTAAACTTAATTTCGCCTTCCCTGTTTCAATATCTTTACTTTTTATTGTCTCGAGTTTAGGAAGTTATTTTATTCTAAATGAACCTTTTAATATCTCGCGCGTAGCAGGCATAATCCTTTGCCTAATCGGGATTTTTTTGATTGCTATGAAATAAATATGACCAAGAAATATAAAATTTTAATTATTTTTGGCACTAGACCAGAGATCATAAAATTGTTCCCGGTTATCCGAGCCATTAAATGCCGGGATAATTTAGAAATGGTGCTTGTTTGCACCGGCCAACACAAGCAAATAATTGCCCCTCTTATCAATGCTTTCCAGATAAAACTTGATTATGATTTAAACCTAATGAAATTTAATCAAAATCTATATCAATTAAGTTCAGACATAATAAATTCTTTTGAAAAAATTATTATTGAGACTAAACCCGATTTGGTTTTAGTGCAGGGCGATACTACCACAGCTTTTTTGGGCGCCTTAAGCGCATTTTATTCCCAAATTCCCATTGGACACATAGAGGCTGGTTTGCGGACAAATGATCGTTACCAGCCGTTTCCTGAAGAAATTAATCGCAGACTAATAAGCGTTATGGCCGACTTGCATTTTTGTCCAACACAAGGAAATAAGCAAAATCTGATATTGGAAAATGTTAAACCTAAAAATATTTATATAACCGGAAATACGGGAATAGACACTTTGTTTTGGAGTGCCAGGAACAGCCAGTTATTGTCACCTATTAAAACCGATCTGAATAAGAAACTAGTTTTAATAACACTGCATCGAAGAGAAAGTTTCGGAAAACCATTAAAAAAAATGCTAATAGCCATTCGTCAATTAGCCCTGGATTACAGGAATGCAAATTTTATTTGTCCGGTCCACCCAAATCCAAATGTAAAATTAGCAGCTTATGAAATCTTAGACAATCTGCCCAATGTTGTATTAACAGATCCCCTAGACTATCTTGATTTTATTAAAATTATGAAACAGGCTTATATTATTCTTACTGATTCTGGAGGAATACAAGAAGAGGCGCTTTCTTTAAAAATACCGGTTTTGATTTTACGGCAGAAAACAGAAAGAACAGAAGCTATAATATCTGAGGGCGCGGAACTGATTGGAACCGACACCTCAAAAATCGTAAAACGAGTAGGCGCCATATTAAAAAATCCGAAAGAACTGAAGAAATTTAAGTTCAGAAGCAATCCCTTCGGGGATGGGAAAACTGCAGAAAGAATCGTCAAAGTTATTGCTTCTTTCCTGAATCACCAGTCAAAATATAAATTATAAAGATGTACACAAAATATAAAATAGTCATCGTTTTACCGGCCTATAATGAAGAAAGTAATATAGATAATCTGTTAAATAGAATAGAGACAGCAATGAACAAAGATAGTATCGATTTTACCGTAATTGTTGTTGATGATGGCAGTACTGATAAAACAGCTGAAATAGCTAAACAATACGTTGGTAGAATTAACCTGATATTAAGACAGCATAAAAAGAATCTAGGATTAGGGGCAACTGTTCGCGATGGATTTAGTGAAGCAATTAAGATTACTGATTTGCACGACATAATTGTAGTTATGGACGCCGACGGAACCCACGAACCAACCCTAATACCACAGATGGCCAAAATGATCTTGGAAAACGACTATGACATAATAATTGCTTCTCGCTACCAACCCGGATCTCAAATGGTTGGCGTGCCGTTTAAGAGGCGGGCGTTAAGCCTGGTCGCGTCGCTAATTTTCAGATTGCTGTTTCCAACTAAAGGCGTAAGAGATTTTACTACCGGATTTAGAGCTTATAAATCTAGTATTATAAAATTTGCAATAGATGAACACGGAGATAATTTTATAGATCAAGAAGGATTTCAGTGTATGGTAGACATCCTTCTAAAGCTTAGATGTAAGCATTTAGCCATAAAAGAGGTGCCCTTTATTTTGCGCTACGATTTCAAAAAAGGAGTAACTAAAATGAAAATATTGCGTACCATATTTGATACCCTAAAACTTATAGTTAAAAGGGGAAATAAAAATTTAATTTGTGTTATTTCTATTGTTATAATTATTTTCTTGGCAGGAATCTTTATATTATTGCAACAGCAAAAAATAGCAGGAATACAGGAAGGGTACGGCAGGTTGATGCTTAACAATCCAATAATTGAAATAAAAGAGGGTAATATAATGTTTCATCCCCAATACTCTAACGGCTCAATGCCAATTGATTGCTGTGGCACAGAAGATTGGCAGAGGATTCGATTAGAAGCAATAACCGCAGGAGGCCGTCTGGCTCCTTGTATGTATACTCATCCAAGAAAAGATGGAACGGTTACTTTAACTTATAAGAACATCAACCTTAAAAAGACCATTGATTTTACAACTGCTATCGCAGATGGCGCTGTAACGGGAAATAATGCGCCTGTTTTTATGGATGTGTATGTTAACAAATTCCTTTTACAAAGAATTACTCAATTGGATCAAAGAGGATGGGTTGCAACAAGTATTGATACTATCGCGTATCAAAATAAGTCGGCAGAGATAAAACTTGTAATTTCTAGCGATAATGTTAATTCAAGATGGTTTTGCTGGGATGCCCAGACGGTTGAATAATTTGTTGTAATCTTAAGTATTGCAAATTTTTTTGGTTTGTTATATGATGATAATCAATTGATAAAAAAAATATGGCGGTTCCAAAACAGCGCAAAACAAAATCAAGGAGAAACCAAAGGAGAATGCATTTGTTTATAACAAAGGCGGCTTTGACATTGTGCCAAAAATGCAAGAAGCCGGTTTTGCCCTATACTGTTTGCAAAAATTGCGGTTTTTACAAAGGCAGGCAGGTTATTGATGTTTTGAAAAAGCTTACCAAAAAAGAAAAGAAAGCGAAAGAAAAAGAAATAAAAAAAGCCGAAAAAGAGGAAAAAGCGGAAAAACCATTGACAATGGAAGAACTTAGCAAAAAATAATTTAAAATTTATGGCTAGCCGGCACTTATCAAGATCAATAGTAATACAAAGCTTGTACGAGTGGGATTTTTACAATAAGCAATGCGATTTAAAAAAAATAGTTGAAAGAAATATCAAAGATTTCGGCCCCGGGCTTGAAGAATTGGATTTTGTCTGGGAATTGGTTTTGGGAGTGATAAATCACTTGGATAAAATTGATAAAATTATTGAAAAAGCGGCGCCAGAGTGGCCATTGCCCCAAATACCAATTGTTGACAGAAATGTTTTAAGAATAGGCCTTTATGAACTTTTATACAGCAATAAAGAAGAAGTTCCGCCAAAAGTGGCCATAAACGAAGCAATTGAATTGGCAAAAACATTTTCCGGCCCCACATCAGGAAAGTTTATAAACGGCGTTTTAGGAACAGTTTACAAAGAAATACAACAATGAAAGACTTTTCTATATTAGAAAAAAAACTAGGACTAAAATTTAAAAATAAAGATTTTTTAACGCAGGCATTTGTCCATAGGTCTTATTTAAACGAAAATCCTGATTTTAATTTAGATCATAACGAAAGAATGGAGTTTTTGGGAGACGCTGTTTTAGAGCTTATTGTTTCAGAAAATCTTTATAAAAATTATCCAAAAAACCCGGAAGGAGAGCTGACAAACTGGAGAGCAGCCCTTGTAAACGCTAAAATGCTGGCCTTGGTTGCCGAAGAATTGGGGCTCAATGATTTTTTGTTGCTTTCAAGAGGAGAAACAAAAGAGCTTGGCAAGGCAAGAACATATATTATGGCAAATACCATAGAGGCGTTGATTGGATCCATTTACCTTGACTTGGGCTATAAAGAAACACAAAGTTTTATTGAAAAACACTTAATTAAAAAATTGCCAGATATCATAGAAAACAAGCTTTATAAAGACGCAAAGTCGCATTTTCAGGAAGAAGCGCAAGATAAAACAGGAATAACTCCGGACTACAAAGTTATAGAAGAGTACGGGCCTGACCACAAAAAAATTTTTACAGTTGGAGTTTATCTTGGCAGTGAATTAATAGCCAAGGGGCAGGGCTCTTCAAAACAAGAAGCAGAAGAGCAGGCGGCCAAAAATGCATTAGAAGCAAAGAAATGGGAGAAATAAATAATTTAAAATTAAAAATTAGAACACATGCTAACCATTAGATTAACCAGAAAAGGCAAAAAGAATCAGCCATTTTTTAGGGTGGTTGTTATTGATAAAAAAAGGTCCTCAAGGGGGGGAAGAGCTGTTGAGGTTTTGGGTTTTGTAGATCCCTTGACAAAAAAGAAAAGCATAAAAAAAGAAAGAGTTCTTTATTGGATTTCAAAGGGAGCCCAGCCGTCGGCAACTATTCATAACCTGCTGATTAATGAAAAAATTATAGAAGGAAAAAAATTTCATGTTTCGCGAATAAAAAAATCTAAACTAGTAGAAATAGCGGCTAAAAAAGCAAAAGAAATCCCAGCGCCAGTTTCTCCAGAACCGGCGCCTGCGCCGGCTCCAGATTCAGCTGACAAGCCGGCAGAACCGACTGCAACCGAAACTCCAGTTGACAACCTGGCATAAAAGAGTAAAATATAATCATATAGAAAAAGGTCGAGAATAGAAATTAGATTAAATTGATAAACGATATTAATGACTATGGCAAAAGAAAATGATAAAGAGTTTCTTGAGTACATTGTCAAAGAGTTAGTTGATAATCCTAAAGATGTCAAAGTTGACAGAAAAGTTGACGAAATGGGAGTTTTACTTTCTTTGAAAGTAAACCCAGAAGACATGGGCCAGATAATCGGCCGCGAAGGATCAACTGCCAAGGCAATCAGAAACTTAGTCCGAATTGTCGGATTAAAGAATCACGCCAGAGTGAACCTCAAAATTGAGGAACCAGAAGGCGGTCGTGCTCCAAGAGAAAGAAAAGAAGTTTCTTCAGAAGAAATCGAAAATATCTCTCTGTAATTTACAAAGAGGCAAAAACCGTGATATAATAAGCGCGGTTTTTGTTTAAGAAAGCTCGGAAAATAATTTTTTGCTTGACGCTCGCTTGCCCCAGCGGGCAAGCTCGCTCTGTCCTCGGCAAAATTTTTGCTTCGCAAAACCATGCAATTTTGCCTGCGGGGCAAGCAAAAATTATTTTCTTCGCTTTACTATATGATAAAATTTGACATAATTACAATTTTTCCGAAAATTTTTGACTCTTATTTGAAAGAGAGCCTGATTGCGCGCGCCCAAAAAAAGAAGTTTATAAAAATCAATGTCCACAATTTAAGAAAATGGACAAACGACAATCATAAAACAACCCGCCTGCGCAGGCAGGTTGACGACAGGCCTTTTGGCGGGGGATTGGGAATGGTATTAAAAGTGGAGCCGATTTATAAAGCAATTTTGGCCGTTAAATCAAAAAAACAACATGTGCAGAAAATCGACGATCGTCGAAAATCTGTACCTGATAAAAATGCCAAAACAAAGGTGATATTGTTTACACCCAGAGGAAAAAAGTTTGACCAAAAATTAGCGCACCAGTTGTCAAAATTAGACCAAATAATTTTTATTTGCGGCAGGTATGAAGGGGTAGATGAAAGAGTGGCAAAAAACATTGCTGATATTGAGTTATCAATAGGCGAGTATGATTTAATGGGCGGAGAGCTTCCGGCTATGGTGGCAATAGAAACAATCTCCAGGCTTATGCCGGGCGTTTTAGGAAAACCGCAATTATTGAAAGAAAGGATTACAAAACAAGGCGGGTTTATAGAATACGCCCAATACACCCGCCCGGAAACGTTTGAACCAAAAAAGGGAAAAAAATGGCGAGTGCCGAAAGTTTTGCTTTCGGGCGACCACAAAAAAATAAACGACTGGAAAAAAAAACACAGCAAGGTGATTGAATAAAGATAATTTTTATATTATAATAATTTAGTAAGGGTGTGTAGCCCCGTACGGCGCGGGGGAGGTCTGTAAAACCTTTGTCCACTGGGCCCAAGTGGTTCGATTCCACTCACACCCAATGATAACAAAAGATAAACTTAAAAAATTATATAAAAGCGGCTTGTCATTAGATAAAATTGCTAAAATAGAAAAATTATCTCGAGGAGGCGTAAAATATTGGATGGAAAAATATAATATTCCGACAAGACCTAGACATCAAGCAGGATTTTATGGTTATTGGGGTGGAGATAAAAAATTACCACTGCCGAAAATTTTAAACACAAAAGAAGTACAATATTTGTATTATAAAGAAGGTTTAAGCGCAGAAGAAATCGCAAAAATTTTTAATAGGTCATCCGGCGGAGTTTATAGGTTTATGAGAAAAAACGGATTAATTAGGAGATTACCCAGCGAAACCAATGATATAAAATATAATAAGCAAAAATTATCTTTTACAATAAAAAATAATTTAAGTTTTACCGATAAAAAATTAAAAATAGCCGGGATAATGTTATATTGGGCTGAAGGCTATAAAAATTTAAGCAAAAGTGTTAGAGGGGGAACCATAGATTTGGCTAACAGCGACCCCAAAATGATTGGGGTTTTTCTAAAATTTTTACGAGAAATTTGCGGGATAAAAGAAAATAAATTAAGGGTGCAACTTTATTGTTACGCCAATCAAAATGTTGATTTATTGAAGAAGTTTTGGTCTGAACTTGCGAAAATACCTATAAGTCAATTTATTAAGCCGTATGTGAAAGAAGACTTTAGTGCGGACAAGATAGATAAAATGAAATATGGGTTAGTTCATATTAGATATTCAGACAAAAAATTATTTTTGCAAATTAAAAAATGGACAGAAGATTATTTAAAAAGTATTAACATTAAGTAAATATATATGCGCCGATGTAGCTCAGCTGGTAGAGCACTCCC
>ERZ1292640.1460-Hain-H43-02um-R1-1460-length-19534-cov-7_pt1 | contig 19534 bp, 19 predicted proteins | sample MGYA00564404_ERZ1292640 | MGnify/ENA primary metagenome ERZ1292640 (study PRJEB36523, sample SAMEA6512636) | groundwater metagenome | collected 2019-01-08 | study: AquaDiva: Metagenomics assemblies of 32 groundwater samples
GCTTTTTCTTCAAGGCGGCGCATCTCAGGGCGGCATCCCCTTTTCCGAGCCGGAGGGTGGCTGGGCTTACACGCTCACGGGTGATTCCGCGTTTGGGCTTCCCGCGCCCGGGGGCCCGGCTCTGGACGGAACGTGGAGCAACGATAATGGGTCCGACGAATGGGATGGGTTGGGGCGAGGCCTCGGGGTTGGCCAACCTGGCGGAGTCGAAAGTGCCGGCGGCATTTTGACGATAGAGGATGCCGTGAACACGAGCCCTGGCTTTGAACCGAGCAACCGCAAGATTTATTTCACCCACGGTGTGTCACTGGAAGGAATGGCCAACAATGCCTTTATTGATGAGGGCCTGACCCTGCATATTCGGGCCCGTCTCACGCCGTTGAGCACTGAGTTGGCCACTCCCAACGGCTACGGGATATTTGATGGTGGCAAAGGGAATTTTGGGGTGCGTCAAGCGGGGCCGACCGGCGGCGCTTCGGAAGGCCTCATTTCGTTCAGTTTGGTGCAGGCGACGGAGGATTTCGATGAGTTCGAGACCATTGATTTCGGGCAAGCCGGCTTGACCATGAACCGGCTCAATGGCGATGTCACCACCAGCCGTGTGAACTCCGATTTCGAGTCCGATGCGGGCACCATGAATCTCTTGCCGCTCGACCCGACGGAGTCTCATGAATTCTGGATCACAATTAAGGCCAACGATGAGACTCCCGGCAACGGCACGCATACCGTGACCATTTACCTGGATGGCGACCTGGAGCCTAAAGGTGTTTTCGATGTGACTGCCGGCAGCGGTGACGAAGGTTCCGCTTTCTCCAATTATCTGGCTCTTGGCACCGGCAACACGACGGCCACGGGCGCATTTGACATCGATTTCTTCTCGTACAAACCGGGGGTCATTGCTCCAGTGCCGGAACCTTCCACGCTGGTACTCCTGGGTATGGGCGTGCTGGGGATGGCCTTTCTGCGGCGGCGTTTGTGATCGGATGGAGCCCTGCAATCGGCCTGAATCCTCGCGGGCGGCGAAGGTTTTTCACGTGCGTTTTTGTGGCGCGCTTCATTCGGGTGAACCCGGGCTACCGGCTGACTGCGCATTTAGGGGCGCGCTCCGGCATGAAACCGTGCGGATGGTGATGCATCAGGCTGTGGGGCTTCTCCAAACCATGAACCAGCATCAGCGTTTCATCGCTCAGGATGGCTCGCGTACTGCCGCTGGCCACCAACTGGCCTCCGTCCAGGACCAGAACCCGCGAACAAAGAGCCAGGATCATCTCCAAATCGTGGCTGGCAATCAGTTTCGTCCCCGGCAGAGCAGGACAAAGATCAATAAACTCGCGGCGGCCGCGCGGATCGAAATTTGCCGTCGGTTCATCAAACAGCAACACGTCCGGGTGGCAGGCCAAGACGCCGGCCAGACAAACCCGCTTTTTTTCGCCCAAGCTCAAATGGTGCGGAACTCTGGCTTCAAACCCCGCCAATTTCGTGGCCTTCAGAGCTTGCTGAACGCGCGCTTTGATTTCGTTTTCCGACAGGCCAAGTTGTTGCGGCCCAAAAGCCACATCTTCCCCAACGCTGCTCGAGAAAAGCTGATCGTTAGGGTCCTGAAAAATAAGCCCGACGCGGCGGCGGATTTCCGGCAAGTGCGCCTCATCGACGATCAGGCCGCCGATGGTGATCCGGCCAGCCAGCCTGGGCAGGCCAAGCAGGCCGTTTAAATGCAGCAAAAGTGTCGATTTGCCAGCGCCGTTGGGGCCGATCAGCCCAACGGTCTCGCCCGCCCGAATATCAAAGGAGATATCGCGCAGGACGGTGCGGCCATCCGGATAGGAAAAGTCAAGTTGCTCTATGATAATCACCTGGAGACTATTTAGCGGAATTTCTGCCGGAGCAAAACCGTTTTGTTCAACAGCCAAGAAGAATTGAGGCGGCTTCAGCCCGTTTTATATCCCCGGGCCAACATAGCTCCGTGCAGTCGCTCTGCCCGCTCGTAGGCGCGGATGAAAAGCGAGCCCAGCGCATTGGTCAGGATGCGAAACTCCATCCGCTTGCGCCGCCGAAAGGTTCGGGCTTGCCGGGCCAGTTGCATGCGCTGCCATTCCTCGGACAGGACCGTGAAATAGCGCAGCAAGAAAGCCAGCAACTCGACCCAGATTCGCGGCACACGAAGCCGGCGCAATCCCGCGACGAATTCATCGACAGCGACGAGGTGAATCAGAAGACTCATTATCCAGAGACTCAGGATAGCCTTGCCGCACAGATTGACGACGCGCAAAGGCCAATCCGGCTGCCACAAAACACCCACAGCCAGCAAACCCAAAAACGGCCCGAGCACCAACAACCGTTGTCCCAATTTGCGAAACGGATAATGCCATTTGAGAGACAAAGTAACCAGCAAGAGAGCTACTGCGATCTGCCACGGCCAGAGATAGTTGGGTAGCAGATTGACGGCAAAAACGCCGCCCACGGCTGACAGAATGCAACCGGCAGGTCGTGAATCGCAGACCTTGTGTCCGGTGCCAGCCCGAGGGCGTTGGTTAGTCCACATGAGAATCCGAGTCGGAACGCCGCAGCCACCGTGCAAGGCCCCAGGTTATCCCGAAAACCAGGATGGTTCCAAGTATCCAAGCCAGCGAGACGGCCAGCCAGGCAGGGCGCACCTCCGGGATTCTATACTCGGCAAATGGTGCCAGCCAGAAAGCAGTCTGTTGTGGCAGGAAGCCCAGTTTCCCAGCTACCCATTCAAGACCATCCGGCCACGAGGAAGCGAATGGCAGCAAGAGACCGGCGGCCATGATGGCCAAGCCAAAAGCAAACCCAACCCCTGCGGATTGGGCTGGCAAGTATGGGTGTCGCTCACAAAGAAGGTCAGGCCGGACCTTGAGAACAAAGGCCAAAACACCGGCTGTAATGAACGCTTCCGCCACGCCGATCACAGCATGAGTGACAACCATGACCGGCAAGATCATGTCCAGGCGGACGGTGCCCGACAGGGCCAACTCAACAGAACAAGCCGCCGCGGCCAGAACGACCGAAAACCAACCGCCGGCCGCCGAGGCAAGAATCAGGCCGCGCGGTCCGGCCAGCCAGGATCGCAGAAAACGGTAAATAAAATAACCTCCCGTGGTGCCCAACAGACTCATGTTAAGAATGTTAGCCCCCAGTGCCGTTACCCCCCCATCCTGAAACAGAAAGCATTGAATCACCAACACCGTTGCCAACGCCAAAGCCGCCCCGGCAGGCCCCAGGAAAACGGCTGCCAGGACCCCGCCGAAGAGGTGACCGGACGTGCCCGCAGCAATGGGGAAGTTGACCATTTGGCCGGCAAAGACAAAGGCCGACATGACACCCAGGAGGGGAACAGTCCTGTCGCTCCACCGTCCGGTAACCCGCCGCACGGCCAGGGCCAGTCCGGCGCCCGCGGCACAATAGGTCGCTGCGCATGTTCTTGCATCCAAAAAACCGTCAGGTATATGCACGCGAGTAGTGTTGGCTAGGGAGTGCTTTTTGGCAAGCGGGGGGAGTGAAACAACTGAAGAAGGGATGGCAGCTTCACCGAGCTCGCGGTCGAATGCTCATATCGACCAATTCGCCCGGCAGCAACTTCACAGCCGCTGGCAAGGCAACGGAAATAGGCAATCCCATATCGACGAGCAGGCCCGGCCTGAGCATAGCCAGGGAGTTTGTAATGGGTTCAAATTGCTTGCCCACGGCCAGTATTTGCGACAACAATTCCTGCCGTTTCATTGAACGGAGCCGGATTTGCACGGGCATCCCTACTTGCGGTTCAATAGGGAACGGCTGTCGCAAATAGCCGACAATCCGTTCTCCCTGCAACGCGCTGATGGTGATAATGGGTTCGCCCGCCAGAATGTTTTCGCCCGCCCGCCGGTAGATGGCGCTGACCACGCCATCGATGGGCGCCTTGAGCAGCACCGGCTCCGTGCCCAGCCGGGCCAGTTGCGCCCTATTCTGCTCGATGGCGGCCAGAGCGCGCTGCCAGTTGGTGTTGGCCTGATCGGAAGGAAAGAACTCCAGCAAATGTTTGGCCTGTTCGAGCCTCTTTTCCAATTCGTCAACCAGTTTGCCAGTTTCATCGACTTTGGCCTTAAGCGGCTCCCGGATTTTTGCAAAATAATCGTAATCCACCTCAGAAAGCAGCTTGGCATTCAGCAAATCACCGGCTGCCTTATACTCATGGTCAGCGGGTCCCAATTGAGCGCGAGCCGTGGCCAGTTCGACTCGCTGACGCAGATAATCGAGCCGGAGCATCTGATAATCGAAGGCCAGGCGTTCGCGATCCAGAAGGGACCCTACTTCCAGTTGCGAAAGAGCGATCTTGCCGCGCAGCAATTGCACGCTGGAATCAAAGGCAGGAGAATCTGTCGCCATGACCTCAGCCACCACGTCACCAGCCTTGACCGGCTGAAAGCGGGTGACCCAGAGATTGGTCAGCAATCCGGAATCAGGGCTGGTCACATCCGCTCGAATGGTCTCCACCTCACCGACCAAGGTGGCCGGGGTCACGCTTTCCCGCCACAGATAGAAGGCGCAGAGGAAAGCAGTCGCAAAGACCAGCACGGGAAGGTTTTGGATTCTGAATTCTCGCCAGCGCTGTGCCGGAGGAGTTGGAATGAGTGGTAGCTCGGCCATGGGTTAAACCTCTGATTCCTCCTCCGCTTTCAGCCCTGTCACCCGGGAGACTCCCGACATTCTTCGCAGTTCGATCAACATGTCCTCCATGCGGTCCGGATCGCGCAAGAGCAGCCGGTAGGACAAATCCGTTCCATCGTAGCTCTCGCTGGAACGTTGGCTGGCACAGAGCGCCTTCCGAGTGTGACGATGCAACAGATTGTGGAGATCCGACAATTCGACCACTGGACGTGACCAATGGAGGTTGACAATAACATCATAACGGTGGCGCGTGCCAAAGGAAGTGTACCAGACGTAAAGCACAATCGCAATGGTCAAAAGACACCCCAGGATGGCGGTGGAAAACTTCAAAGTGCCACACGCCATGCCCAGGACAATGACCGAAAGAATGAAAGTCGTGTCCAGGGTATCGCGAAGGATGTTGCGGAAACGAACGATGGCGAAGACCGCCATCAAGCCAAACGCCGTCACCAAATTGTTCGACAGAACCATCATAACCAGGGCGACGATGGTTGGAATGACCACCAGTGAATTCACAAAAGACCTGGAATAGGACAACCCGGAATGCGTCACCATGTAAACCCAGGCGATGGCATGCCCGCAAAGGAAGGCCAGCAAAAGTCCCAGCAGCATGGCCGGAACATTCGTCGGCACGGTGGCATAATCGCCCCGAAATAACCAATCACTCATGGCAAACAATCTCAACGCAACTCGCCGGCTAATGATTCCGCAATTCTTGGCAGCACTAACCGGCTTGAATCAAGCGATTTTTGCGGCATTTCCTCTTCCTGCAAAGCGAAGGCGCCCCTAATCCGATGCTCGCCCAGAAGAGTAATGCCATCGACGTACTTGGCCGCTCCACATTGCATCAAACCGAAAATACGGACGAGTTCTTTGAACCAATCTGGAAAACGATTGGTGAACTTCAGTTCCAGAACAACCTCATTCCCGAAGACGACCACCGGATTCGTCATTTCAGTCGATAATCGCGCCGTCGGTTCCGGATCGCACCTGATCTGCCGGTCCAGGGTAACCCGGACCGAATTGTCAGCCCGGCTGATCCAGGCTTCCCGAAAGTAGGCCACATGCGCTTTGGGGGTGGCGTGAAGCTGATTCATCAAGTGGCAAAAGCGCTGCAGCCCGGCCAATTGCTTGGGTTCCTGCGACACCAACTGAGAGGGATCGGGCAACTGACCGGCCAAGAGCATATTGACCGCACCTCGCCTGACGCCCCCGCGTTGTTTGGAAATGGTATTGTTAACGCGGCGTTTGATCTCGAAGTAAACCGGCGCCGTGGGCCGATTCTCATAAAACCGCAGCCGCAGTTTAAAGCGGTTCTTATCTCCGTTGATGGTGGCGTGGTACAGCTTTAAATCGGACGCATCCAGATAGAGGCTGTGGACGACATACGACAGATTCGGCAGCGTCGCCCCGTACTCGTCAATCTCAAGGTGGGAACTGACGAAATCCCGAACCGCCAAAGCAACGCTCTCTTTAATGATGTATTTTAACTCAAACCGCTGGAGTTGAAGTCGATCTTCGCCCATAATTCAACTGATTCAGCCGCCGGGCGGCGAACCGGAAGTTTATTTTCCGCTGTATCGTCACGTTATCGTCACCTGATTGTCAAGCCCTCACCAAAACCGCTCCGAATCTTGATCGGGAAACCGGTATCGCTTCCCCGCAACCTTTTCCATCTGATTTGATTCGGGCAGCGTCAGCATTATTCACGCACACGGCCCGAAATCCGAGAGCACCGACCGGTTGAATAAGACGTGTCAGAGGGCGGCATGTTAAAGCGATGCAAGCTCTTCCACAATGCGCGTCTTCGCGCCGGGCAACATTAGCGCCAAACAGGCTCAATCCAAGCGATTTAAGCAAAATCGATGCCAGAGGGAGACCGAAACTCGACCTTGCAGATGGAGAATAAGGCCAGCGGCACCCAACAAAGTTGGCATTGGATCTTGTTTAAGCGTGCAAAGAGTAGTATGTTGTACCTGTAGCCTGACAGAACCTCATGCAAACTCCAGCCTACGCCATCGGCCAGGCCGTGTTCATCCGCACGGATACTCTCGATTACGCGGAGGAAACCATACCGTTCAAGAACCTGGAGGAAATGGTCGGGATTTGCTCCCAGATTCATCCGAACCTGACGCTGGAGAAAATCATCGTCTTTAGCATGGTCGAAAACGAGCCTTGCGCTCTGACCCTTGGATTTGTTTCCTCCACCAAAGGCCAGCGGCCGGACTCGCTGCAGTTTGCCAGCGACTAACGGTTAGTCGGACTTCGGCGGTGTCATCGGCAACCTCGCGTGCGTCCGCCCTCTGGCATCGCTTCTTCACGGGACTTTAGCCGACAAAGAAAAAGAGCCAGTTTTTGAAAACTGGCTCGTTGGTGACGAGATCATTTACGCCTTCACCCAGGCGCTCAGAAGAGTAATGAGGCCACCGTCTCTCGCTATTCCGACCTCACTACCGGCAAGACCTCTCTGCCAGCCCCTGGCGAATAGCAAACGCGGCTGCTGTACTGTTGGAGAGTTCGCTTCCGATTTTGTTCAATAAATTCGTGAAGCCGCCCTGCCTTGTCCTCGCTCTGTCGAGAAAATGAAGCACCTAAGACCTTGAGATAACAGTCGTAACGGGCTTGGGACGATGGTTATGCACCGAATCGTGTGGCTGGCGCTCAAGGATTTGTCCTCTCCTGCTTTCTCCTTTTCCACCACAGCATCAAATCCAGGCCGGCCCGGTTTGGGTAGGACCGCGGCACCCATTCCTGCAACAATTCGAAAGGCGGTGAGAACCGTTCCCAGAGTTCGGTGCGAGTGGTGCCGAATGGAGGCCCATCCTGGTCGGGAATCAAATAATTGACGGCCAGGTACTGTCCATCCGGCTTTAACCAGCGCAAGAGTGCTTGCAGGTAATCATCACGACGGCTTGGAGCAATGGCGCAGAACAATGTGTGCTCGAAGACCCAGTCGAAACGCCGTTGGGGTTTGTCGGCCAGAAAATCACCCTGGTGAAACGTCGCCGCGAGCCGCTCAGCCTCGGTCCGCTCTTTGGCCAGGCAAATGGCGGTGGGCGCAATGTCGCAACCGACCGCCGCAAAGCCGGCGCGGTCCCAGGCCCGCACATCATGCCCGGTGCCGCAGCCAGGCACAAGAACCGTGCCTCGCTCCAGCCCCGGGTGGCTGGCCAGAAAATCAACCAACCCAGGCGAAGGCGCCCCCTTTTCCCAAGGCATGTCTTTGGCCAGATAACGTGCCTCCCAATTGGTTTCACTCATGGCAATAGTTGGGCAATTCTCCGGCTGCTGTTGAATTCCGGTGGTCAAATCTACAGCGGAGCACCGGTCTTATTTCCCGGTTTAACTTCCCGCTTGTGAAATGGGGCGGGAATGAGTTTGAATCGGGACATGGATTCGTCCGACCGGCGAGAACCGACTGCTCATGAAACTCCTTCTCGCACCGTTCCTCGAGGCGAGGAAAGCATGCGAGACCCACGTGATTCGCCGCGGGTTCGCACCCCGCGCATTTACCGCGTTTGCGACGGTTTTACCGAAGGATTGGTCTATGCCATGGTCATCTTCAGCCCGTGGGCGTTCGGTTCCACGGATCCCTGGGCAAACTGGGTGATGAACATCGCCAGTTATCTGCTGGGAGGACTGCTTCTTATTAAATGGTTGACCCGTTGGCGTACCGGTTATCGACCGTCGCGGTGGAGCGATCCCAGCGACCTTGAATTGGCCGGGGGCAATAACCGCCCACGGCCATCCTGGATCACCGCCCTTATGGCCGTCCTGACGGTGTTGCTCTTGTCTTACTGTCTGACGAGCGCTCTTAATGCCAGAGCCACCTTCTACCTGGAAGAACTGCGATTTGATTATCACTCCTACATTCCTTGGTTGCCGCATAGTTATGACCGTGGCGCCTCTTGGTTTTCCTTTTGGAGTTATCTGGGTCTGGCCTGCTTTTTTTGGTCGCTGCGCGATTGGCTGCTGGGGAAGACCCGCCAGGAACGCCACGCTGAACGAGAAGAGGGATACGAAGAATACAACTCCTTCTCTGCCACGCCTGCCATGTCGTCGGGCGGCTCACTTCCGCCTTCCACACTCCGCCTTCCACATTCCGCACTCCGCACTCCGCATTTTCCCATCATCCCCGAGCGACTTCGACGGCTGCTATGGGTTCTTTGCCTAAATGGCGCGGTGCTGGGGTTGGAAGCGATCCTGCAGCGATTGAATGGGACCAACAAACTCCTTTGGCTCATCGAACCGCGCTGGAATAAAACAGCCGACTCACAATTTGGCCCTTACGCCTATCGCAGCAACGCCGCTCAATACTTCAATCTGCTCTGGCCGGTGTGCCTCGGATTTTGGTGGACACTGCGGCGAAGAGCAAAAGAGGCCCGCCGCAAAGTCACTCGAATTGGGGAAGGATCACACCTGATACTGCTGCCTTGTGCCATCATCATCACCGCCTGCCCGATTATCTCGATCAGCCGGGGAGGGGCCATTGTTTCACTGCTGGCCATGCTGTTCGCTTTTCCTATCCTCATTGTGGCGGGACGAAGAGGAAGATGGCCAATTCAATTGGGCGTGTTCATGATTTTCGCAGCCACCACCGGCCTGGCAGGGTACCTTGGCTGGGAGAAATTGGAGAAACGCCTCGAAACGATCTTTACAGACTTTACAGACGTCATGAGCGGGCGCGGTGAGATTTACACCAATGTAGTGCAAATGGCCGTGGAATATCCGGTCTTGGGGACAGGGCCAGGGTCTTTTGCATCACTTTACCAGCTCTATAAGAAGCCTGAACAGCATTGGGCTGGCTATGTGCATGATGATTGGCTGGAAACCCGGATTACTTTCGGATGGGTCGGGTTTTCATTAATTGTGCTGCTGCTCTTGTTGATACTTGCACGCTGGTTTGGGTCGCGTGGAATTCCCGCCCAATGGGAATTGGTGGCCTTAATCTGGCTGGCCATGGCAGGTTGTTTGGCACATGCCAAAGTTGATTTTCCATTCCAGATTCATTCGGTTGTATTTCTTTTCACTCTGTTGTGTTGCGTTCTCTCTTGCGTGTCACGGAGAGAGTGAGAAAGGCTGAAGCGGCGCATGCAGAAGACGGAAGAGTGAGATCAGAGGGTGCAAGGCGTAAGCCGGCAGGCATTGGGCAGCAACCAGATGCACGAGTTGAAAAGCAAGACTGTCAATGAAATCTGAATATACCCTCCTCGGCTTTGGCCGCTTGCGAGAGGCTTTTCGGCAACTGACACTGGTTATTTCCTCATTGCTCCTTTTCTCCACCCTGGGTTGCTGCGATCTGCGCAATGACTTTTATCCATTGGGAATCTACTCGGTCCCAACCACTAATGATCTGCAAATTGTGCGGGAGGCCGGTTTTAATTTGGTCACCGGTTCTGCCAATAAAGCCTATCTCGACGCAGCGCAAGCGTTGGGTTTGAAGGTCTTGGCGTCACCCAACACCTCCGCCGGATCCGATTTCGATGCCGAGGCAGTTCGCCGAGCCGTGCTGGCTTTCGATCCGCATCCCGCGCTTTGGGCCTGGTATCTGGTGGATGAGCCTGATCTCCATAACATTCCCCCTGAAACGGTCCAGTCTGCTCACCGCTTTCTCAAGACGTTGCCCGCTCGAAAACCGACTGCGCTGGTGATCTGCCAAGGCTCGCAAGCCCTTCATTATGCGAACATCACGGACATTACGATGATTGATCGGTATCCGATTTCCTGGCTGCCTCTGGCCAATTTCAGCCAGCACGTCCGGCTGGCCCGGCTGGCTTTGGGAAAGAAAAAGCCGCTCATCGCAGTCATTCAGAGCTTCGATTGGAGCTATTACCCTGAACTGTTGCCCAACGAGAAGAATTTGCGCCCGCCAACGTTTGCGGAACTGCGCTCCATGACGTATGCAGCGCTCACCCAGGGGGCCAACGGGATTTTTTATTACTGCTTTGCGGATTCGCGATGGAACATCCTCGATCATCCTCAAAGCTGGGACGCTTTGCTGAGCGTCGTCCATGAAGTGAATGATCGCCGTCTCCTTTTTCAGGCGGAACACATCTGGTGGCCTCATGAGCACGAGTACGGCGATCCAACTGTCCGCTTTAATGCGGCCCTTGAAGCCAGCATTAGCATGGTGCTATTGCGCGTCCGAAAAGGGGATCAGAGTATCCCGGTTGGGGATTACATTTTAACGGTCAATACGACGGACCAAACTCATCGCTACCATTTTCGACTGCCCAGCCTGCTCACGGGCACTCTTCCGGTGCTGGGTGAAAACCGGTCAGTTGAGATTGAAGATAACTGGATGGCAGATCGATTTGAGCCTTTCGCTGTGCATGTGTATGGACCTTGGGATGGAATGAAGCCGGAAGTCAGATGACGGAAGGCCGAAGCAGACGCACGTTAAAACTGGCGGCCCATCAGGTCAAATAGGGCTGGTATTCCGGCACCGCCTGTTTCAGCAACATCTTGAGGTGGCTCGGTTCAGCCTGGTGCAATTCGCGTGTCAGCATTGCCAGGGATTCACGAACCTGTCTCAGGGGAAGAGGCTCGGAGACAAAGCGCATGATCTTGGGATGATTGGTCTTGGTGATGTTCTCCCCTTGATAACTCAACTCTTCAAAAAGCTTTTCGCCTGGACGCAAACCAACGAATTCAATCTCGATATCCTCATCCGGCTTAAGCCCGCTCAGCTCGATCAGTTGGCGGGCCAAGTCGATTATCTTGACCGGCTTGCCCATATCGAGGACAAAAATCTCTCCCCCAACTCCTTGAGCCGCACTCTGCAAAACCAGGCCGGCGGCCTCAGGAATGGTCATAAAATACCGGGTCACCTCCGGATGAGTCACTTTCACCGGACCGCCGGCGGCAATCTGCCTGTTAAAGATCGGGATCACACTGCCGGATGATCCCAGGACGTTGCCAAATCGGACGGCCATTAACTTGGTTCGGCCAGGTTGTGAGGCATGCAACGCTTGCACAAACATTTCCGCCATCCTTTTCGTGGCCCCCATCACGTTGGTTGGATTGATGGCCTTGTCAGTCGAAATCAGGACGAAACGATCAGCCTCATACTCCAATGCCATTTCCGCCAGTTGAGCCGTTCCGAGTGTGTTGTTTTTGATCGCTTCGGACGGCTGGCTCTCCATCATCGGCACATGCTTGTGCGCAGCGGCATGGAAAATCACCTCGGGTTTGAATCGCCGGAAAATATAATGCATCCTGGCCGCATCCAGTATGTCGGCCACCAGTGGCAGAACAATCACGCCATAGCCCTGATCAATGAGTTCCTGCTCGATCTGGAACATTTGCACTTCCGATTGGTCCACCAGCAATAAACGCTGCGGATTGAAAGAAGCTATCTGCCGGCACAGCTCGCTTCCAATGCTCCCGCCCGCGCCGGTGACCATCACCACTCGCCCTTTGAGAATCAGCAGAATATTCTGAGTCTCCAAAGTCACCGGCTCACGGCCCAGCAAATCCTGGATTTCGACGGAGCGGAGTTGACTCACTTTGACTTTGCCCGTGGCCAATTGGTCTAGCGAAGGAACAGTCTCGAATTTCAGATGGCTTCGTTGCAGCAGTTGCACGATTTCTCCGATGCGTTTGGCCGGAGCGGATGGCATGGCGATAATCACCTCCTCCAACTGCAGATTCAATTTGTGGTCCAGCAACGCCTCCGGCGCGCCCACCACCGGAATATCATGCACCCGGGAGTGCCATTTGCTTCTGTCATCGTCGAAAAAGGCGACCGGGTGCAGGCCCAGCCCGCGTTTGACAGTGAGTTCCCGGGCCAGACTCGCTCCGACATCCCCGGCTCCAATGATGCCGACTCGGCGAGCGTGCCGGTGCGAACGGCCTTGCGGTGAAAGGTAGCGTTCCCGAATAATCCGGAAGGCCAGCCTGACTGAGGAAAGTCCCATGAAGGAGAGGATGAAATCGATCAGGATGACACCTCGCGGTTCTAGGTAAAGTCCTGCTGAATTGTACCTCAAATAGAGCAAAATCAAGGACGAAGACGCAATGGCATAGAGTAAACGACGAAGGTCAGGGATGCTGAAATAACTCAGCAAGCCGGAGAACTGGCCCAACGCGAACAGCAACGACAATTTGAGAGCCAAAACCCACTGCCAATGCAAAAGGTACTGTTCATTAAACTGTTTATTATCGGGTAAAGAGAGCTCAAATTCAAAACGCACTTGGTAGGCTAGCCATCGCGACAGGAACAACACCACAGCGTAAATAACTGCGAGCATGCCGATGCGAACAGCCGCCAAAACCTTTAGATTTGCCAACTTCATGAGACCAGCAATGTCACTTTACAGACCGATCAAAATCAACGCCTAAAAACCGAAGGTTGCAGCCTCTAGCTTCAGCGTGCGTCTCTTCTGCCTTTTGTGCACCGATCCTGCTCCTCCGTTTTCCGTATCGCTCCCAGTGCAACCTAACGGTCGCGGCCAGATTGTCCGTCCTCGGGTTCCACTGTCTGCCCCATCGTTCCCTGAAACTCCGGCATCGTGGCTTCTCCCGCAGCGCTGATCCCTTCTCTGCGCAGGACTTTCTTCAATGTCAGAAAAAGGATTTTGAGATCGAGCCAAATATTCCAGTGATCGACGTACCAAACATCCAATCTGAACTTGTCTGCCCAGGTGATGGCATTGCGCCCGTTAACCTGCGCCCAGCCCGTCAGGCCAGGCCGCACTTCATGCCGCCGTGCTTGTTCCGGCGTGTAGCGGTCGAGGTACTGGACCAGAAGAGGGCGGGGCCCGACCAGGCTCATCTCCCCTTTAATCACGTTGAAAAGCTCAGGCAACTCGTCCAGGGACGTGCCACGCAGCCAGCGTCCAAATGGCGGCAGCCGTTGAGCATCAGGCAAAAGACCGCCTTCCGCATCCCTCTGATCCGTCATCGTGCGAAACTTGATCAGCTCAAAAAGGCGGCCTTGGTAGCCGGGGCGATTCTGTCGAAAAAAAACAGGGGAACCCAATCTTGCGCGGACGGCCAGGGCGATCAGCAGCAGCAAGGGCAGCCCGAAGGGCAGGGCAGCCAAAACCAGAATCAAATCGACCAGCCTCTTCATATCCCAGCGCTGGCAGCCGCAGCCGCAGGCTTCAGCCGGCGTTTGCTGCAGCCGCAAGTTTGAATTTGCGCTGACCTGCGCCGCTATTCGCAACCTCCCTGTCCCCGGGAATCAAAGACAACCTGGGCAGACTGTCCCGCCTCATGGGCAGCCAACTGCCTTTCCAGTTTGGCAAAGAGCCAGGACAGAATCATGACCCCCACGGCTGTGAAGGCCAGAATCGACCAGCCGGCGGCGTCATGAACTGTATCAACGGAGGCCAGGCCTTTTTCATTGGCCATATAACTCAAGAAAAACGAGCGAATGACATTTCCAGTAATCGCCAGTAGAATCCCAAAAACAAACAAGGCAATTTGCAGGGCTTGATTCCTCAGAGTCAGATAACCAATAAAGAGCGTGGCCATGACGGTCGATTGCAGGCTGCGGATTCCACTGCAAGCGTCATCAATGCCCACCGTCCCATTGGGCAGGTGAATCAGGCTTCCAACCTGTTGGGCCGGAATGCCGATTACATTCAGCACTTCCACATTGATGACGGCCACTTTCGACTGCAGGCCGGAGACAATAGGATTGTAAAGCGCTGAAGGCATGGGCAGCGCAATCAGCAGAAAACCGAATCCGAATGCGAAATGCCGGATGCCGGGCCAGCCAAAGACGTAACTTAAATTAGCTGCCACCAGCAACAAGGCTCCCAAGGCCAACGCCATCAAACTGGCGGCCATCATGCCGAAGGCAGCCTGGTAAATCTGCACGAGAAACAAGAGCGCGAGACCGGACGCGGCCAAAAGAGTGCCGGCCCAATTCCATCTAAAAGTTGGAGGCGGCTTTCGTTCCCAGGCATCCCAGATCAAGTAAGCGCTCAGCATTAGAACCACCCAGCCAAATTGCAGGTCCGGTCGGTTATTCCAAAACCATTGTGCTTTGGAAACGAGCCAGGCCATGGCCAGCCAGGAGGGCAACAGAGCCAGCAGAATACGTCCGGACATGCCTTTGGTTTGTGTGGTCATTCTTAACAAGGGAAAACTCTTTAACTCTTACGCGAAGCCAGCAGCCGCAAGCTTTAGCATGCGCCACCCTGCCAACGCACCGCTCAAGAGTTGCGGCTGCATCCGAAAGCGCAAGCTAAAGGCTGCGGCTACCTTGGGAAACTCGGCCATCGACATTCGTCTTTTAACATCATTTCCGCTGCCAAGCCTCCAGTTCCTTTTGGTAATCGACGGACACCAGCCAACTCAATAAAAACTCTCTTAACAACCGATCGGCCGCCGAGCTGTCTTCACCCTGGATCGGAGTGGAAATGCGGAGGAACTGTTTTGGCCCCAGCAAGGGCCTTCGGCTGATGAAAGATTCCCAAACCCTGTCCCAGAGCCGCTGATCGGAAGCGCGGACAGTCGATCCAGTTTTATCTTTGGCCGTCCGCAATTGGTATTTCAACCCGACGGAGAGATTATGGTCGAGGCGATAGGGCAAAGGTTGGCCACCGGTCAAGCCGCAGAAATAAACCAGTTCTCTTTCACTCCCAATCGTAAAAATGCGCCTTTCAAACCGCAGAGTAAGGCCCTGCAGCAGCAGCTCGGCGGTATCCGGAACTGCCGGCTCCAGTATCCAGCCCGCTTCCGTCCAACACCGGTCGGGAGTATGCACAAACAATCCGATTTCATTTCGCTTCTCTTCATACCGCTTGGCGGAGAAGACCCGCACGATTCTTCCCTCATTGCTGGTGAATGCTCCATTGACGAGCCGATCCGCCACCAAAGTAGCCTCCGCGGATTTGGCCACTGGAACCTCCTGATATGTCCAGCCTTTAATCTCGCTTTGTTCCGACAGCCAAAAATAACCTTTTTGGGCGTCGGTTCGAGTGTACCAAGGCCTGGGAAATGCCCAACAGCCCAAGATAAGAGCAACAAAGATCGCGGTGACCAAAACGACAGATTGCGGCTGAAAACCAGACCGGTTCTGCGCGTCATTCATGGAATTGTCCTCTTCTTTCATCGCACCCTCGCAACTTAAAAGTCGCGGCTACGTGCTCAGGCTTCCGCCTTCCGTCCTCCGGCCTCCGACTCCAACAATTCCTGGGCTTTGGCTAAAACCGGCTCCGAGGAACGCACTCCCACCTGCACCAGCGGATGGCCTGCATAAATGGCCCACGGTTTCAGATCGTGATGCACCACCGAAGCGGCCGCCACCACCGCGCCTTCGCCAATAGACACGTTCGGCAAGACAACGCTATTCGTAAAGATCACGGCGTGCGCTCCTACGTCAATTCTTCCGCGTTCCACGGTCCGCAGCGGAGCAGCAATAGTTGGATTAGTTAATCCACCAGCGTCCACCACGTCAGTCCCGGTGATGAGTCGAACTCCTGCGCCAATGCCGGCAAAGTCATGAATCAGACATCGCCCTCCTCCCGAAATTGAGCTGTCAAATGCCAAATGAACATACCTGCCAATCGTCACTCCTTCACCGGCAAAGATTCGGACTCCCTCGTCGATTTGCGTGTAATCACCAATGGAAACGCGTTCCGGATGCACAATGCGGCAACCGGAGAAAATCTTGACGCCCGCGCCGCAGAAGGCCAGCCATTGCCGAACGATTTCTTCGGGCATTAACCAGCCCGGACTGAATTCTGGAGGTGTGTTCATGAGTGGATACTGGATGCTGGATGAAGGGCGGATCGAAGGTCGTGGCCGCAACCTTTCGCTTGCGTCGGCGTCAACCACGTGGCCAGCACGCAACTTAAGAGTTGCGGGCACAATTCTCCTTTCGGCTACGCCGACAAACCGCCATCAATGACCACCTCGGTCCCGGTGACGTAGCGGGCTTCATCAGAAATCAGGAAACTCACGCAACCGACCACATCCTGCACCTGGCCCAAACGCTTCAACGCGATGCGCTGCCTCAACCTCACCCGATCTTCTTCGCCCAATGATTGGCTCATTTCCGTTTCCAAAAAACCCGGTAGAATGCAATTCGATCGAATGCCGCGCTCGCCATACTCGCGAGCCAGCGAGCGCGAGAAGGAAACCAACGCTCCTTTGGTGGCCGCATAAACGCTCAAACCGGCAAACCCTGTTTTGGCTGCCACCGAAGAAATGAAAACCAGACTTCCCCCCCGCGTCAGCATGCCTTTAATGACTTCGCGAGCCAACAGGATGGGGGCCGCCAGATTCACCTGGATGCATTCCTCGACGGCAGAATTCGAGGTCAGCGTAAGCAATCCTTCCGTCCCAATGGCTGCATTGGCCACGAAGGCATCGACTCCCTCCAACAACCGTGCGGAGAGCGAAAGCTGGGCGGCCGCGTCCTTATCTGCAAAATCGACCGCGTAAAACTCGAGTCGATCGGAATGCTGGTGGCGGAGCTCCGCTAATTCCGGAGATAATCTTCGCGACGCGGTTACGACGTGATAGCCCTCCGTGAGCAGGCGGCGGCAGATGGCCAGTCCCAACCCTCGCGATCCTCCCGTAATCAAGACACGTTTCATCAGTTGGAAATCGGAAGCCGGAAGCCGAAAGCCGAAAGTGGTCTGACTTGATCGATTAAGGCGAATTTCTCCTCTTTCGGCCAACTCTGCGTCTCCAGAAAAATGGATTTATCCAATCCGCAAGCTTCCTGATAAACTCTTAACTCTTTAAAGCTGTAAATCGGCTCACCCACATGCAACCTCCATTCTTTGATTTTCTCCGCCCTCCGTCTTCCGGCCTCTGCCTTCTGGCCACAGGTCTTCATCATCCGGCTCTCCTCTTGGCATTCTGCCCGGGTTCGACCCCGTCCACTTCCCAACGCCGCGGCCACGCTTCTTTCCGCAAATGCTGCTGCAAATGAATCTCGAGCCGCTGCTGCGCTTCTTTCGGATCGGTGCCAGGTTCCGCACAGAACCGGAGACAAACGATCTGTCCTGTAATTTGATTCGGCTCGGCTGCAGCCACGGCCCGGCGCACCCCGGGCACTTCTTCAGCCAGGCGGCTGACTTCTGCCAAACTGACTTTGGTGCCAGCTACATTCGCCACGGCATCCGCTCTTCCCACCACTCGAATCAAGTCCTCTTTTGCTTCCACCAGATCGCCGGTGCCCTGCCAGCATTCATTTCGCCAAACCTCCAAGCGATCCTTTTTTACCCGCCATTTTCCATAGCGTTTGTTCAACGCCTGCGGCTCGTACCACCCGTCCAAGCGGTGGGTCTTCAACAAAACTCCAAATTCGGCCGAGGCATAGACCACCGTAAAGTGCGTCTGGGGAAAGCGCTCCGCCAGGCGCTGACCCAGTTTGGGACGAAGCACCTCGCCTCCCAGCGTGATTTGGCGCGGCTGCCAGCCACGGGTCGGGTTTGGTTCTTCCTGCAAGAGCAAATCGATAAAAGTGGGAGTGCAAGAGAGGCCGTCCACTTGGCTGGCTCGGAACATTCGCCAACATTCAGGCCAATCAGTGTTCAGCGAAATGATTTTGCCATCGCATCCCCAGGCTTGCAGCGCAACCTGAACGCCGGCGAAAGTGAACGGCAGAAAAGGGGAAGCCCAGGTCCAACCACGCAGCGAATCACCGTGACGAACCTCTTCCTTCAACTCTATCCAGGGGCGCCAGACCAATTTAGGCTGGCCGGTCGAGCCAGAGGAAAAAACGCCCAAGTGGGCGCCATCGCCTGGAACGCTGTAGTCGCAAGCTACACCTTGCGTATGCTCCGCTTCTGCCTCTCGCCTCCCGTCCTCCGTCTTCCGTCCTCTGCTCTCCGGCCACCGTCCTCCGTCCTCTGCTCTCGGTCCTTCGTCGTCCGGCTTCTGCTCTCCGGTCTCCGTGCCTCCACAATGCTCCCCGCGCAACCTCAAGGCTGCGGCTACATCACGGATGCCGAAAGGCTCCAAGGCGATTACAGCCCCCTTTTCCAGGCGATCAAATACCGGGAAAAGGTCGCATAATTGTTTTGCTTGAACCCATTCCATTTTGAGTCTCAGGTTGTGGCCGTGAGCTGTAGGCGAAAGCTGTAGCCGCAAGCTTTAGCTTGCACCCGTCTTATCCACGTTCCCGAAACGCAACCTGAAGGTTGCGGCTACCTTCGCCCTCCGCCTTCTGTCTTCCGTCTTCCGGCCTCCGTCTTTAGCCCTCTTCCTTCCTTAATGCTTCAACTTGTGTCACCAACTCCGACCACGTTCGAGGCGGTTGCGGCGCCTCAAACGGAGAATAATGAAACTCCCTTTCGATTGTCACGATGATCTCTGCCAAGTCCAATGAATCCAGCAGCAGGGCTGCATCTAACAGGCGAAGATTGAAATCGAGTTTGGCCAGCGTTCCACCGTTGCGATGGTGGACGCCTAGCACAATAGATTCAATTCGTTTGGTGATGGCGTTCGAATTCACCGCGCTGATGGCTCCTCCTCCAGCAATGGCATCAAATAACTCCGAAAACGATCAGTGAACCCGCACGGCTGGATTATCGATCCGAAAAGATAAACGCCAACGCCTGATCGCTGGCCGAAATAGCTTTTGCGCCTTTTCGTGGCCATCTGCACAACGCAACTTAAGAATTGCGGCTCCGCCCGCACGCCGCAAAATGCGCTTCTCTGATCCGATCAATGACAAACTGTTGATCTGCCAAAGACAGACTGCTGGAACTTGGCAAACATAGACCGCGGCGGTTCAAATCCTCAGCGACTTCGCCGCCAATACACTCATAACCCTGGTACAGCTTCTGCGTATGCATCGGTTTCCAGACCGGACGCGATTCTACGTTGGCTGCATCCAGAAATCGAATTAGCACTGCCTGGGAGATGCCGAACTTCTTTTCATCGATCAGAAAGC
>ERZ1292640.1461-Hain-H43-02um-R1-1461-length-19533-cov-7_pt1 | contig 19533 bp, 15 predicted proteins | sample MGYA00564404_ERZ1292640 | MGnify/ENA primary metagenome ERZ1292640 (study PRJEB36523, sample SAMEA6512636) | groundwater metagenome | collected 2019-01-08 | study: AquaDiva: Metagenomics assemblies of 32 groundwater samples
GCGCGGAAAACTCCTTGCCGCGCACGTCATCGGATGTATGCTCCAGACCACTTAACCTTGACCAGCAATGAAGCGCTCACCGGAACGCGGATTGACAGTGCCAACGGCGGTGCATACGTCGGACCGGCATTCCGTCAGGATCGTCAAGCTACCAAGGAGCGGTTTCTGCCGACTTCAGGGTTTTACGCTCATCGAACTGCTGGTCGTCATCGCCATCATTGCCATCCTGGCCGGCTTGCTCTTGCCCGCACTCAGTTCCGCCAACGAAAAAGGCAAACGCACCCGGTGTCTGAGCAACCTGCGGCAGGTCGGCGTCGGGATGAACATTTATGCCCTCGACAACAACGACCGGGTGGTCTCGGCGCGGCAGGGCGTCGTGCAGATCGCGCTGGACCCGCCCGAGAGGGCCGCCGCGGCCACGGTGGGCCTGATTGTTGCCTCCAACAAGCTCTCGATTTGGACATGCTCCAACCGTCCCGACTATCCGATCTTTGAAGGTTCGCCCTACAACCAGTGGATCATTGGATTCCAATATTTTGGCGGCATCACCAACTGGATAAATCCGACCGGGACCTTTCCTTCGCGCAGCCCGGTCAAGACTTCCACCGCCCGGCCTGCCTGGACGCTGGCGGCGGACGCGGTGATGAAAATCCAGGGGCGTTGGGGCGGAGAGGATCGCGACGTGTATAAAAACATGCCGCAGCATCGAGGCTTGCGCTCCAAAGTGCCGGTCGGAGGCAACCAGGTTTTCGTGGATGGCTCAGCCCGGTGGATCAAGTTCGAAAGAATGCATTATCTCCATACCTGGTCCACGGACGGAAACCGGATTGCCTACTTCTATCAGGACGACTCGGATTTCGACGACCTGCTGAAGGCGCGCTTGAGCGCCCTGCGGGCACGACCTTGATCCAAGTGTCACCATCGTTTTTCATAGCACTGCACGGCGTCGCGCCCGCGTAATCACTCAGTCACGGCGGATGAATGAAATCCACTCAGACAGGAGCGCCGGTTTCCAACCGGCTTTGGGCGGCGAGAACTGATAAGCCGGCTGGAAGCCAGCGCTCCGCCCGCCTTGACTGACCCATTACGCTCGCGCTCCGGAATGCCGCCTTGACAAAGCTTTGCTTTGGCCGTTGCATCGCTTCCACCATGCGAAATCTCTTCGAGGAAAATCCCAAGCTGGCTTTCGGGCTCTTGGCCGGGGGCGTGGCTGCGGCCTTGGGCCTCAGTTTCCTGCTCAAGATGCAACAGAATGCCCCGTTGGAAAGACTCCGCGAAACCGAGGACGGCGCACGCCAGGCCGCCGAGACCGACCGGCTCAAGGAGATTCGCCAGATTGAATACAAGGACCCAGACCAAGCCCTCAAACTGGTGGAGGCGGTGCTGCAATCGCCGGCCAATCCGGGCGAGGCGGCGGTGGCCCGCGAGAAGCATGCCAACGTCCTTCAACTCTGTTTCCACAATCGCCTGAAGGCCGGCCAGCTTGAGGAAGCCCGCGGCTTCATGGAGCGCCTGGCGAAAACGTATCCGGACTCGCACTTTGTCATGGGTGTGCAGCGGGCCTGGGCCGACCAGAAGAAGCGGACCTGCCGCGAGCACGTGCGGGCCGGGCGGTTCGCCGAGGCCAAGGCGATTCTCCAGGAGTTGGCCGGGAACAACTGGCTTTTTGGCGACAGCCAGTTTTTGCAGGAGTACCAGAGGGGTTTGACGGAGGCGTGGAAGAAAACCGGCGCCAACGAACTGGCGGAGTTCGACAATGTGCTGGAGGCCGCGTCGGTGCTGGCGGGGTTGAATTTCAATTCCATTGTGGCGGCGGCGCTCTTTGACAGTGCGCTGCCGGGCGCGCGCCTTTTGGAGCTGGCAGAACGCGAACACAGCGGTCCGGCGCGCTACCGCGCCATCCCATTTTACCAGGCCGCCGGCCGCCGCCTGAATTCAGGGGGCAAACCGTGGCGCGGCGCCGACGCCGACTTGACCTACCCGCAGCGGGAAGTGGAAAAGCGGAACGTGGAGGCGAAGCTGTCCACTGTGTTGCTCGGATTGGCGGATGATTTGGCCAAGGGCAGCAAGCCTCTCATCACCACGCACACAGCGGAAGAGGTCTGCCGCGACGGGGCGGCGCAATTGCAGAACCAGCCGCTGCAAGTTCCGTTGTGGCGGCGGTTGATCGCGCTGCAGGAGGCGCGCTTGCACGACATCTCGAAACCGGCGCTGGCCTACCCGCTGGACCGGCTGGCGTCCGCGGCAAAGCTCGCGGACAAGCAATACAACGACCTGAACCAAGCGCTGCGCGAGTCGGGCCATCTCGCTGAAGAGATTTTGCGCCGGAGTGGCGCGTCTCTCTGGAGGTGCTTGGTGACCGATACCAACTTCAATCCGTGGCCGCTGGTCTCGGCGGACGTGAAGGCGGAGTTCGAGGCGCGCCGCAAGAAAGGGGAGCGGGAGGATTACCTGCGGCAATCGCTCGGTTCGCGCGGGCAGGATCCGGCGTTCCACACGCTGCTGGACGAGCTCAAACCGGCCCGCCAGCTTCTGTGCGAGATCAACGCCCGGCGCGGGCTGTTCGTGTATGCGGTCCAGCCCGAAGAATGCGTGACGTGGCTGCGCCGCGCGCTGGCGGACAACACGGAGGCGGGATTGCGCGGCTCCCTCAACACCGCCGTCACCACCGCCATCCTGAACTGCCGCGAACCGTCGAAGTTCAAGGCCTTCTACGAACTCACCGGCTTTTTCGTTTCCGACATCGGCCTGGAAAACCTCGCGCCCAGCCAGCGCGGCCAGTTCAAAACCGCGCTCGACGCCGCGGCGAACGGCCTGGCCTCCCAAGAACGCGCCAAGGCGATCTTCCTTTGGTCCATCCAGGCGGAAGCCTACGCCAACGAAGCCGAGGGACCGAAAGCCCGCGACGCGGCGATCAACGGCGCATTCGAGTTGGTGGGCGGGCTGACGCCTCAGAAGGTCGGCGCGGAAAACCTCTCGCCGTCGGGCCTCAACGGGTTGTCCGTGCTCTCGGTGGACAACAGCACCGAGTACCATTTGCTGGTCTTTTACCGCGGCCCCGAGACGTTCGTGCTCGCCTCGCGGCCCTACCGGAAAGTCAGCGCGGTGTTGAAGAACGGGGCGTATGAGATTGCGGTCATTGCCCCGTCGGGCGCCATTCAGCCGTATCGCGGCGCAGTCACGCTTCAGTCCGCCTGGCAGAAATCCAATTATCGGGTGGAAACAAGTTCCGGCCCCCAGCGCAAGGAGTTCGCCGGCAGTTTCGGCAGTGCCGCCTGGGGCGATTACCAACTCGGTCGCCAACCCGACGGCGCCGGCTCGTTTGCGGTGGACGCCAGGACCGGCGCGGTGAGTTTGCGGAAATAGCAGGGGGCTGAGCTATCTGGCCAGCCTCCGACCGGCAGCATTTTCAACGTTGCTTGGACTCGTTTAGCAGCGTTATTTCTTCCTTTGCCAAGCGGGTCACAAGGCGCTATCAATCCCGGCAACTTCCAACAGATTATGGCAACAAACAATGCTGCAACCAAAGTATATCAACCAGTCAGCCGCCGTAACTTCCTGAAAAGCTCGACGGGCTTGGCTGTGGCCGCCGGATTGGCCGCCCCAAGACTTCACGCCGCCGAGGCTCAGCCACCAAGTCGCCCTCGCTATCGCGCAGCCATCATTGGCCACACCGGCCACGGCGATTACGGGCATGAACACGAACTGATTTTTAACGGCCGCCATGATGTCGAAGTCGTCGCCGTGGCCGACCCCGACCCGGCCGGGCGGGCCAAGGCCGCGCAACGCTGCCAGGCGCAGCGCTCCTACGCGGATTACCGGGAAATGATCGAGAAGGAAAAGCCGCAATTGGTCTGCGTCACGCCCCGCTGGACGGACCAGCACCACGCCATGGCCTCGGCGGCCTTGCGCCAAGGCGCCCACGTTTATTCGGAAAAGCCGTTTACGCAAACGCTGGCCGAAGCGGACGATCTGCTCAACTTGGCGGACAAAGGCGGCCTAAAGATTGTGGTGGCCCATCAGATGCGCCTCGGTCCCAGCGTTCTACACTTGAAAAAGGCCCTCGAAGAAGGCTGGATCGGCGAGCTTTTGGAAATCCGCGCCCACGGCAAACAGGACGGGCGCGCCGGCGGCGAGGATATGATCGTGCTTGGGACGCATTTGTTTGACCTGATCCGGTTTTTCGCCGGCGATCCTGCGTGGTGCACGGCCCGGATTTTGCAGAACGGCCGGGAAGTCACTCTCCAGGACGTGCGGCAGGCGACCGAGAATATCGGGCCAGTGATCGGCGATGAGGTTCACGCTCATTTTGCCATGCCCAAGGGCGTCAATGTGACGTTCATCAGCCGCAGCAGATATCGGGAAACAGCCGGGCCGTGGAGCCTGGAACTGGCTGGCTCCAAAGGCAGCGTGAAGATTCTGATGAACGTTTTTCCCGATGTTTACCTCCTGAAAAGCAGCGAATGGACTGCGGCGGGCCAAAGCCGTGAATGGCGCCCGCTACCCAACGACCCGACGCAAAGCATCCCGGCTGAGGAACGGCGCTTCCGCCAGGCCAATCAGCGCGTGGTGAACGATTGGCTGAGCGCAATTCAAGAGAATCGGGAACCCGTATGCAGCGGTCGCGCCGCCATGAAAGCCGTTGAAATGGCCCTGGCCGTTTTTCAGGCTGGGCTGAGCCGTGAGCGAGTGCCTTTGCCTTTGGCCAAGCGTTCGCATCCGTTGCAGGCATAACCGCGAATCAGGGCGCGGGATTGAAGCAAGGGTTTGGAAAGGAACTCTTCAAAACCGGCCTACAAAAGCGCCTTGTGTTCATGGGACAAGGCGGATGCCAACAGATACACGACGCGCAGCCGTGCCACCCAAGACGTGTGGCTAAGGCGCCGAGCCTGGCGCAAGCCGCGCTGCGACGGACTGAAGCAGACATGGAAGGCGCATTTCAGTAAGGCGCATTTCAGTTGTCATTGGTCGAGAGACGATTACACTCCGCTCCGGTGATCAAGGCATTTCAGCTTATCTTTTCGCCGGCGGTGACGTGGGAAGAAATCGTCAGCGCCAACCGTGGCTTTTTTAGCATTGTCTTTCTTTACCTGCTGCCTTTGATGCTGATCTCGGCGGGAATCGAGGGCTACTCACTGGTGCGCCTGGGGGAAAGACGCGGCCAATTCGACTACGTTGTCAGTATCTCGCAGCAATTGGCCCTCCGCTATGAGATCACTCAGGTGCTATTGGGATTCGCCATTATATGGGTGGGCGCCAGATTTTTGCAGGCGGTGGGAACCAGCTTTGAACTGCCCTCCACTTACCTGCAGAGTTTTACAACGATCGCCTATGGGTTCAGCCCGATCTTTTTGACCCGCGCTTTGGATGCCATCCCGGCGCTCAATACCTGGATTTGCTGGGCCATCGGCGCGCTCATTGCCATCTCCGTCCTCTATCACGGGATCGCTCTGGTCTTGAAACCGGACCAGACAAAAGGCTTCGGCCTCTACCTGCTCAGCATTATCTTTGTGCTGTTTCTGAGCGGGCTGGCCCACTTCGTGGCTGTATCCGTCTTGCACGAAAAACTTCTCAAGTGACCCGGCTGCATGGCGCAGCTTGGCGCCGCAGCCGTTGCCAGGCCGATTTGACGATCCAGCCGGACTGTTCCAGGGCCTGCCGCGCTGTGGCGTAATCGCACTGCGCCAATTGGCCGACAATGCGCACGGCCCGGTCCCGCAGCTTCGTGTTCGAAGCGTTTAGGTCCACCATCAGATTGCTGATCACCTTGCCCAGCTTCACCATCGCGAGCGTGGTAAACAGGTTCAAGACCAGCTTTGTCGCTGTGCCGGCTTTTAAGCGCGTTGAACCTGTCAAAATCTCCGGTCCGACATTTGGGGCAATGACCAGGGCAGGACGCTGCGCCGCCGGGATTTTCAAATGCGGATTGAAGGAGAGCAAAATGGTTTTGGCGCGACGGCGTCTGGCTTCCAGGAGGGCCCCCCAGACAAAGGGAGTGCGGCCGCTGGCGGCGATTCCCACCACCACGTCCCGCGCGGCCACGCCGCGAAATCCGACGGCCCGTGCTCCCGCCTGGGCGTCATCCTCCGCTCCTTCAACCGATCGCCCGAGGGCCTGCTGGCCGCCCGCGATAATGCCCTGCACCTGCTCCGGCGGCGTGCGAAAGGTCGGAGGACATTCGCTGGCATCCAGAACGCCCAGCCGTCCGCTCGTGCCGGCGCCGACGTAAAAAAGCCGTCCGCCCTGGCGAAAGGCTTGCACGATCAGGCGAATCCCGCGCTCGATTTTCTGCCGTTCGGCCAGCAATGCCCGGGGAATCTTGGCCTCTTCGCTCAGCATCAACTCGATCGCTTCGGAGAGCGGAAGCCGGTGCAGGTTGGCCGAACGCGGATTCCGTTGTTCCGTGGGAGAGGACTCGATGTCTTCGAGGCCGGTGACGCCGATTTCGCGCTGAGTTGCGGCCGGTGTCGGTGGCACCGGCTGGCGAACCGATGGCGCCCTTTTGCGGAGGGAAAAGCCGTGTTGAGCGGATTTCTCCTCTGGGGCGGGAAGAGCCGGCATTCCGTTCGCAAAGTGTTTGCGCGCCAGTTTCACCGCGCCCCAAGCGCCTTCCAGTTTCAACGAGGCAACTCGTGCGGCAGGCCAGTGCGTGCGAATTTGTCGCGTCACACCTTGGGCAAATCGGGGCTGCTTCAGCAGGACGCTCCCCGCCAAAACGAATTGCACCGGAGACCCCGGCTGGGCCAATCGCCGGGCGCAAGCGACGGCGTCCTTGGCCAGGCTGTGAGCTGCTCCTGCCAGAATGTCGGCGGCGATCTTGTCCCGTTTCTGCCAGGCATCAAAAACGGTTAAAGCCAAGGCCGCGATCTCCGCTTTGCTGGCTTTCTGCGCCCAGCCAATGAGATCGTTCGGCTCGTTCAGTTCCAGTTCGCGCAGGATGCTTTGGCCGAGACCGGGCCAAACGCCATCGCGATCAAGGTAATAAACGACCGCCTTGAGCGCGCGCAGTCCGATTTCATAGCCGCTGCCTTTGTCACCCAGCAGATGACCCCAGCCGCCGACCTTGGCGGTCTGGCCGGCGGGACTGCGTCCGTTGCAACAGGATCCGGTGCCGCTCAGGACAAGGACGCGGACCATCGGCGCGGATTTCTTGACGTCTTCGGCGGCGGCGAGGGCCGTTTCGAGGTCATTGGATGCCTGGCAGGGTATCTCCGGCCAGACCTGGGCCGCAGTCCGCAAAATGCGCTCGAAATCCGACGGGTCTCTCGCGCCAGCCAATCCAATGCCCAGGGCCGTCGGCAGGGGAAATTCAGCCGCCAGGGTCCGGAAATGTCGCAGCAGTTGGGCGTCGGTCACCAGGCGGAGGTTGGCCGGGCCGGTTTCCAGTCGCTTGAGCAGATCCCCATTTTCATTGGCCAACAAGGCCACGGTCTTGGTTCCGCCACCTTCAATGCCAAGAAAGAGCCGCGCCGGCGTCGCCATCGGACGTTTTATCATTGGCTGAAGTATTTTCGGGGCAGTCCATTTTTCAAGGTATTTCATGCGACAGGCATTTCATGGGAAGCTTGGCGACCGCGCCCAGGTAGAGTATTGGTCTTCCATGACATCCATTGAACAAACGATTCTCCAAACATTGCTCGAACTGGAGGCGGGGGTGCGGTCGATGCCGCAGGCCAAGCCCAAACCCGATTTGCGTCCGTTCTTTGCCAGGATCGACGCACTGGCCCGGCAACTCCCGAAGGACGCGGATGCGTCATTGCTCCATTACCTGCACCATCGGAGTTATGAAAAAGCGCGCCTCTGGTTGCAGGGCCACGATGCGGAGAACCAGGCAGGCAGTTGTCGGCACTGAGACGTCAAAAAATGGTGTCAAAAAGATGATTTTCTTGACCCAATCTTTATGACCATTCCGTTCCGGTTCATGGGCGTAATCTGCGGCTGTCCCTTTGCTGAGCTGAACACTGCTTTCAACCATGATTGACGACACAATCGCCGCCATTTCGACGCCGCTGGGGGAAAGCGGCTTGGCCATTATTCGGCTCTCCGGCCCGAACGCGCTGGCCATTGCGGATGCTTGTTTCAAACCGGTGGGGAAGTTCTCCGTCAAGCCCTCCGCTGCTGCGACGCATACGATTCACTACGGGAAGATTTTTCACGGCGACGAACTGGTCGATGAAGTAATGCTCTCGGTTTTGCGCCGGCCGCGCACGTTCACGCGCGAGGACATGGTGGAAATCTCGTGTCATGGCGGCATCCTGCCGGCCAAGCTCGTTTTGGACACGGTGCTGGCGCAGGGCGCGCGGCTGGCGTTGCCAGGCGAATTCACCAAGCGCGCTTTTCTGAACGGGCGCATTGATCTGACCCAGGCCGAGGCGGTGGCCGATTTGATTCATGCCCGCACGGAGCTGGCCCTGGCCGCCGCCAACGAACAATTGGCCGGTAAACTCTCGCAACGCATCAATCAACTGCGCGATGACCTGGTAAAAATCCTGGCGCACGTCGAAGCGCACATTGATTTTCCGGACGAAGACATTGCCCCGGAGACGCGGGAACAGTTGCTGCAGCGGTTGGAACTGGCGCTGGCGTTCATGGATGAGTTATTACGCACGGCCAACGAAGGACAAATCCTGCGCCGCGGCCTTCGCGCCGCGATCATTGGCCGACCGAATGCCGGGAAATCGAGCCTGCTCAATCTCTTGCTCGGGCACGACCGCGCCATTGTTTCTCCGATTGCCGGGACGACCCGCGACACCATCGAAGAAACGGCCAATATTCGCGGATTGCCGGTTGTCTTTGTCGATACGGCGGGTTTGCGCGAAGCTTCCGACGCCATCGAACTGGAGGGGGTGCGGCGCAGCCGCGAAACTTTGGTCAGGGCGGAGTTGATCCTCCACATCTTCGATGTGGCCGAGCCTCTGACACGGGAGGACGAAGTTTATCTGGCAGAATTTGCGCACAAACAGCGCATCCTGGTCCGGAACAAAACTGATTTGCCGGACCGGCTGACGCTGCCGGAAGGGCCGGAAGTTCCGGTGGTCGAAGTTTGTTGTTTGACCGGGCAGGGATTGGAAGAATTGAAGGACGCCATCAAGGAACGGGTCTGGGCGGGGGAAATCCGGGCCGACATGCTGCAAGTCATGATCAATTCCCGCCATCAGGATGCCTTGCGGCGGGCCCGCGAAGCCACCGAGCGGACGATCGAGGCGCTGCGCCATGAATTGACGCTGGAACTGGCGGCCATGGACCTGCGCCTCGCCACCAATGCCGTCGGCGAAATCGTCGGCAAAACCACCACCGAAGATTTGCTCGACTCGATCTTCAGCCAGTTTTGCCTGGGGAAATAGGCCGGCCCACGCCCCGGCAACACTTAGCGCGGCGCCGGAGGAAGCACGATGGGCTTCCCGATGAATCGCGATGCAGGAACGCGGCCTTTAGGCTGCAGAACTATCGGCACTTCAACGCGCTGCAGCCTGAAGGCCGCGTTCCTATCGCCAATCAGGTTCATGGGCACAATGCACGGCAAAAAGCCGTGGAGGCTTTCCATGAACCTCGCAGTGGAGGGGCGGCTTTCCAGCCGCCCAACCTCGGCGACAGGAAAGTCGCCGCTCGTGCGCCCCGCATTCGGGTTTTGACTTCTGCCGTTTTTTTAGCCAGTTTCTCGCACTTGAAACTGAAAAGGGCTGCCAACAACTTGGGCCCGAGTTTTTAAACTGGAAAGATTTGTCATGGGAAAAGCGCTGATTATTGCGGAAAAACCGTCGGTGGCCGGAGACATTGCCAAGGCGCTGGGCGGCTTCACCAGGCACCAGGATTATTACGAGAGCGAGCACCACGTTCTCTCCTCCGCCATTGGGCATCTGCTGGAAATCTGCCCCCCGCCGGACTTCGAGGTGAAACGAGGCAAATGGACCTTTGCGCATCTGCCCGTCATTCCGCCCGTCTTTGACTTGCGACCGATCGAGAAAACGGAAGCGCGCCTCAAAATTCTTTCCCGCCTGCTCAAACGCAAGGACGTCGATGCGCTGATCAATGCTTGCGACGCCGGGCGCGAAGGCGAACTGATCTTTCGCTACATTGTGCAGTATGCCAAATGCGACAAGCCCCTGCAGCGCCTCTGGCTGCAATCGATGACCCCCGGCGCCATCCGGGAAGGGTTTGCCCGCTTGCGCGACGATGTCTCCATGCGGCCCCTGGCCGATGCAGCCGTCTGCCGCTCGGAATCCGATTGGCTGGTCGGCATTAACGGCACGCGGGCCATGACGGCGTTCAATTCCAAGAGCGGCGGTTTCCAGCTCACCACCGTCGGGCGCGTGCAAACGCCGACGCTGGCCATCATTGTCGATCGCGAGGGCAAGATTAAGAAGTTCGTGTCGAGGAATTACTGGGAGATTCAAGGGACGTTCGCGGCGCAGGCGGGCGAGTACCCTGGACGCTGGTTCGACGAGGTATTCAAAAAAGAAGAAAGCGAACTAGATCGCACGAAACGCCTTCTGGCTCGCTTAAAATTGAATCTGCCCGACGCTGAGAAGCGGCTGGAGATAGCGCTCGGTTCGTTGTGGGAAGAATATCGCGCTACCACCCGTCTGTGGCATCGTGAAATTGCCGATGCGATTCGCGCGAAATGTCTCGGCAAGCCCGGCCTCGTTACCGAAGAGAGCAAGCCAACCACGTCTCTTTCGCCTGCGCTGTATGATTTGACCAGTTTGCAGCGCGACGCAAACGGGCGCTTCGGTTTCTCGGCGAAGAACACGCTCGGTCTGGCGCAGGTCCTCTACGAACGGCACAAGGTGCTGACCTATCCGCGCACCGATGCGCGTGCGCTGCCGGAGGATTACCTCGGCACAGTCAACAAGACGTTGGAAGTTTTGACCGATGCGCCTGCTTACAATCAGTTCGCAAGTAAAATCCTTGAGCAGGGATGGGTGCGGCCAAACAAACGAATTTTCAACAACGCCAGGATTTCCGATCACTTCGCGATCATTCCCACGACCGTCGCGCCGAAGCAATTGAGCGAGCCGGAACAAAAACTTTACGACCTCGTCACGAAACGATTCCTCGCCGTCTTTTATCCGGCGGCTGAATTTCTGGTGACGACCCGCATTACGCGCGTCGAAGGCGAACCGTTCAAGACCGAAGGCAAGGTGATGGTGCAGGCCGGCTGGCTGACGGTCTATGGCAAGGAGGTGGAGCGCGACGACACGCCGAGCCTCGTGCCGGTGCAGCCCATGGAAACGGTGCAGACCACCAACGTCGAAGTGCAGGCCAGCATGACCAAGCCGCCGGCGCGCTTCACGGAAGCGACGCTGCTTTCGGCCATGGAAGGCGCCGGCAAACTGGTCGAGGACGAAGAATTGCGCGAGGCCATGAGCGCCAAAGGGCTCGGCACACCCGCCACCCGCGCGGCCATTATCGAAGGATTGCTTTACGAGAAATACATCGTGCGCCACGGCCGGGAACTGCAGCCTACCGCCAAGGCCTTTTCGCTGATCACCCTCTTGCGCGGCCTGGACATTTCGGAGCTCTGCGCGCCGGAACTGACCGGGGAATGGGAGTTCAAGCTCCGGCAAATGGAGCGCGGCCAGTTGAAACGGCAGCAGTTCATGCAGGAAATCGCCGAGATGACGCGCCACATCGTGGAGCGCGCGAAATTGCACGAGAGCGACACGGTGCCGGGGGATTTCTCGACGCTGAAAGTGCCCTGTCCCAAATGCGGAGGCGTGGTCAAGGAAAACTACAAGAAGTTCCAGTGCCAGAGCTGCGACTTCGCTCTCTGGAAAAGCCTGGCCGGCCGCCAGTTTGAAACCGAGGAGATGGAGGAACTTATTCAGAAACGCGCCGTCGGCCCGCTGCAGGGCTTTCGCAGCAAGATGGGAGTGCCGTTTGCCGCCGTCTTGAAGCTGACGCCGGACTTCAAAATGGAGTTCGACTTCGGCCAGAATGACAAGCAGGCCGAGAACGCCGCCACCGCCGAAGCCGATTTTACGGGCAAGGAACCGGTGGGAAAATGTCCCAAATGCGGCGCGCGCGTGTTTGAAAACGGGATGAATTACGTCTGCGAAAAGGCATACGGAGCGGTGCGCACGTGCGATTTTCGCGCCGGAGCCGTCATTCTGCAGCAGCCGGTCGATCGCGCGCAAATGGCCAAATTGCTGGCCACCGGCCAGACGGACTTGTTGGAGAAATTTGTTTCCAAGAGAAATGGCCGCGCCTTCAAAGCTTTTCTGGTCTTGCAGAAAGAGGGCGCGATTGGATTCAAATTCGAGGACCGCGCCGCCAAGGGCAAAAAAGGCGCTGCCCAAGCCCCCAAGGAACCAGCCGCCAAGATTGATTTCACGGGTCAGGAACCGCTGGGCCGATGTCCGAAATGCGGCGCGCGGGTGTTCGAGGGCGAAAAAGATTATCTGTGCGAGAAAAGCCAGGCCGACGCCAAGCCGTGCAAGTTTCGATCCGGCAAGGTCATTTTGCAGCGGCCCGTCGAGCGGGCCCAAATGGCCAAGTTGCTGGCCGATGGGCGGACCGATCTGCTGGACAAATTCATTTCCAAAAGTGGACGTCCCTTCTCCGCATACCTCGTGGTGGCCGAAAACGGCAAGACCAGTTTTGAATTCGATTCCTCAGCCGAACCGGCTGCCAGTGGCCAGTCCGGGTAGGAGGGACGGCATTCCTGTTGCCCAATCCATCACCCCTTCGGCGACAGGAATGTCGCCGCTGCAAGAGCCGCAGCCGTTAGTGTCATCGGACGTAATCCGCCACCCCGACGCGGGTGGTCTCAGGTGGAAAGGAGCGTTCTTCAGTTCGCGCCGTGGCAGGAGTGCTTTCGGAAGCCAGAATCCGGTTTTGAGGCGGCTCCGGCGCACTAGAGACACAAAAGCGTTGAAAAACGATGGCGCAACTTTCGTTGAATGATGTTATAGTCCTTGGACGGCAGGCACGGAGCCTGTCTCGGTCTTCCTGGCGAAGGCCGCCAAGAGTTCGATGTTTGGACTTAGCAACGCGGAATAGCGAACCAGACGTGGAAACGACGCTGATAATCAAACCACATTCCTGAGGAGGAATCATGACAACGATACCATTGACCAGCCCATCCTTTGGAGCCGGAGAACCCATTCCAGCCAAGCACACCTGTGACGGCAGTAATCTCTCTCCAGCACTCAAATGGAGTCACCTGCCCAAGAACGCCAAGAGCCTGGCGTTGATTTGTGATGATCCAGACGCGCCCGGCGGCACCTGGGTTCATTGGGTGCTCTACAATCTCCCGGCGTCGCTGATTGAGCTTCCGGAAGGCGTGCCCAACACCCACCTGCTTCCGACCGGCGCCGAACAGGGCGTGAATGATTTTAGAACCGTGGGTTACGGCGGACCTTGTCCGCCTCCCGGACCGTTGCACCACTATTTCTTCAAACTCTATGCCCTGGACTCGGAAGTCCATCCCCGGTCGGGCGCAACCAAGAAAGACCTGCTCAGCGCCATGGAACGCCACGTCCTCGCCGAAGGCCATCTCATGGGCACCTACAAAAGAAAGTGAACTGGCTCCGGAAATGATGGTGGCCGTGTTCGTGAGAACACGGCTGACCGCAGTCACCCGCCGACCCACGTCGGCGGTCACAGCGGATTCGCATGTTTCGCGTCATTTTCCATTTGGACATGGACGCCTTTTACGCCGCCATCGAGCAACGGGACAAGCCGGAGCTGCGCGGCCAGCCGGTGATCGTCGGCAGCCCGCCCACGCAACGGGGCGTGGTGTGCGCCGCCAGCTATGAAGCCCGCCAATACGGTGTCCGCTCGGCCATGCCGAGTGTCACGGCGGGCCGGCTTTGCCCCCGAGGAGTCTTCGTCGTGCCGCGCATGAGCCGTTATCGCGAGGAATCGCGCCAGATCATGGAGATCATGGCGCGCACCGGCGCCGTGATCGAACCGATGTCCATTGACGAAGCGTACCTCGATCTCTCTTCGGTCCTGCTGGAGCAGTCCCAAGGTGCTTCGGTGCGGGTGGTCGGCGCCCGGCCCGCCGAGCCGGCCGGGGCTGATGAGCTTCTTTTTCAGGCGGTGCCGCTGGCCCGCGACTTGAAGGCGGCCATTTTGACGGAGCGCGGCCTGACGGCCAGCATTGGCATTGCCGCCAACAAATTGCTGGCCAAGCTGGCCAGCGACTATCAAAAACCCGATGGGCTGACCTTGATTCCCGAACGCGACAAAGCGCTGTTTTTGCGGCCGATGCCCATCCGGGTCATTCACGGAGTTGGCAAGGTGACGGAACAGGTTTTGCAGCAAGCGGGCATCAGCACGGTCGGGGACCTGCAGGATTACCCGGGAGAATTAGGGTCGTTGGTCGGCTCGTTCGGTCCCAGGCTTAAACGGTTCGCTTTTGGCGACGATGACCGGCCCCTTGAGATCGGCGAGGACATCAAAAGCATCAGCAGCGAGGAAACGTTCGCGCGGGACACCGACGACCGCAAAGTGCTCCGCGCTTGTCTCCGCGAGCAAGCGGCGGAGATTTCCGCCAAGCTGAAACGCCGGCGGCTCGGCGCCCACACGGTGCAGGTAAAAATCCGCTATGGCGATTTCACCACGCTCACCCGCCAGATCACGCTCGAGGAACCGCTGGCGGAAGCGAAGGACATTTACCGGATCGGCTGCCATCTTTTGGGCCGGGAGAAACTTGTTTGCCGGCCGCTGCGCTTGCTGGGGTTGGGCGTCAGCGGCTTGGGCGAAGTTGTCTGCCGGCAAATAATGCTGTTTTGACCTCCCTCCCGTCGTATAAAGTTGCCTCGAAAGTAACACCGGAGATTCAACTATGAAACGACGCCAGTTTTTGAAACGGATGGCGCAAACTGCGGCCATGACAGCCACGACCGCCTTTTCCACCGGCAAAATTCTCGGAGCCAACGACCGTGTCATGGTGGGGCTGATCGGCTGTGGCGGGCGCGGACGCTTCGTGGCCAGACTCATGCGCGAGGTGCCGAATGTCGAGTTCGGCGCCGTTTGCGATGTGTATGAACCGAACGCCGCCGCCGCCAAGGAATGGGCCGGCCCAAGTGCCAAGTCCTACCGCGACTTTAGAAAGCTCCTGGAGCAAAAGGACATCGAGGCCGTCTTGATTGGCACGCCGGACCATTGGCATGCCATTCCCACGGTGCTGGCTTGTCAAGCTGGCAAGGACGTTTATGTGGAGAAGCCGCTGGGACACAACATCAAAGAAGGCCGGGCCATGATCGAGGCGGCCCGCCGCCATCAGCGCGTCGTCCAAACCGGCACCCAGCAGCGCTCGGCACCGCATTACCGCGAGATCGCGCGCCGCATTCAAAGTGGTGGACTGGGTGAAGTCCATTTCGTGCGCGTCTGGAATTTCAGCAATTTGTTTCCGCGCGGCATCGGCCGTGTGCCGGACGCGCCGCCGCCGGAAGGATTGGATTGGGATTTTTACCTGGGTCCGGCGCCGCTGGTCCCGTTCAACAAGAACCGTTTTCTCGGAACTTATCGCTGGTTTTGGGATTACGCCGGCGGGTATCTGACCGATTTCGGAACCCACCGTTTTGACAGCGTGCAACAGGTGATGGGCGTGGACGCGCCGCTGACGGTGTCTGCGGCCGGCCGCCGTTACTCGTTAAACGACGGCGGAGAAGTGCCGGATATCCTCCAGGTCACTTATGAGTACCCTGGATTCGTGCTGAGTTATGAAGCCTGCAATCTCAATGCTCACGGGTTGGGCGGACGCACTCCGGGTCGGAATTATTACCAGGCGCGCGGCACCGAGGACCGTCCGCACGGCGAAGCGTTTTATGGGACCAACGGCGCGCTTTTCTCCGATCGCATCGGCTTTGAGATTTATCCGGAACTGAAGCCGGCGGCCTTGGAGGACAGTTCCAGCTCGCGCACCGCTCCTGCCGGCGCCTTGCGCATGGAACGCAAGCAAGTCACGGCCACCGATGCCACTGCTCTGCACGTCGAAGATTTCATTGAATGCGTTCGTTCGCGGCGCCGGCCGGCGGCGGACATTGGGATCGGCCACCGCTCGACGAATGTGGCGCACCTGGGAAACATTGCCTACAAGACGGGGCGTAAGATTCAGTGGGACGCGGCCAGGGAAGAGATTAAAGACGATCCGCAAGCCTCCGCCCTCCTGGGCCGCCAAGCCCGTCCTCCGTGGGACTTGATTTAAGTAGAAAGCTGTTGACCCATGAAAGAGCGGCTGTTACTTTCCGGGCCGATGCAAATTTTGGTCACCAGCCTGAAGGTCGTCAGCGTCGTCGTTATTGACTGACGCGGCCTGAAGCTTTGGTTGATTGCTCGCAGGTCGCCCGCTGTTCCGCTTGGAACGCGGGTTTTTGGTTTTTGCGGGCCTTGGCTGCAAGTGATCCGCGCCAGGCCGGACAAGGCGAGCCATCCAGGAATTCCGCATCTCAGATTATGCGACATACAATCTCGGTTTTGGTCGAAAACAAGTTCGGTGTGCTCACGCGCGTGGCCGGGCTGTTCAGCGGCCGCGGCTACAACATCGACACCTTGAACGTGGCGCCGACGCAGGATCCCAGCGCGTCGCGCATGACCATTGTCACACGGGGCGACGATGCGACGCTGGAACAAATCGTCAAACAATTGAACAAGCTGGTGGAAGTGCTGAAAGTCCACGATTTTCGCGAGGGCGAATACATCGATCGCGAACTGGTGCTGGTCAAAGTGGCGGTTGATTCCAAGTCCCGGGCTGAGGCGATGCAAATCACCGATATTTTCCGGGCCAAAATCGTGGATGTGCAACCGAAGAGTCTGACCATTGAAATCACCGGCAACGAAAGCAAGGTCGAGAAATTCCTGGAATTGATGAGCACCTTTGGCGTGCTCGACCTGACCCGCACCGGCAAGGTCGCCCTGCCGCGCAAGTAAAGCCTCTGTCCGGGCGGGCGCACCCAGTGGCAGCCTGAGTCCGTTGGGCCGAAGCCCACGCGGCAAAAAGCATGGCCCAAGCGAGTATCAGTGGCCCAAGCTGGAGCCGCGCGCATCCGAGTGATTTCGGTCTGATCCTCGTGCGCAGAAGTTCCGGTAAACTCAAACGGGTGCCAAGCTCTTCTTCAGGGAATCCAACATTGTCAGCGCGGCCGTGACGAGCGCGCCAATCCGTATCGGCAGAGGAAAATCCGAAGGCGCTTCCAGGGTATAACTGAGGCGCGTTTTGTGGTGGATCAAATAAATGGCTTCGGGCCATTGCGGCCGGTCCTGTGGAGGGACGTTGGGCCGGATGATGCCGTGATGCACCGGCCAGCTATCGACCAAAGGAGCCGTTTCAACCGGACAGACCCTCGCCACTTGCTCGATGATCGCTTCAGCCAACGAAGGAAGATGGTCCGGATTCAGTTCGTAAAGATAGAAGCCATTCGCTTCCCAATCTTCGTGCAGGACGACGGTGATGTCGAAAAACGGCTGGCGAGTTAACCAGCCGGCATGCGCACGGATTTCGCCAGTCCGCAGGTGCCGATAATCACGATTCAGATCGTGTCCCTCCGCATTTTCACGACGGTTCAAGGCAAAGCCGGTTGGATTCAAACAGGGACAAAGCCAGGTGTCCACTTCATCCGCCCATGGATTCTGCTTCAGCAATTCCAAGGTGGCCAGCGGCCCGGCCGGTTCGTCACCATGAATGCCAGTGGACAAGTAAAGACGCATTCGCGGGTGAGGCACAGCGCGGTGGTATGCGCGCAGGGAAAGTTTATCCGTGGACAGGAAACAATCGGCACGCCAGCCAGCCTGCTGCGCCGTCGAATCAATCTCAGCCAGAACCTTCACGATATCAATCGTCTCACCGCCATAGCGGCCTTGGTTCTTATGCAGGCGTTTCATGATTCGAGGATGGAGCAAGCAGTTAAAGCGTAGCCGTCCCTATGCTGTAAGGGTAGCCGGAAAGAAACCGCAGAGACGCGATGGACGCAGAGAAGATTGGGTTTCGGTGCGGTCGGGAACCATTCCTGCGTCCGTGACCGAATCTGATTTGGCTCTTCTTCATTCCTCTCCGCGTCCATCGCGTCTCTGCGGTTCAATTGGCCGCGCTCGAATTGCACAGTTACAGCTTAGGCCTGTCGAGGAACCGTTGAACCGTAGCCACTGTCAGGAGCCTCATTTCAATTGCGGATTGCGGACTGGGAGCGTTCTCCTTACTTCAGGCGCTCGAAGGATCATCGTTGAAGTGCGTGCCGACTTCATACGCGCCGGCTAAGCGGGAATCAATTCTTCCTCGGTCAATCTGCGGGGTGCCGGCTGCGGCACCGGATCGTCTTGATCGCTGAATCCGTGCTTGTCCCAATTCGGGTCGAGGCCGAGGTCCTTGAGCATTTGCAGGTCCTTTTCCACCGGTTGATTGAGCGTGGTCAAATAATTGCCCACCATCATTGCGCTGGCGCCCGCCATAAAGATCATGCTCTGCACATCGCGCAGATTCACCGTGCGCCCGCCGGCAATCATGATTTCCTGGCGCGGCAGAATAAACCGGAAACAAGCCACAGTCTTCAGAATCTCCAGAGGCGGCATGAGCGCGCGGTCGCCAAAAGGCGTGCCGTTGATCGGATTGAGAATATTGATCGGAACGACGTGCGCGCCCAACTCGCGAAGGGAAAAGGCCAGGTCACAACGGTCTTGCCTGGTTTCGCCCATGCCCAGAATGCCGCCGGAACAAATCTTGATGCCGGCGCCTTTCAAATGGCGGATGGTTTCCACGCGGTCTTCGTAACTGTGAGTGGTGCAGACTTCGGGAAAGAAGCGCCGCGAGCTTTCCAGATTGTGGTTGTAACATTCCACGCCGGCTTCCTTTAAACGCTCGGCGACCTTGGGATTCTTGATGATGCCCAGGGAAGCATCGGGCCGGGCTTGGCCGCTCCTTTTCAATTCCTGAAAGCGATCACAAAGTTCATCCAACACGGGACCTTCCTCCAGGCCCTTCCAGGCCGCGACCAGGCCCAGCGCGGTCACGCCATTGCTCCTGGCCTCCCCGGCCGCCGTGAGGATCGGTTCAGCCTCGATCAAACCGTAGCGCGGCGATTCGGTTTGGTAAGCGGCGGATTGTGCGCAGAACCGGCAATTCTCCGAGCACCCGCCGGCTTTGATGTTGACGATGGAACAGAGATGAATTTTGTTGCCTTTGAAATGCTCGCGAATGCGGTTGGCCCACGACATCAAGTCAAAAATGTCGGCGCTGCTTTCGAGGCCAAAGAGCCATTCGCCTTCCGGGCGGGAGAGGTGGCCGCCGTTCAAAACTCGCTGGCCGAGTTCGCTTAATCGGGCGTGATTGGCGACGTCGATTGATGGTGCGCTCATGGTTGACAACCTAGCAATTGCCCGGCGCCAGGCAAGATTTGTTATCCGCCGAAGTGCCGCTGCCCATGCTCTCGAATTTCATTCTGACGCTCCTCCATCACTGGCTTCAGTGCGCGCTGTTGATGCCGGAGGGGTTCATGGTGCACACCGAACAACCCATCACCTGCGTGGATTCCGATCCCGAACCGGATCTCTCCGTCGTGCGGGGCGAGATGGCCGACTTCCGACACGCCC
>ERZ1292640.1462-Hain-H43-02um-R1-1462-length-19523-cov-8_pt1 | contig 19523 bp, 19 predicted proteins | sample MGYA00564404_ERZ1292640 | MGnify/ENA primary metagenome ERZ1292640 (study PRJEB36523, sample SAMEA6512636) | groundwater metagenome | collected 2019-01-08 | study: AquaDiva: Metagenomics assemblies of 32 groundwater samples
ACAGCCGAAAGCGGATCAGGGCGAGCGATTGTCTGAGCCGAAGGCGAGTTCGAGCGAGACCCCGCTTTTGTCGAGCACCGGAGGTTGCCCCGGAGCGCAGCGCAGGGGACCCAGACCATCGGGTCGCCTTTCTTTTGGGTACTTTTCTTTGGCGACGCAAAGAAAAGTGCCTCGCCCGCCGGGGCGAGACCCGGCTTGCGGGCGCGTTCACAAAGCCTGAAGCAAGCAACCCGACTTCAAGCCTTCAAAAACTCCGCCTTCCCCCCCAGCCACCGCAAGATATGCCGATGCGCCAGCTCAGGGTACTTGTCCAGCATCACCGGCGCCAGGGCTCGCGCCCAGGCCAGCAGCTCGGTATCCGTGGCCAGGTCAGCAAACCGCAGCAGCGGCGCGCCCGACTGGCGTGCCCCCAGAAACTCCCCCGGCCCGCGGATCTCCAGATCGCGCCGGGCGATCTCGAAACCGTTCTGGGTCTCCACCATGGCCTTGAGCCGGGCGCGTGCGGTCTCGCCCAGGCGCGGCGCTTCGCCGGTCGAATACAGCAGCACACAGGCCGAGGCGGCGGCGCCACGCCCGACCCTGCCGCGCAGCTGGTGCAGCTGGCTCAGGCCAAACCGTTCGGCGTGTTCGATCACCATCAGCGAGGCGTTCGGCACATCCACGCCGACCTCGATCACCGTGGTGCTGACCAGCACGCCGAGCTGGCCACTGGTGAACAAGGCCATCACCGCTTTCTTTTCAGCCGGCGGCATGCGTGAGTGCAGCAGGCCGACGGACGTACCGGGCAAGGCGGCGCTCAGCGCTTCATGGGTCTGGGTGGCGTTGATCAGGTCGACCGATTCACTCTCTTCGATCAGCGGGCAGACCCAGTAGACCTGCCGGCCCTCGGCGAGCTGGCTGCGGATGCGCTCCACCACCTCGTCGCGCCGCGCCTCGCTGACCACCTTGGTGACGATGGGTGTGCGGCCGGGCGGCAGCTCGTCAATCGTCGAAACATCGAGGTCGGCGTAATAACTCATGGCCAGCGTGCGCGGAATCGGCGTGGCCGTCATCATCAAGAGGTGAGGCTCCTCCCCACCCTCGGTCATCTTGCTGCGCAGGGCCAGCCGCTGCGCCACGCCGAAGCGGTGCTGCTCGTCGATGATGGCCAGCGCGAGATTTTTGAAAATCACCTTGTCCTGGATCACCGCATGGGTGCCGACCACCAGGCCGGCCGCGCCGCTTTCGATCATGGCCAGGGCTTCGCGCCGCTCCTTCGCCTTCTGGCTGCCGGTGAGCCAGGCGGTCTGGATGCCCAGCGGTTCGAGCCAGCCGATCAGCTTGCGAAAGTGCTGCTCGGCCAGGATTTCGGTGGGCGCCATCAGCGCACACTGCCAGCCGGCGTCCATGCAGCGCGCCGCGGCCAGCGCCGCCACCACGGTTTTGCCGGAGCCCACGTCACCCTGCAACAGGCGGTGCATGGGAACATTCCTCGTCAGATCGGCCGCGATCTCGGTGCCGACGCGCTGCTGCGCGGCCGTCAGGCGAAAGGGCAGGCGCTCCAGCAACTGCTCCTGCAGCGTGCACTGGGGGCCGTGTATTGGCGACCGCAACGGCGGCGCCCGCATGGCGGCGCGTACGCGACGCGCTTGCAACTGCGACAACTGCTGCGCCAGCAACTCCTCGGCCTTCAGGCGCTGCCAGGCCGGGTGGCTGCGGTCCTCCAGCGTGGCCAGCATCACGTCCGGCGTCGGGTGGTGCAAAAACTGTAGCGCCTCGCGCAGACTGGACAAGGGCTGGGGCAGGTTTTTGCTTAAAAATTCGGCCGGAAGGGTTTCCGCCAGATCGGCCCGGGCCAGCCCGCCAAGCACGGCCTTGCGCAGATAGGCCTGCGGCAAACCGGCCACCGTGGGATATACCGGCGTCAGGGCGGTGGCGAGTTCACCGCCGGCGGCGCGAAAGCTCGGGTGCACCATTTCGCGGCTGACAAAACCGCCGCGGATCTCGCCGCGCACCCGCACGCGCGCGCCCACACTGAGGGTTTTCTGGTGCGCCGGGTAAAAGTTGATGAAACGCAGCACACAGGTGTCGCTGCCGTCGTCCACCGTCACACGCAGCTGCCGGCGCGGGCGGAACGTAATTTCGCTGTGGGTCACCTGCGCCTCAATCTGCACCATGTCACCATCGCGCGCATCGGCCAGCCGGGTGATGCGGGTTTCGTCCTCGTAGCGCAGCGGCAGGTGCAGCGCCAGATCGATGTCACGGCGCAGGCCCAGCTTGTCCAGCGCTTTCTGCGGCTGGGACTTGGGCGCCACCGCGTTCCCGGTGCCAGCCTCAGCCGGCGGCGCCTTGCGGGGAGAAGCTGCGGGGGGGGACATGGGACAATTGTGCCTCCATGAAGACGACTTTCAGCCTCAGTGACTTTGATTTCACGCTCCCCGACGAACTGATCGCCCAGCACCCGGCCGCCGAGCGCAGTGCTTCGCGCCTGCTGGACGGCCGGGGAGACACCCCTGTGGACCGCCGTTTTACCGAGCTGCCGGACCTGCTGCAGCCCGGCGACCTGCTGGTGCTCAACGACACCCAGGTCGTCAAGGCGCGGCTGTTCGGGCAGAAAAGCAGCGGCGGCCGGCTGGAGCTGCTGATCGAGCGGGTGCTCTCACCCACGCCGGATGCCGGCCATGAAGTCGCCGCCCACATGAAGGTCAGCAAGAAGCCGCTGCCGGGCGCGGTGCTGCAGATGGACGGCGGCTTCACCGCCACGCTGCTGGGCCGCTGGCCCAACGAGGACGGACCGCTGTACCGCTTCGCCCTGAGCAGCGATCCGTATGCGCTGATGGCCAACCATGGCCATGTGCCACTGCCGCCCTACATCACCCACACCGACTCGGCCGTGGACGAGCAGCGCTACCAGACGGTGTTTGCCAAAAATCCGGGCGCAGTCGCCGCCCCAACCGCCGCGCTGCATTTCGATGACGCGGTGCTGGCGCGGCTGGAAGCGCGTGGCATCCAGCGCGCCACCGTCACCCTGCACGTCGGTGCAGGCACCTTCCAGCCCGTCAAGACCGAGAACATCGCCGATCACCAGATGCATTTCGAGCGCTTCGAGGTGCCGGAATCAACACTGCAGGCGATCACGGCGTGCAAGGCGCGCGGCGGCCGCGTGGTCGCGGTCGGCACCACCAGCGTGCGCGCGCTCGAATCTGCCGCGAAGTTCGGCCCCGCTTGCCGCGACACCAACATCTTCATCACCCCGGGCTTCGAGTTCCAGGTGGTGGACCTGCTGCTGACCAATTTCCACCTGCCCAAAAGCACGCTGATGATGCTGGTCAGCGCCTTTGCCGGCTACGAACACATCATGGCGCTGTACCGCCACGCGATCGCCCGGCGCTATCGCTTTTTCAGCTACGGCGACGCCATGCTGCTGCAACGACGCCCCTGAGACAATCACCCCATGCTGAAATTTGAAGTCCTGAGAACCGACCCCGCCGAAGGCGCCTGCCTGGGCTCCTTCGCCCGCCGCGGCACGCTCACCCTGAACCACGGCGTGGTGCAGACCCCCATCTTCATGCCGGTCGGCACCTATGGCACGGTCAAGGGCGTGATGCCGCAGTCCCTGCACGACATGGGCGCGCAGATCATCCTGGGCAACACCTTCCACCTGTGGATGCGCCCGGGGCTGGACGTGATGGCCCAATTCGGCGGCCTGCACAAGTTCGAGAACTGGCACAAGCCCATCCTGACCGACAGCGGCGGCTTCCAGGTCTGGTCACTCGGCGAGATGCGCAAGATCTCCGAGGAAGGCGTGAAGTTCGCTTCGCCGGTCAACGGCGACAAGCTGTTCCTGACGCCCGAGATCTCGATGCAGATCCAGACCATCCTGAACAGCGACATCGTCATGCAGTTCGACGAATGCACACCTTACGACACCAAAGGCCACATCACGACCGAGAACGAAGCGCGTTTTTCGATGGAGTTGAGCCTGCGCTGGGCCAAGCGTTGCGAAGATGAGTTCGCCCGGCTGGAGAATCCCAACGCGCTGTTCGGCATCGTGCAGGGCGGCATGTTCGAAAACCTGCGCCAGGAATCGCTCGACGCCCTGGTCGAGATGGACTTTCCCGGCTACGCCGTCGGGGGTGTCAGCGTCGGCGAGCCCAAGGAGGAAATGCAGCGCATCATGGCGCACACGCCGCATCGCCTGCCCGCCAACAAGCCGCGTTACCTGATGGGTGTGGGCACGCCGGAAGACCTGGTCGAAGGCGTGGGCGCGGGCGTCGACATGTTCGACTGCGTGATGCCCACGCGCAATGCGCGCAACGGCCACATGTTCACGCGTTTCGGCGACCTGAAAATCCGCAACGCCCGCTACAAGACCGAAGAGGCGCCGGTGGACAGCACCTGCAGCTGCTACACCTGCAAAAATTTCTCCAGGGCCTACATGCACCACCTGGACCGCTGCGGCGAAATGCTGGGCCCCATGCTCAGCAGCATTCACAACCTGCACTACTACCTGAACCTGATGCAGGAAGTGCGCGACGCGCTCGACGCCGGCCGCTTCGGCGCCTTTGTGCTGCAATTCAAGCAGGACCGGCAGCGCGGCGTCTAGGCCTCAACTGCAACATCACCACAAGGAAACCGTCATGCAATACCGCCGCCTTGGAAACAGCAACCTGAAGGTGTCCGTCCTGTGCCTGGGCACCATGATGTTTGGGCAGCAGACGCCGGACGACGAGGCGGCGCGCATCGTCGCTTCGGCGAAGGAACGCGGCATCAATTTCATCGACACGGCCGACGTCTACAACGAAGGCCAGTCCGAAATCCTGCTGGGCAAACTGCTGGCCGGTCAGCGCCCGCACTGGGTGCTGGCCAGCAAGCTGGGCAACAAGGCCGGTCCGGGTGTGAACCAGGGCCACTATTCCCGTAGCTGGATCATGCAGCAGACCGATGCCATCCTGGCGCGGCTGGGCACCGACTACCTCGACATCCTGTACCTGCACCGCGACTTCCACGGCGAAAACCTCGAGGAAGCAGTGCGCGCCGTGGGTGACCTGATTCGTGCGGGGAAAATTCGCAGCTTCGGCCTGTCCAACTTCCGCGGCTGGCGCATTGCCGAGATCATGCGCCTCTGTGAGAAAACCGGCGTTCCGCAACCGGTGGTCTGCCAGCCGTATTACAACCTGCTCAACCGCGGGCCCGAGGTCGAAATCTTGCCGGCCTGCGGCCACTACGGCTTGGGCGTCGTGCCTTACAGTCCGCTGGCGCGCGGCGTGCTCACCGGCAAGTACCCGCCGGGCCAGCCACCGGCCGAGGGCACACGCGCCGGCAGCGGCGACAAACGCATCCTGGAAACCGAGTTTCGTGAAGAGTCGCTGGTGATTGCCCAGAAGATCAAGGCGCGCTGCGAGGCCAAAGGCTGGGTGCCGGGCCAGTTTGCCGCCGCCTGGGTGCTGGCCAATCCGCTGGTCAGCTCGGTGATTGCCGGGCCCCGCCTGCTCTCGCACCTGGAAGACGTCTACGGCGCAACCGAACTGGTGCTGGACGCTGAGGACGAGGCCTTCATCAACGCGCTGGTGATTCCAGGCCACGCCTCCAGCCACGGCTACAACGACCCGAGCTACCCCTTTTACGGTCGCCCGCTTCAGTCTGTTGCTATTTAATCAGTAGCTACCTGCGCCCGCCACATAAGGACTGCAGGCAGTTTTCACTGAAAATTTCCGGCTTAACCCTGTTTCTGGAACAGCACCAGCTTGGTCTCGGTAGCCACCATGCCGTCCTTGCCGGCTGTCATCGACACCTCGTAACGCGTGCCGGGCAGCGGAAACTGCGGCGAGAAGCTGAACGAGAAGTTGCCGTTGCCATCGGCCTGAACCCGCTGCGTCAGCAAATCCTGGTTCATGCCGAACAGGCCGGCGAGCGTTCCGACGGCGCTGACCTTGACATCCACCACCGCGCCTGGCGCGGTGCGCCCGCGCACCACCACAGGGCTGCCTTCGACCGAAGCGTTGTTGGCGTGGCTGGTCACCTGCAACAGCACGGTGGCAGGCGCGGCGCTCACGGCCGAGGCCACGTCGAAGGTCCAGGTCTGGCGCACGGCATTGCCGACCAGGTCCTTGGCCGTCACGTCCACCGCGTAGCGGCCGGCGGGCAGGTCCGCGCGGTAGGTGAAAAACTGCGGCGTGATCTGGGCGGCGGCGGTCACATCGCGACCCGCCAGCATGATGCGAACGCTTTTGGGATCCACGCCCACGCCGCCTGCATCGTCAAAGGTGCCGGACACCGAGGTGTTGGCGCTGCGCGTGACCGACTCGCCGTCACGCGGCGACATGTTGCGAATCACCGGCGGCTTCGCATCGGCCATCAGGGGCTGGGTCAGGGTCGAGGTGACAGCGCGGTCGCCGACACGCAGGGTGGCGACGACGGGCCGTGACGGTGCGAGGTTGTCCAGACGACGGATGGTATAGGCACCCTCATACACACCGGGCCGCACTTCGCGCATCGCAACATTGTTGATGACACCGGGAATGTCGAACTCGGCCGTACCGCCAGGCGCGCCGTTCAGCGTGAAGCGCAGTTCAGCACCTGGTTCGATCTTGTCAACGGGAGCCACCGTGAAGCGGTCGATTTTCAGGCCGGCCGGCGCCATCGCCACGTCCTGGTTGGCGATGCCGGCAGGAAAGGTGTAGTTGGTTGCGATGCTGCGGTTGCGCACCTTCAGCGTGGCGCGGATCGCGCTGCTTTCGGTGATCCGGTCCTGGCGCCGGATGGTGTAGCTTCCCGTGTAGACCCCCCGTGCGGTTTCCTTGAGCACGATGGTGCGCGGCGCACCGCGCACGGTGAGGCTGAGCTGACCCCGTGGCGTACCTTCCAGCGTGAACTGCAGCTTGGCGCCGGCCTGCAACCCTCCGTCGGTGCCGACCTGCAGCGATCGCAACTCGGGCGCCGCCGGTTGCGCCATGGCGGTACCCGGCAGGGCGAGCAGGGCGGTGGCGGCGGGAAGCAGCAGGAAAAAGGCTGCCACCTGGTTGCGTATCTGTTTTTTCATGATGTTCAAACCTTGTAAATGGGTTTGCCCACTGTGATGGCAGCGCAACGCATAACCTGTAGGCGCGAGGGGGCGCCGGCCGTAGGCGGCCGGCGGGAAGCACCAAGGACAAGGCGCCGTCAGCCCATCGGTATCGGGCCTGCCTGCGCGGCAGCACCGGGCGCAAGGTCCGGAAGCAGCCTGGGCCGTTTGCCATCGGCACCGCAGGCGTGGCAGAACTTGGCAAACGCGCTCTTGCGCGCGGTGCACTGCAGGCAATGGTCGAACAGGCCAATGCCGCAGTGCGGGCAGAAGTCGATCTCCGGATTTTTCAGGTCCACCGAACGCTCGCAGCCGGGGCACACACCCTTGGACAGGCGGGTGAGCGCCGTGTCGTAGCTCAGCTCTTCGCGGCGCTGCGCATCGGGCAGCTGTTCGGCGAGCTTCTGCTTTTCCAGGTAGCGGTTCAGCGAAACAATCGCCTGCCGCCCCACCAGCACCGTGATGAGGATGCCAACGATGTAGCGCACATAACCGCCGTAACTGGGCAAGTAGGGCACGAGTTCGACAAAGAAAGCGAACAGCGCAAAAAAGATGAAGCCCCAGACAAAGGGCCAATAAGTGCTTTTGCGCTTTTTGGCAAACAGCCAGCCGGCCGCCACCAGCAGCGGCAGCGTCAGGGCCAGCCGGTACAAAAACACGCGCAGCTCCTGGGCGCGCCGCGCGCTTTGCCACTTGTCCTGCGCCGCGCGCTCCAGCTCGGCGATGCGTTCACGCGTGCGCGTGGCGCCCTGGCTGGCGTCCAGCGCCTTCTGCTGCTCGGCCTCCATCGTGGCCAGCGCCTGCCGCTCGGCCGTCTTCAGGCCATCGAGCGTACGTGTTCGTTCGATCAGCTCGGGGTCCTGTTCGGCCCGCTCGGTCGCACGCCGCGTCGCCAGCCAGTTGTTGAAGGTCTCGCTGGCAGAGCGCGAATTGGCCTGCGCCACGCGCAGCTTGAGCCTGGCCTGATCCAGCGCTTCCTGCGCCTGACGGCCCTGGCGTTCGGCCGTCTTGAGGTTCTCGCGCGCCTGCGTGGCGGCAGGCTGCTCGATGAAATCGTCCAGGGTCAGGATTTTCTCGACCTGCGGCAGGTCGCCCACGACCGTGCTGCCCAGCCCGATGAGGAAGGCGGCAAACACAAAGGCCACCAGCCAGAGGCCGCGCTGAAACCATTTTTCGGACAGTCGTAATGCTTTGCTCATGGAGACTCCGGGAGTTGAACAGCCATTTTTAAAGTTTGACGAGGGTCGGCGGCTTGCCGTTCGCTGTCAGCTGTGCGCGTTGCAACCAGGCAAACACCGAATCCACCGTCACGGTTTCAATGCGGTCCGAATAACGTTTGTCGTTGGGGTGGTCGTCAAACGCCACATTGGCCGCAGTCATGCGACCACCCAGCCGCGTCAGCGGGCCCAGCTTGAGGACGGTGGGCTCGTAACCCTTGAACTGCAGCCAGGCCTGGGCCCGCTCGCGCGAGTTGGCGCCCGGCTCCACGGCAGCGGCCAGCGTCTCAATCGCCCACTGGTTGGACTGCTGGTATTTGCGGCCCCAGGCATAGCTGACGATGCTGTACGGCTTGTGGTGCATGCCCACGGTGCGCGCAGGATCCTGCAGCAACGCCAGCAGCTTGGCCTGCACCTCGGGCACAGGCGCCACCCAGGCCGCTTCAAAGCGCCACAGGTCATCCAGAAAAAACTCGCCCAGGCCCTGGCGGTAAACCGCCGATTCACTGGTGCCGCATTCGTTGAGCTTGTGCAGCACACGCCAGGTGTGGCCGCCTTGCCCGTCAGGCTCCTGGTAAGCCAACCCCAGGTGGGAATAACGCAGCTCGTATTTGCTCAGGTCCTGACCGGCGCGTGCCAGCAGCACGACCTTCTCGCCGCTGGCATTGAGCGAGGCCAGGGTTTTTTCGGCCAGCGACATGCCGCGCGCCACCGTCTGCGGGGAGATCTTGCCGGCCTCGCACGAGCGTCCCGCGTGGGCTGCCGGCGCCAGCATGCAGGCGGCGGCGAGGCCAATGCACAGAAAAGTCAGAGAAGCTTTTTTCATGGGTGTTCCCTCGCGTTTTCTTATTGCGTCAGCCGTTCGTTGTGCAGCAGGGCGCGGCCCAGGGCATTGGGAATGAAGGCAATCGCCTCGCCGGCCGCGGACAGCACCACGCCGGTACCGATCACGCTCACAACCACGGCCGTTCCGGCCACCATGGACACACCAGCCACTCCCTTGCCCACCACTTCAATGCTGGCCCGCGCGCCGTCGGAGACCCGCTCCAGCACATACACCGTCCCGCGGGCGGTGCTCTCCACGGTCTTGACGAGCAGCACCGCGCCGGTGGTCGACAGCACCACCGGTACCGCCACGACGGCGCCGGCAACCGCGCTGGTGCCGACCACCACGGACGCCACCGGCAAGGCTGACACCGCGCTCAGGGCCGATGCGCCGGTTTGCGCCTGGACATGAAAAGAGGCCGTAGCCCCCGTCGTCATTGCGCAAAAAGCTATTAAATAAGTAGCAAATTTCTTTTTCATGATACTTCCTTGCATGTCCTGGATCAGGTTTATTCAACGTCGGTGTCTCGCACCGTGGTGCGGCCGGCCAGACGCGCTTCGCTCAAGTCGGCTTCGTGCTTGTCACGCAGGGTTTTGGCCAGCGTGAAGCTGCAGGTGATCAGGTAGAGCCAGCTGACGCCGAGAAAAGCCTTGTAGGTCTCGTTGACCTCCATGCGCCACAAACCCCAGCCGGTGAGCGACATGGCCAGGAAAAAGCCGCCCCACACCACAAACCTGAACATCGGCGTTTCGGTCAGCTTGCTTTCGGCCTCGGCCTTCCCCTGGTCGCGGACATACTTGGCCAGCACAAACGCCGCAGACAGGCAGAAAAAGTAACCCATGATCATGAAAGCGCGGTCCAGGTCCTGGCCGGGCAGGTAAGACAGGCCGACGGCGCACAGGAAAACGGCAATCAGGAAAGAGGCCCAAACCTGGAACTGCCAAGGTTTGGAATCGCGGTGAATCAGTACTTGCATAAAAGCCTTCTTGCTTGTTGAGGTGATGCCAATGTGCACCGGGCTGGCCGGAAGCAGGAGCAAATAACAATACAGTGGTGTTTGAATACCCTGTTGGTATCGAATTGAGGTACTTTTCAGGGTTTCATGAGTGCGGCAACGCGGGCACGCAGGATTTCGGGTTGCGCCTGGGCCAAGGGCATGGCGGGGCCGGCAGTGAGCCCCACACGGCTGAAGATGCCGCGCCTGAAAGGCCGCACCATGGCACCGCCTTTCTCAATGCGGCTGAAGAACGAGCCCCAGAGGTTGGTCAAGGCCATGGGAATGACGGGCACGCTGAGGCCGTCGCGGTCGGCGTTTTCCAGGATCTTCATGATGCCGCCCTTGAAGGGCTGGAGTTCACCGTCCTGGGTAATCCCGCCTTCGGGGAAGATCGCCAGTAGATCACCGTTACGCAGCACCTTGGCAGCCGCCTCGAACGCCGCATCATAGGCCGCCGGATCTTCGGCACGCGGGGCGATCGGTATCGCCTTGGCCAGACGGAACAGCCAGCCAAGCACCGGCATTTTGAAAATGCGGTGGTCCATCACGAAATAAATGGGCCGCGGGCTGGCCGCCATCAACAGCACCGGGTCAATGAAACTGACATGGTTGCAGGTCAGCACGGCCGCGCCCTGCGCCGGAATGTTGTCGTCTCCCGTGACCTTGAAGCGGTAAATACAACGCGAGGCGATCAGCGCGATGAAACGCAGCAGGTACTCCGGCACCAGCATGAAGATGTAGAAGGCCACCACCGCATTGGCAAGGCCGACGAACAGGAACACCTGCGGAATGCTGAACTCTGCCTTGAGCAGGGCCCCTGCCAGGACGGCGCTGACGATCATGAACAGCGCATTGAGAATGTTGTTGGAAGCAATGATGCGGGCGCGGTGGGTGGGCTGGCTGCGCAGCTGGATCAGCGCATACATGGGCACGCTGTACAGGCCGGCGAACAGGCTGAGCAGCGTGAGGTCCAGCAACACACGCCAGTGCGCGGGCTGGGCCACAAAGGCGGCCAGGCCCATGACGGGCACCGGCGGCAATCCGCGCGAGGAGAAATACAGGTCGATCGCAAACACACTCATGCCGATGGCGCCCAGCGGCACCAGGCCGATCTCGACATGGCGCCGGCTCAGCACCTCGCACAGCAGCGAACCGGTCGCAATGCCAATCGAAAAAACCACCAGTAGCAGCGAGGCCACCTGCTCGTTGCCGTGCATCACCTCCTTGGCAAAACTGGGAAACTGGCTCAGGAAGACCGCGCCGAAAAACCACATCCAGCTGATGCCCAGCATGGAGCGGAACACCACGATGTTGCCGTAGGCAAGCCGCAGGTTGTGCCAGGTCTCCGTGACCGGGTTCCAGTTGATCTTCAGGCCCGGGTCGGTGGCCGGTGCAACAGGAATGAATTGCGCCACCACCCGTCCTGCCACGGCCAGCAATACGCAGGACAGCGCCACATACAGCGGACCGACCCCCGGCACGGCCACCATCAGCCCGCCGACAATGTTGCCCAGCAGGATGGCGACAAACGTGCCCATCTCCACCATGCCGTTGCCGCCGGTCAGTTCACGCTCGTTCAGGGCCTGCGGCAGGTAGGCGAACTTGACCGGGCCGAAAAGCGTGGAATGCAGCCCCATCAGGAAGGTGCAGGCCAGCAGCAGCGGCACCTGCAGGTTCACGTCGCTGCTGAGAAAGCCGGCGGCGGCCACCGCCATGATCACGATTTCCAGGTTCTTCACGAAACGGATCACGCGCGTCTTTTCGTATTTGTCGGTGAGCTGCCCGCTGGTGGCCGAAAACAGCAGAAACGGCAGGATGAAGAGCGCACCTATCACCAACCCCGCCAGCGCGGGCGGCAACCAGCTCACACTGAGCTGGTAGGTCACCATCACGGTGAAGGCGAACTTGAACAGGTTGTCGTTGGCGGCACCCGAAAACTGGGTCCAGAAGAAGGGGGCAAAGCGACGCTGGCGCAGCAGCGCGAACTGGTTGGGGTGCTCCTGGGCCTTGGGCGGGGATGCCTGAACGGTGGCTTCAACACTCATGATGGACTCCTCTTTTCAGTTTTGTTATGCAGCACGCGTCGGGGACAGCCTGACTGCACCCTTAGAGCCTGCTCTGGAGGGTGAACCGGATTCTGCCTTGCTTTTCATGACAGCCATCAGCGCGGCAACAACCGGCCAGGCGGCACAGCTGGCCACGATATGTTTAAGGCTGTGACCCGAAACGAGGTGCCCTGTCCACTCAAACACCTGATGGTCACCCAGTTCCAATACCTTGGCCAGGGTGTACAAGGCGATCAGCAGCGACCAGCGGATGGGCAGGCCCCGGTGCGATGGCCCCGCACCGGCGGCTACGGGGCGCAGGCAGGCCAGTCCGACGATCAGCGCCATGCCGCCGAACTGCAGCACACCCCAAGGCAACAGATTGCCTGACACCGCCCACACCTGGACAGACACCGGCCCCAGTACCAGCACCGCCGCTGCCAGTGCCACACCAGCCCGGGCACTGATGCCTTGACACGCAGCCAGGCCCAGCAGCCCGGCAAAGGCCAGCACCATGCCGCCGCGGTCCCAGAGCAGTCCCGTATTGTCTGGCTGCCAGTGGTACATCGAAGAGACAGCGGTTGTCACCACCAGCCCGCCAAAAAACAGGGCAGCCAGCCAGGCCGTCGTCCTGTCCACCGCCTGCCGGCGGAGGGCCTGAACCAGAACACCCGCACCCGCCAGCCCCCACAAGGCAAAAGGCAGGTTGCTCAGCACATCCATGGCATGAGGCAGCGCGCCCCAGGCTCGCTGGTCGGCAAAGTCGTGGTAATGCGACGGCTGGACCAGGGCCGGCCAGGCCACAGCCACCAGGGCCAGCAGCAGAACAACAAGCAGCAAGGCGCGTTCGAGCGGCCACGCCGGAGAGTGCGCGCGCCGCGCTTCCTGCCGCGACTGGGGATAAAGGGTGTGTTGCATGAGGATGGCTCCTGAAATGAATGAGCCTGCAATGTGCGGTGAAGAACACCTTCAAAGCATCAATATTCGAACTAGTCTTACTGCCTGGAACCAAAAGTATTGATAATTGATACCCATGAGCACCACCGCCGACCTGGTTCTTCTGCTGAAGAAAGAACTCAAAGCCGTCCACATGACCTATGCTGACCTCGCGGCCAAGCTGGGCATGGCGGAATCCAGCGTCAAACGCATGCTGGCCAAAGGCGATATGCCGCTGTCGCGCATTGATGCCATCTGCCGCGCGCTGAAACTGGACTTTGCCGAACTGGCCAGGCGAGTGGCCGATGCCCAGCCATTGCTGGCCGAGCTGACGCAGGCCCAGGAAAAAGCCGTGGTGGCCGACAAGAAACTCCTGCTCACCGCGATCTGCGTGTTGTCGCAGTGGACGCTGGAGCAGATCACGGGCAGCTACCGCCTGTCACAGGCCGAAGGTGTCAAATACCTGGTGCAGCTTGATCACATCGGCATCATCGAGCTCAAGCCGCAGAACCGCTACCGGCTCAAACTAGCCAAGACCTTCCGCTGGCGGCCGCACGGGCCGGTGATGGACTACTTCAGGGACAACGCCCTGCTGGACTACTTCTCGGGCGGTTTTGACGGCGGCGGAGAGGGGCTGCTGCTGGTGCATGGCTCCATCAGCCGCAGCCTCGCGCCGTCGTTTCTCGAACGCATGCAGCGTGTCGCGCAGGATTTTGCGCAGCAACACCAGGCCGACCAGAAACTCGCCGAAAAGGACCGCGAAGGTTACACATTGCTGCTGGCGATGCGTAGCTGGGAATTCGAAGCCTTTGCTGCCTTGCGGCGATAAGGTGTTGCACACCCCTGTTGCCGCTCACTGCGTGTAGCGGCCTCTCCCTTGCGGGTGGTTGCGCCTGCAAACTGGCGGAGCCAAATCTGCGGTCCCTGCTGCGAGTGGGCCATGGCGCAGTCCCCCTCAAAAAGCGACGCTTGTCACTCCGGGGCGGTAAACACCGTCAGCACGCCGGTGTAGCCATAGAGGTTGTGGCGTGCGATTTCGCCGCCGGCAAAAAAACCGACGAGCGGCACGTCGCCGAGGGCACGCCGCACAATCTGCATCTCTGCGCTGGGCGCACCGAAGTGCGGCCCGCCTCGCCCGGCGCAGCTGATGTAGATCGCGCCGGCAATGCGCCGGGCCGGGTGCGGGGCCGATTCGGCCTCGGACGCGCTCAGCGCACTGGCGACTTCCAGCGTCAACTCCTCCGGCTCCAGCTCCTCGCGGATTTCGGCGCAGACGCGCACCAGGTCGGCGCGCGCCGCCTCGGCATTGCGTTCGCAAAAAGCCAGCCTCATGCCCGGGCTGGGCACCTCGGCAATGGCCACGCCCTGGCGCGCCGGGTCCAGGCCGATGATGTGGCGCACCAGCACATCGGCCCCGAACTGGCCCGGACGCCGGATCCGGCCATCCTGCAGGGCGGCGTCAGCGCTGCTCAGCCCGACCAGCGTGGTCCGTACTTTTTCGAGCGCCTCACGCGGCGCATCGAGCGACACGCCGAGGTCGGCCAGCATCACGTCAAGCGCGCTCTGGCCGTCGAGTTCCGTCACCACGTTGGCGTCGCAGGCGGTGATCTCGTGTTCCCGCGAAACCGGCTGGCAGCCTTGGGTCACGCGCGACATCAGGCCGGCGCCCTGGGCAAAAGCCACCCCGCTCAGGCCGCCGCTGAACACCCCGCTGGCGGCGCCCTGCCCCTTCACATTGCCGCTGCCGCTGAGCGCGAACTGGACCGCCTTGCCGCGGCTCGACGCCAGCCCGCCAAACACATACCCGCTGCTGGTGCGCTCGGCCATCTCGGCGATGAGCTCGGCCACGTCGGGGGTACCGGCATCGGCATGCACCAGCGCGGTGTGCGCCTGGAAATGGCTGGCGCCGGGCGGCGGCAGGGGCGACACGCCGGAAAACACGCGGTACTGGTCCGAAGGTAACTCGCACAACATCACCGCCAGCGCGGGCTCGTCGAAATACTCGACGTTGTTCGACGCGATGCCGATGCCAACCGTGCCTGCCCAGTCGGTAATTTCAGGCAGCTCGGCGCCCAAAAAATCCAGGATGTCCTGCGCCTGCGCGGTGTAGTGGTCGGTGATGTAAAGCAGGCCCAGGCCGGGCGAGCTGGCATAACCGTGCAGGGCCATCTGCGCGCGCAGCTGGGCCAGCACCAGGCCGGCGGCCATGCGCCATTGCGGGTGAGTGGCGTGGCCATAGGGAAAAAGTTTCATGGTGTTGTCACGGTAGGTTGGCGCTGGCGCACTGCCTCACCACTTGGGCAGCAATCGCTCTCCGGGAAGCACATCGTATGGCGAAGCCCAGCCGGGCAACCCACGCAGGCGCGCAAGCCACGCCTCGATGTGGGGGTATCGCCCGGCAACCTCGTAGCCACTTTCCTCCAGTGGGTAAAACAGGTAGCCGCACAGCGAGAAGTCGGCGATGGTGGCCGCCCCGCCGACCATCCACTCGCGCGTCGCCAGATGTTTGTCGACGATGGCAAACGCGGCGTCCATCCGCGCGCGCAACCAGGCCATCACGGCCGGGTCGGGTGCGGCGGGGCCGAAGGCCTTCATGAAGCGGTAGGTTGCGAAGTAGCTGGTGAACTTGTGGTTGTCGAAAAACAGCCAGCGCAGCACCTCGAGCCTGTCGTCTTCCGTGGCCCCTTCATACGCGCCATGTTTCTTTGCAAGGTAGCCCAGGATGACGCCCGACTGCGTGAGGCGGCGCGTGCCGTCCTCCAGCACCGGCGCCTCGCCCATCTCGTTGGTCTGCTCGCGCCAGGGCCCGGTGCGCGTGACACCTTTCATGAAGTCCACAAAAACGGGCTCCCAGGGCTGGCCCAGGGCGCGCAGCAGGAACGCCACCTTGAAGGTGTTGCCCGACTGGCAGAAACCATGCAGACGGTACATGTTGGCACTTTCTTTCAGGTGACCGCCAGCCGGCAACCGGCGCGGCAGGGTTTCAACGCGTGGTCTTGCGCACCGTCTTGCGCACCGGCGCCTTGGCTTTCGGCTTCGGTTTGGCCCGCGCCGCGGTTTTGGCCGCCGCCGGGGTGGGCCAGGCCTGGCTGCTGCGCAGGGCGGTATCCATCGCCGAGCGGGCGCCCCGGGCCACGGTCTTGCCGGCGGAATTGGCCATGCCTTTGGCCAGGTCCGTGGCCATGCCAGTGGCGGTTTTCATCGCATCCTTGGCCAGGCCGGCGGCCATGTTCTTGGTCGTGCTCATGGCGGTTTTTTTGGCGGCGTCCTGCATGGCCGTGGTGGCGATATTCTGGAACTGCTGCGTCAGCGCCCCCCACCACTGCATGGGATCGACGACGCCAGGCGCAGGTTCAGCGGCTTTTTCAGCCTTGGGCTTGGTGGTTTTGGCCTTCGCGGCCGTCTCACTGTTCTGGTAACTGGTGGGCGGAACCTCCAGCCCCGAAAACGTCTTGGCCTTGTCGGCTACTTTCTGCACGCCACCAGCCACCGTATCGGCGACCTTGAGTTTGAAAGCGTTGGCGACGTCGCCCATGTTGAAATTCATGCCCTTGAGCGTGGCCAGGGTCATCTTCTGGACTTCCAGCGCCTGGATGGTGGCCTTGAGCGCCATGGCGTTCTGGTCCAGCCAGAACTGGACGGCCTTGAGCTCCTCGATGCGTTTGTCGAGCTCCTCGACATTGAGCGTCGGTGCGACCCAGTTGCCCAGGTTAGGCAGCTGGGGAATGCTTTGCGACGCGCTGCCGGCGGCCTGCTTGGCGAGGTTCTGCAAAAAGTCAAAGCCCGGAACCAGTTTGCCGAAACCGGCGAAGGATGGGTTGTCTGCGTCGCTCATGCTGTCTCCTGGTGTTGTAGGACGTGCCCGAAGCCCTGATGCAACACTGCACCTGTCTGCGGTTCACGGTGCTTTCATTGTGCAGGGTCGTGGCGGCGCGTCAACCCGTTTTTTTGCATACCTCTGGCGCAGCGCACCTGCCCGGGCCGCTCACCAGCTGCTTCGTCCTCACCTGCGAATCTTCAAGGAAAATCAGCCGCAATCCCTTGACTGACAAGCGTCACAAGCTATTGATTTAATAGCAAATCAGGCTTTGGGAGCGTAAGAAGGCGGGCGGCGCTCACGCAGGCTGGCCACACCTTCGCGCACGTCGGGGCCGGCAAACCCCATGAACTCCAGCGCCAGCGAGGCGTCGAAGGCCGGCCCGGCTTGGCGCAGCCAGTTGTTGAGCGCGTATTTGGTCCAGCTGATGGCGGTTTTCGAGCCTGCGGCCAGCCGGTCGGCCACCTCGTAGGCCTTGGACAGCAGTTGATCGTCATCGACCGCCAGCGACACCAGGCCGATGCGTTCGGCCTCTTCGCCGCTGATCGGCTCGCACAGCATCAGGTAGTACTTGGCCTTGGCCATGCCGCACAGCAGGGGCCAGATGATGGCGGCGTGGTCGCCGGCAGCCACGCCCAGACGCGTGTGCCCGTCCACAATCCTGGCGCTTTTGGCGGCAATCGAAATGTCGGCCAGCAGGCCCGCCACCAGACCGGCGCCGACCGCCGGCCCGTGCAGCGCGCTGACGATGGGCTTGTCGCAGTTGATCACGTTGTAGACCAGGTCGCGCGCTTCCTTCCAGACGCGGGTACGGGTTTCAAAATCCTCGGCCATGTCCTGCACCAGCGCGAGGTCGCCGCCGCCGGAAAAACCCAGGCCTTCGCCGCGCAACACGGCGCAGCGCACCGAGTCGTCGCTGCCCACGTCGCGCCAGATCTGCGCGAGTTCCCGGTGGCCGTCGTGCCCGGCCGTCGGCAACTTGCCGTTGAGGGCTTTCATCTGGATATCCAGCACCGCCCCGCCGACACCGCGGCGCGTGATGTGAAGGGTCTGGTAGGCGCTGTAATCCATAGTCTGGGCAGTCATGGGGTCTCCGTCAGGTGGCAAAAGGGATCCCCGAATTGTGCCCTGCACGGACCCGGAGCCGCCCGCTTGACCTTCATCAACCGGGGGCATGACGCCGTGGCGCATGATGGAGGCGAATACAAGAAGGAATGACCCATGGACAAACAACACAGCGCACCCTACCAACAGCAATTGCTGGACATGCGCACCGCCCTGCTCGCACAGATCTCGGCGCAGCGTGGCGGAACCGTCAGCCGCGCTGACGCCGCCGCCGACCATTTCGGCCAACCCGAGGACTCGCGCGCCCAGGTAGCCACCGAACGCGAACTCGAGTTCGCCTTGGGCGAGCGCGAAACGGCCGAACTCGCGGCCATCGACGCGGCACTGGCCCGCATCGAAGCCGGGACCTACGGCTTATGCACCGACTGCGGCGTCACCATTCCTGCCGCCAGGCTGCAGGCCAGCCCCGAAGCGTGGCGCTGCATCGCCTGCCAGGAAAAAGCCGAGCAAACCCGTCCTGCCTGACCCCCTTTTTTTTTCTTTTCCCTTTTTTCTACAAGGATTTCATGAGCACTTTTCACGCCGTTGTCTGGATCGACCAGTCCGAAGCCCATGTGGTGATGTTTGACCGCGAACACATGGAAGCCCAGCGCATCAAGTCGCGCACACACCACAAACACCAGGGCAAGGCCGACGACAGCGCCGCTTTTTTTGCCGACGTCGCCCGGGCACTGAACGGCACGCATGAAGTGCTGCTCACCGGCCCCGGCCTGGTACGCAACCAGTTCCGCGACTGGTGCAGCAGTCACCTGCCGGCCGTGGCCGACAGCGTGGTGGACTCGGTGGCAGCAGACCATCCGAGCGACGCCCAGCTGGTCGCGCTGGCCCGCCAGTACTTCAAGAAGTTCGACAACATGGCGGCCGATCCTTCGACCGTCTGAGCTGCGGATTTTTTCGCCGGGACAGCAACCGGCGGCGCACAGGCTGCTATCCTTGACCGGATGCGCAGCCTGTTTCATTTCGCCTTCAATGTCACCGATCTCGACGAGGCCCGCCGTTTCTACGGCGGCGTGCTCGGCTGCGCCGAAGGCCGCTCTACCTCCACCTGGGTCGATTTCGACTTCATGGGCCACCAGCTCTCGCTGCACCTGGGCCAGCCTTTCAAGACCGAACGCACCGGCCATGTCGGCGACACGCTGGTGCCCATGCCGCATTTCGGGCTGGTCCTGGCGCTGCCCGACTGGCAGGCCATGGCAGAGCGCCTGCAGGCCGCGGGCACCGACTTCCTGTTTGCGCCGCAAGTGCGTTTTGAAGGCCAGCCGGGCGAGCAGTGGACCATGTTTTTCTGCGACCCGTTTGGCAACCCGCTGGAGATCAAGGGCTTCCGCGACCTTCAGGCCATTTACGCCTCCTGAGGACTTCCCTGTGAGCTGGCCGGTGCGCAACGAGCGATTGCGGGACCTCTTCAATCAAGCAGGGGCCGCGGGACCGGCTTTGCCGGACCGCAGGCGCAGCGGTCCCCCAGGGGCTGGAGCCTGCGGCTCCAAAGCTGCCCGCGCAGTTTTGGACAGGCGACAG
>ERZ1292640.1463-Hain-H43-02um-R1-1463-length-19506-cov-42_pt1 | contig 19506 bp, 22 predicted proteins | sample MGYA00564404_ERZ1292640 | MGnify/ENA primary metagenome ERZ1292640 (study PRJEB36523, sample SAMEA6512636) | groundwater metagenome | collected 2019-01-08 | study: AquaDiva: Metagenomics assemblies of 32 groundwater samples
GGAAGGAAGCATAATCTTTACACTTTTAAAAGTTTTCTTTGTTTCAATATATTCTCCGCTTACAGGATCCAATTCCCGTCCGGCAACCTTTTCATATTCTCCTTCCCCGACAATCAACCCCTTAACTATCCGGCCATCTTTTAGATAAATCTCATCCGGCTTAACCTCATGGGTGTTAAGCCATCTGCCCATCGGGCCGTCAATTTCTTTATCAACTTCTTGTCCAGTTGACGGATCCAATACCTTTTCTTTGTGTTTGCCTGAGGCGATTTTCACCATTGGGCGTAACTTTATATAACTATCCTTATCTATGCCCCAAAAAGTATAAAAACCATTGCCGTCTTCCTTAATTAAAGGATTCATGAGCATCGGCGTCAACTCAGAAACCTCTTTATCCTGCTTTATCTTGGCTACGGTATCATCAGTAAGATAGCGCAAAGACCCTGTCCCGGCCAGTGCCACTGTAGCTAATTCATAAGGACAACCTTTGGCAGTAACTAAAACTTGATAACCCATACCGGATACATCTTTTTCCAAAGCAATGCGATAACCGGCGTTGAAACCCAACAGGCTTACCAAAACCGCAACCGCTACACCTACGCCGCCAATAGTCAAAAACGAACGGATCTTTCTACGATGTAAATTCTTATAAGCCAAATTTAAATATCTACTCATTTGAGATCTCCTCTCTATCTGCCTATTTAATTACCAGCCCTTTTACTAATAATTTAGTCTCTTTAGTAGAACCTTCACTTTGATAAACTAAGCCTTTGACTAAAACACCTTTGCCTGCCCTTTGCGGTATGGGCGCGAAAGGGGCGCTATGCATTTCTACATATATAGCAGCGCCTAAAGTATCCCGCACATTTATCCATCCGCCTGCAGGGCACTCGCTGGCAATTACACCTTCAATAACCACATCTTTATCAAGGTAGATTTGAGGATTAAGCAAAATCGTTCCAATAGCTGTTTTATGAGCATCCTCTTGAAGCACATCTCCGAATCTTTCTACTTTTGGCTCGCAACCCAAAATATACAATCCGAATAACCCAACAAAAACTACTCCTAAAATCATCCGCATCTTCTTCATTTGGCACCTCCTCTTGTTATTTATTTTGGTTCCGCAAATAATCCTCTATTTTTTGCATAATCTCATCCTTCTTAAAGAAATTATGGAAGTAGAATTCATCAACAATAATAAGTGCTTTTCTCGTTGCCCTTATGACTTGAACAGTTATATCTTTTCCTTCAATCGATATGCCTATAGGCGCAATTTTGTCTATCTTTTCATCCATAACACCGTTCTTTGTTAAAACATCTTTTGTATAAAAGTGGACTAGCGATAAACCCTTGAATACCCCAAATTCAGTTTTGTTTACCCTGTTAGAGACTATTGCGTCAGTCTTTATTTGCATGATGTCTCTAACAGGGCTTATTTCAACTGAGACAATCTTCCCTTTTTCTTTATCTACTGCGCCAATAGCAATAAAGGCAATAAACCTACCCTGCGGGGTCTCTATGGCCACCGGTAAAACATATCCTAAAACAACTCCGCGCACAAAAGGCGCCTTATAAACGTCTTCTCTATAAACTACATAAACCGGGTAAATCAGATCTGCAGGCTCAACATTAGAATTTAGCTTATCGCCAAGTCGTTCTTCAATAATAGAACTTTTATTTTTCAATGAAACAAGGTCAACTACAAACCTTGAGTAGCCAGGGAAACTTTTTCTTATCCAAGATACGGCATCTTGGCTCAAAAGAGGGATTTTATCTTTATTTTTCATCAAATATTTCACCTTCTCAAAAATCTCATCTTTTTTAATCTTATTACCAAATTTAAAATCATCCACATAAACAAGGACTTTTTTTATTCCCCGCAAAGTCTTCCCAAAACCCTCGTGTTCTTTTTGCGTGGGATCCTGAATGCGCGCTATCATATCCAGGCTCAAAATATCTTTATCTATAACTGCCAAATTCTGTAATTGTTCATGAACATAAAAATGCTCGAGAGTCAAACCGATAAATTGAGAATAAAATTCCTTCGTCTGAAGCATTTCTTTCTCTAATGAAGGCAGTTTTTGATAATAAAATTCACGCATCCTAGCGTCTAAATCGAAAGCAAACATCAACTGTGAATTGTCTGCACCTGGCCAGCCCTGATTGGATCCAAAGACCCAACCAATCCGATCCGGGCCTTTTAAGATCTCATAAAAAACATAAGGTATATCCTTAGTTTCCCAAATAGGATCCCATTTATCTCCTAAGCGCTTTTCCAATTCACGATATAATGCCTCGCCGCCTATCTTACGATTATCCCCAATTTCATCTGTACGGATAAATTCCGTGCGGTAGTTTGTCCTATCCGGAAAAAGACGCAGGGTATCCTGATCCGGATTATTCAACTGACATGGCACAACCTGAGACTGAGATAAAGAATCAGTTAATCTAAACAGTAATGGAATTGATAACAGCATAATTAAAATAACTAATCCTCTATTCATAATAATATTTTTATCCTTTCGAATATTTCTATTAGAAATTAATGGCAACTGCCTCGAGAGCCTTTAGGCCTTTCACTGCCGCTCCTAACTTCCCCGTCAGTAATAGCGCAACCGGAAATTACAATAACCATTAAAAGATACAGCAATAATAAAATTTTCCTCATCCTATAATCTCCTTTCTCACCAATCAAGCCACCCGCCACCCTTCTGGCCGTAAAACAATATCCCAATCCAAGTATCTTCTTTACCAAAAACTGTATTTAAATCTCTTGAAACTACGAATTGAATATTATAATTGGCTGAGAAACTATAAGTAAGCCCCCCTCGCACTGTCGTATCTGAACCTCTATTATTAGGGTAATTTATATTCTGCGTCAAATTCTCTCCCTGTAAATAAGCTGACCAACGGTTATTTTTACCTAAAGCATATTTGAGTTCAAAAAATTGCCCTAAGACATCTTCTTTCTTGGCATCCCTACCACCGGTAATCTCAAATCTTAGGCGTGCCGGGCCAATTATTTTTTGGCCGTCAATGCCAGTGCGCCATCTCTCAATAATGTTACCATTAAATTCTTTAGCCTTCTCATCCATATCCCAACTGCGTAGCCGCTCAACACCCATAGGATCAAAAATCCTGCCTACCAAGAAAGAAATCCCTAACCAGTCATTAATGCGTTGCCCAATCCGAGGAGTTGAAAGTTTTCCTGCCAAAGCAAAATTATTATCCCTTTCAAAGTAATCCATCCCTGACCCACGGGTTAATCCTATCTGATACTCCAATTTATCATTCTGTCCTTCAATCGCTACTCCCCAGTCACGGTCTAAACCGCTAAATTCCATAGCAGGACTTTGCAAAAGTGTGCCATGCGTATCAATCCACGGTTGGATTCCATAAGGCACATAGAAATGACCAATTCTTACATTAAACATTGGCGGTAAAGCGCGCAGGCGTAAATAAGCATTATGTAATTCTACCTTAAAATCATCTGATGTATCTGTATATTCACGATTCATCTTCTTGCCATAAGCGAATTGGCCATTATAATAGGCAGTCCTGAATTGCACATTCATATCGCCAATCTGGCCTTCTGGACAGGAGAAAGTGCCAAAGAGAATAAAACCGGCTGAATTCCTTCCCTCGGTCTTTCCTAAATCAAAGGAATAGCGTCCGGAAAGATAGATTTCTTTATAAAAGATGTAACTTTTGGTATCCGTCATCGCGTTAAATAAATTCACCAGATAAGGTCTTTTTGCTTCGATGATTTTGGTTTTTTCCAAACCCTTGCCAATCTCTTCAAAAATATCGCTACCTGCAAAAGTAAGCCTCATTAGAGAAATATTTTTCTTTAACGGGGCAAAATTAATCAAAAGAAACACTAATGATGCGCCTAAAAATACAATTTTCCTTAGAATCATATTTTTCTAAATTTGAGGCTGTTGCAAAATGCACCAAGATCGTCATTCCCGCCCCTGCTTTCGCAGGGGTCCGCTCCAACGGGAATCTACGAACCAAAATGTTAATCGATAAAAATTTCTGAATTGCCCGATCAAGCCGGGCAATAACAACTTAAAAGGCATTTTGCAACAGCCTCATTATTCTACTATATCACCTACAACAGGCTCAACATTTACGCCTTGCCGCTCTAAATATTTTATTCCCTTTTCCAAATTCTCCTTTGTGCCGCTTAATTCCAGAGTAACCTCGCCTATTGTTTCCGTAACATTAGCCCTGCGGATATTCGGTATCACATTGTATTTCTTTGCCATGGTATAAATCACTGGCTTCTTAATCAACCTCTGGGGAAATACTAAATGCGCCACTTTCTTTACCATAATATCACCTCCGTTTAATTTGGCAAAACTGCCCATAATCTATTAACTTAGTCACAGTAGGATTCTCTCCGCAAACCGGACATTTAGGATCTCTGTGGACTTTTACCTGCCGAAAACTAGATTCCAGGGCGTTAAAAACCAAAAGTTTTCCAGTTAAAACGTTCCCCAATCCCAAAACGAATTTCAACACCTCGTTTGCCTGAATTACCCCTATTACGCCTGCGACTGCGCCCAAAATCCCCGCCTCCTGGCAACTCGGCACAAGTCCCGGCGGAGGCGGTTCAGAGAAAAGACATCTGTAACATGCGCTCTCACCGGGTATGATTGTGATTGCCTGACCGTCAAATCTGAATATCCCTCCATGGGATAAAGGTTTTTTTGATAATACACAGGCGTCGTTTACTAAATATCTTGTGGGGAAATTATCTGAGCCATCCATAATGATGTCGTAATCTTTTATGATATCCAGGATATTCAAAGACGTAACTCTAAGATTATAAGTAATTACCTTCACGTCTTCGTTAATCGCGTTAATCCTATCCCTAGCAGATTCTACCTTTGGCCTGCCTACCTCTTTTACTGAATGGATAATCTGTCTCTGCAAGTTGTTAAGTTCAACTTTATCTGAATCAACAATTCCGATCGTTCCAATTCCGGCAGATGCCAAATATAAGGCCGCCGGAGAACCGAGACCGCCTGCGCCTATTATTAAAACTTTTGCAGCAAGCAGCTTCTTCTGTCCTTTTCCTCCTACATTTGGCAAAATAATCTGCCTTGAATATCTTTCAATTTGGTCTTCTCGTAATTCCATTATCTCCCTCCTGCTATTGCTGGAATTATGGATACCTCATCGCCGTCTTTTAGCGAAGTATTATCCTGTTTCAGAAAACGCACGTCTTCCTCATTCACATAGATATTGATGAACCTACGGACTTTCCCGGTTTCATCGCATATCCTTTCCTTGAAACCTGGAAAGCTCTTCTCCAAATCATCAATCAACTCTCTGATGCTAGATCCATTTGCTTCAACATCTGCTCGATTCTTGGTTAGTTTCTGAAGCGGTGTAGGGATCATTACTTTAATTGCCATATCAAGACCTCCGTTTATAATTCATAGTGTATGGTATACAACTATATACTATCAGCTATAAACCATCAACTATTTTTTCAAATAAAGCTATATTTGGCTTTATCCTAATAGGTTTACCAATTTTTTCAACCACAGCCTCCTGCGTCTTTAATCCGTTGCCAGTAATACTTACCACAATTGACTCATCTTTAGGGATCCTACCCTGCTCAATCAGTTTTTTGGCAACGCCTAAAGTGACGCCTCCAGCTGTCTCAGTAAAAATTCCTTCGGTTGCGGCTAAAAGCTTTATCGCCTCAACAATTTCATCGTCTGAGACATCCTCTCCCCAGCCTCCTGTTTCTTTTACGACTGCCAAGGCATACACTCCGTCGGCAGGATTCCCTATAGCCAAAGATTTAGCGATTGTATTCGGCTTAATTGGTTTTATAATTTCAGCATTTTCTTTTATGGCTGTAACGATAGGCGCGCAACCGGCTGCTTGAGCCGCATAAATTTTTGTCTCGAGCTTATCAATCAATCCAAGGGTCTTAAATTCTTTAAGCCCTTTGTATATCTTGGTAATCAATGATCCTCCGGCGCATGGAGCAATTATATGTCTGGGTGCTTTCCAGCCCAATTGCTCTGCAATCTCATAGCCATAGGTTTTTGAACCTTCCGCATAATAAGGTCTGATATTAATATTCACAAATGCCCATTTATATTTTGCGGCAATTTCAGAACAAAGCCTATTAACCTGATCATAATTGCCTTCCACTGCCACCAGAATCGGATTATAAATAAGCGTCCCAATTACCTTACCTAGTTCCAAATCCGCAGGGATAAAGATATACCGTTTCAATCCTGCCACAGCTCCTTGCGCAGAAACTGAATTAGCTAAATTCCCGGTAGACGCGCAAGCTACTGTATTAAATCCAAATTCCTTAGCCTTGGATAAAGCCACGCTCACTACCCTATCTTTAAAAGAAAGAGTGGGATGACATACAGAGTCATCTTTTATATAAAGCTCTTTAACCCCAAATACTTTTTCTAAATTTCTTGCCCTGATCAACGGAGTAAAACCTGAATTTAAGCCATCTGTGGGTTCTCCATCCAAAGGCAGGAGCTCTTTATAACGCCAAAGATTCTTAGGCCGTGACTCTATTAACTCTTTGGTCAACTTCTTTTTTATTCTTTCATAATCATAAGCTACTTCCAGCGGCCCAAAACAGTATTCACACACATATAGCGGCTCTTTCGGATATTCCCTGCCGCATTCTCTGCATTTCAGCCCTTTTACATAACTCATATTTCACCTCAAATTTACGAAGCAAATTTAATCCTGACCTTCGCCTTCTGCGGAAAGAAGGATCTCATTGCCTCTTAATAACTAATTTCCAATGTTCGAATATTTTATCTACCTTAAGAATCTGATGGCCTTCCTCTTTAACACTTGCAGTAACATTGATGATAGGCTCGCCATCATCCAATAAAACCTCTAATATCAAACCTGCATCCATACCCTCCAGCGTCAATTTCGTCTTAACAAAATTAAGGGGGCACGGAACTCCTTTTAAATCTATGCGCCGATCAATTTTAAACTCATTCACCCCGCACCTTCTTTCTTATTCAACCCCACCCCAACTAAGTTAACAAATGAATTTTTAGAAGATGTGGGGTTCATAGAATTTCCTTCTTTATTATTTCTATATCTTGTCTTTCTAATGCCTCTCCGAATCTTTCCCCTTTTTCCGCGATCCGATTATAGCAGCAAATCGTATTTTCTATGATCTTGGGAATTTCTTTTTCATCGACAAAATCGGCAATCTTGCGCCCGAATTTCGGGAAACGGCCTACTTTTCCCCCGATATAAACGGCAAAACCAGCTTTCTTCAATTTCCAGGCACCAACCGGACAAACCCGTATACAATCTCCTTCAAAAAAGCAATTTCCCTTTCTGTATACCGGCTGCTTATTCTTATCCATCACAATAGCCGGCTCTCTCTTTCCCCTGCCGCAGACTTTTTCACACACCTTAGCGCATAAAGTACAACCAATGCATTTACTCAAATCCACCTCAGGTTCTCCTTGCGCCTGAAAACCAAGATCATTTTCCTGCGGCTTAACGCAAGAATTAAGGCATCCTGTAATCGCTGCCTTAAATTTCTTAGGCACATCCTTTCCAAATGCTACCGTATCTAATTCCTTAGCAAGCTTTTCAGTATCCACAAAACCAAATCGGCATACGCTAGCGCCGGGGCAGGCAACCAGATTTCTCGAACGCGGGCCACAGGCGCCTTTTAAAATGCCAAGATTCTTCAAGCCTTTAAGTAATTTCGGAATATTATTTATATGAACCCAGGGAATCTCTATCCCCTGCCGAATAGATATATGAACATAGCCGCGGCCGTATTTATTAGCTATCGCAGAGTACTTCTTTAAAATATCCGCCTTTAAATAACCTCCTGGAATACGGGTGCGCAAGATAAAGTAATCCTTCTGTTTCTGTTTTATAATGCCGCCCGTTCTTAACTCCTGCAATTCAATATCTGTATATATTTTCTTTTCCATAGAAATGCCTCCTACGCCTCAAAATATTGCTGCATAGAAAAATACCTTTCTCCTGTATCAGGCAATATCACAACAACGGTCTTGCCTTTGCCTAAGTCATCAGCCACCTTTAATGCAGCCAAGGCAGCAGCTCCAGCTGAGATTCCTACAAATAACCCTTCTTCCTTAGCTAATCTTCTAGCAGTACTAAATGCGTCATTGTCAGTTACAGTAATTATCTCATCAATAATTTTCATATTTAAAATGTCAGGAATGAATCCTGCGCCAATACCCTGAATCTTATGAGGACCTGATTCTTTCCCTGAAAGAACCGCGCTGTTCTTCGGCTCTACTACGATTATTTTTATTTTCGGATTCTTTTCTTTTAGAACTTCTCCTACGCCAGTTATTGTCCCGCCTGTGCCCACGCCAGCGACAAAAGCATCAATCTTACCATTAGTAACTTTTAGTATTTCCTGCGCTGTTGTCCTTCTATGAATTTCAGGGTTAGCCTCGTTCTTAAACTGTTGAGGCATAAAGCTGTTGGGAATCTTCTTTAAGAGCTCTTCTGCCTTTTTAATAGAACCAAGCATGCCATCAACCCCTGGCGTAAGCACAACTTCTGCGCCATAGGATTTAAGAATATATATCCTCTCTAAACTCATTGTCTCTGGCATAGTTAGTATACACCTATATCCTTTGACTGCCGAGATCATAGCTAAGCCAATTCCAGTATTACCGCTCGTTGGTTCAATAATCGTAAAGCCGCTTTTAAGCAACCCCTTATTTTGAGCATCCTCAATCATACTCAAGCAAATTCTATCCTTCACACTGCCGCCAGGATTAAACATCTCTAGTTTAGCTAAAACCTGAGCTGAGCTCTGACCAACTATGCGATTAAGCCGGATCATCGGCGTTTGCCCAATCAATTCCACAATACTTTCTGCTACTCTGTCAGAAAAAGGCATTCCTCCTCCCATGTAATAAACAAACTCTAATTTATCTCCGGCTTTTATAACCAGAGTCCCATATTTATTCTTTGTGATAATCTCTTCATTTAACTCTACAGTAACTACTTCAGGTCTGATTTTCTTTGCAACTAACAAATCCTGAATAGTCAGTGTGTTCACAATCTCTTCTTTCTTACCATTTACATAAATCACTATCGCCATTTCGCTACCTCCTTAGATCCTTTAATATGGCTCCTATAAATTCTAAAGTTCTATCCAAATCCTCTTCACTATGCGCTGTGGACAAAAAATTTGCCTCAAACGCCGATGGAGAAAAATAGACACCGCTCTTTAGCAAGTCGTGAAAGAATCTCTTAAACAATCTTACATCCTGCATCTGGCTTGAGCTAAAATCAATAACTTTTTTATCAGTAAAAAATAGGCTGAATATTGAACCAATATAATTAATCTTAAGTTTTATCTTAAAATCTTCTGCTTTCTCTCCTATCTTTTCGCAAAACTTTTTTGTCCTTCTCTCTAAAACCGGATATGGATTATCTTTTTTTAGTATACTCAGAGTTGCTATACCTGCGCTAACCGCTACGGGATTTCCTGAAAGCGTTCCTGCCTGATAAACAGGACCTTGCGGAGCCAGTAACTGCATTATCTCTTTCTTCCCTCCAAAAGCGCCCGCAGGCAAGCCTCCACCGATAACCTTGCCTAAACAGGTCAAATCAGGCTTTACCTTAAAATGTCCTTGCGCTCCCATATATGAAAGCCTGAATCCAGTTATAACCTCATCAAAGATAAGCACGATATTGTATTTATCCGCAACCTTTCTCAATGATTGCAAAAATCCTCCTTCTGGCAAAACCACACCACAATTCGCCAGCACCGGCTCAACAATAATTGCTGCCAGATCCTTTTGATATTTTTCTACCGCCGCCCTAACCTTCTCTATATCGTTATAAGGGACAACTAATGTGTGTTTCTTAAAATCTTTTGGAATGCCTGGGCAATCCAAAAGATAATCAGCATGGCCATGATAAGACCCTTTAAATTTTATAATCTTACCTTTTTTTGTATAAGCCCTGGCAAGCCTTATTGCTCCCATCACTGCCTCTGTTCCGGAATTGGTCAATCTTACCTGCTCAATGGAGGGGATTGCTTCTACAATAAGCTTGGCCAATTCTATTTCTAATCTTGTAGCTGTGCCAAAACTCGTCCCTTTCTTTATACTCTCTAACAGCGTGGCGATAACTTCTGGATGCGCGTGTCCTAAAATCAAGGCTCCCCAACTCAGACAATAATCAATGAACTCCTTGCCGCATTCTCCATAAATTTTTGAGCCTTTTGCCTCTTTCACAAATACAGGGTATCCTCCCACTGCCTGAAATGAACGCACGGGGCTATTTACTCCGCCAGGAATAAATCTTTTTGCCTCACAAAAGAGATTTTTAGCTATCTCTACACCAACCATCTCAGTACCTCTTTGCCAAAATAAGATATAACCAGATCTGCTCCGGCTCTTTTAATGGAAGTAAGAACTTCAAGCGCAAGCTCTTTTTCTCTTACCCTATCCCCATCTGCCAATTTTTTTATCATACTGTATTCACCGCTTACATTATATGCGGCAATAGGAACGTTAAACTTCTCCTTTGCGCGATAAATGATATCTAAATAAGCTAAGGCAGGCTTTACCATAACAATGTCTGCCCCTTCGTCAATATCCTGTTTTATCTCTCTTAATGCCTCATCACTATTTCTATAATCCATCTGGTAAGATTTCCTGTCGCCAAACTGCGGACGAGAATCCAAGGCCTCTCTAAAGGGCCCATAAAAGCTTGAGGCATATTTTGCTGAATAGGCTAAAATACCTGTATCAGTAAATCCGTTCTTATCGAGCATCTCTCTTATTGCTCTCACCTGGCCATCCATCATTGCTGAAAGCGCAACAAAATCCGCTCCTGCCTGGGCATGAGACAAGGCAATCTTGGCTAAAACTTCTAAGGTAGCATCGTTATCAACTTCTGGCCGATAGTTTATAGTTGATAGTTTATGGTTTTTCTTTTTTTTTCTGCCATTAGCCATAAACAATAAACCATCAACTGGTTTGACTATTCCGCAATGCCCATAAATTGTATATCCGCAGAGGCATACATCCGTAATCACAATCAGCTCTTTAAATTCTCTCTTAATTGCCTTTATTGCCTTTCGCACAATACTATCATCGCTATATGCCTGACTTCCTATTTCATCTTTAATTTTGGGGATGCCAAATAAAAGTATGGAATTTAATCCTTTTACCCCTGATATATCTTTGACTAAATTATCAATTGATAAATGGTACACGCCGGGCATAGATTTTATTTCTTTTTTTACTTTTTTTCCTTCAACAATAAAATATGGCAAAATAATATCCTTAGGGCTAAGCTGAGTTTGGCTTATCCAATTTCTTAAATTAGCGCTGCGTCTTAATCTTCTTAGCCTCGCAACTTGCATCTTTTTATCTCCTGCAGGGTTACATCTCCAATATAGCGGATTCTGACTTTCTTTGGCACTTTTTTATATCTTTTTTTAAAATTCCTTACCGTTGAAGGGCTACTAAAAATAATCTCATCAAAATCTTTTAGCTCTAAATCCGGAAGATTATCAGGTACAACATTTCTGTAAGCAAAGCTTCGAGTAACCTTTGCTCCCAATTTTATTAATTCATTTTCCAGCCCCTTATCAGAAATATCCGAACGGGGGAGGAATATTTTCTTTTTCTTCAGGTCTATCTTCTTAAGCTCCCCTATTAAACCCTTCGACGATTCATTTTTAGGCACCAAATCTGCTTTAATCCCAAAATCCGAAAGACGATGTTGAGTAGAATTTCCTACTGCCGCAACCCTTATTCCATTAAGCACCCTTGAGTCCAATCCGACAGTTCCTAATCTCTTAAAAAGATACTCAACCCCATAGCGGCTGGCAAAGATTATCCAGTCATAATCACTGATATTCTTTAAGTAATTATCGAATTCCCTGTAATCATCCATTGGCTCTATCTTAATCAGAGGAAGATAAAAAAATGCACCTTTTATGAAAAACCTCTCCCTGGACAATCCGGTAAAAAGAATCTTTTTATTCTTTCTTAACCAGCTAAATCGCTTCCCCAGCTTCACGACATCTCCGACAATAATTATTACTGGTGGCTTAATCCTCTCTCTTTTAGCCCTCTTCCCAATATCTTCTAGGGTTCCGCTTAAAACTCTTTGTGTGGTAAGAGTTGCATTTTGGACTATCGCACAACCCGTGTTTTTGGGTTTGCCCGCCTTAATTAACTCCTTGACTATTTCTGACAGGTTTTCTACTGCCATATAAAACACAACTGTCCCGACTTTACTTAAGGCCTTCCAATCAATACTGCTTACTTCTTTCTTGGGATCCTCATGCCCGGTAACAAAAACGCAAGTAGAAGCAAATCTCCTGTCGGTAAGCGGTATCCCCGCGAAACTGGCTGCAGCGCTTGCAGCAGTAACTCCGGGCACTAACTCAAAATCTATCTTATTTCTTACCAATGCATCCAACTCCTGTGAAAGGCGGCTAAAAATAGAGATGTCTCCATTCTTAAGCCGCGCTACCTTTTTGCCTTCCTTGGCCTTCTTAATAACCAAGTCGCTTATCTTTTCCTGATGGATCAAGAAGCCGTCAGAAAATCTTCCTTTTTTTGCCAGCTTATCGCAGCAGATGAGCTCCGCCCCTTCTCTTGCCTGCTCCAGGAGTCTTTCATCTACAAGGTAATCATAGATAACAACATCCGCCTCTTTAAGGATATTTAATCCTCTTACAGTTATTAAATCAGGCTTTCCGGGGCCTGCGCCAACTAAATAAACCTTGTTCTTCATAATATAGCAACCTCCCGAGAATCGATTACTGAAAGCAAGCTATGAAACTTTAAATCTTCTGTTCTTGTAACAATTGCTAAAGCCCCTTGTAAAGGATGGGGCTTGAGAATCTCAAATGGGATTCTCTCTGTTATTCTCTTCTCCAACCCAAGGCGCACTAAACCGCAAGCAGCTATAACAATCGCGTTCAGATTGCCGCTGTCTAGCTTTTTTAAACGCTCTTCGATATTTCCCCGGATATCGACTATATCAAAATCATCTCTATATCTACTCAGCTGGGCCTTACGCCGAACGCTGCTCGTGCCGATCCTTGCCCCCCGTGGAAGTTCCGCTAGTTTTAAACCAGTTTTGGATACCAGGGCGTCGTAGGGGTCTATGGGCCTGGTTTGCGCTGCTATAATCAACCCCTCTCTTAGCGCACCAGAGAGATCTTTTGCGCTGTGAACTGCAAAATCAATACAGCTATTCAAAAGCGCTTCGTCAATTTCCTTCGTAAAAAAATCAGTACCCTCTATCTCAGATATGGGCGTACTTTTATCCCTGTCGCCATAGGTATCTATGCCTATAACCACTGCCTTAAAATCAGGATAGAACATTCTTAAAGCCGCCAAAATCTCCTCAGCCTGCTTTAAAGCGAGAGGACTAGTTCTGGTTCCAACACGGTAAGTTTTCGCCATAATAAAGCCGCCTCTTGATTTATTAGTTTTTCTATTTTTTCTGTCTCAAGGGACTTCCTCTTTAAATTCTTCTGCACAATAAAACTTAGGTCCGTTAAATTAAATAATTCAACATTTTCTATTTCCTGCACCTTCGGGTCCACATCTCTTGGTATAGCCAAATCCATAATAAGCAACTTTTGAGAAATGGCGCAGCCTAAGGTTTCTTTCTTTATGATAAAATGCGGGCTTGCGGTCGCGCTGATAATGACATCCGCGTCTTTTATAAGTTGTGGCAATTTATCAAAACGTACCGCGCTCTGGCCAATCCGAGAAGCGAGTTCTTTTGCTTTCTCAAAAGTCCGATTAGAAATGAAAATGACAGTTAGTCTCTCACCCTGCAAATATTTTAATACCAGTTCTGTAACCTTGCCTGCCCCGATAATTAAAATATTCTTCCCTGAAAGAGGCCCAAGTTTTTCTTTGATAAAATCTAAAGTCACGCTTCCAATAGATACTTTGCCTTCAGAGATCGTCGTTTCCCGGTGAATTATTTTTGCAGAAGTTATGGCGGCGTTGAAGGCCGCATCTAAATATGTGTCTGTAAAGCCGGTATTTTTTGCTTCTAAAAACGCGGATTTCAGTTGTCCTAAAACTTGAGTCTCTCCTAGAATTAATGAATCCAATCCGCAAGCAACCGAAAATAAATGTCTGATTGCCTCTTTGTTGTCATAAATATATAGGTAAGGAAGAACTGTTTCTTTGCTAATCTTATGGAATTGCGAAAGAAAGCTCTGCAATTCTTCTGCGCTAGCTTTCAAGTCCTCTGTGCTGGCATACAATTCCACTCTGTTGCAAGTAGAAAGGATAACCGCTCCTCTAAGAATAGGGCTTTCTTTGAGCAACAGAAGCGCCTTTTCACGCCCTCTTTTAGAAAAGGCGAGTTTTTCCCTTACTTCAAGTGGGCTGAACTTATGATTTGTGCCAATAACTATAATACTCGCCCCGTTAGAAATTTTTCGTCCAAAAACGTTCACTATAGAATTCCTAACGGGGCTCATTCTATCTTTAGTTCCTCTTCAGTAATCTTTCCTTCTACAATTTTAAATGACCTCACCGAAGGATTCTTTTTATCCTTTATGGAGATGATTACATATGATGCCTCGGGATACAATGCAAGCTCTACATCATGGCTTGAAGGATAAGCCTCACTTGCTACGTGCGAATGATATATCCCAAGCATTTCCTCACCCTTATTTCTTATCTCTTTCATCACCTTTAATTGCTCCTTGGCATCCATAAAGAACGTCTGTGGACTTTTCTCTACATTGATCATTTCATAAACTTTTTTGACTCTTTCGTGGCTACCAGTTAATATTCCACAAGCCTCATTAGGGAATTCGCGAATGGCGTGTTCCGCTATCATTTTAAATAACTCTTTTTTCAATGTAAGCATCTATCTCCTTATGAATAAGAATAATAACAAATAAGCAATCACCACAGAGATTAATGGCGTAATTAGCCAAACAATAAATGTCTTCTGAATCACACGATGATCCCAGGTGTGCTGATGGCCATTTTTCAAACAGCTTACGGCAAATATTGATGATAGATTCAGTTGCACTAACGACTGCGGGATTCCTAAAAGCGAGGCAAATATTAATAGAGTTGCGGTAACAAAAGAAATCAGGGTGCTTGAGAAAAGACCTAAAGGGACTATTTCTTTGCCAGCGGTCTGAAGCGGCCCCTTTCCCAATACAAGTGCCCCTAAGCCGAAAATGGGAGAGACTAGAAGCAACCCCGAATTAATTCCGATGAGCCCTGCGCCAAATAACGGGCCAACAGCATTCCCCACATTATTGGTACCAATAGCAAAAGCAACATAGCAACTGACAATTATGGCCGACAACCTTAATTTCTTTTCATTGGCAAATAACTTCTGGTAAATATGCAGGTTATCATGCTCTGGCGGATAGATTTTTCGGTAAATCCACAAAGTCAAAGCATAAGAAAGAAGGGGCAAGATAACCCACATCGGCAGAATCTTCAAAATTAGCGTCTTTAGATGCAGGTGTTTGAAGTAGATCCCTGCACCGACTATGGCTCCCACTGTAACCTGACTGGTAGACTGAGGAATTTTTAGCATATTTGCTAAGAATAGCCCTAAAGAAGCTGCTGTAAGGATAATCAGCGCAATATCAAAGGTAACCAATCCTTTTGGCAGAAGATTCTTGCCTAAGGTGAACGCTACATTCCTGCCTAGCAGAATACCGCCTAACACCACGAATAACCCGAATAATATGAGCGCATGCTTTCTCCTAATGAGTCTGCTTCCGTAAATGGAAGAGAAGGAAGGCGCAATGCCGCTTGCTCCCATATTCATGGCGAAAAATATAACCACAATTATCAAAAGGACTATTTTAACCACAATGTCTCTCCTCTATATTCCGTCACCAGCTACGTTCTTCAGTGGCCGGGTATGTATTCCGCATTCGCCGCCGCATTTACTGGTACCAATCCAGCGTCCGGCGCGCTCGTTTTCATCGGTGGTAATCTTTGTGCAAGGAAGGCACCCCAGGGACCTATAGCCTTCGCCATAAAGTGGGTTTACTTTTACTCCGTAAAGAGCCAAATATTGCCAAACCTCCCGTTCTTTCCAGATAAGAATCGGATTTAGCTTAATCAGCCCTTTATCCCTTTCTTCGACTTCCTTAAAATCTGTACGTGTCCTTCCCTCCGTGCAACGCAAGCCCGTAACCCAGCATGTTACATTCATTTCTTCGATAGCCCTTCTGGTTGGTTCTACTTTTAATATGTCGCAGCACTTGTCAGGGTCGATTTCATACAATTTATCAGGAATTTCAACATCACTTTTGTAAACCTTTATCTCTGGATACCGAGCTACTGTCTCCTGCATAAATTTCACTGTCTCTTTCGGCTTAAATCTAGTAGTAACTATAAAACCTCGAATTTTATGGCTAACTCTTTTTGCTAGATCCCACACACATACGGAGTCCTTTCCTAAGCTGTTTGCTACAACAAGCCCATCGCCATATTTTTTATAGGCCTCGTCTATTAGGGCTAAGGACCTGTCCACCTTCTCTTTAAAATTCAAAGTTTCTACTAATTCCTTTAAATCATCTTTGTTATCGAACAAGCTCATTTTTACCATCCTCCTTTTACATATAAATGATACTTATATATCATAAGCAAAAAAATTAAATTTGATAAACCATAGCACCCTCTACACTTTTGGCCTTATTTGCAATATCTTCAAAATTAATTTTATCTAATACCTTAACTATAGAACCTTCCACCTCCTTCCAAATAGCCGTAAATACTGATCTTTTCTGAGCTGCGGTATCCGCCAATTGTAAAAGAGGACCTTTAATCTTACGCATCACGTCGCCTAAGTTTATTTCGCGAGGTGCCTTAGCTAGTCTATATCCTCCCTGCCTGCCCCTGACGCTTTCTACTAGCCTTGCGCTTTTTAACTGAATTAGAATCTGCTCTAGATATTTAATTGGGATATCTTGTCTCTTAGCTATCGCAGACACCTGAGTCAGCTTCCGACCCGGCCAGTTTAAAGCTAATTCTAAAAGCGCCCTACACGCATATTCACTCTCGGCTGAAATCCTCATTTCATCACCATCTATTCGATATTAGTAAGTCTATCAACATAATAGAGTATACATTATTGCCCCCTCCGTGTCAAGAGAAAAATTAAATTTTTTTACTTAGGAATGTTGGATGCTGAATTGTGAGGTTCTTATGGGTAGAAAACACCCTATATCCTTAGGGCAAAAAGGTCTTCCTCTTTAATTGCCGTAACCGTGATATGGCTTTCATTCTTTTCTGTTGTCCTGCGGTACTCAACTTCGAGATGGCGGTCGGGAGGAATATCGCTATATCGCGCTAAGATACGTGCAGCAACGTTTAGATGAGCATCGCTAAAGCAACCCCTGCCTATCCCTATAGGACCAGGGACACTGACGGACCTAATATGCAGATCTCTTTCTTCGGCAAGTGCCAGCAATTTATCATTCTCTTTCTCGTCCCTTCCTACAATTAACTTACTGCTTGGACTGAGGCGAAAATGCCTTCCTACCTTCAGAAGCTTGATATCGTGCACCGTGAAATCCGGATTATGTTTCATCAAATCCCGCATCCTGTCAGCAAATCCTTTGTCCGTTAAGAGGCATCCTCCTGCTGGACAAGGATAGTCATTAATGCTAAGCTCGCTAGCTAGTTGTATCTGAGGTTTCCGGGAACGACCTTATATGCCCAGCAATTTTTCGCGGTCAACTAACCCCTCCTTTTCCGGTATGGTAGGCTCCATCAGTTTTGCGCATAATGGTCTTACGATAAGACCGGTAAGACCGCTTTCTTCCTCTATGATGCGCATAGCGTCCATTCGCTGCGACATCGGCCGCTCACCAAGAACTTCTCCGGTCACGATAAACGAAGCGCCGGACCACCTCATATATTCACCAGCCTTTTTGAAGATAAATATCCTGCAGTCAAGGCATGGGTTGAGATTTCTTCCGTATCCGTGCTTCGGCGCCTTAACGATGTTTATGTATTCTTTGGTCACCTCAAATACTTTAAGACCAACTCCCAGGGAGGCGGCGGCAGACGTGCTGGCAAGACACGTCTTGCCTCGGGAGGTACAGTTACAAAATATGGTCAGGAAATTGACTGCTTCAATTTCTATGCCTTGATCCTTTATAAGTCTTGTGGCCAGTATGCTATCCAGGCCTCCAGAAAGTAACGCTATCGCTTTCGCCATATTTCACCAATAAAAAACTCCCTTCAAAACTCTACTGTGCCATGACCATCTCTTTTTTGCTGGAGGATTGCACAAGAGGGGACTGTTGTAAAATGCCTCCAAACTGTCATCGTCCGGCTTGACCGGACGATCCAGAAAATTTTCTCGACGAGCATTCCGATTACTGGATTCCGGCTTTCGCCGGAATGACGACTTTGAGCTATTTTGCAACAGTCCCAAGAGATAGCGTCTTTTTTATCTCCCCAGCGGCCTTTCTCCCAGAGAAAAGCATTCCTGCAAACGTCGGTCCCATACGCGGTATTCCATATACCGTAGCTACTGCCATACCAATTGCATATAGGCCGGGATATATTTCTCCCGTTTTTTCAACCACAAGGTCTTCTGAAGAATTAACATCCATAGGGCCATAAGTCTGTAGCTTAAGAAGTCCTCTCTTCTCAAGACTCTTGGCTACCCAGGCATCGTGGCCGGTGGCATCAATGACAACTTTTGATTCCAAGGCAATGGGATCGACGCAGGTAATCTGCCGCGGCAGGGCTGAAACCGGTGACCAGTTAATTACCGCGCCTTCCACCCTATTGCTACGTAACACCACATCATCAAACTTCGTTAGGTTAAGTATTTTTGCGCCCGAATCACATGTAGCAGAAATGAGTTTTGAACAGGCGCTCGGTCCGTCTGCAACAAATAACCCGTCTTCTATCTCCTTGTGCGGTATTTTTAACTCATTAAGAATTTTATCTGCCGGCGCCCTGAAAGTCAGCGTATTCATAAAATAACCGCCGATCCAGAAACCGCCTCCTATGTAGTTATTGCTTTCGATGATTAAGATCTTAAAACCCGCGTTGGCTAAATCACGCGCTGCCATAAGTCCGCTAGGACCCCCACCCACAACGATGACATCAGAGACAATATAATCCACAAACCACTTGGTAAACTCACCGACAATTGCCCGGCTTATCTGAGACTCTGTTATCTTCTTAAACATCTTTCTCCTCCCTCGTATAATATGTTACCTATTAATAATGTCAGTTCTTTTTGTTAAACCTAAAGAAGGATAACCGCTAGAGAAACAAAAAACCCTTATGCCAAACGCATAAGGGCTACATATTCCAACCTCCTCTCCCTCCGCTGGCATTATCCAGATCAGGTTCATTGGGTAATCCGCTTACCACGCGGAACTCTCAGGCCGTATTCACAACCTCCCCTATTACACTATACTTTATATATACTCTTTAACTTCGGGTTTGTCAACAGTTTTCTTAAAATTTT
>ERZ1292640.1464-Hain-H43-02um-R1-1464-length-19503-cov-7_pt1 | contig 19503 bp, 17 predicted proteins | sample MGYA00564404_ERZ1292640 | MGnify/ENA primary metagenome ERZ1292640 (study PRJEB36523, sample SAMEA6512636) | groundwater metagenome | collected 2019-01-08 | study: AquaDiva: Metagenomics assemblies of 32 groundwater samples
CGTCGCGGCTGCGACGAAAAACCAATCCGAAACCGACCTTGTCTCTCGTATTGTGCCGGGGGTGGGACTCGAACCCACAAACCTGTTTAGAGGTCAAAGATTTTAAGTCTTCTGCGTAAACCATTCCGCCACCCCGGCGTCTCACAAATATATCCTATTTGAGGCCACGGCGGGACTCGAACCCGCGCATAAGAGTTTTGCAGACTCCCGCGTTACCCCTTCGCCACGTGGCCACGTGCCGAGCGCCCAACGGGGCAACTATAGCATCAGTTTCTGGTTAATTCATCGATGCGCTGCCGGTTCTTCTCGCCTAAGTCTATTTCGAAATCAACGACGGGTATCGGATGCAGGCGGCTTTGGCTTTTGATATACGCCCGGAAATCCGTCCGTGCACGCTTGGCAAACTTGAGCGCCTGCATCTCCATCGTATGTGGCAAGACCGAAATGAAGACCGTGACCTCCTTGTAAGTGGGGGAAATATCGGCATGGGTTACCGTGATGAGCGCTTTGACGGGCGATTCGCGCACGAAAAAATCCGCCGCTAGCTGCGCGATTACCTGAGATACCTGGGTTTGCCTCCGTGAGTCCATAGTAGTTATTCCATCGAAGTGGTGAACCCTTCGAGCGTGTCGCCCGCGCTTATCTCGAATGCCGCGGTTATCTGCGCGCCAAACTCACGCCCCTCCTCAATGCGGTTCACATCCTGTTTGTTGCTCTGAATATTTTTTATCTTGCCGATACCCAGCTCCTCCGCACGGCGCATTACGCGTACCGAGCTGCCGCGTTCGAGGAATCCTTCCTGTACTTTTCCGCCGATGACGCGTTCGTCCTTACGGCTGCCGAATTGTTTGAGGACTTTTGCCTTGCCTGTGACCGCCTCGACCCTGCGCTTGGGTGCTGATTCACCGAGCAGTTCTTCAAGGCGCTCCGTCAGCTTGTAGATGATGGTAAAGGTCTCGATACGGATACCGTGCTGAAGCGCGAGCGCGGCGGCGGGGGCGTCGACGCCGACGTTGAATCCGATGACGACGGCGGGCACGTCGCTCGCGATAGCGGCCTTCACGTCATTCTCGGAGACCGCTCCTATGCCTGATTGTACGAGACGGACGCGGGCATGCTCGGTGCCCAATTTCGGCACCTCCTGTGCTATGGCCTCGAGCGAGCCCGACGCATCGGCACGGATGATGACGGGCATTTCGAAGGGGCCCGTCTCGCCCTCGGCGAGCGGTGTCTGGGCGACGGCGCTCATATCTTTTGGCACGAGCGGAGGACGGGCTTCTTCGGCCGCGCGCTTATTCTTATACGCATGAAATTCCTCGCCGACCTGCGGCAAGCTGTCGAATCCGATGAGTTGAACGGGAGTTGAGAACGTCGCTTCACGAAGGGATTTGCCGGCCGTATTTTCCATGATACGCACGGGGGAGATGGCGCGTCCGGCAAGGACAGCCATACCCGAGCGGAGCGTGCCGTTCTTGATAATGAGCGTCGCAGCAAGCCCCCGCTTCTGGTCGCGGTGCGCTTCGATGACATAGCCGTGCGCGGAGGCACCGGCATCGCCTGTAAATCCTTCTATCTCGGCGACAAGCAAAATCAGGTCGAGAAGTTCTTCGACGCCCACCCCCGTCTTTGCCGATATCGGCGCCCACGGAACGTCGCCGCCGTATTTTTCCAAATACACTTTCTCGTCGAGTAGCATACGTATCGTGCGGTCCTGGTCGGCGTTGGGTTTGTCTATTTTGTTGATGGCGACGATAAACGGCGTACCCGCATCGCGGATGCTCTGGAGCGCTTCAAGCGTCTGTGCTTTTACGCCGTCGTCCGCGGCGACGACGAGGATGGCGATATCGGCCGCTGATGCGCCGCGTGCGCGTATCGCGCTAAAGGCGGCATGACCGGGGGTGTCGATAAACGTGATGCGTTTCTTCCCGCCGTTTTTTTCGCGCTCCACTTCGTACGCGGCGACGTGTTGCGTGATGCCGCCCGCCTCGCCTGCGACGACATTCGATTTGCGTATGAAATCGAGGAGAGTGGACTTGCCGTGGTCAACGTGCCCCAAAACAGCCACAATAGGAGGACGCTCTGCTTTTGAATTGTCGGATTTTGGGCTCATACTGGTTCATATAAATCGTGCCACCCGCCACCGCCTTGGCTCCGGCGGGCACGGTAGGGCAATTTTGCGCAGTATACTCGCCGCGGACGCCTTTTGCAACCGGCGTCCGCGGCATACACTAGATAGAATGTTCGGATTCAAGAAACGGATTTACCTCGATTATGCGAGCGCGACGCCCGTGCATCAGAATGCGCAGCGCGCATTCAACGACGCGTCACGCATGTTTGCCAATCCCGGCGCGATACACGCCGAAGGCGTCGCCGCGAAGCGCGTACTTACGGAGTCGCGCGAGTCGCTTGCGGCGCACTTGGGATGCAAGGCTCGCGAACTTATTTTCGTTTCAGGCCTTACCGAGGCCAACAACATTGGCCTCATCGGGCTCGCCCGCGGGCTTGAGCTGCGCAAGCGCTCGCTTACGGACACGCATTGGATAGTAAGCTCCATCGAACATTCCTCGGTGCTGGAGTGTTTTGCAGAAATCGAACGCATGGGAGGCGTGGTCTCCCATGTGGAACCTGACGCGAAGGGAATTGTCCGCGCAGAGAATGTTGCCGCGCTTTTGCGCCCAAGCACTGTTCTCGTGTCCGTGGGGTGGGGCAACAACGAAATAGGCACCGTGCAACCGCTTGCCGCAATTGCGCGCATGTTGCGCGCATATGAAAAAGAGCACCAGGTAACCGTCCTCCTTCACAGTGACGCGGGACAAGCGCCGCTGTACCGCTCGCCGCAAGTGCATTCGCTTGGAGTAGACATGCTTGCACTCGGTTCGGGCAAACTCTACGGTCCGCGCGGCGTCGGATGCCTCTATGTGAACAACCGAGCATCGCTTTCCGCAACGGTATTCGGCGGCGGGCAGGAAAGGGGATTACGCAGCGGCACGGAAGATGTCGCACTCGCTGCGGGATTCGCGGCGGCGTTCGATGCCGTGACGGCTGAACGTGAAGCTGAAAGCAAACGTCTGCGAATATTGCGCGACAATTTCGCGCGCGAAATTGTCGCGCGCATCCCGGACGCGGTCGTAAACGGCGACCTCAAGCACACCTTGCCCCACATGTTGAACGTGTCCATTCCGGGAGAGCGCACGGGAGAATACCTCGTACTCGCGCTCGACCACGCAGGCCTCGCACTCTCGACCAAGAGCGCCTGTCGCGAGGGGGAAGCGAATTCGCATGTCGTAGCCGCTTTGGGTGGGGAGCCATGGCGAGCGACCAATACACTCCGCTTCTCACTCGGCCGCGGTACGACGGAGACCGAACTCAAACGCACACTTTCCGTTCTCGAGAAGATACGGTCGGACTGATTTTGTTGCTTTTTGTGAGGGCGTGATACGATACCCGTATGAACATGGAACAACTCTCGAAATCTCAGATTGTTCTCCTGACACTCCTCGTATCGTTTGTCACTTCGATAGCGACCGGCATCGTGACCGTCTCGCTGATGGACCAGGCGCCGCCGGCGGTCGCGCAAACGGTCAACCGCATCATCGAACGCACCATTGAGACGGTGGCCGTGGAGCCGAAGGGTCAAACTGCCGCGACAATCGTTACGCAAGAGAAGACCGTTATCATCAAAGAAGCCGACCTCATCTCGCAGGCGCTCACGCGCGTGAATCCTTCAATAGTCCGGCTCTTTACCACGAGCACCGACACCCCCGCATTTTTGGCGCTCGGTGTTGTAATGGATGCTTCCGGCACTATTGTGAGCGATGCGGATATATTCAAGACAGGTGATGTCGCCGTTGCCGAACTGGCGAGCGGTTCGCATGTGCGCGTCACGCTGACATCCCAGGACGCGACATCAGCGATTGCGTACTTCGCGTCTGCTACCACGACCACCGAAGGCAAATCAATAGTCTGGAGCCCTATTTCGATAGCGGGCGTTCACCCGGTATTGGGTACAACGGTCATCGCTATAGGGGGCAAATTAACACCCCGCGTCGGCACGGGCATCATCACCACACTTATCGCCTCCTCGGACGACGGGGGACCCCAAGTAATCGATACCGACGTCGGAGTAGAGTCGATTTTTGCCGGCGCACCACTCATTTCGACAGAAGGCAATCTGCTCGGACTCCGGACGGGAGTCGCTCGCGCCGCATCGGCGACAGGATTCGTTTCCGCGTCCGTGCTCATGAAGAAAGAAGAAAAAAAGGATGAAGTAAAGCCATAGATGCATTTGAATTTTTTATTTTTGTGCGGTAAGCTGATTATGAAAAGCTGAATGCTTTTTCCCGTATGGCACCCTTCAATAATTACACGACGAAGGCAAAGGAGGCGATACACCGTTCGCACCAGCTTGCCGTGGAGCGGGGACACAATCAGGTCTCCACGCTGCACCTCTTCGCGGCACTTTTGATGCAAGAAGAAACGATGGTTGTGCCCATGCTCGAGCAGGGCGAGATAGATGTCGCGCACCTCTCGGATTCGATTTTGGAACTCATCGAAGGTGTCTCGGGCAATACCGCGGTCTCACCCTCTTTCCAGCTGTACCTCACGCCCGAGCTCGTACGGGTCTTCGAAGCCGCACCGCGCATCGCGGCGTCGTTCAACGACCAGTTCGTCTCGCCCGAGCACCTCTTACTTGGCATCGTGGAGCATCCCGGTCCGGCAGCCGACATCTTGACGCGTTTCCGCATCGACCGTGCGGCGCTCGCCCGCGTCCTTACCGATATCAAAGAGGGAAAAATCCGCGACACCGATACGCCGCAGAAGCCGCGGGCGCTCGCGAAATTCGCACGTTCGCTCACCGACCGCGCACGCGAGAACAAGCTCGACCCCGTCATCGGGCGCGATACGGAGATTACGCGCGTCATACAAATACTCTCGCGCCGCACCAAGAACAATCCGATACTCATCGGCGAAGCGGGCGTCGGCAAGACCGCCGTCGCCGAGGGCCTCGCACAGCGCATCGCGTCATCGGATGTTCCCGAATCGCTGCGCGGCAAGGAAATCATCCAGCTCGACTTGGGGCTTTTGATAGCGGGCACCAAATATCGCGGTGAATTCGAAGAGCGGCTGAAGGCGGTCATGAAAGAAGTTGAGCGCTCGGAAGGGAAGATAATCCTTTTTATCGACGAGATTCACACGCTCGTCGGTGCGGGCGCCGCGGAAGGCTCTATGGATGCGTCCAACATGCTGAAGCCCGCGCTCGCGCGCGGCGATATCCGCGTCATCGGCGCGACCACTATAAAAGAGTATCAAAAACACATTGAACACGATGCGGCACTCACGCGCCGTTTTCAACCTGTGTATATCAATGAACCTTCCGTTGAGGATGCCGTCGCCATCTTGCGCGGCCTCAAGGAGCGCTACGAGCTTTACCACGGCGTACACATCACTGACGATGCGATGGTGGCTGCGGTGCAGCTTTCCGCGCGTTACATCACGGAGCGGTTCCTGCCGGACAAGGCCATCGACCTCATCGACGAGGCATCCTCCGCGCTCAGGCTTAGTCTCGAGAACAAGCCCCCAATCTTAGAGGAAGCTCATCGCAAGGTGAGACGCCTAGAGATAGAGCGCGAAGCGCTCAAGAAAGAGTCGGAAGCCGAGGAGGGCAAAGCGCGCACGCGCACGAAGGTCATCGAAAAAGAAATTGCCGACCTGCGTGATTCCACACGCGAGCTCGAAACGAAGTGGAAGAACGAAAAAGACACGCTCGTCGAGATTAAGCGCGCAAAGGGCGAGCTCGAGTCCGCACGCATCGAGGCCGACGCCGCGGAGACCGCCGCCGATTTCACGAAGACCGCCGAGCTTCGTTACGGTAAAATACCGCTACTCGAGAAGGAGATAGAAACGGCGCAGAAGCGGCTCAAAAAGCTCCAGCAGACGCGGCGCGTTCTCAAAGAAGAAATTACCGAAGAAGACATCGCGGCCGTCGTTTCGCGTTGGACGGGCGTGCCCGTCTCGCGCATGCTCGAAGAGGAGGCCGAAAAGCTCTCACGCATGGACATCGAGCTCAAGAAACGCATCGTCGGCCAGGATGAAGCGGTACAGAAGGTCTCCGATGCCATCAAGCGTAGCCGCGCGGGCATTTCGGATCCCAACCGCCCCGTCGGCTCGTTCCTTTTCCTCGGTCCTACGGGAGTCGGGAAAACCGAGCTGACGCGCTCACTCGCCGAATTCCTCTTCAATTCGGACAAGTCGCTCATCCGGGTGGATATGTCCGAGTACATGGAAAAACACTCCGTCTCGAAAATGATTGGCAGTCCGCCGGGATACGTGGGCTACGACGAAGGCGGCGGGCTCACCGAGCTCGTGCGTCACCGCCCGTATTCCGTGGTGCTCTTCGACGAGATAGAGAAGGCGCATCCGGAGGTATTCAACGTGCTGCTTCAGGTGCTCGACAACGGGCGGCTCACCGATGCGAAAGGCCGCGTGGTCAATTTCAAAAACAGCGTCATCGTCATGACCTCCAACATCGGTTCCGAGCACATCGACAAAATGTCGGGACTCGGCTTCGGCAGCGGGCTCTCGAAGACCGAGGGGGAGCGCTACGAACAAGTGAAGGAAAAGGTCATGGGCTCGCTCAAAGAATTCTTCCGTCCGGAATTTCTCAACCGCCTCGACGAAATCGTCCTCTTCAATATCCTCTCGACCGAAGCAATCAAGGAAATCGTCCGCATGCAGATTGATATCGTCGCGAAGCGACTCGAGGAGAAGCATATCGCGCTTACCTTCACCGACGCCTCCATCGAGCATTTGGCGAAGGAGGGTTACAACCCGCAGTACGGCGCGCGCCCCCTCAAGCGCCTGATTCAGACCAAAATACTCACACCCGTCGCCAATCTCATGGTCGCCCGCGGCGTCCTGGAAGGCGGCTCGGTCTCGGTGGATTTCGACCCGGCCGGCGGCACGGACAAAAAAGGCGATTTCAAATTCGAAGTGAGAAAAGGTCCGGAACGCCGCCGCGGCACCCGCGCTCGCGCAAAGGTTGCCGTGTAAGGTCAGTTGCTTACGTAATCACGTAGGCCAGCAGCAAGACGAACGCTGTTCCCCAATAGATACTCCAGAATATCTGGTAGGTGTGGTTATGGCCTGGCCAATCCGGCCAGTAGTTAAGTTTTCTCTGTATGAAGAACGCCTCCTTTCGCAGAAGATAAATCAAGTGGATGGACAGGTCGTAGGCCACCATGGCTATAACGATATACAACAGGATTTCCCTCATGTGCGTCGGGCAGGATTCGAACCTGCGGAGACCGAAGTCGCGTGGTTTACAGCCACGTGCATTTGACCACTCTGCCACCGACGCAACAGTGCACAGTATGCCGTATTTTTCCGCATGCTACAATATTTTCATGGTACACACGCTAGCCTTGCGGATAGTGGTACTCTTCGCCATTATCTTCTTTATCGCGCCTTCGCTCGCGCTCGCAGCCAGCCCGCTTCCCGGACAAATAGTGCCGGAGAAGTGTAATCAGATTGGGGGATGCCAATCGGTGTGCGACCTTGCGACAGTCGCACAGAATGTCCTTAATACGGGCATCTACATCGCGGTGTTCCTCTCCGCGGTGCTTTTCGCGTGGGCGGGATGGCTCTACCTCACGAGCGTCGCGGGCGGCGAGATTTCGCGCGCGAAGGAAATATTCGTCAACGTGGCGATAGGACTCATCATTATCCTCGCAGGCTGGCTCGTGGTGGATACGCTCATGCGGACTCTGGTAGGGAACGGCGGTTCGTTCGGTCCGTGGAACAAAATTTGTGAGCTCTTCGTGGAGCAGGTCTCCGCGTTCGTATAGTTGCGCAATTGCTGGGCTTTCTGTATAGTGTCGCGCATGTCACAGGATCAACTTTTCAGACTCGCGTGTTCGAAGTGCAACCGTACCAACTACTGGTCCCGCAAGAACCGGAAGCTTGTCACGCGCAAAATCGAGCTCAAGAAGTATTGCAAATGGTGCAAGGCGCACACAAAGCACAAGGAGGCTAAGAAGTAAGTCGGGGACGGAGCGGAGTGATAAAACCTGTGTATAGCAGAGATTTTTGTATTTTGAGCGGGTTATAATATAACTACCTCTCTAAGTTCATATGTTGCCAAAAACGTCTGAAAAGAAAGAGGCGATACGGCTACGATTACTTGGTCGTTCGCTCAACGAGATCGCCACACATCTCGGAATCTCCAAATCGTCTGCCTCTGTATGGTTGCATGATGTTACATTATCGAGTCGGGCCCAAAGTATAATCTCACAAAAGAGACGCGCGGGACGACTCAAATCCGCAGAAACGCATCGTGCTCAAACCCAAGTACGTCTTGAGGAATCCGCGTCTCTGGCTACGGCGATGGTAGCCAATGTTCGCCTGAATGAAAGCTTATCTCGCGTGATCTGTGCTCTTATGTATTGGTGCGAGGGCGAAAAAACACATAATGACAGCACGCTGACGTTCGCGAATTCCGACCCACGCCTTGTCGCAACTTTTCTGTGCCTGTTACGCAAGAGCTTTGTGTTAGATGAGAAAAAATTCAGGGTCTGCCTACATCTGCACGACTACCATAAAGAAAAAGTTCAAAAGCATTTCTGGTCGAAGAAAACAAAAATACCCGTGGCTCAGTTCCTGAAGACATATCACAAAAAACATACGGGCAAGCGTACACGAGCGGGCTATGCAGGATGCGCCAGTATACGGTATTATGACACTCGGGTTGCTCGGCAGCTGCAGGCGATAGCGCGCGCATTCCTAGAGAAAACGGGTCCATAGTTCAATGGTAGAATATCTCTCTCCAAAAGAGCAGACCTAGGTTCGATTCCTAGTGGGCCCGAAAATTATGCTCAAACTTATTGTCTTCGACTGGGACGACGTATTCACTCACGGCGCGTCACAAGGCTATTATGCTTGCTATAAAGCCGCGACGGATTTTGTATTGCCCGGAATCGATCCAAATACTGCGAAAATAGTTGCAAAAGAATTATGGGGTAGACCGGCGCGACAGACTATTGCACGCATTTTAGGTGAACGGTCGGAACTTGTTGAAAATGCCCACGAACAGTATGAAAAATGCCTGTTTTCAGGTACGTTTTTGGACAAGCTCTCTCTCGTCTCGGGTAGCGTGGAAGTTCTGCGGCGTATTCATACCCGATATAAGATAGCGATTGCGACAGGCATTCACCCGATTCTTCTAAAGAAGCACGTTATGCCGAAATTCAATGTTCCCGAAGAATTGTTTTGCCAAATCGCTTCAACATATGATTTGCCGGATTTATCGAGAGGAAAGCCTCATCCTGACTTGCTCGAAAGTATTCTGAAAGTCCAAAACGTTGATCCTAATGAGGCGGTTATGGTCGGTGATGCGGAAGTGGATATACAAATGGCGCGTGCTGCAGGAGTACGACCCGTCGTTGTTCTAACTGGACACCTGGATGAACAGCAGGCAAAGGCGTTGGGCGTCAAAGAGATACTGCCGAGTGTGGCAGAGCTAGAATCCGTTCTTGATGAGAAAAGTTCCAAGATTGGTCTAAACCCTGAACTCAATTCGTAAGCCAATCTCGGATTATTTTTGATACTCCGTCTATCCGTGCATCCTTGAACCATCGGATGTCCTTATTTCGCTTCCAATATCGTATCTGTCGTATTGAATACTTGCGAATAGCCCGATGGAGTTCCTCGACCATCTGCGGTCGGGTAACTTTGCCTTGGAGGAAACGGGCGAGGGAGCGGTATTCAAGGCCGAGCTCCTCCATGCGTTTGTACGAAAGCCCTGCGGCATGCAACCGCTTCGCCTCCGCTATCATCCCGCCTCTCATTCGCGCGAATAAGCGAACAGTTATTTTTTTTTCTAATTCTTTGATTGGGGGAGTAATACCTACCCACAGCACGTCAAATGATGGAGATACGATCTCCATCATGGGAACTGTACCGAGCGCATCTGCGATTTCGAGGGCACGGATGAGGCGGCGCTTGTGATGAGGCTCTATTGTCTTTGCGCGCCGCGGGTCTTTCTTTTTGAGCAGCGCAAACAGCTGTGCAGAAGATTTCTTTTCAAGTTGCATCCGTAACTGCTTGTGGGGCGGGACGTTGGGCAGTACGATGCGGCCGACGAGGGCGTCGATATAGAATCCGGTACCGCCCGCTACTATCGGCAACTTGCCTCGCGCGGAGATATCGCGGATTGCCGCGCGACCGCGTTGCACAAAATCGTCTGCGTTAAATATGTAGTGAGATGACATCTCACTGAGAAGATGATGCCGGACGCCTCTCATTTCACGCTTCGTGATTTTTCCCGTCCCTATATTGAGTCCGCGGTACACCTGCCGCGAATCGGCCGAAATGACCTCGCCGTCAAACTTCTTGGCGAGCGCGATCGCCAAGGCGCTTTTGCCCGACGATGTCGGTCCGACGATAACTAATACCTTTTGTTTGTTCTGCATTGCTGGCGTATTATAGCCATTAAGCCCGCCTCCGCGAATGCTGCGGCGAGGGGGTAGTTGCCGGAGTGGCGGAATGGTATACGCGCGCGACTCAAAATCGCGTCTCGAAAGGGATGAGGGTTCGAGTCCCTCCTCCGGCACAAAATCAGTTAAGGCCAGAGCCTGTCTCTGGCCGATTACGGATTTCTGCCGGGGAGGGATGAGAAAGCGAGCACCGGGGGCCCCATCAGTAGATGGGGCGGGGCGAGCAGGGCCGAGAAACTTTTTGGCGCGACGGCGACAAAAAGTGTTCTTGGCCGAGTCCCTCCTCAACCCATTTTCTGCAGTTCCTCACGCACGACCGTGCGGTCGTCCCACGGCAAACTTTTGCCGCCTAGTACCATTGATTGTTCGGCGCCTTTGCCCGTGATAAGGACAATATCTCCGGCCTTGGAGAGTGCGAGCGCCTTTTGGATGCCCGCCCGCCTATCTTCAATGACGAACAGGTCAGCATCCCGCTTCTTACCCGCTTCTTCAGACGCGCGCGCGATGTCTTCGAGGATTTCCTGCGGGTCGTCGTCGTACGGGTCTACATTCGAAACGACGACGTAATCCGCCATGGTGCCCGTGAGCTTGCCCATAGTGGGGCGTTTTGCCTTATCTCTCCCGCCTCCCTCCGCACCGAGGAGGACGATGATCTTACCGCCTGGTGCGCGCATGGCTTGAGCGGTCTCGAGGACATTACGCATACTCTCGCCCTCATGTGCATAATCGACGAATACCGTGAATTTCTGTCCTTCCTCTATCCGCTCCATTCTGCCGGGGATAAGGGTAAGCATTTCCAATCCGCGTGCGATAGATGTGTCGTCAATGCCCGCAAGACGGGAAATAATAATTGCGGGAAGCGCGTTTGATACGTTGAATGCGCCCGGGATACTTAGCCGGAATTCTGCGCTTCCCACTTTGAATGCGACGCCAGTCGCGCTTGAGCGCACCTCCTGCGCCGTGTAGTCGGCTTTTGTATCAACGGCGAACGTCACCTTGCGGTCGGCGGGGAAGGCGAGGAAGTACGGCGCGTGCTCGCTCGCGGTATTTGAGATGATGATTTTCTCCACCTGCCTCTGGCCGACGACCTTACGCGGATGCGATAGGAGCGAGGCAAACATCTTGCCCTTCATTTCCTTGTACGCTTCAAAACTCCCGCCGTGCGAGGGCAGGTGCTCGGGAAACAGATTCGTGAAAACGGCGATGTCGTACTGAAGGCCGGTTTCCCGGTGCTGCTTGAGGCCTTCGGAAGTCGTCTCAATGACGCAATGTGTGCATCCGGCGCGGACCATCTCGCGCATCAGCCGTTGGATTGTAAACGGACCCGGCATCGTCATGTGATAAGCGTTGAGTATCTCGCGCTCTCCGATGCGGATATTCGCAGTCGTGATAATGCCGGTCTTTATACCGCCTGCCGAGAGGCACGACCAGATGAAATTGGCGGTCGAGGTTTTTCCTTTCGTTCCCGTAATCCCGATTGTGACAATGTGGCGCGAGGGGAAGCCGTACCGTATCGCCGCGGTAAGCGCGAGCAGAAAGTGGTACATCGAAAGAAACCTTTCGGGCAAAGCGTTGCGCACGAGAGTTTTCATCCGCATGAAGCCGAATGGTACCGTATCCCGCCCTGAACCTCCAGCATGCTAAAAACGGGATGATATACCCCGTGAGATAGTTACTTCTACACATGGCACCAGACTCGGACTTCTTTATCTCACGGGGTATAATTTCGCCATGCACAGCCAGTACCAGGGCGACTCTATCTTTTGGGTAGAGGTCGAGCGTATAAAACCGAATCCGTTCCAACCGCGCAAAAACTTCGATGAAGCGGCGCTGCTTTCGCTCGCGGAATCCATCAGGCAATACGGCGTCCTTCAGCCGCTTACCGTCACGCGCAAGGAAATCGAGCGGCCTGAAGAGGGGATTTATGTGGAATATGAACTCATCGCGGGAGAGCGACGCCTGCGTGCGGCAAAGCTCGCGGGGCTCCTGCAAGTGCCCGCCGTCATTCGCACGGGCGAAGATTCGGACAGAATGAAGCTCGAGCTCGCAATTATCGAAAATCTCCAGCGGGAGGACCTCAATCCGCTGGACCGGGCACTCGCTTTTGAGCGGCTTACCAAGGAATTCGGCCTCAAGCACAACGAAGTCGGCAAACGTGTCGGAAAAAGCCGCGAATACGTTTCCAACACGCTCCGCATTTTACTGCTCCCGCAGGAAATGCGCGATGCACTCGCGGCGGGCGAGATTACCGAAGGACACACCCGCCCGCTGCTTATGCTCATGGATAGGACGGAAGAGCAGAAAGTCCTTTTCAAGGAAATCGTCGCGAAACGTCTCACCGTGCGGGATTCGGAACAACTGGCACGTCGCGTGGCGGTGGAGCGCGTCCGCAAGCCCGATCTGACACCCGAGCTTCTCCTGCTCGAGCGTGAGCTCACGGAGCGTCTGGGCACACGCGTCCGCATCGAAAAGAAAGACCAGGGAGGCAAAGTGCTCATCGATTTCTTCTCCGTAGATGACCTTGCTCACATCCGCGCGATGCTTTCAAAAGAGAAACAAGCCGTACAGGCGACGCCGGTATCGCCACAGGCCGAAACACCCGTTTCGAATCCTGGTATGGCCGAGGTGTCACCCGCAGCCCCAGCCGCCGCCGAGAAATCCAAGGAAGAGGAAGACCTCTACTCCATCAACAATTTCACGCTCTAACTCTTCCCCGTCCGTTTTGCCTCAATTGCCGCGAGTGCGGCACGGATTTGTTTTTTTGCCATGTTGGTCTTTGCGATGTCGTGCCACTTGCGCGACGGGCGCGCGGAAGGCTTCGTTATGACTTCCACCATGTCGCCGTTGCGCAGTGCCGTATCAAGAGAGACCATCTTCCCGTTGACCCGCGCGCCCGACATTCTGTTGCCGAGGTCGGAGTGCACGGCGTATGCGAAATCAATCGGCGTCGCGGCGATAGGGAGGTCGATGACGTCGCCTTGCGGGGTAAAGACGAACACGCGGTGGCTGAAGAAGTCAGTCTTCAGGGTATCCAAGTACTCTTCGGATTCCTGGCTTGAACGATCCGCATGCGCGAGCTCCTGCAGCCATGCGGGGACGGCCTCCTTGGTCGGAGTCTCGCTTTCCGTACTCGTCTTTTTCGCGCGGGGGAAGAATTGCCGTACCCACTCCAAGCTCCCGCGTTTACCTTCCTGCAACCCTTCCTGTGCTTCCTTGTAGGTCAGGTGCGAAGCGATGCCATAGAGCGCTTCACGATGCATCGCCTCGGTGCGCAGTTGCATTTCGAGAGCGCTTCCGTCACCCGTGTAGACCGTCGTGTGGATGCTCTGGTAGCCGTTGGGTTTCGGAAAAGCGATGTAGTCCTTTATTTTGCCCGGTACGGGGCGCCAATGTGCGTGAATGATGCCGAGCGCCGAGTAACAATCGGCAACGGTGGGGAAAATCACGCGCAGCGCCAAAATGTCGTAAATCTTGTCTATGTCCCAATCGCGCCGGCCGAGCTTGAGGTAGAGGCTGTAAATTCCTTTGATACGGTCTTCAGTGCGGAAGGTGCGGATGCCCGCGTCGCCCAGCTCGCGCTTGAGGTCTTTTTCGACTTTTTCGAGACGCTGCTCGTTCTCATTTTTGCGGTCGCGCAAAAGCGCGCGCGTCTTCTCGTACTCCTTGGGATACGCGTGGGGAAATGCGGCATCTTCGAGCTCTTGCTTCGCGACGCTCATACCGAGCCTATCGGCGATAGGCGCGTATATCTCAAGCGTCTCGAGCGCGATGCGCGTGCGCTTCTCCACCTTCGGGACGTGCGCGAGCGTGCGCGCATTGTGGAGCCGGTCCATGAGCTTGATGATGAGCACGCGGATATCCTTGGCGGTCGCCGCAAAAAGTTTGCGCAGCGATTCCGTATGCCGCTCCATTCCGCGATAGCGCAGGGTACCCAGCTTCGTCACACCCTCGACGAGCGAAAGGACCTCGGGCCCGAACTCGTCCTCGATGGTCTTCGGCTTCACCCCCGCGTCCTCAATCGTGTCGTGCAGGAGTCCTGCGGCGATGGCCTGACTGTCCATCCCTGCCTCCGCCAGTAAAAATCCCACTTCCGCGGGGTGCGTGAAGTACGGATTGCCCGAGTACCGCTTTTGCTCCTTGTGCGCTTCTTTTGAAAATTCGTACGCTTTGGTGATAAGGGCGATATCGGCGTCGGTCTTATTCGACATCGCCGCCAGTAGTTCTTTGAGAGGACGCGGGGTATCGGCGCTCATATACCGATGATACGCTTGAGCCGAGTCATTTGCAAAAGGGGAGTGTCTGAAGGCCGTCTTCATCTTACCCTTGCGTCGCCAGTGCAGTTTGGTACGTTGGGGCCTGAATCACGTTCTCGGTTCAATGACTCAACACATAGCTAGACATCTTTGGAAAGGAACTGGAAAAGATGAAGAAAGCGAAAGTCGTTATATTCCAGGGTGGTGGGCCAATTTCCACGCACAACTGGATACTGATGATGATGGTGCTCGAACTGCTTCGCCTGGGCGTTCGACATATCTACGGTGCTCGTCGCGGCGTCGGCGGCATAGCTGCGTGGAATGTCGTCGACCTCGGACAACTGCCCATCGACGTCCTTCTGAACGTGGCGGCGACGCCGGGTGCTGCGCTCCGTTCCGCACGCGACGTCTTCACGCCGGAAGTCTTGCAGATGCTCATGGCGCAGGGCGTCTCGCACGTTATCGGCATCGGCGGCAACGATACCGCCCTCTCGATAAAGAACATCGGGGAAGCGGCGAAAATAGCCAACTACCCGATAGTCTGCGTACATGCAGCAAAAACGGTCGACAACGACCTTCGTTGCTGCCACGTTACGCCGGGGTATCCTTCGGCAGCGTGGTGCGTTGCCGAGAGGTTCACTCGCCTCGACATCGACACGACCGGTATGAGTCGCGTGCATGTCGCAGCTGTGATGGGGCGTCTCGCCGGATTCTTGACGGGCGCCTCCGCACTCGGCGGCGCCGACATTATCCTCCTGCCCGAGAACTGGGTTGTCATGGACGATGTCGTCGCGCAGATTGAGAACATCTACAGCCGACGCGGCAAGTGTCTTGTCGCCGTGTCGGAGGGGATCCGCAATACCCGGGGGGTGCTCATGGCCGATGTGGCAAGCAGCCAAGCTGAAAATGATCCACACGGCAATCGCAAGCTGGAGGGCGGGCTCGCGGTCGTCGGTTACGTATGCGAGCAGATCAAAGCGAGGCTGAAGAACGTCGAAGTACGGGGCGAGACCGTCGGCTATGACCCACGTGCAGCGAAGATCTCGGCGTACGACCAAGATATCTCGACTAAGATCGGCGTCGAAGCCGCCCGATTCGCAATGGAAGACGGCCACAACGGCTCCATCGCCGTTGTGAATAAACGCAGCACGATTACGACGGCAATCGTGCCGCTTGTAGAAGTGGCGGGCAAGGAAAAGTTCCGCGTCATGGACCAACGGTTCATTGATAAGGAAAGGCTGCACGTCACTGATGCATTCATCAACTACGTGAGGCCGATGATCGGCCCACTTCCGGAATTTCATCGGTTTCCCGGTGAATAAGCTCTTGCCTTCCGGTTGGAAGGTTACAACGAAAAGCGCGGCACTCCCGAAGTGGGGAGTGCCGCGTTAAGTTTGCTCTATTTTTTGACAAGGCCGACATATCCTGATAATACTGCGGTTACCGCATTGGCAAAGGAAGGGGCCGAAAATGAGGCGAGGGATTATTTCTGCAAAGTCCGCTAATAATAACCGCAACATCGAGGGCGTGTACAAGTGCCTTGGTGTCGCTGAAAAGGAATGCGGCAAAGAGAATCGCGGTGTTCGCAAACCGACAAAGTGCGAAATCTGCGGCGGCATTCAATTCGAACTTGTCGGGGTCTGCTAAGGGAGGAGTCGATGTACTTTAGATGTAACCACTGTAGACACGGCTTCCGGTTCCGACCGGACCACTGCCACCGCTGCGGCGGCAGCATAATTCTTCCAATCCCGTTCTCCGCCGAAGCGGTAACGGTAGAGGCGGCGCCCCCCGGCGCCGCTTACTTTTTGGCACCTGCGAGTTTGTGCGGATTGTGGTTTGGACACGTCTTTATAGAGCACCGCTCAGGTATCGTTTTCGTCCCTTCCATCATCAGCGACCCGCACATCTCGCACATACGCCCCGTTGGTTTTGATTTAATGGCGTTTTTGCATTCGGGATAATTGGAGCATGAGAAGAAAATACCGAAACGTCCGCGACGCTCTACCATCTCACCTTTTTTACAGACGGGGCAGGCGACACCGGTTTTTGAGCGCGCTTCCTCGGTCGGGTCTTTGCGCACATATTTGCATTTCGGGAAGTTGGAGCACGCGATGAATCTACCGAAGCGCCCTTCGCGCTCCATGAGTTTTCCGTTTTTGCACTGCGGGCATGCTTCGCCGATGTCCTTCGGCGGGGCGATTTCCGAGCCGTCCTCCTTGCGCGCGCCGAGGCATGTGGGGAATTTGGCACAGCTCATGAAGCGGCCGTTCTTGGAGAGTTTATAAACCATCGGTCCGCCGCAAATGGGGCAGGGGAATTCTTTCGGTGCGTCGCCCATATTCGTTATCTTCTCTATTTTATTCTTGCTCTTAATCGCCTTTGTGAACGGGCCGTAAAAGTCCTTCAGCGTCTTTTCGTATTTGCGCTTGCCCTCGGCTATCTCATCGAGCTCGTTCTCCATTTCGGCGGTGAAAGTGTCGCTGATGTATTCGCCGAAGTTGCCTTCGATGAATGTAGAGACGACATCGCCTGTCGCGGTCGGGATGAGCGTACGGCCTTGCTTGTCCACATAGCCGCGCGTCTCAAGGGTACGGATGATACTGGCATACGTAGAGGGTCTGCCGATGCCGCGCTTTTCGAGTTCTTTAACGAGCCCCGCTTCGGAATATCTCCCCGGTGGTTGCGTCTCCTTGCCCTCCGAACGCGCCTCCACCAACGTCAAGGCGTCGCCTTGATGTACTTTGGGCAATTCCACGTCTTCGCCGCGGGCGTCGGGGTCGGCTGCGAGCCAGCCGTCAAACATCACACGTGAGCCGTTGGCCGCGAAGTCGGGGATGGACGCGTCCTTGATATTGGCGCGGATTTTGGTACGCATAATTTTCGCATCGGTCATTTGCGACGCGAGCGCGCGGGCTCGGATGAGGGCGTATAGTTTTTTCTGCTCCTCGTTATGGCCGAGGCTTCGCTTGCTCGGGTCGGTCGGGCGCACCGCTTCGTGCGCTTCCTGCGCGCTCTTGCTCTTGGTCTTGTAGACGCGCGCCTCCGCGTACTTGTCGCCGAATTCACTGCGCGCGGCCGCGAGCAGATTGTCCTGCGCTTCCTTTGCGAGGTTGGTTGAGTCGGTACGCATGTAGGTGATGAAGCCCGCCTCGTACAATTTTTGCGCGATGCCCATCGTGCGCGATGGCGACAGCCCGAGCCGCGTCGAAGCCGCCTGCTGGAGGGTCGAGGTGGTAAACGGCGCCTTCGGCGTTCTCGACTGCTCGGACTCCTCGATGTCCTTCACGCTCCATGAGCCGCTTTTCGCAGCTTTGAGAATACGCTCCGCTTCTTTTTCCGTTTTCGGTTCTTCGGTGCAGATAATCGTAAACCGTTCGTTCTTCTTCGTCTTTACATCGGCACTGATGACCCAAAATGGCACGGGTATAAATGCGCGTATTTCGCGTTCGCGTTCCATGAGGATGCGCAGCGCGGGGGACTGCACGCGCCCTGCCGACAGGCCGTAACGCACCTTCTTCCAGATAAGGCCGGAGAGGTCGTAGCCGAAGAGTCTGTCCAATACGCGCCGCGCCTCCTGTGCGCGCACGAGCTCGTCATCTATCAGACGGGGATTGGCGAGCGCCTCATTGACGGCTTTTTCCGTGATTTCGTGGAATACGATGCGTTTGGGCTTCTTAAGCCCGATTGTCTCGGCCAAGTGCCACGCGATGGCTTCGCCCTCACGGTCGGGGTCGGTCGCGAGAATGACCTCATCGGCGCGGCCCGCCACTTCGTGCAATTCATCTATTATCTTCTGCTTCTCCTTCACGACGATATACCGGGGGACGAATCCGTTTTCCACGTCGACGGCATCCTTGTTGCTCTTCGGCAAGTCGCGGATGTGACCGACCGATGCGCGCACGGTAAAACCCGCACCGAGATATTTCTCGATGGTCTTCGCTTTTGCAGGTGATTCAACTATTACAAGCTTCATGACGGGTAGTGATACCTCAGAAGACTAACACATGTCAAATGGGGCACATAAAAAATGAACGCTCGCGGGTCTTGATGCGAGCGTCCTTAACGCGGCGATACTTTAGCGGAGGGAACGCCTGTCCCTTTGCCATAGGAACGGCGGATAGCGCTCGCCTCGCATCTTGTTTTTTCTCTTTTCGAGCTCTTCCGGCGAAATATTCGATCCCGCGAGAAGTTCTTCAAGACGAATACTTTCTTGCGCGACTTGTGCTTCCCAGTTGGCATCTTTCTTCATGCTTCCTCCCATCCAGTCGAAATGGTTCAACCTGAACCAGTATATAGCAGCAAACAGCTCGAGAATCAACGTATCCGCACCACTCCCAATTCTTCCACAATCAGCCCCTTGATTTCCATCGTGGAGAGCAGCACGTTCGCTTCCGTAATCGGCAGTTCGAGTTCCGAAATAAGCTCATCGCGGGATACGGGCGAATGAATAATTTCGAAGACGCGCAGTTCGTCCTCCGACAGGTCCTCGCGCAGCTCTGCCCACGACGCGGGGCCTTCGCGTTTTGCTATGCCGAGCGCGACGAGGATGTCTTCCGGCGATGTGATGGCCGTCGCACCGAGCCGTAAGAATTGGTGCGTGCCCTTGCTCTCCTGGCTGAAGATTGAGCCGGGGACGACGAGCAGTTCGCGGTTGTATTCGGTGACGAGCTTCGCGGTGATAAGCGAGCCCGACTTTTCTTTTGCTTCGATGACGATTGTCGCGTGCGAAAGGCCCGCCTTGATGCGGTTGCGCCTCGGTA
>ERZ1292640.1465-Hain-H43-02um-R1-1465-length-19498-cov-11_pt1 | contig 19498 bp, 22 predicted proteins | sample MGYA00564404_ERZ1292640 | MGnify/ENA primary metagenome ERZ1292640 (study PRJEB36523, sample SAMEA6512636) | groundwater metagenome | collected 2019-01-08 | study: AquaDiva: Metagenomics assemblies of 32 groundwater samples
TCGCCTGCCACGGCCTGGCCGCCTCGAAGGACAGCGAGAAGTACCTCCTCCTGGGACGGGAATTTCCGAGGGCCGGCCTGGCGCTCTGCCGCTTCGACTTCCGTGGCTCGGGCGAGAGCGACGGCGCCTACGCCGGGAGCACCGTGGCGGGCCGCATCGCCGACCTCGAAGCGGTGCTGGACTTTCTCGCCAAGCACCCGGCACTCAAGCGCCGCTTCGGCCTCCTGGGCTCGAGCATGGGCGGGTTCGTCGCCGTTCACGTCGCGGCTCGCCGGCGTCCTCCCATGCCGGTGGTCACCTGGAATGCTCCGGTGACGCTTCGGGGGCTCCAGCGCTCCACAGCCGAAGATGTGGCGGGGCTCGGGCAGGCCTTCTTCGACGAACTGGCCACCGCCGCCTTGGCCGACACTCCGGCCGGCGCGGCCTTCTCACTCACGATCCAGGCCGAGCGTGACGAGGTCGTTCCCCCGAGCCATGGCCAGGTGCTCTTCGCCCGCGCCGCCGATCCCAAAGAGCTCGATGTCCTGAAGGGCGCCGATCACCGCCTCAGTGACATGGCCCACCGCATGGAGGCGGTCTCCCTCAGCCTCCACTGGCTCAGCCGTTACCTCTCGTGACCCCCGAGGAGAAGATCGCCCAGTTCAAGGAAGTGGCCGAGCTGATGCCTGGCGATCCGGTGGTCCGCCTCGGCCTCGCCTCCGCGTACCTGGAAGCCGGGAAGGACGAGGCCGGGGCGCGCGAATTCGGAGAGGCGATCCGGCTGAAGCCCGACTACACCGCCGCCCACCGGGGGCTTGGCCGCGCCCGGGAAAAGGCCGGGCGCCCCGAGGAGGCCAAGGCCGCCTACCGGAAGGGGATCGAGGTGGGCCGTACGACCGGCGATCTTCAGACCGTCAAGGAGATGGAGGTCTTCCTCCGCCGCCTCCAGAAGCGGTAGGATATGGGAGATGAAGGTCGTGTGGGCTGGGTTCTTCTTACTGCTGATCGCGCTTGTCCCCGGGCGGGCGCAGGCGCAGATGTACCAGTGGGAGGACGAGCAGGGGACCGTCCACTATACCAACGAGCTCCAGAACGTCCCGGAGCCCTTCCGCTCCCGGGCGCGCTTCGTTCCCGCCTCCCCCATGGCGCCTCCCGCCGTCGCGCCGGCTCAAGGGATCACCCGGATCCCCTTCACGCCGGGATCGCCGATCCTGGTCAGCGCGAGGATCAATGGCGCGGGGCCGGTCACGCTGATCCTGGACACGGGGGCCGATCGGACGATGCTGACGCCATTGGCCCTCTGGAGATTGGGCATCTCCACCGCCGACGCGCCGCGGGCCGAGATCAAGGGCGTAACCGGGACGGCCCAGGGCCAGTTGGTACAAGTAGCCTCGGTGGAGGTCGGCGACGCCAGGGCGGGGCCGTTCCTGATCATCGCCCACGATGCCGACCTGAAGCAGGCGGAGGGCCTCCTCGGGCGGGATTTCCTGGAGCGGTTCACGGTCACCATCGACGCCAACGAACGGGTCGTCACCCTCGTCCCCAAGTAGCCAAAGGAGGACCACCATCATGACCACGGAAGTAATCCAGCCGCACAATTTCAAGGCCGCGGCAACCTGGAACTCGGGCGGGCGGCACTATGATGGGGTCAGCGCGACGATCGCCGACTCCATCGAGCACTGCGTTATCCGGCTCGCGCCGAGGGCGGGCGAGCGCGTCCTCGACGTGGCGACGGGGACCGGCTGGACCGCGCGCCGCGTCGCGGCCCGCGGCGCCAGCGTCGTCGGCCTTGATCTCGGCGCCGACCTCATCGAGGCGGCCAAGGGGCTGGCCACGGAGGCCGGGCTGACGATCGACTTCAGGGTGGGGGATGCCGAGAAGCTGCCGCTCGACGATGGGAGCTTCGACGCGGTCATCTCGACGTGCGGTGTCATGTTCGTCAGCCGGCCGGAAGCCGCCGCCGCGGAGCTGGCGCGCGTCTGCCGGAAGGGCGGGCGGCTGGGCTTCACGACGTGGACCCCCGATGGAACCATCGCCGGATTCTTCAAGGTCATGCGGCAGTACATGCCTGCTCCCCCGACACCTGCACCTCCTTCCCCGTTCGAGTGGGGGAACCCTGACCGGGTGAGGCAACTTCTGGGTTCCGCATTCGACCTGCGCTTCGAGAAAGGCACCACGGTGCTCCGCGAGCCGAATGGCGAGGCCGTGTGGGAGCTGTTCGTGATCGGCTACGGGCCGACCCGATCGCTGGCCGCGAGCCTGGATCCCGCGAAGCGGGATATGCTAAAGCGCGATTTTATCGCCTATCACGACGGCTTCAGGAATGACCTGGGCGTGGCCATGCCGCGCGACTATCTGGTGACGATCGGCGTCCGGAAGTAGGTCAGGCGTCACCGTTGACGGGCCCCGTGGCGCGTGCTAGCAATTGGAGGGGATTCACTCGATGGAGCGAATTGGGGATCTCTACCTCGAACGCACTAGGCCGCGCGGTCCCGCCAAGCCGCTTCCCCTCCTCTTCGTTCACGACATGTGGCTCGGGTCCTGGTGCTGGGAGAACTATCTCCGGGTCGCCGCCGACGCCGGCTGGGACGCCTGGGCGCTGAACCTCAGGGGACACCACGGCAGTCGCCCCGTCGCCAACCTCGGGGAAGTCGGGATCGCCGACTACGTCCAGGACGTCCTCGACTGTCTGAGGGTGCTGGGCGAGGTGGTCCTGGTGGGGCACTCGATGGGCGGGCTGATCGCCCAGAAGGTGGCCGAGGTCGGCGGCGCGCGAGCGGCAGTCTTCCTCACCAGCGCCGCGCCAAAGGGCATCCTGGTGCTCCGCTGGCCGGTGCTGTGGCGGATGACGCGCTACGTCTTTCCGATGTCGGCCAATCGCCCGTTCCTCGCGACGCGCGCCGATATGGACGCGCTCGTCGGCAACCGCCTCTCGCCCGAGCCCCAGGCGGAAATGTACGCGCGGATGGTGCCCGAGTCGGGCCGGGCCGCGCGGGAGCTGGCCTTCGGATTGATCCCCGTGGACGAGCACAAGGTGGACTGCCCGACGCTGGTCGTGGGCGCCCAATGGGACCGGATCACGCCGGCGGCGGTGCAGCGCCGGATCGCCGCCAAGTATGACGCCGAGTACCGTGAGATGGCGGGGCACGGCCACATGCTGATGCTGGAAGAAGGCTGGGAACAGTCCTTCAAGGGAATTCTGACCTGGATCGACCGCGCGATCGCGGAGGAGCCGCGCTCGTGAAACGGCGTCTCCTCATCGCTGCGGCGGTCGTGGTAGGGGCGGGAGCCCTCGGCTACGGGGGGTATGCGTGGCACTACGCCCAGAACCACGTGTGGACCGACGACGCCTACGTCGAGGGCTCCATCGCGGTGGTGAGCGCGAAGGTTCCCGGTCAGGTGGCGAAGGTCCTGGTGAGGGACAACCAGGCCGTGAAGGGCGGCGACCTCCTGGTCCAGATCGATCCCCGCGACTACCAGGCCCGCCGCGACCAGGCCGCGGCGGCGGTCGCGATGGCTGACGCGAGCAGCCGGGCGGCCCACACCGAGGTGCCGCTCATGCGCGATACGACGCGGACTCAGGTGGACCAGGCGCGGGCGGCGCTCGAAGCGGCCGTCGTCGGCGTCAAGTCCAGCCAGTCGGTAGTCGAGGAAACGCGCGCCCGCCTGGAGGCCCGCAAGGCGGCCGTCGCCGCCCTCCGCGCCGACATGGCCGGGGCCGAGTCCGTGAAGCGCAAGGCGTGGCTCGATCTCGAGCGGATGCGGACGCTGGTCAAGGAGGGGTTCGTCTCCCGGCGCGACTTCGAGCAGGCCGAGTCCGCCTTCGAGACTGGCGAGGCCGGCCACGAGTCGGCCTGGCGGCGGCTGGGCCAGGCCGAGAAGGAAGTGGTCCAGGCCGCGGCGGAGCTCCAGTCGAAGATCCTGGCGGTGGACCAGGCGCGGCAGCGCGAAGCCGAGGCCCGCGCGGCCCTGGCGCGCGCCGAGAGCCAGCTCCGCCAGGTGGCGATCAAGGAGGCCGAAGCCAGCCGGGCGGCGGCCCGGCTCAAAGAGGCCGAGGCGGACCTGGCCTACGCCGAGCTGCAGCTCCGGGAGACCGAGGTCAAAGCCCCCATGGACGGCGTCGTCTCGAAGAAGACGGTCGAGCCGGGGCAGGTGGTGCAGATGGGGCAACCCCTCCTGGCCCTCGTGCCGCTCGAGAGCGTCTGGGTGGTGGCCAACTTCAAGGAAACGCAGCTGGCGCAGCTGCGCCCGGGGATGAAAGTCACCGTCGCCGTAGATGGCTTCCCGGGCGTGACCTTCTCCGGCACCGTTGAGTCCATCAGCGCCGGGACGGGCTCCCGCTTCTCGCTCCTGCCCCCGGAGAACGCGACGGGGAACTGGGTGAAGGTGGTCCAGCGCGTCCCGGTCAAGATCGTTCTCGACCGCGCCAACGGCAACCCCCATACGCTCCGGGCCGGCATGTCGGCGCACGTGACAATCCGCGTCCGCTGACCATGCCCCCCGACTCCCGCCTGGCGGCGAGGCCGGAGGACGATCTCGCGCTGCCGACCTCCCGCAAGGCCCTCATCACCCTCTCGGTGATGCTGGTGACCTTCATGCAGATCCTCGACACCAGCGTCACCAACGTGGCGATCACCCACATGCAGGGGAGCATGTCGGCCAGCGTCGAGGAGATCACCTGGGTCATCACCTCCTACCTGGCGGCCAACGCCATCGTGCTCCCAGCGACTGGGTGGCTGGCGGGACTCCTCGGCCGGAAGCGTTTCTTCCTGATCTCGGTGACGCTCTTCACGGTCAGCTCGTTCCTCTCGGGGATCGCGCCGAACCTGACGTCGCTGATCCTGGCGCGGATCCTCCAGGGGATCGGCGGGGGGCCGCTCCTGCCGATGTCCCAGGCCATCATGTGGGAGATCTTCCCGCTGGAGCAGCGGGGGATGGCCATGGCGATCTGGGGCGTGGGGATCATGTTCGCGCCGATCATCGGCCCCACGCTCGGCGGGTGGATCACCGACAACTGGTCGTGGCCGTGGATCTTCTACATCAACCTCCCCGTGGGGATCGTGGGCTTCTTCATGGCCGGCGCGTTTCTCTTCGATCCGCCGTACCTCAAGCGCGCTCAAAAGATCGACGTCCTCGGGCTGGCGCTGATGGTGGTGGGCTTCGGGAGCCTCCAGCTCCTCCTCGACCGCGGCGAGCGCGAGGACTGGTTCGATTCGAATCTGATCGTCACGCTGGCCGTGGTGGGGGGCACCGCCGTGGTTTTGTTCCTCATCCGCCAGCTCGTATCCGACGAGCCGGTGGTGGACCTCAGCGTGTTCCGGGACCGGAACTTCGCCCCCGGGACGCTGATCGTGGCCATGGTGATGTTCGGGCTCTTCTCCTCCATGCTGCTCCAGACCCTCTACATGCAGAAGCTGATGGGCTACGACGCGCTCGGCGCCGGACTCGTGCTGGCGCCGGCCGGGTTCGGGAACATGCTCTCCCTCCTCGTGGCGGGGCACCTGGTCACCCGAATGGATCAGCGCGTCCTCCTGGGGTTCGGCTGCGTCGTCAACGCCGTGGCGCTCTCCATGATGGGGACGCTCAACCTCTCGGTGGACTACTGGCACCTGGCGCTGCCGCGCCTGATCCAGGGGGTGGGGATCGGGTTCATCTTCGTGCCGCTGACCACGCTGACGATGGCGAATATCCCACGCGAGCGGCTGGGCAACGCCACCACGCTCTTCAACGTCGTTCGCAACTTCGGCGGGAGCACCGGCGTGGCGCTGGCTGCGACGTTCCTGGCGCGCCGGAGCCAGGTTCATCAGGCCGACCTGGTGAGCCACGTCAACATCTGGGATCCGGAAACGGCCAACCGCCTTCAGGAGCTGACGCGGACCTTCTTCCTGCAGGGCGCCGATCCCTACACGGCGCGGAACCAGGCCCTGGGCACACTCTACCGCTCCACGGTGGAGCAGGCCACGGTGCTCGCGTTCATGGACGACTTCTGGCTGCTGACGGTGTTGTTCGCGGCGGTCATCGTCCTGGTCCCGCTCTTCAAGCGCGTGCGGCTGACTCCGGCCGAGCCGTCTCCTGCTCCGGCGGGGGACTGATGGCGACTGCGGCTCTCCTGCTGGCCGGCGGCGAAGTCCTCGACCCCGCCCAGGGTCTCAGTCAGCGGCTCGACGTAGCGCTCCGGGATGGCCGCATCGCCGCCCTCGGCCGGGACCTTCCCCGGGACGGCCACGAGGTCATCGACGTCAGCGGGAAGCTGGTGGTCCCCGGCCTCATCGACCAGCATGCCCACTGCTTCATCGGCGCTTCGGACCTCGGCGTCCGCACCGACGCAATCTGCGCTTCGACGGGCGTCACCACCTTCATCGACGGTGGCAGCGCGGGGGCCGGGACCTTCGAGGGGATGCGCGAGTTCATCCTGAGCCGCTCGCGCGTCCGGATCCTGGCCTTCCTCAACATCTCGGCCGTCGGGCTGACCTACCTGGAGGTCGGCGAGCTGAACCATCTGGCGTACGCCGACCCGGACGCCGCCGCTCGCGTGGCGCGGGAACACCGGGACCTGATCCTGGGCATCAAGGTGCGCCAGCAGAAGGAGGTCGTGGGCGATGCCGGTCTCGAGCCGCTCAGGCGCGCAATCCGGGCGGCCGAAGCGGCGGGTGGACTCCGCGTGATGGTCCACGTCACCAACCCCGCGGCCCCGCTGGAAGACCTCCTGGCGCTGCTTCGCCCCGGCGACATCGTGAGCCACTTTCTCCACGGACGCGGCGACGGCATCCTGGACGCGAATGGGAAGGTCAAGGCCCAGGTCAAGGAGGCCCGCGCGCGCGGCGTCCTCTTCGACGTCGCCCACGGCCGAAGCCACGTGAATTTCCCCGTGGCCCGCGCTGCCATCGAGCAGGGCTTTTTCCCGGACACGATCTCCTCCGACCTGACGAGCGGCGGCGCGGCGCGGATCGTCAAGGACCTCCCCACGACGCTCTCCAAGTTCCTGAACCTGGGCATGCCATTGGAGGACGTGGTCCGGGCGGCGACGGCGACGCCCGCGCGGGCCATCGGTCGGGAGGGGGAGCTCGGGACCTTGAAGCCCGGCGCCGTGGCCGATGTGGCGGTGTTCGATCTCGAGGAGGGCGCCTTCGACTTCGAGGACGCCGACGGTCACACGCTGGCCGGTCGCCGGCGGCTCGCCCCGCATCTCACGATCAAGGACGGCCGGGTCTGGTGGCGGAGGGCGCCATGAGCCGGGCATTCGAACTGAAACCGGCCGAGGCGCTGCTTGACGCGGAGTTCCTCGCCAGGTGGCAGGACCGCAGGACGCTGGATCCGTTTGCCTGGACGGTCCTCGAGGGCATCTTGAAACGGTTCGTCGCTGTCGAAGGGCCGGTGAGTATCGAGGCCGTCGCGGAGCATCTTCCGGGGCACGACTTCGCCGAAGTCTCCGCCGCCGTGGCCCGGCTGGAGGAGAAGGATCTCGTCCTGGCCCGGGACGGACAGATCGTGCTGGCCTACCCGTTCTCCGGGGTGCCGACGGCGGTTTCGGTGCTCCTGCCCGGCGGCCGTCGGCGATACGCGGTGTGCGCCATCGACGCGCTGGGTGTGCCGGCGCTGCTGGGAGAGCCCGTGGTGATTCGCTCGCACTGCCATCACTGCCGGGAGCCGTTGGAGATTGCCGCGCATCCGGGCGGGCCGGTGGGAAGCCCGGGCGTCATGGTGTGGGTGGGGGAGCGCGGAGACATCCGGGCCAAGGCGTTCGACTCGCTCTGACTCACCCTCAACTTCTTCCGGTCGGAAGAGCACCTACGGAGCTGGCGGGAAGCCCACCCCACCGTTCCCGGCGCGGCCGCCGTCGTGGAGGAGGCCTTCAAGCTCGGAGCGAAGATCTTCGGAGGACTCCTGCGCGACAACCTCCCGGGGTGGTCACGGTTTCGCGCGGACCTGAGATGATGTATGCTGACTTTATGCACCGGAGAGCATTCCTCGCAGGCGGCCTGGTCCTCCTGCTTGCCGCGCCGCCCGCCGGGGCGGGCAAGGCCGCCGTGACGGTGTACAAGGAGCCGACCTGAGGCTGCTGCGGACAGTGGGTGGGACACCTACGCGCCAGCGGCTTTCCGGTCAAGGAAGAGAACGTCCAGGACATCACGCCGATCAAACGGCGGTACGGCGTGCCCGCGCAGCTCGAGGCCTGCCACACGGCGCTGGTCGAGGGCTACGTGGTGGAAGGGCACGTGCCGGCCGACCTCATCGACCGCCTGTTGCGGGAGCGCCCGCGCGTGGTGGGCATCGCGGTGCCCGGCATGCCACCCGGGTCGCCCGGCATGGAGACGCCGGGCCAGGCGCCGGCGCGCTATCAGGTCCTGACCTTCGATCGCAGCGGCCGAACGACGGTCTTCGCCAGCCGCTGAGGCGCCCCCGGCCCGCCCGACTCGCTCCGATCCGCCTCCTCGCCACCCAGTCCTTCGCCGCCCAGTGTTTGTGGGAGAGCCGAGGCCTGACAACGTCCTGCAAGCGGCGGATATTGCTTCTGATTTTGCCGTGGAACCAGGAGCGCATAGCGAGGTAGGCTGCAGGCCCAGCCTGCAAGAGACTCAATATTCGTCTTGGCCCGGCTGCAATCCGAGTGGACCGGCTCCGCCGGCCGCTGACCGCGAGCGTTCGCCGCACGGCGATAGAAGCAGCCGCCCGAGGGCTGCAGCGGTTGACCCCACAAGCGAGGTGCATCATGGAGAAGATGATCATCTGTTTGCGACGGCGAGCCGACCTCTCGCCGGAAGCCTTCCGGCAGCACTGGCGTGACATCCATGCGCCCATCGTCGCCAAGCACGCGGCCACCTTGGGCATCAAGCGATACGTTCAGGTCTACGCCATCGAGGCCGCTCCGACCGGTGGCCGTCCAGAGGGGTTCGACGGGATCGGCGAGGTGTGGGTCGAGAGCGTCGAGGCGTTCCGGGCGGCGGCCGCAACACCCGTGGGCGCCATCGCTGCCCGCGAACTCGGCGAGAGCGACGCGTTTCTCACCGACCTGTCACGCTCGCCACGGACCTTCGGAACGGAGATCCCGATCATCGGCTAAGCCCGTTGGGAAGCTCGCTGAGGAAAACGGCATGCGCATCAGGAGGCCCGGGGTGGTCGCGTCGCCTCGCGGGCCCTGATGCGTCAGACCTGGCTGGCGGTTGGCCACCGGGAGTGCCATCGTGCGGGCCCCATACAACTCTCCATTTGACTCGGGGGACAAACGTCTATACAGTACAGATGTGCGGTTCGAGTGGGATCCTCCCAAGGCGGAGGCGAACCTACGCGCTCACGGGGTGAGTTTCGCGGAGGCGGTCACCGTCCTCGAAGACGGCTTTGCCCTGACCCGTGAGGATGCCGACGCCGTGGAAGAGTCGCGCTTCGTAACCATGGGCCTGAGCAACCTTGGGAACCTGCTCGTCGTGGTGTGCATGTACCAGGAGCCTGACGTCATCCGTGTGATCTCGGCCTGGAAGGCGAACAAACGCCAGAGGGTACTGTATGAAAAAGATCGCAGCTGAGAAATATCGCGACATTGACTTCTCGCGCGCCAAGCGCGGTGCCGTCGTTAAGCCCGAGCCGGGAAAAACTAAGATCTCGATTCGCCTCGACAATGCTGTGCTGGACTACTTCCGAGCTCTGGTGGACAAGGCCGGCGGTGGGAACTACCAGACCCTGATCAACGACGCCTTGCTGGAGCATGTCTATCAACGCTCGACGCTCGACGCTGTGCGGCAAGTGGTCCGGGAGGAACTCTCAAGGTACAGGGTCGGGCGCCGCGGCCGTTCGGCAGCGTCGAGTCGATCGCCGAGGTGATCGATGACGGATACTCACCCCCGAGGGGAGATCCCTGCGGCCTGATCCGGGCTAGGCGGAGCAGTGATCCCGGAGCCACTCCACGATCGCGGGGAGGGGCGTGCCGGGGGGGAACACTGCCTTCACGCCGAGTTCGTTCAGACGTGGGATCAGGTGGGAAGAAACGATTCCGCCGACGATGACGGGGATGCCTCCGGCGCCGTGCGTCTTGAGCGAGTCCATCAGCATCGGCACCAGGATCTCGGGGGCGCCGTCCATGATCCGGTAGCCGATCACGTCGGCGTCCTCCTGGACGGCGACCTCGGCGATCCGGCGCGGGACCAGGTGGCCCCCCAGCACCACCTCGAAGCCCGCGTCGCGGAGCCCGCGCGCGACGACGTAGTACCCCGTGGTGTGCCCCGCCGTGTCGGTCGCCAGCAGGATTTTGAGCCTCGGGCTCATCGGCCGAAGTAGAGCGGGCCGGCGAAAGCCGGTTCCCCGAGCGCCTCCTGCCTGACGCGCGCGATCTCGCCGATCGAGAGGTAGGCCTGAACCGCCGCCATCATCGGCGGGACCAGGTTCACCTTCTCCCGGTAGGCGTCCGCGAGCCGTCGTGTGGCCTCATCGGCCTTCTGGGCGTCGCGCCGCGCGCGGACCCGGCAGAGCCGCTGGATCTGCTTGTCACGCCAGGCCGGATCGTACTCGAACAGGGGGACCGTGCCCGGGCCGAGGCCGTCCGGGCCCTCCTGAAACGCGTTCACCCCCACCACGATCCGTTCGCCCCGGTCGATGGCCTGCTGGCGGCGGTACCCCTCGTCGTCGGCCCATTGCTCGATTTTCTGGAACGCTTCCCAGTCCTCCAGACGCTCCAGCTCGTCAATGATCGGCCAGGCGGCCCGCTCGAGCTGGTCCGTGAGCGCCTCGACGCAGTAGGAGCCGCCGAGCGGATCCAGGACCTTCGAGACTCCCGACTCGTAGGCGATGACCTGCTGGGTCCTGAGGGAGAGCGTGGCGGAGAGCTCGGTGGGGATGGCCAGGGCCTCGTCGAAGGAGTTGACGGACATGGACTGGGCGCCCCCGAGCGCGGCGGCCAGGGCGTGGACCGTCGAGCGGACCAGGTTCACCAGCGGCTGCTGGGCGGTCAGGGCCAGCGCGGAGGTCTGGACGTGGAAGCGGAGGCGGCCGGATTGGGGGTCCGTGGCGCCGAGGCGGCGCGTGAGCTGGGCCCACATCCGGCGCATCGCCCGGAACTTGGCCACCTCCTCGAGGAAATCGCTCTCGGCCGAGAGGAAGAAGGAAATCCGCGGCGCCACCGCGTCGGGCCCGAGGCCCCGCGCCTGGAGCGAGCGGATCACGTAGGCGCCCTGGTAGAGCCCGAAGGCGATCTCCTGGGGCGCGGTGCACCCCTGGTCGCGGATGTTCCGGACGGAGATCGACGTGTGGTTCCAGAGCGGCATCTCCCGCGAGCAGAACTCCACGATGTCGATCGAGCCGTTGCCGCGGCGCTCCGGGCCCTCGCCGCCCGGGATCACCCAGTTCTGGATCGTGCCCCGGAGGCTCCGGAAGGGGATGCCGCGCTGGGCGGCGACCGAGAGGATCATGGCGAACACGGGCAGGGACGAACCGATCTGGTTCAGCGTGATCCGCTCCATGTCGATGCCATCCAGCAGCGTCTCCATGTCGGCCAGCGTGTCGATCCAGACGCCGCCCCGGCCCAGGTGTCCGACGGTGCGCTCGTCGTCGGAGTCGTAGCTCTGGTAGCCCATGCCGCAGACGCTGAAGCCCGTCTGCCCCTGGGCGAAGAGATACCGGAGGCGCGCGTTCGTCTCCTCGGCGGTCCCGAGCCCCACCACCTGGCGGCGAGTCCACTCCTTGGTGAGGTAGCCGGTGGGGTGCACGCCGCGGGTGAACGGGGAGCTTCCGGGGAAGCCGATCTCCGCCAGGTAGTCGCGGGTGGGGACGTCGAGCGGCGTGTAGAGCGGCTTCAGGGGAAGCCCGGACTGCGTGGCGAGCGGGGCAGAGGCGGCTTCGCCGAGGAGCTGAGCGACCGTCGCCTCGTACTCGGCCCGCGCGCGGGCGATGGCGGTGAGGGTTTCGGCGTCGAACATTGGGGCCTCCGTTTGGGCCGGGTGGCTCAGCGTCGGTCGCCCGGCACGAAATCCCGAACCCGCTCCGGCGTGGTGACGACGAGCCGGAGAGCGCCGTCGGGCTCCAACGCCAGCGGGGCGAACACGACCCCGGCGCGAGTATTCCGGTAATGCCGACGCTCGCCCGCTCCCGGCACGAACGGGGCTGCCTGCAGACGGGCCACGCGGGGGTTGGCATCGGCTACCCGCACGATCCCGGCTCCCTCCTCCCGCGACGTGTCGATTTCCAGCACCAGAAGGCCGGCCGAGGGCAGGACGGCGTCGCCGCCCACGCGCTGGCGGTTCTCGACGAGCAGGGAGCGGTGGGCGTCGATCGGGACCCGGACGACCAGAAGCCCCTTGCCCAGGGCCAGGGGCTTCAGCGTCACCTCCCGCGTTTCGCCCGGACGGACGGTGACCGTCTGGCTGGGCTCGATCCAGCCGAGCTGCAGGCGAGTGAACGAAGAGGGAGGCGGGGGCGGCCTGTCCCGCTCGATGAAGTGCTGACTCATGATGTCCCAGGGCCCGGCATGGATGGCGAAGGGTGCGGGCGATGTATGCTCCACCCGCGGGTCGCTCTGCAGGTCGAAGTCATAGAGGTCGGGCACAGCGCGCTTGCCGTCCTTCGCCCCGCCGAGCGCGTGCAGCAGGTCGTGCGCGACGTGGCCGACGTGGGCATTCTCGGCGGAGACGATGGCGGGCCCGGAGAACGAGCCGCCGCCGGGAAGCTCCACCGATTCGAGGCCAGCCTTGCGCCCCCGGCTCCGGACCACCCCGGAAAGCATCCCCGGATTGGCCGCATAGGCGATCATGCCGTAGCCCTCGCCGGGTCGGGTACGGACGCCGACGACGATCCACACGCGGCGGTAGGCGTCCGGATCCGTATCCCGGCGGGCGGCGGACAGGGCGTCGGCCAGCAGCCGGCGCACACGCGCCCGGTCCACCTTATAGTTGAACGGGCTGACTCGGTACTCGCCGATGGGGGCCGGCATCTCGTACCAGCCGGTCAGCCGCGGCTCGAGCCATGCCTTGCCGTAGGAGGCCATCCGGATGTAGCCGTCCACCTGGTTCATCTTCGTTTCGATCTGGGGCAAGGTGTGGGAAGGTTCCGTGCCGGGGAAGCGGACGGCGACAACCAGAATCTCTTGCGGCCCTTCGACCAGCACCGGATCGGCGACGCCGGCGGACGCCGGGGCCGGCCCCGCCAGGAGGGCCATCAGCACGATCAGCGTTAATAGCAAGGCTAGCGGAGGGAGGCGGCGGCTTCGCCGGCGAGCTTGCCGAAGACGGCGCCGGCCATCAGGCCGGACCCGCCGGGGTAGTTGTGGTAGAAGAGGCCGCCGACCAGCTCCCCGGCCGCGTAGAGCCCCGGAATCGGCCGGTCCTCGGTGTCCAGCACTTCCGCCCGCGTGGTGATCCGGAGGCCGCCGAAGGTGAAGGTGATCCCGCACGTGACGCCGTAGCCGACGAAGGGCGGCGAATCCAGGGGGAGGGCCCAGTTGGACTTGGGGGGCGTGATCCCCCTGGTACCCTTGCCGTCCAGGACCGCCGGGTTGAATTCTCCCGGCTGCACCGCGGCGTTGAACTCCCTGACGGTCCGAACCAATCCTTCGGGATTGATCTCTAACTTCCTTGCCAGCTCCTCGATCGTCCCCGCCTCGGCCTTGGTGACCTCCCGGATCCGGTACTCCTCGCGGAGGATCGCCACCACCTTCTGATCGAAGATCTGGAAAGCCGCGCGCTGGGGCTGCGTCAGGATCTCCCGGCCGTACTTGGCGTAGGTGTAGATCCGATAATCGGCGCCCTCGTCCAGGAAGCGCTCGCCGCGGAGGTTGACGACGATGCCGAGAGGGTACGAGTGCTTCTGGAAGAGGTCGCCGACCTTCCGGTCCCCGAAGGGCGGGGCGTTCAGGTCCCACGCCACGGCGTGGCAGGAGGACCAGTGGCCGTAGGGCTGGCCGCCGATCTCGAGCGCCATGCGGATGCCGTCGCCGGTGTTGTGGCGGGTGCCGCGGACCCGCGCCAACTCCCAGTCCTTGCCGAGGTAGCGCGTCCGCCATTCGGGGTTGGCCTCGAAGCCGCCGGATGCCAGGACCACGGCGCGCGCGGCGATTTCGGCGAAACCCGCCGGCCCCTGGCAGACGACGCCGCGGATGGCGCCGCGGTCATCCAGGAGCAGCCGCGTGGCCTTCGTCTCGTAGCGGACCTCGATCCCGAGGGCGGCCGCCCGGTCGTAGAGCGCCTGGACGAGTCCCGGGCCGCCCCCCACCGCTTCCACGGCGAGGCCGCCCCAGAAGCGGTGCCGGTCGCCAACCTTGTAGGACTGGCGCCCGAGCATGAGGATCCAGCGGATGCCGTGGCTCCTCATCCAGACCACTGTGGGGCGCGACTGGGCGACCAGTACATCGGCGAGATCGGGGTCGGACAGGTTCTCGGTGACGCGCATCAGGTCGTCATAGAAGTTCGCTTCGGTGTAGGGGGGGATCTCCACCGAGGCGGCCTCCCCGGGGGTGAGGTCGGGGATCACGTCCTTCCTGAGGTCCTCGAGCCCGTCGTGGGCGAAGCGGAAGCCGCCGGCGGTGAAGAAGGAGTTGCCGCCCCGCTGGGACTCGGGGGCCTTCTCGAGGAGGAGAACGCGCGCCCCGCGGTCGCGCGCGGCGAGGGCCGCGCAGAGCGCGGCATTCCCCCCGCCCACGACAACGACGTCAGCCGGCGATGTCTTCGCCACCGTCCACGCCGATCACGTTGCCCGTGATCCAGTACGTGTCCGGATGGGAGAGGACCACGATGGCCCGGGCCACGTCCTCCGTCGTCGTCATCCGCTTGCTGGGATTGCGCCGGAGCGCCATGGCCTTGATCTCCTTGTAGCCCGGAATCTTCTGGCTGGACGGCGTCTCGGTCACGCCCGCGCGGATCGAGTTGACGGTGATGCGGCGCGGCGCCAGCTCCGCCGCGAGCTGGCGGACGTGGGACTCGAGCGCGGCCTTGGCGGCCGACACGGGCCCGTAGAACGGCAGCACCCGGGCGCCGCCCGAGGAGGTCATGGCGTAAATGCGGCCACCCTCGCCCATGAGCCCGCGCCCGACGACTTCCTGAGCCCAGTACACGAGGCTGTGGGCCATCACGTCGAGCGTCATGTCCATCTGGGCCTGGGTGACGCTCTCCTTGATCGGATCGGCGACGTAGAGCTTGAGGGTCCCGAAGGCCAGCGAGTGGAGGAGGACCCGGAGCCGGCCCAGCTCGCCCCGCTCCTCGAGGATCCGCTGCATCTCCCCCGTGACCTCCCCGCGCTTTTCCGGGTCCGCCGCGTTGACGTTGTAGAAGTGGGCCTCGCGGCCCAACCTCCGGATCTCCGCGATGATGCGCTCGACGTTGGGCAGCGTGGCCTTCCGGTCGAGGTGCACGCCGAAGATGTTGAGGCCGGCGCGGGCGAGCGCGAGGCTCGTGGCCTCGCCGAAGCCGGAGGAGGCTCCGAGGATCAAGGCCCAGCCGCTGAGGCGGATCGGGGCGTCCGCGTCCTTCATGGTGCGGCCATTCTAGCCCAACTGCCCGCTTGTGGCGAGACGTCGTACTTACCCCCTGGCCACCGGGCGCAAATAATTGCCATGAACAAGTAATAAAAAACAATAGGGCTTGACGTCAATGTCCTTCAACCCTTATCTTTGAGCTTACTTACTCCAGGCCGCCTGGCTTTCCGGGGAGTAGTCCCCGAAGGGGAGTCTTCCGAAAATCGGAGGATTCCCGGTCCTTTCCGATAAGGAGGCCCCCCTGTTCTCTGCCTCTTCTCCGAGCATCCCCTTTGTCCCTCGAAGTGTGCCACTTTGGCTCGACGGTGATGGCTTCGGAGAGCCCTTTTGAGGAAAGTTTCGGCACTGCTGCTTGTGGTAGCAGTCGCCCTCATGGGCGCCATTGAGGTTGCGTGTGCTGAGAATGCCAGGGGCGCAGGCACGGTGACAGCGGTGGTGGGGCCGGTGACAGTGACGCGGGCAGCGGTAAGGCCCCGACCCTTGAAGTCTGGGGACCTCCTGTTTTGGCGCGACGTGGTGGAGTCGGGTAAGGACGGCAGCGCGCGGCTGGTGCTCGGGGGCAAGACGACAGTGACGCTGCGCGAACTCTCGCGTCTGGAATTACGCGTGGACCGGCAGGCTGAAGGAATTCGCTACACCATTGAACTCTTGTCGGGGAAGGTGCGGGCCTCGGTGGCGCGGATGCTGATGCGGCCGGGGGAGCAGGTGGAGGTGCGGACGCGGAACGTGGTGGCCTCGGTGCGCGGGACCGACTTCGTCGTGGAAACGGTGGAGCCGCCGGCGCACGCCGGGGCCTTCGGCCTTCTGGGGGTGCAAGAGCTGGCGCCGGGAGTCGGCGATAGCGTGGCCCGGTCGGCGGAGACGGTGGTAACCACCCTGTCCGGAGTGGTAGAGGTGTCGAACCGGCTGGTGGGGGCGGGCCGGGCGGAGGCGGTCGGAGCCCATGAGGCGGTGCGGGTGAGCGGGCGACAGGACTCGGTGCGGGTTCGGCTCCAGACGGCAGACCTGAAAGTCAGTCTCAACGGGCTGACGCTGCCGCGGCGGCCGGAACACGGGGACGGGGGCCAGGCAGAGGCGGTCAACATGGACAGCGAATTCCCCAATGTCGGCCGCTGAAAGGACGGACAAAGTGGAGGCGGCCCGATACCTGTTGATCGTTGCCCGAGACCAGCCTGACCTCTGCGACTATCTGATGCGAGATTTCGCGGCGGACGAAGAGGTCCAGGTCCTGCTCGACCGGCGGCAGGGAGAACGACGGCAGCACCGGCGGCCGCACGACCTGGAGCGGCGTCGGGCGGATCGCCGCCAACGTGGCGTTGACAAGGATCTCCGCTCCCGTTCGTTCGTCATCACCCATCGGCAACCGAGAGCATTCTCGCCCGTCTCTCCTCTTCGCTCGTAACCGACCAGGATCGTCACACGCTGGAAGCACCTGCACTCGTTGGATACCCCCGGGGGAAAGGGGTGGCGCTCGGCGCGGGCGTTGTCTAGAATCGGGATACCCATGGCGAAGAGCGCGGGCATCGTCCTCATCGGCAACGAGATCCTGTCGGGGAAGATCCACGACGCCAACGCGGCGTACCTCTGCCGGGAGCTCCGCGCGCTCGGCGTGGAGGTGCGGAAGATCTCGGTGATCCCCGACGAGCTGGAGCCGATCGCCGAAGAGGTGGCGCAGTTCTCCCGCGCCTACGACTACGTCTTCACCTCGGGCGGCGTCGGCCCCACCCACGACGATGTCACGATCGAGGGCGTCGCCCGGGCTATGGGAGTCTCGGTGGTGCGCGAGCCGCGGCTCGTGGCCCTCCTGGAGGGCTTTTACAAGGGAAACCTGAACCCCGCCCGTTTGAAGATGGCCGAGGTCCCGGACGGGGCGGAGCTCCTGGCGGCGGACTCCCTGATCTTTCCCGCGATCGTCATCCGGAACGTGTACATCTTTCCCGGGGTGCCGGAGATCTTCCGCCAGAAGTTCGACGCCATCAAGGAGCGGTTCCGCGACCAGCCGTTTCACCTCCGGAGCGTGTTCGTCCGGATCGGAGAGGGGACCCTCGCCGACTTCCTGAACGACCTGCTGAAGAACTATCCGCTCCTGCTGCTCGGGTCCTATCCGGAGTTCTCGAATCCCGACTACAAGGTCAAGGTGACGCTCGAGTCCAAGGACCGCGAGTACCTGGAGCGGGCGCTCGCGGAATTCGTCGCCCGGCTGCCCCGCGACGCGGTGGTCCGCGTGGAATAAAGGAGAAAGGCTTATCCACTTGCGTCATGTTACCCCAATGGATAGTATTCGGATGCCATGCTGGTCGATTTCCCCAAGACCCTTGTGGAGTTCGACGAGCGGTTTGGCACCGAGGCGGCGTGCCGAGAGTACCTGGCCCGGTTGCAATGGCCGGAGGGGTTTCGCTGTCCAAGATGCGGGCATGGCCGCGGATGGGTGAACCGGCGCCACGACATCCAGTGCAGGCAATGCGGCCGGCAGACCTCCCTGACTGCGGGGACCATCTTCGCGGGGACGCGCAAGCCCCTGGGGGTCTGGTTCAAGGCGATGTGGTGGGCAGTGTATGCCACCACGTCGAGCGAGAGGCCAGCCGCTTCATCCCATCTATGCTCACCGCTCGGGCGGCAGTTATTTTCTTACTTGCCGCTGTCTTGTATGTTGAGGAACCTCAGTTGCTGGAAGCCGGGGAGGGGTACGCCGCACAATCAAGCAGGTACAAGCGAGGTGTGACTATGAACCGAAGACTCAGAACAGTCTCTCAAGTTGCATTCATTTTGCTGTTGATGGGATGCAATCCTTCACCGGCACCCGACACCTTCCTCACCGGCTATCAAATTCTCGTTGGATCCGCGGTCACGGTCGGCCCCCAGGGCGACTCGACCGCTTCGGCCGTCTGTCCATCAGGTAAGGTGCCTGTTGGGGGTGGCTACAGAACAGGCGACGAAGCCGCCAACATCTTTGATACCGCTCCGCTCGAAGTCCTGAATCCCGGTTCGAACGCCGGATGGCAGGTCAGGATGAAAAACGCCAATTTTATCGGGCCTTCGATCACGATGACTCCGGTGGCGGTCTGTGTCGATCGCCCCAGGGGATACGTGGTTAGCGTGGGCAGCAAAAACCTTTCCAGGGCGCAGCGCGAAACGTTATCCCAGGGTTGTCCCGACGCCACGGTTCGATTGAGCGGCGGTGGAGTGGCCACCGGGGACTCCCAGGTTCATGTCGGCGGCAACGCCGTGCAGGCCGGTGGCAGCCAGTGGGATGGATTCTTCCGCAGCGACTACACGATTGTTCCCGCCAATTCACTGGTGCGCACGGTCGCGATTTGTGCGGCCATCCCCGCTCTTCCGGACGTCGAGGTCGTTCAGAGCCCGACCGCATCCGTCGGACTGATCTCCCATTCCTCGCTCTCGGTGGATTGCCCCACCGGAAAAAAGGCGCTGAGCGGAGGCGTAATGGCGCCCGAGAGCGTCGGTGTCATTTTCGATTCTGCACCGAAATCCGACGGTTCCGGCTGGACTGCCAGTGTCCGCAATCCGGAAACTTTTGTTACGAACGTGACGCTCCACGCGACCCTCAGGGCTGTCTGCGGGACCACGAAGTGATCAGAGAGCACTGACGCCGGGCGCAGCCGGGGAAGGAGCGGGAGGTTTTCGTGAGACTCGACTGCGGCCCGGGTCCCAGACCCAATCGATCCACAACAATTTCCCGGGGTTCAGCTCATGACGGCCGTATTGGATTGGATGGCGACCAGTCGGTCGGAGAGTCCGCCGCCAGAGACGCACCTCTTGGACGTTCGTCCGATGACGTGCATCCGAAACCCCGACGGCACGGTGCGGGTGACGGCGTATTTCCGCCCTCCGGCGGGTACCCCGACTGTCGATCCCTTCGATGTCGTCGTCGGCAGCGACCCGACTCAACAGCTGTACCCGCGCGTGCTCCCCTTCAGTGTGTTGCTCGCCCTGCGCTTCAGTCGCGTGAGGTCACCCGGGCCGCCGCGTTAGCCGGGCGGCGGCGAGGGCCGCCTCGAGAGCGTAGATGGGATGAAGCGGCTGGCCTCTCGCTCGACGTGGTGGCATACA
>ERZ1292640.1466-Hain-H43-02um-R1-1466-length-19496-cov-6_pt1 | contig 19496 bp, 13 predicted proteins | sample MGYA00564404_ERZ1292640 | MGnify/ENA primary metagenome ERZ1292640 (study PRJEB36523, sample SAMEA6512636) | groundwater metagenome | collected 2019-01-08 | study: AquaDiva: Metagenomics assemblies of 32 groundwater samples
ACCTGCTCCAATCTTCCGGCAGAGCCCAGCTTCTCGTTTTTGCGCGCGATAAACTTACCGTATTCTTCCATAAAAATTTTGCCCGGCTTTCTAAAATCAATGTTTTCCGGGTTTTCAATCAAGTGCTTGCGATGAACCGCTGTCCAAACCAAACGGCCGTCCGTATCAATATTAACTTTTACGACGCCCAAGGGCACGGCTTTTGCAAAATCGTTTTCATCAACGCCTTTGGTGCCTTCTAATTTGCCGCCGTATTTATTGATGCGGTCAACCTCTTCTTGAGGCACGCTGGACGAGCCATGCATCACCAAAGGAAACCCTGGCAGGCGCTTTTGAATTTCAGCTATGCGATCAAAATGCAAGCCAAGGGAGCCTGTAAATTTATAAGCGCCATGGGAAGTGCCGATAGCCACAGCCAAAGAATCACAATCAGTGCGCTCAACAAATTCTTTTGCCTGATTTGGATCAGTAAGATGCGCGTTTTGTTCATCAACCGCGATGTTTTCTTCCACTCCGCCAAGCTCGCCAAGCTCTGCTTCAACAGTAATATCTTTCTTGTGAGCGCGGCCAACAACGCGCTTGACGATCTCAATATTTTTTTCAAATTCCTCTGCGCTGGCGTCAATCATTATGGAGCTGTAAAAGCCGGAATCAATGCAATCACAGCATGTTTCTTCATCGCCGTGATCCAAGTGCACCGCAAAAACCGCCTCTGGAAATAACTTATCAGCGGCGCGGATTATCGCCTCTAACATAGATTTGTCCGTATAGTCCCGCGCTCCTTTGGAAATTTGAATAATAAACGGCGCTTGGGAATCAAGACTGCCGCGGAACAATCCAATGCACTGCTCTAAATTATTGATATTATAAGCGCCAACGGCAAACTTTGAATAAGCGATTTTAAACAGCTGTTTAGTTGTTATGATCATAAGTTGTTAAATTTTAGTTCTCCCTGCATAACTACTCCATCATCATATATCATGATACTCTTTGCTTCTAAATTCTGCAACCATTTTAAAGCTTCGCTTTTTCCCATTATCTCCGCAAGATCGGCATCAGCTAATAAATTTAGATAAAAAAAATTAGCTGAATTGATATTATTCAAAATAGCGGTTTTTGACCAATCATTGTTAAGCGCAAAAATTGCTATTTTGTCGTCTTGATAATAATTATAATTAGAACTAAAAGTTTCTAATTGATCCCTTAATTTAAGCATATCTACCTCTTGCTGATTCAATCGCAATTGATAAGCATAAGGACTAAATTCCTGCCAAGAGAATAATTCGGGCTTTACCTTTTTCTCGGTTATAATTGTTTGATCAGGCAGGGTTTTGGAAATAACCACAGGAAAATCAAAGGCTGTGAAATTTACAATGTTATTTTTAAGAGTATCAACTATGGAATTTGATAAAGTCTGATCTTGCAGTTTAGCCGCCAAAATAACAGCATCATTATTTAAAAACTCTGGCGGATATTTTTTCGGTTGAAAAACAGTCAATTGTTTAAGATTAAACTTATCTTGATGAATAAAGGAAAAATGTAAAGCATTCTCTGTTTGTTTAAGCGCAAAATAGTAGGGCAAGGGCTTAAATATAAATTCAAACCCAGCCAAACGCTCGCCAACATAATTCTGGCTTAGAAAACCGACAATGTCCGCCCCTTCCTCTTCCATGAAGTCTATTTTTTTGCCCAAATTTTCCAATTTAAACCAACTGCCTTTTAAATAATAAACAACGATTTCTCCTGGTTGATTTTGCAAAGCAGCGACAATGTTAGCGTCTGCGCCTAATTGCTTCAACACATCTTTTGATTTATCGCTAAAACCATCATTTCTCCGCCAAAACCAAAAATCAGTCTCTGCCGGCAAATAATCTATCAATAACTTATTATTTTCCAAAAATAATCTGTGAATTATAATAATGCCGGCGACAATAAATACAACCAAAATTCCAGCTACAATGACTATTTTTTTATGCATGCCTATCTAAAATTATTATGTCTATTCCGATCGTTTCTTCTTGGCCCTGCCGGCTTGGGTTTAACGCCTTCTACGGTTAAATTAATCCTGCCCAAATCATCCTTTTCTATCACTTTTACTTTTAAAGAATCGCCTAATTTAACAACATCTTCTACTCTGCCAACATAATTATTGGATAAATTAGAAACATGAACTAAACCTTCGTGAGTTGGAGTTATTTCCACCATAGCGCCAAAATTTAAAATACGGGAAACCTTGCCCTCGTAAACTTGGCCAACTTCTATTTCGCGCGTTAAATCCTCTACAGACTTAATCGCCGCTTCCGCGCTCTTTTGATCAACTGCTGTAATTAATACTGTACCGTCTTTTTCTATGTCAATGTCTACGCCGGTTTCATCAATAATTTTATTGATAGTTTTGCCTTGCGGACCTATTACTAATCCAATTTTTTCCGGATCAATGTGCAAAGTATAAATGCGCGGAGCATAAGGAGAAAGCTCGGGCCGCGGCGCCGGAATAACTTTGCTCATTTCCGCTAAAATCTGATTTAATGCTTGGCGCGCTTGATTAAAAGTCTCCCGCACGATATCATCTGACAAGCCATTAGTTTTAGTATCCATTTGAATGGCGGTAACGCCGGCTCCTGTGCCGCAAATCTTAAAATCCATGCCGCCTGATCCATCTTCCAAATCCTGCAGATCAGTAATTATTTTATAATTGCCTTGATTGTCCGAACACAGACCTATAGCAATGCCCGCAACCGCGCTTTTAATCGGCACGCCGGCATCCATCAAAGCTAAAGAGGATCCGCAGGCAGAAGCCATAGAAGAAGAGCCGTTAGAACTTAGCACTTCTGAAACCACCCTGATTGTATAAGGGAATTCTTCGGGAACCGGCAATACTGCCCGCAGAGCCTTTTCTGCCAAAGCGCCGTGGCCAATATCGCGCCGGCCAGGCCCGCGCAAAGGAGCTACCTCTCCAACAGAATAAGGAGGAAAATTATAATGATGCATATATCGCTGTTTGGACTCGGTCTCCATAGTGTCCAAATGCAAAACATCGCCCGGTGAACCTAATGTAACCACAGAGACTACTTGCGTTTCGCCTCGGGAAAAGTGAGCAGAGCCATGGGTGCGGGGAAAAAGTCCCACTTCAAATTTTAGAGGGCGAATCTCGTCTAACTTGCGCCCGTCAACCCGATAGCTTTCTTTTATAATAGCTTGAGAAATAGCGCGCTCCGCATATTTTTTTACCAATTTCTGCGCTTTTTCCCGCTTCTCTTTGCCAACTTGCTGATCAGTTAAATGCAAATTTAGTTCTTCTTCTGCCTTGGCAATTGCTAGAATGCGGTCTTTCTTAGAATCTTTTGAATGATTAAACAGCGCTTTGGGAATCTCTTTGCTTAAAAATTTATCCGCCATACCGAATACTTCCGGCTCCAGATCTTCCACTGCCGCAAGTTCTATTTTAGGCTTGCCTATCTCAGCTTGAATGTCAGAGATCAACTTAATAATTTTTTGATTATGTTTCTTTGCTTGCTCTATCGCTCTTAAAATTTCCTCTTCTTTTACTTCCTTAGCCTCTCCTTCTATCATAATAACTTTATTATCTAAAGTAGAAGCAACAACCAAATCTAAATCTGATTTTTCTCTCGCGGAGCAAGACGGATTAAAAACTAATTCATTATTGATTAAACCGATTCTAATGCCGGATATTGGCCCTTGCCAATCAAGGCCGGATAAAGCTAAGGCGCAGGAGGCGGCAATAAAAGCCGGAATATCCGGACCATTTTCCTCATCAATGCAGAAAACAGTTAAAATTACTTGGATATCCAGTCTGCTCTCATCTTTAAATAAAGGACGAATAGCTCTGTCTATCATCCTAGAAATCAAAATGGCCTCGTCGCTTGGACGGCCTTCTCTTTTGACAAAACGAGACCCTTTAATTTTGCCGGCGGCATATAATCTTTCTTCGTAATCAACCATTAAAGGAAAATAATCTATCCCTTCTCTTTGTTTTGAGCTTTGAACCACGGTTGCTAAAACCTCGGTATCGCCATAGCGACAAGTGCAGGCTGCGTGCGCTTGACTCGCATATTTTCCTGCCTCTATTACGAGCTCTCTTCCGGCCCACTCTGTGGACCATTTTTTGATGTTGGACACTATTTTTTAAGTATGATCGACAATATTGTTTGCTAAAGCCGCTTATGTTCAATTGCTCTATGGCTCGATTTATTTACTTAAACAATCAAGCGATCAAGCAATCGAACTCTTGAGCGGCTAACTTCAGCATATTTAAAAAACAAACCGCCGACAACACTTTAATTACAATCTAAAACAGGGCCTTTTGGACCCTGTTCATAATTTAAGAACCTACTTTTTCCTTCTCCTCTTCCGCGACAAGCAAAACTTCTGCTACTCCGTTTTCTTTCTCTTCCTGCTTAATATCTTCTTCTATAACCGTAATTTCCGCCGGCCTGCGCAATTTTAACTTTTTAATTACTTTTTCAAACTGTTCCGGCGCATCTTGCCTTAAAAATTTAAGCAGTCTTCTTCTTTGAGATACTTTCTTAATCAGCCCGCGCCTAGAAGAATAATCTTTTTTATGCAGGCGCAAATGTTGAGTTAAAGACTCTATTTCTCGAGTTAAAAGCGCGATTTGCACCGGCGCTGATCCTGTATCGCTTTTATGTGTTTTAAAACTTGCTATTATTTTATCTTTGATTCTTTTGGTTAGCATATTTATTCCCGACTATTCGAGTTAAGCACCAAAATAGCGGTTGAAAGTTAATATCTTTTGTCCCGGAGTGCTCGGGATTGATATTTAAAACATAGCACGGTTTGGCAGGCAGAGTCAAGGTTGCGTACTTGATGAATAACATATCATTGATTTTTAAGCGTGGATAAGATACAATTTTTTATAGCTGAATAACTCATGTCCACACGCCCTTGATCACGCATCCGCAATGCGCGCAATGACCATCTTTAATATGCGATTCGCAAACTAAATATCCGCTTCTTTCAATCACAACTTTTTCGCACTCTGGACAATAAGTTGATTCCAAATCTATCCTCGGATAATTACCAACGTAAACATAATGCAAACCAGCTTCTTTGCCTATTTTATAAGCATGCTCTAATGTGCTGATTGGAGTCCGCAAGCCGTCAGCCATCTTATACTGCGGAAAAAAACGGGAAATGTGCCAAGGAATGTTAACGTCAATTTTTGCTAAAAACTCGGCAATTTGCCTTAACTCCTGCTCTGAGTCGTTTTTACCCGGAATAATTAAGGTTGTTACTTCTATCCAAATCCCTAAATCAAATATCTTTTTGATGTTATCTAATACTGGTTTGATATTAGCCTTGCATATCTTTTGATAATAGTCGGCTCTAAAACTTTTAAGATCTATATTTATCGCGTCCAAATAAGGAGTTATCAATTTATAAGTTTCCGGGGAGCTGTATCCATTGGAAACAAAAACATTTTTAATCCCGCGCCTGTGGCCCAAGCGCATAACATCATAAGCATATTCGGCAAATATGGTCGGCTCATTATAAGTGTAAGCGACGGATGGAATTTGATTTTCTGCGCAATAATTTATGATTTTCTCAGCTGGCCAATCTTGTCCAAGTTGTTCCGCGCCGATTGACTGCCGGCCTTTGTTAACTTGCGAAATATCCCAATTCTGGCAAAAATCGCACTCAAAATTACAACCCACAGTGCCAAGCGAAAAAATTTGAGTCCCAGGCAAAAAATGGAATAACGGCTTCTTTTCTATTGGATCAATGTTTACGGCTATAGGACGGCCGTAGACAAGCAAAAATAGATCGCCTTTGATATTTTTTCTAACGCCGCAAACTCCTGTATTGTTTGGCTTAATATAACAATAATGCGCACAGGCAGTGCATTTTACCAGCCTAAAAGGCATTCTTTTTGGCGGGTGAACTAAATCATTATTTAATTGTTCGTATAAAATAGCTTTTTTCATAACATCTTTATGATAACTAAATCCAAAAAACATAGCAAGATAACAATTCGGCCGGCGCTTTTGGCCGGCTCTTTTTATCCGGCTGATCCAAAAGAACTGCGGCAACTAATCGCAAAGTTTTTAAATCAATCCCGAACGCCGAAAATTACTGGAGATATCAAGGCTTTGATTTCTCCTCATGCAGGGCTCGTTTATTCAGGAGCTGTGGCAGCTTACGGATATAAAGCACTCTTTAAAAATATTAGAAAAAAATCTATTACTATTATTATCATTGGTCCAAGCCACCGCTATTCCCTAACTGGCTTGGCAATTGATGACAGCGATTATTGGCAGACGCCTTTAGGCAAAACAGCGCTAAATGCTGATTTGCGCGATAAACTGGTTAAATCAAGCGATTTATTCAAAATTGACTCCTTACCGCACAAACAGCAGGAAAATTCATTAGAAATACAGCTGCCGTTTTTGCAAACAGTTTTAGATGATTTTAAAATTTTGCCTGTATTAGTCAATCAATTAACTGATGATGAATTAGAACAAGCAAGCAGAGCGTTAGCTCAACAAATTGATAATGATACAATCATCATAGCCAGCTCTGATTTATCTCATTATCCAATTTATGATCAAGCTAATTTTGCTGACGAAAAAGTTAACCATGCAATTTTATCAGGGCAAATCAGTAAACTGCGTCAGACTGTTTATAATTTAGAACAAAGAAATATTCCAAATTTAGCCACTTGCCTGTGCGGACAACAAGCTGTGGAAGTGGTGATGGAAACTGCCGGCATTATGCAAGCTCGCGATATCAAACTATTAAAATATGCGAATTCCGGCGATACAGAGATTGGCGATAAATTAGAAGTAGTGGGCTACGGCTCCATAATCTTTATCAGCCAAAATCAGAATTTTAAAATTGACGGGCAGAATCAAAAAAAGCTTATTGAAATCGCCAGGCAATCAGTGGAATCACATATAACTCGCGGCGCTGTTCCTGAATTTAATGAAAATTCTCCTATCTTAAATAAACAATTGGGCGCTTTTGTAACTCTAAAAAAGCATGGGACTCTGCGAGGCTGCATTGGAGTGTTTGAGCCTAATAAACCGCTGTACAAAACAGTGTCTCAAATGGCTATAGCGGCGGCTTTTTGCGACAGCCGATTTTCGCCGGTTCAAAAAAAAGAATTGCCTGAACTTGAATATGAAATCTCTGTTTTAAGCCCTTTAAAAAGAGCGCGGGACTGGCGGGAAATTGAAATCGGCAGACATGGGGTAGAGGTGCGGCAAGGCTTGCATAGAGGCGTTTTCCTGCCTCAAGTGGCCGCGGAAAATAATTGGGGGCTTGACGAATTTATGGATGCCTTATGCGTTCATAAAGCCGGCCTGCCTCATAGCTACTGGAAAAATCCTGATGCCGAACTTTATGTTTTTACGGCTCAAGTGTTTGGAGACTAATTAAATCTTGCCATAATTTTAAAATTTTTGAACTCCGATTCCATCTGCGCTAAGGTCAAAAGTCCATTCCACGCTCCAATCTGCTTAATGCAGGAGCCGGCGTTTAATGCGCCCCAGAGCAGACAGTCTGTTAATTTTTTATTATTGATATAGCCGGCCGCAAAGCCGCTGGAAAAAGCATCGCCCGCGCCAGTTACCTCTTTCGGATTCTCTTTTAATCCGCGCGCAGAAGCTATCTCTTTAGTTTCTTGATTTTTAGCCCAAGCGCCGGCTTTACCATCGGTTATTACAGTTATTTTAGGTCCTAATTTAAGCAAAATATTAAGCAAGAAAATATAATTGCGGCTTGGCGCGACATTCAACAACATTTCCGCTTCTTGCTTGTTTAAAATTAAAATTTCAGTTTTGCGCAACACCGGCAAAAGAGCCCTTGCGCCGAGTTTAAGCTCGCGCTCTCCTGGATTAAAGATAATTTTAGGCCCGGCCGGCAATTGCTTAGCCGTTAATTTATAATATTGGCCCAAAGAAGCTAAATAGATCCATTTAGTTTTTGGCCATTTTATTTTTTTAAAATTTTTAGGCTGATGATAAGATAGTATTACGCGGTCATTTTTATCTTTGCGCCAATCTAGAATGTAAGACAAATTAACAGCGGATTGTTCATCAAAATTGCAATATTTTACGGATATTTTTTCTGCTTTAAGATGATTGATTATTTCGCGAGAGCGACTGTCAAAACCAAAAGAAGTTATAATTGCGGTTTTTAATTTTAGACGGCTAAAACCAACAGCAGCGTTTGCGGCGTTTCCTCCAATATGCTGTTCTAAATTTTGAATCGGTACTTTGCCGCCAACCGGAAAGCAGTAAAAATTTTCTTTTCTCTTTTTGTCTTTGTGATAACAAATATCAACTGCTTCTAAAAAAGTATCAATAGTAGCTGTGCCGACGGTTGTGATGTCGTAAGTCATAATTCATAAATCATAATTCATAAATTTGACATTACTCGCTTAAGAGTTCGATGTTAAAATTTTTGCTATTGCTTTGCCAAAGGCAGAAGCGGCTTTGGGGCCGTTAGCTGTGATAATTTTGCCGTCAACTTCTACTGGCTTTGCGGTATAATTTGCGCCCAATGCAATCAAATTTTTTTTAGCCTCGGGCCAGACTGTCGCTTTTTTGCCTTGCAGAATTTGAGCGTGAGCTAATATCATTGGAGCAATGCAGATTGCGGCAGTTAATTTATTATTTTCGTAAAATCGGCGCGCTAAATCAGTAAACTCTTCTTTTTCTACTAATTCTACCATGCCTTGGCCTCCGATAAAAGCCACGGCGTCAAAATTATCTGGATTAGCGTCTTCCGCTAAAATATCAATTTTTGCTTTAGCTCCTAAATTGCCTAAAGCTTCTCCTAATTTTAAAGAGCCAACAATAATTTGCGCGCCTTGTTCCTCTAAAACTTGGCGCGTATCGCCGTATTCTTTATCTTGAAATCCCTGCGGAGCGATTATAATAAGTATTTTTTTGTTTAATAGAGCGGACATATTAGTCTAAATATTTTTAATCATATAACCCCATTTTTCCTCCAGCTTATATCCTAATTTTCTATAATATTCTCTTACTCCAACCCCTGATATCACTGTGAGTTTATCATAACCGGCAGATTTGGCAATTTTTTCAGCATGATGCAAAAGCCTTTTGCCTAAGCCGCGGTGTTGCGCGAATTTGGAATTTAAAATTTGGAATTTAGAATTTAGCGGAGCAGGCGAACCATATGTATGAAGTTCGCGAATTAAGGCAGCATGACGCAAAATTGGCAGTTGACTTTTAAGATCTCCTGACAGAAATCGCAGGCGCGTAAAAGCATATAAAATTTGTCGATCTGCACTCTCAAAAGAGATAAAATATTCTATGCCGCCCGACGCGTTATATTTATCTATAAATAATTTTGCATTTTGCATTTTCATTTTAAATTTTGCATTTTGAATTTTGAATTGATTGCCTACTTCTCTGCACCTGATGCATGTACAAGTATAATTCATCTGCGCCTGCACCATCTCTCTAATATTTATGTGCTTGCATCCTTCAACAATATCGCAAGATGGCACATCGCGATAAATCCGTTCAATGCGCACATAAGGCGGCACAAATTTTTTCATCTGCGCCAAAAGGCCAATCAATGTTTTATCATTGTAAGTTTTATATTTGCCCTGCTTCCACCGGCGATAAAGCGGCGTATTTTTTAAAACCACGCAAGGGTATATCTTTAATTGATCAGGCCGCAAATTTGGATCGTCAAACAGCTCTTTAAATGTTTGCAAATCCAGTTTAGCAGTTGAACCAGGCAAATTAGGCATAATATGATAGCAAATTTTAAAACCAGCATCTTTAAGCAATTTAGTTGCGCGCAGTACATCATTTTTAGTTTGATCCCGTTTGATCAAATCAAGCACTTTTTGATCCAAATGCTGGATCCCTAACTCAACTTTTGTCACCCCAAACTTTCGTAGCTGCTTTATTTCTTCTAAAGTAATATAATCTGGTCTTGTTTCTATTGATAGACCAACGCAGCGATGTTGAGCGGTTTCATTGTTTCTTTGTAATTCTGTTAACCTCTGACCCACTGCTTTTATTTGGGATTTAGGATTTGGGATTTGATTAGAAATTAAAAATTGGAAATTAGAAATTGAAAAATTATTTAACCCTCTATACAATTCCCTAATAAACCAACTTTGATACTTGCGCGGATACGCGCTCCAAGTTCCTCCTAAAATTCGCAGTTCAACCTTCTCCAATTTATGGCCGTTATTATAAAAGGCTTGCATGCGCCCCTGTACCTGTCTAAAAGGACTATATTTAAAACGCAAAGCGCGCGCAGCCGCCGGCTGGGAAGGCAAATAGCTTTTTGGCATTAAGGCATTGCTTGGACAGTAGATACAGCGGCCCGGACAAGGATAAGGTTTAGCGGCTACTGCGACCGGCGCGACGCCTGACAAAGTTCGCACACGGCGCTTAATCAATAAATCCTCCAACCGCGGCTCAACTTTAATTTTATTAACAGCTAAACATTCGCGATAAATTTTCAACAGCCAATTATTGTTTACAATCCCGATATTAAAATCCCGCGCAAGCTGACGTTTGGCGCGGGAAAGTTGTTCTGCTGTGGTTATGTGTTGGCTAGTTATTGATTGGATGATCTTAATTGATTTGTCGTTCATTATGATATTCTACAAAGCCGGTGCCGGCAGGTATTAAGCGGCCGATAATAACATTTTCTTTCAGCCCGCAAAGCCGGTCTATTTGACCAGTGATAGCCGCGTTAATTAAAATATGAGAAGTTTGCTGGAAAGAAGCCGCGGACAAGAAAGAACTGGTATTTAAAGCCGCTTTAGTCATTCCTAAAAATAATCTCTCAAATTTAGCAGGCTTTTTGCCTTTCTTTAATCGCTCATTAGTCTTTTTTATATCTGAAACCTTGATAATGTCTCCGGGAATTAAATCAGTATCGCCAGCGTCTAGAACCTTGCCGCGAGAAAATAATTGCCTCAAAATAATCTCAATATGCTTATCATTAAGATCTTGTCCTTGGGAAGAATAGATGAGCTGGACTTCTTTAATAATGTATCTTTGAACAGCTTCTCTGCCATTAAGAATATAGTACTCTTTTAAATCCAAGGAGCCTTCTGTTAAAGGCTGACCTTGGCTCACCAAATCCTTATCTTGCACCAAAATTATTAAATCAGAGGGCACTTTATAAAGTTTCTTATTTTTTTCGTCTTGGCTGCACACCTCTACAGATTGGCTCTCTTCTTCTTTAATGACTCTTACTTTTCCGGCAAAAGGAGCCAGCACAGCTGGTTTTTTAATTGTTCTTATTTCAAAAAGCTCTTCTACCCGGGGCAACCCTTGAGTAATATCAGCGCCAACCACGCCGCCTGTATGAAAAGTCCTCATAGTTAACTGCGTGCCTGGCTCGCCAATGCTTTGAGCAGCTATAATCCCCACGGCAGTTCCTTTTTGCACCAAAGCATTGTAGCACAAATCCCAGCCATAACACTTTTGACAAACTCCGTTCTTGCTCTTGCACTCTAATACTGAACGAATTTCTATCTCATCAACTCCAGTTCTTTTAATTTTTTCAAGATAAGCCTCATCAATTAAAGTATCTTTAGGCACAACCACCTCTCCATTTTTATTTGCAACATCCTTGTTAGTTACTCTGCCTAAAATACGTTTTTCCAAGGTTTGATTAATTTCCAGACTATCTGCTCTTGTAATAATTTTTCCATTCTTTGTTCCGCAATCCTGCTCTGTTATTACCACATCTTGAGACACATCTACTAAACGTCTAGTTAAATATCCAGCGTTAGCAGTCCGCAAAGCTATGTCTGTTAAACCTTTTCTGGTTCCGTGAGTAGAAATAAAATATTCTAATACATCAAAACCTTCTTTAAAAGAGGCTTTAATAGGCAATTCAATTGTTTCGCCCGAAGGGCTGGTAACAAGTCCTTTGATTCCCATCATCTGCGCGGTTTGCCCCCATGAGCCGCGAGCTCCAGATTCTATCATTGAATACACGGGATTTAAAACATTCACGCTTAAAGCGCGCTTGGCTGAATCAGTAATTTTGTCCTTTACTTCGGCCCAAATTTCAATAACTTTGGCGTATCTTTCTTCGCGAGACAGCAAACCCATAGTAAATTGTTTTGCAATTTGATCAACCATGCTTTGAGCTTCTTCTAAAATAGATTGTTTATCTTGCAATTCCGACAAATCGTTGCTTGCCCAAGTTAATCCAGAACGAGTTAAATATTTAAACGAACCCTGCATTAAAGTATCTAAAAACTCCGCAGTGCGTTCCCTGCCGCAAAGCTCTAAAATTTTGCTAACCATCCGCTTAAGCGACGATTTGTCCATTTGTCCATTTACAAAACCGAGTTCTTTTGGCAAAAATTGATTAAAAATAATACGCCCAACGCTGGTCTCTTTTAAATCGTTTTCTATCTTAATTAAAACTTTATCCTGCAATTTAATTCTTCTATTTTCATAAGCTAATAAAGCATCTCCTGGACCAGCGAAAATATACCTCATATCTTTGATCTCCTGATTTTCTTTAGGAATAGTTGTTAAATAATAACAGCCTAAAACAATATCTTGAGTAGGCACGGTAATAGGATCGCCGGTGGCCGGCTTTAGCAAATTTTTGCTTGACAGCATTATATTAGCCGCTTCCCACTTAGCTTGTTTGGTTAAGGGCACATGAACTGCCATTTGATCGCCATCAAAATCAGCATTAAAAGCAGTACAAACTAATGGATGAAGTTGTATAGCCTTGCCTTCTATTAAAACAGGATTAAAAGCTTGAATGCCTAAGCGATGCAAAGTCGGCGCGCGATTCAATAAAACATGAACATTGGCAACGATTTCCTCTAAAACATCCCAAACTTCAGGTGCGCCCGTATCTATAAAACGATTGGCGCTGCGCACATTGTGCACAATTTCTCTTTCTATCAGCTTGCTGATGACAAAAGGCCGGAAAAGCTCTAATGCCATTATTTTAGGCAAACCGCATTGATTTAATTTTAATCTAGGACCTACCACAATCACACTGCGCCCTGAATAATCCACTCTTTTGCCTAATAAGTTTTTTCTAAATCGGCCTTGTTTGCCCTTTAGCATATCAGCGATAGATTTTAAAACTCGTTTTTGCCCGGTGGAGGCGGTTACTGTCTTTCCTCGGCGGGCTGAGTTGTCAATTAAAGCATCCACAGCTTCCTGCAACATTCTTTTTTCGTTTCTTTGAATTACCTCTGGCGCGCCCAAATCTTTTAATCTTTTTAAACGATTATTTCGATTAATTACCCTCCTGTAAAGGTCATTTAAATCGCTGGCAGCGAAACGGCCGCCGTCTAACTGCACCATCGGACGCAAATCCGGCGGAACTACTGGGAGAACCGTTAAAATCATCCATTCAGGACGCAATTGATTCTGAGCAAAAGCTGAAAGCACGTGCAAACGACGGTCAATCTTCATCGCGCCAATTTTATTTTTTACCTTCTTAGCTTGAATCTTGCTAATTTCCGTTTGTAAATCAACCTTGCCTAAAAGTTCTTGAATTGCTTCAGCGCCAATGCCGGCAACAAAAACATGTCCGTATTTTAAAGACAAATTTTGATATTCTATCTCAGAAATAATTTTATATACCTTAAGATTATTTAAATCTGTTTTAGCAGTATAATAAGCCTGGTCAAGCTCATTTAATTTCATCGCTTCCAATTTTTGCGTTCTGTTTATCTCTTTCTGATTAGCTTCTTTATCCTTTGCCTGAATTGATCTTATCCTATCTTGTAAAGACTTCTTAAGACCTTTAGCTTTAGTTTTATATTCATGCTCTATTTGGACCATAGCTTCCTTTTTTAATTTTTCGTCAACAAAAGTAATTATAAAATTAGCAAAATATAAAACTTTCTCCAACTCATTAATGGAGATGCCTAAAACCATCGCTATGATAGAAGGAACGCCTCTGGCAAACCAAATGTGGGAGACTGGAGATGCCAATTCAATACTGCCCATGCGCTCTCTGCGCACTAAAGATCTGGTAACTTCTACGCCGCACTTATCGCAAATCACGCCTTTATACCGGACTCTTTTATATTTACCGCAATAGCACTCCCAATCTTTAGAAGGACCAAAGATCCGTTCGCAAAATAAACCATCCATTTCCGGTTTTTGCGTGCGATAATTGATGGTTTCCGGCTTTAAAACTTCTCCATGGGACCAGTCCCTGATATTTTCCGGCGAGGCCAAACGGAGCCGAATGGAATCAAAATCAGGAGTTTTTAAAGCCTCAATATGAGAAAAGACAGTGGTTTTGGTGGTAGATGGAGTAGACATGGAATAAATTTAAAATTCAAAATGCAAAATTCAAAATGCAAAATTCAAAATTTAAAATTGTTTATTTCTGATTTTGTATGTGCGTTTCTATAACATCAATAACATGGTCTAAAGTTTGATTTGCTACAGTTATATCCTCTTGAGTTGTTAATTTTGCTTTTGCAAGTTTTCCGCAAGTTTTATAAAAATTATTCATTATCGCACTATCAAAAGTTAAATCAGGGTAAAGATAAACAAAGCTGGATATTCTTAAAGATATAGCATTAAAAAATTGCTTTCTAACTTTATAAGCTCCTGTTGTTGTTTTGATTTCTATAGGAATTTCATCAATCCATTTATATCTTAACCACTTTAAAAGTTTAAGAGTTCCTTGTAATGTTTCTAACTCTTCAAAATTTTCCAAATCCGCATCCCTACAAAAAGATTTCTCATCTTCTTTTGACCGAATACGAGTGTCTGTTAATTTAGATGTCTCTTGATAAAATGACGGCGGTTTTTCCATTTTACATTTTGAATTACATTTTGATTTTTTCAGCCAGAGGCTGATCCGCCTTTGGCGGAGATTTTTGAATCATTCCTCTTCCTCCGCCACATCCTCTTTCACTTCCTTGCCATCTTTTAGCAATTCTACATTTAAGCATAAACCCTTAATTTCTCTTAATAACACGTTAAAAGATTCTGGCAAGTTAATTTTATCTATGGTTCTTCCTTTAATTATTGATTCATAAGCCTTGCTGCGGCCAGGAACATCGTCTGCTTTAATAGTCAGCATTTCCTGCAAACTATAAGCTGCTCCATAAGCTTCTAGTGCCCAAACTTCCATTTCGCCAAAACGTTGGCCGCCAAAACGAACTTTGCCGCCCAAAGGCTGTTGCGTTACCAAAGAGTATGGACCAATGGAACGCTGGTGAATCTTGTCATCAACTAAATGGTTTAATTTAAGCATATACATTATTCCAATAGTTGTTTTTTGTTCAAACTGTTCTCCTGTTCTGCCGTCATACAGCTGCAGCTTGCCGTCTCGAGGAAGACCGGCTTTTTCCAATTCTTCTTTAATCATCTCTTCAGGCACGCCGTCCATTACAGGAGAGGCTGTTTTGTAACCTAAAGTATGGGCAGCCAATCCTAAATGCGTCTCTAAGATTTGCCCTAAATTCATACGGCTGGCTACTCCAAGCGGATTTAAAATAATATCTATATTGGTGCCGTCTGCCAAAAAAGGCATATCTTCAACCGGCAAAATTTTAGAAATTACTCCTTTGTTGCCGTGACGGCCAGCCATTTTATCTCCTACTTGGACCTTGCGCAAATTAGCCACGGAAATTTGAATGCTTTTAATAATCCCTGCAGATAATTTATCCCCATTCTCGCGGGCAAATATTTTAATATCCACTACCTTGCCTTTCTCTCCATGTTCCAAATAAAGAGACGAGTCTCTAACATCTTTAGCTTTCTCGCCAAAAATCGCCCGCAAAAGCTTTTCTTCCGCCGAAAGCTCTGTTTCTCCCTTAGGAGTAATTTTGCCCACTAAAATATCGCCTGATTCTATTTCTGCTCCAATGCATATAATGCCATCTTCATCTAGATTTTTCATGCGTTCTTCAGACAGATTAGGAATATCGCGAGTTATTTGTTCAGGCCCTAATTTAGTATCGCGCACATCAATAGTATAATCTTTAATGTGGATAGAGGTGTAGGTATTGTCTTTGACTAAACGTTCTGAAATTATAACCGCGTCTTCAAAATTCCATCCTTCCCAAGGCATAAAAGCTACTAATACATTTTGCCCTAAAGCTAATTCGCCATTTTCTATAGATGACCCATCGGCAATAACTTGCCCTTTTTTAACTTTTTCTCCTATATACACTATTGGCTTTTGATTTAAACAAGTAGAAGCATTAGAACGTTTAAATTTAGTTAATTTATATGTGGTTAATGTTTCTTTTGCGCCTTTTGTTATGATTCGATCTGCGCTAACTTCTTTTACCGTGCCAGACTCTTTAGCTATTAATACATGTCCGGAATTATAAGCTGTGACGGCTTCTACTCCAGTGCCGACTAAGGGAGCTTGAGGCTTGATGCAAGGCACGGCTTGTCTTTGCATGTTTGTTCCCATTAAAGCGCGGACAGCATCATTATGTTCTAAGAAAGGAATCAAAGCAGTAGAGATAGATAGGGTTTGCTTGGGAGAAACATCCATATAGTCAGCTTTCCACGCATAATCAAATCTCGGCTCTCCTTTAAATCTCATCTCCACTTTTTTATCGCGCAGAAAACCTTTTTCGTCTATTTTGGTAGTGGCGGGAATAGTAGTTCCTTTTTCTTCCAGCATAGCATCAATATAAATAATTTCTTGAGTTACTCTTGGTCTAACGGCCAGGAATTCGTCATTAATTCTTTTTTTTAATTCTAAAGCTGTCTCTTTAGTAATCTTTTGATCTTCTTTAGCAACTATTTTGCCTTTTTCGTCTTTCATATCCAATCGCAATACTTCACCCACGGCTTCTTGACCATCATTTTTTACTTTATTTAGAACTTTACGATAAGGAGTCTCTAAAAATCCATATTCATTAACTCTGGCATAGCAGGCCAAATGCCCGACCAAGCCGATATTAGGACCTTCTGGCGTGGCAATCGGGCATATCCGTCCATAATGGGTGCGATGTACGTCTCTAACCTCAAATCCAGCTCTGTCACGCGATAAACCGCCCGGTCCCATAGCTGAAAGCCTTCTCTTGTGCTCTAATTCAGCCAAAGGGTTGGTTTGATCCATAAATTGCGCTAAAGCTGAAGACATAAAAAATTCTCGCACTATGCCGCTTACAGGACGGGAATTGACCAACTGCGATGGAGTAAGGTTGTCTATTTCGTAAGTTGACATTCTATCTTTTATGACCCGCTCCATTCTAGCCATTCCCACTCTTACTCTATTTTGTAATAATTCTCCAACTGTGCGCACGCGGCGGTTGCCCAGATGATCAATGTCATCTCCCGGCTCTTGGCTATTGTTTAAACGGATAATTTCTTTAATAATGCTTATCAAATCTTCTTTTAGCAAAATTCTATGTTCTTTGTCTATGGGTATGTTCAATCCTAAACGGCGGTTGATTTTATAGCGGCCGACTTTTCCAAAATCATAACGATCAAAATCAAAAAACGTTGCCCAAATTAAACTTTTAGCATTTTCCGGAGTAGCCAAATCGCCGGGTCTGATCCTTTTATAAACCTCAATCAGGCCTTCAGCTTGATCTTTAGAATTGTCTTTATCTAAAGTTGCTTCTATATATTTATGCTCCGGATTATTATCCACATCTTTAAAAAGCTCTATAATTTCTTGGGATGAACCAAAACCAAAAGCCCGCAAAAGAGAAGTAATGGCTATTTTGCGTTTGCGATCTATCTTAACCCATATAATATCTTTGTTAGATGTTTCTATTTCCAGCCAAGCTCCGCGGTTAGGGATGATTTTAGCGCCATAATAATTGCGTTCCTTACGGGCAATAGAGGAAAAAAATATGCCGGCAGAACGGATTAATTGAGAAACCACCGCGCGCTCAATGCCATTAATAACAAAAGTGCCGTTATCCGTCATTAAAGGAAAATCGCCTAAAAAAATTTCCTGCTCTTGAGCGTTTTTATTTTTTTTATTAATCAATTTAGCTTTAATGCGCAGGGCTGACTCATAAGTTAAATTTTTTTCGCGCGCTACCTCTTCGCTGCATTTGGGTTCGTCCAAATAATAATCTAAAAACCAAAGTTCTAAATCGCGGCCGATAAAATCCTTAATTGGAGAGACTTCTTCAAAAAGTTCTCCAAGCCCTTGCTTAAAAAACCAAGCGTAAGAGTCTTTTTGTATACTAATTAAATCAGGTAGCGGTTCAATCTCATGGATAGTAGTAAAAAATTTGCGCTTGGACATAATAAAAAAGCAAAAAAACCCTTTATCCTTATCAGTAAAGGATTTTTCTTTTTTTATTCCTATTAATTAAGATAGGAAAAAATTGACATGCGTTTAGTTTCCCAGGGATGAAAGTTTATAAATTAACTAAGCTCCCAGAAACAATTGTTATTTTGCTAGATCAGATTTAATAAATATAACTTAGCAGAAATATTTAATAGTGTCAACCCTTAAAATACATTGACAAAAAGACTTGTTATTTATAGACTATAGCTAGTATGGTGGCAGTAGCTCAATTGGCAGAGCATCGGGTTGTGGTCCCGACGGTTGCGAGTTCAAGTCTCGTCTGCCACCCCAATGTGCACGAACAGAGGCAAAAGCCTCTGATTTTGTTTTATTCAAGCCATTTTCTGCTGGTTCTAACCTTAGATATTCCTGTTCTAACGCAGGATACCCGTTGGCAATCGGCTGTAGCCATTTATTGCCTTGAATAAAAAGTTTTCCGTCTTTTAAGTTAAAGTCCGAACCTAAAGCCGCCAAGATTTCCTTTTTAGTCTGCAAATCGCCATTGATAAAGTGTAGTTTTGCAGCAAGTTGGTTGTTTTAATGTATTTAGTTTTCTTTTCGGCTGTAATAAGGCAACCGCATTCTCCGCATTTTATTATGCCTGTATATGAGAAAAGATGTTTTTTGTGGCGAGATTTGACTTTTCTGCCAAGCAACATTTGCGCTCGGTCGTATTCTTCCAAAGTAATTATTGGCTCGTGGTTGCCTTGATAAGTTTTTCCGTTAGACTCAATAATTCCTGTATAAAACGGATTAGTAAAAATTCTATAAATACCGCTTGCAGATAGTTTATTGCCTCCTTTTTTCTTTAGCTTTTTGGTTCTAAATCCCCATTCGTTGTTGGCTATTTTTAAAATTTTGGGAGGCAGATAATTTCCTGTTAACATCAACTCCCACATTTTCCGCACTAAATTAAACCGCTCCGGGTCTTTAACAATTGTTTTATTCACTATGTCATTTGAGTAGCCCAATGGCGCAAGGTGAGGCAACCAGCCCTTGTTGCGTTTGCTTTCCATTCCTCTTTTAGTGTTCTTGCTTAGGTCTAAAACAAATTGATTGGCCATTCCGCTTTCCACGCTAAAGAGCAACACATTGTCTGCTGGCAGATATTCACGATCTATGGTTTGAATTGATTTGAGTGTTCCTTGTTGCAATAGCCAGCTTAATTTTCCACTATCAATCGGATTACGGGACAAGCGGTTTATCTGCCAGCACAAAATGCCGTCAGC
>ERZ1292640.1467-Hain-H43-02um-R1-1467-length-19492-cov-10_pt1 | contig 19492 bp, 17 predicted proteins | sample MGYA00564404_ERZ1292640 | MGnify/ENA primary metagenome ERZ1292640 (study PRJEB36523, sample SAMEA6512636) | groundwater metagenome | collected 2019-01-08 | study: AquaDiva: Metagenomics assemblies of 32 groundwater samples
CTCAACGAGCTGATGATCGTCGGCCCCATCACCGTGCGCAGCGCCTGCTCGCACCACCTGTGCCCGGTGATCGGCAAGATCTGGATCGGCGTCATGCCCAACGAGCACACCAACGTCATCGGCCTGTCCAAGTACGCGCGGCTGGCCGAGTGGATCATGGGCCGCCCGCAGATCCAGGAAGAGGCGGTGGTGCAGCTGGCCGACCTGATCCAGGAGAAGACCCAGCCCGACGGCCTGGCCATCGTCATGGAGGCCAGCCACTACTGCATGGCCTGGCGCGGCGTGAAGGACATGGACAGCAAGATGATCAACTCGGTCATGCGCGGCGTGTTCCTGAAAGACCCGACCCTGCGCCGCGAATTCCTGTCCCTGATTCCCCTGAGGAGCTGATATGACATCCCCCCGACGCTCACTTCGTTCGCTGGCCCCCCAGGGGGCGCAGGTCTCCCTTGGGGCGGCCCGGCGGGAGGCCTGATCATGCTAGTCCGCCTGCTCTACGCCAGCCGCGCTGTCGATTCGAGCGCCGAAGCCATCGAGGCCATCCTGACGCAGTCGCGCCAGTTCAATCCGACCTGCGGCATCACCGGCATCCTGTGCTACGGCGGCGGCATCTTCCTGCAGGCCATCGAGGGCGGTCGCAACGCGGTGAGCGACCTCTACGGCCACATCCAGCGCGATGCGCGCCACAGGGACGTGGTGCTGCTGCACTACGAGGAAATCAGCGAACGCCGCTTCGGTGGCTGGACCATGGGCCAGGTCAACCTGTCGCGCATCAACACCTCCATCCTGCTCAAGTACTCCGAGAAACCCGAACTCGACCCGTATACGGTCTCGGGTCGGGTGTCGCTGGCGCTGCTGGAAGAGCTGATGGCCACCGCCTCCATCATCGGTCGCACCTGAAGCGGCTGCCGTGACTGCACCGGCAGCGGATGCTCGGCCCGTGCTGCTGGGCTGCGATTTCTCCAGCAGTCCGACGCACCGAAAACCGATTGTGTTAGCCCTTGGGGCTTTGCACAACGGGCGTGTCCAGCTCTTCAGGCTGGAGCAGCTCACCTCTCTCGACGCCTTTGCCGACTGGCTCAAACAGCCCGGAGACTGGCTGGGCGCTTTTGACTTTCCCTTCGGCCTGCCGCGCGAACTGGTCCGGCAACTGGGCTGGCCGCTGGACTGGGAGGCCTGCATCCGCCATTACGCCAGCCTGAGTCGGGAGGACATCCGCACGCGCTTTGCCGCCTTTTGCGCCGCCCGGCCGGCCGGCGGCAAATTCGCCCACCGCGCCACCGATCTGCCGGCCGGCTCCAGTCCGTCGATGAAATGGGTCAATCCGCCGGTGGCCTACATGCTGCAAGCCGGCGTGCCGCGCCTGCTGGAGGCCGGGGTGCATGTGCCGGGGCTGCAGGCAGTCGACCCCATGGATGTGAACGCGGTCGACCAGCCGCGCCGTGTGGCGCTCGAAGGTTACCCTGGCCTGCTGGCGCGAGAGGTGCTGGGTGCGCGCAGCTACAAGAGCGATGAGCGGGCGCGCCAGACGCCGGAGCGCCTGATCGCGCGCAAGGATCTGCTTACCGCGCTGGAACATGGCCAGACCCGCTTGGGGTTGCGTCTGAAGCTCACCCACGCGCAACGCGATGCGCTGGTGGATGATGCCCGCGGCGATGCACTGGATGCCGTGCTGTGTCTGATGCAGGCCGCCTGGGCCTGGCAACAGGGGGCGCCACGCTATGGCTTACCCGCCGCCGTGGACCCGCTTGAAGGCTGGATCGTCACGGCCTGAGGGCACGGGGCCGCTCAGGCCTCTTTCGTCAGGATGGTCTCTTCCAGCTTGAGCGCCAGCTGGGAGATTGCCAGTCCGGCCGGGCAGCCGGGAGTGTGCTGCATCAGCAACTGGCGGCGCATGATGGCCTGGCGCACCATGGGGTCTTCCGGGATGTCGCCCATGTGGATCAGGCGCACGGGGCGGCCTGGCTCCCCGGTGACGAAGCGGTCCAGCACCTGTTGCAACTGGACGGTGATGGCACGGCCATCGCCCAGACGGGCCGTCTGGTTGATGATCATGCGGATGTTCTGACGCTTTTGCTGACCGACCAGCACCTTGATGGTGGCATAGGCATCGGTCAGCGACGTCGGCTCGGGGGTGGCCACCAGCAGCACTTCGGCGGCTTGCGAGACGGCGAACAGCACCACGTCGGAGATGCCGGCGCCGGTGTCGAGCAGCAGGACGTCGAATTTGGAAGTCAGGGTTTCGATGATGCGCAGGAAGTCATCGCGCACTTCGGCGGTCAGGCGCGAGTACTCAACCATGCCGGAGCCGGCCAGCAGAACGGAAAAGCCGCCGGGGGCCTTGATGATGGCCTCTTCCAGCTTGGCCTTGCCGGTGAACACGTCGTGCAGCGTGACTTTGGAATAGAGGTTGAGCACGACGTCCAGATTGGCCAGGCCGAGGTCGGCGTCGATCACCAGCACACGGTGGCCGCGCTTGGCCAGGGCGGCAGCGAGGTTGGCCGAGACAAAGGTCTTGCCGACGCCACCCTTGCCGCTGGTCACGGCCAATACCTTGCCTTGCGGCTTGGCGGGCTGTGGCGGGGAGGCTGGTTTGTCCTGCGGTGGATTCAGCACGTCACTCATGGATTGACCTTCTGCATGGCACTATTTTCCTCTGTGCCGGGAATATTCTCACTCCATGCCGGTTCGCCCGTAGAAAGCGCGCCGAACAGGAGACTTTTTTCTTCTGGGCTGACGGAGATGACCTGTTGATGATCGATGTACACGCGGTTGCGCCCTTGCGCCTTGGCCTGGTAGAGCTGGTTGTCGGCCCGCTCGACCCAGAGGTCGGGGGTGCAGCGACTCTTCGTTGGTGCAAAGGCGCCGCCGACGCTGAGTGTGATCTGCAGCGTGAGCTCAGGGGTCACTTCAATCTGGAGGTCGGCCACCGCCTGGCGGATGCGCTCGGCCACCGCTTCGCCGTAGTTGAGCTGGCAGTCCGGCAGCACGATGGCGAATTCTTCTCCGCCATAACGGGCCACCGTATCCTGCGGGCGCACACAGGCGGCCAGGCAGCGTGCCGTGGCTTGCAAGACCCGGTCGCCCGCCAGGTGGCCGTGCGCGTCGTTGATGGCTTTGAAACGATCGATATCGAGCATCAGCAGCAGGGCCGGATTGCCGGAACGCACCACCACCTCGATTTCGCGGGCCAGCATGGTGCGGAAATGACGGCGATTGGCCAGGCCGGTCAACGGGTCGGTGAGCGAGAGCTCGCACAGGCCGTCAATCACGCCTTGCAGATAGGCCGTCGGCGCTGTTTCAGGCGTCGGCAGATCGCTGGCGCCACCATGCTCCAGCAGCGCACGCGCATCATCCAGACGCAAATCGCGCAGATCTATCGGGCTGAGGCTGGGTGAAGTCACGGTTTGCATGGGTGATGAACTTCGAAAAGTCTAACAGGTTTGACTCGGGAAAACGCGGGAAAATCGGCCGGAAAGGCCGTCTTTGCGCGGTTTTGGCAGGGGCGGCGGGTGTGGCGGATCACGACGGGAGAATGGATGAACTGGCGGGAAACAATGCGAGTCCTGATGACGGCGGCGGCTTGCCTCGGCTGGGTCGCCACGGGTTGGGCGGCCGGGTCACCGCAGGCCTGGGCCGGCCGGGTGACGCATGTGAGCGACGGCGACACGCTGTGGGTGCAGCCCGCGCGCGGCGGTCTGCCGCGCAAGATCCGTCTCGACGGGGTCGATGCCCCTGAAATCTGCCAAACCTACGGTGTGGCAGCGCGGGACCGGTTGGCGCAGCAAGTCACGGGCCGGTCGGTGCGGGTCATGCCGCGCCGCCATGATGATTACGGCCGTCTCCTGGCGCGTGTTTCCCTGCAGGGGCAGGATGTCGGGCGCTGGATGGTACGGCATGGGCATGCCTGGTCGCACCGCTACCGGCACCAGCCCGGACCTTATGCGGTGCTGGAGGCGCAGGCACGGGCGCAGCATCTGGGGCTGTGGCAGTTCCGGGCCGAGATGCCGCGTCAGTTCCGCCAGCGGCACGGGTCCTGCTACTGAGGAGAAGGGCTGCCTGGGCGGGACGTTGCGCGTCAGGCCGACGCGCTGCCGCACACCGGGCAGGCCGGCGCGCGCGGCAGGCGCATCTCGGTCCATTCCATGTGGCGACCATCGAGCATCAGCAGCCGGCCGGCCAGTGAGCTGCCGGCCACACTGAGCAGCTTGAGCGCTTCGGCGGCCTGTACCGCACCGACGATGCCCACCAGCGGTGCGAACACGCCCATGGTGGCGCAGCGGGTTTCCTCAAAGGTGTCGTCCGGTGGGAAGACGCAGGCGTAGCAGGGGGACGTGGCGGAGCGGGGGTCGTAGACCGTGATCTGGCCGTCGAAGCGGATGGCGGCGCCCGACACCAGCGGCTTGCGATGCTTCACGCACGCCGCATTGATGAGGTGGCGGGTGGCGAAGTTGTCGCAGCAATCCAGCACCACATTGGCCTGCGCCACCAGCGTGTCGAGCAGTGCTGCATCGGCGCGTGCCATCACCGGCGTGACGCGAACCTCAGGGTTGATGGCGGCCACGGCCTGCACGATGGAATCGACCTTGGGCAGACCGACGCGGTCCAGGGTGTGGGCGACCTGGCGTTGCAGGTTGGTGACGTCGACCGTGTCGTGGTCGACCACGGTGATGCGGCCGACGCCGGCCGAGCCGAGGTAGAGTGCCACCGGCGAACCGAGGCCGCCGGCGCCGATGACCAGCGCGTGGCCGTCGAGGATGCGCTGCTGGCCTTCGATGCCGATTTCTTCGAGCAGGATATGGCGCGAATAGCGCAGCAACTGGTCGTCGTTCATAGAGGGTGGACCCCTGAGGCGCTACGCGCCTTCCCCTCCAGGGGATGCTCCCAGTGACCCGGCGAAGCCGGTTCCACGGGAGCCTGCGCCTGGGGTCTTGGCCGTGTCATGGGTCGCGGACTCGCGCTCAGTTCTCTTTGCTCTCTTCCTTGCGCTCGGTCTGGGTCTTGCTGGCGACGACCGGCAGGCCCTTGAGCTGGTTGAGTGCCTGCACGAGCTGGAAGTCCTTGTCGCTGCCGAACTCGGGCAGCCGGCGCTCCTGCGGCGGTTTTTTCGCCTCTTCCTCCAGCTTCTTCAGCGCTTCATCGCGTGCCTTTTCTCGCGCGGGGTCTTTCGGTTCGGCGCTCTGGCCGTTCGAGAGGTGCTTGTCGAGGTCGGCTTCGCGTGTGCGCAGGGCGGCAAACACATTGCCATCGGCGGTCTCGTCGATCATGACGTCGGGCACGATGCCGCGCGCCTGGATCGATTTGCCGCTCGGGGTGTAGTAACGCGCGGTGGTGATCTTGAGCGCCGTGTCGGGGCCGAGCGGGCGCACGGTCTGTACCGAGCCCTTGCCGAAGGTCTGGCTGCCCATGACAGTGGCGCGCTTGTGGTCCTGCAGCGCGCCGGCCACGATCTCGCTGGCCGAGGCCGAGCCTTCATTGACCAGCACCACCAGCGGCACGCTCTTGAGCGCGCCGGGCAGGCGCTTGAGCGGATCGCTGTTGCTGCGGCGCTGGTAGAACTCGGGCGCGGCCTTGTAGGTGAACTTGCTTTCGGCCAGTTGGCCGTTGGTCGAGACCACCGTGACGTTTTCCGGCAGGAAGGCGGCCGAGATGGCCACCGCGGCATCGAGCAGGCCGCCGGGGTCATTGCGCAGGTCGAGCACCAGGCCTTTGAGGCCAAGGTCCTGCTTGTAGAGTTCGTCGACCTTGCGCACGAAATCATCCACCGTGCGTTCCTGGAACTGGCTCAGGCGGATCCAGGCGTAGCCGGGTTCGATCAGCTTGGCCTTGACCGACTGCGTCTTGATTTCTTCGCGCGTGATGGTGACGGCAAAGGTGCGGTTCTCGTCCTTGCGGAAGATGGTGAGGACGACCTTGGTGTTGGGCTCGCCGCGCATGCGCTTGACGGCTTCGTTCAGCGACAGGCCCTTGACGGCGGTGTCGTCCACCTTGGTGATCAGGTCGTTGGTCTTGAGGCCGGCACGGTAGGCGGGCGAGCCCTCGATCGGCGAGACCACCTTGACCAGGCCGTCCTCCTGCGTGATCTCGATGCCGACGCCGACAAATTTGCCGGTGGTGCCTTCACGGAATTCCTTGAACGACTTCTTGTCGAAGTACTGGGAGTGCGGGTCGAGGCTGGACACCATGCCGGAAATGGCATCGGTGATGAGCTTCTTTTCGTCCACCGGCTCGACGTAGTCGGTCTTGACCATGCCGAAGACGGCCGCCAACTGCTGCAACTCTTCCAGCGGCAGGGGCGTCAGTGCGCTACGCGCCACGGTCTGCAGCGAGACCGTGGTCAAGGCGCCAGCGACCACGCCCAACGAAATCCAGCCTGCAATCTTGAGTTTCTGACCCATAAATGTTCCCTCACCGGCCAATATACACGGTTGGACGCGCTTCGGCCGCCGGGGTTCCCGGCGGTCAGAGCGCAAAAACCTTGCTTTTACCGGCTCTTTACCTGGGATCGCTTTGTCCCGGATCAAGAGCGGGCAAAAAGAGCGCGGCTGGTCAGGCCTTGCCCTGGGCTGCCACGGCGGCGGCGGCTTTGGCGGCGGCTTCGGCGTCGCCCAGGTAGTAGTGGCGGATCGGCTTGAGGTCCGCATCGAGTTCGTACACCAGCGGGATACCGTTGGGGATGTTCAGGCCGACGATGTCCTGGTCGGAGATGTCGTCCAGGTACTTGACCAGGGCGCGGATCGAGTTGCCATGCGCGGCGACCACGATGCGCTTGCCCGACTTGATGGCCGGGGCCATGGTCTCGTTCCAGAACGGCAGCACGCGCGCCACCGTGTCCTTCAGGCACTCGGTCAGCGGCACTTCGGCCACGGGAACGCTGGCGTAACGCGGGTCGCTGCGCTCGCAACGCGGGTCGGTCGGCTCCAGGGCCGGCGGGGGCGTGTCGTAGCTGCGGCGCCAGACCAGCACCTGGTCGTCGCCGTACTGCTTGGCCATGGCGGCCTTGTCCAGGCCCTGCAGGGCGCCATAGTGGCGTTCGTTGAGGCGCCAGCTTTTCACCACGGGCAGCCAGGTGCGATCCATCTCGTCCAGGCAATACCACAGGGTGTGGATGGCGCGCTTGAGCACACTGGTGAAGGCCAGATCGAAGTCGTAGCCTTCGGCCTTGAGCAGTTTGCCGGCCGACATGGCCTGGCTGACGCCGGTGGGCGTGAGGTCGACATCGGTCCAGCCGGTGAAGCGGTTTTCCAGGTTCCAGGTCGATTCGCCGTGGCGGATGAGCACGAGTTTGTACATGGTGTTGGCAGATTCCAAGGGCGGTTGACGGAGGCAGGCCGGGGTCAATATTTCCCCGTTCTGCAGCAAATAACCCGCCATTCTAAAATCCGAAGCTTTGAAGTTGCCAAAACAAGGAACAAAGTGAAATTTATTCTCGACAACTGGATGCTGATCACCGTGGCGCTGACCTCCGGCGCCCTGCTGCTGTGGCCCGCTGTGCGCGGTGCCGCCGGCGGCTCTCTGACGGCCAATGGCGCCGTGCAGCTCATCAACCAGGAGAAGGCAGTCGTGATCGACGTCTGCGAGGCATCCGAGTACGCCGCCGGCCATGTCAGTGGCGCCAAGCACATCCCGCTGGCCCAGCTGGCCAGCAAGCTGCCCGAGGTGGTGAAGAACAAGGAACTGCCGGTGATTTTCGTCTGCCAGAGCGGCATGCGTTCCAGCAGCGCCACGCGCATTGCCAAGGGTCTGGGTTATCAGAAGGCCCAGTCGCTCGGCGGAGGCCTGTCCAGCTGGCGCGCGGCCAATCTGCCGGTGGCCAAAGGCTGATCAGGGGCTGATTCAGCCTCCCTGTATTTCAATTTCGATGGGAAACAAGCCATGCAAGCTGTGAAGATGTACACCACTGCGGTCTGCCCTTATTGTGTGCGCGCCAAGCAGATCCTCAAGTCCAAGGGCGTCGAGCAGATCGAGGAGGTTCGTATCGACACCGATCCGGCTGCCCGCAGCACCATGATGGAAATCACCGGTCGCCGTACCGTGCCACAGATCTTCATCGGCAGCACGCACGTGGGCGGCTGTGACGACCTGGTGGCGCTGGATGCCCAGGGCGGCCTGATGCCGCTGCTCAACGCCGGCTGAGACGGGTGCCGGGTGCCGGAACGCAGGCTGGCACCTGACATAATCCCGCCATCCCGATCGTGAGCCCGCTTCGGCGTTGTCCCGGGCGGGCTTTGTTGTTTTGATCCGAATTTCCGACCTGAAAGCAAGCCATGGCTGACATGCAAGAACCCGTTTTCCAGATCCAGCGCGTTTACCTCAAGGAGGCCTCGCTGGAGCAGCCCAATTCGCCCGGCATCCTGCTGCAGCAGGAACAGCCGGCGGTGGACATCCAGCTCGGCGTCGAGGCCACACCTGTGGCCGACGGCGTGTACGAGGTGGTGGTGACGGCCACGGTGCACACCAAGGTGCTGGACAAGACGGTGTTCCTGGTCGAGGCCAAGCAGGCCGGCATCTTCGAGATCCGCAACCTGCCGGACGACCAGATGGGCCCGATCATGGGCATTGCCTGCCCGCAGATCGTCTACCCCTACCTGCGCGGCAACGTCGCCGACCTGGTGCAGCGCGCCGGTTTCCCGCCCGTGCATCTGTCGGAAATCAACTTCCAGTCGATGTATGAGCAGCAACAGCAGGCGCAGGCCAGCGAGATCCCGGTTCAATAAGAAATCGGGCTTTTGTCCTCGTTGAATAAGCGCATGGTGCTATGAAAATCATAGTAATCGGTGCGGGCGCCTGGGGGACGGCGGTGGCCATGAGCGCCAGCCAGAACCCGCTGGCGTCGCATGCGGTGACGCTGTGGGCGCGCGATCCGGCGCAGGCCGTTGCCATGCAGACCGAACGCATCAATGCGCGCTACCTGCCGGGGCTGCCCTTGCCCGCGGCGTTGCGCGTGATCAACGGACCGGCCAGTGAGCTGGCGACGGCAGTGCAGGGGCAGGACCTGGTCATCATTGCCACGCCCATGGCCGGTCTGCGTTCCGTGCTGCAGCAAATCCGCGATTTCAGGCAACCGGTGGCCTGGCTGTGCAAGGGCTTCGAGTCCGCCGTTTTCGGTGCGCCGGGGCTGCTGGCCCACGAGATCCAGACGCAAGTTGCGCCGGCGCTGATCGCTGGCGTGCTCAGCGGCCCGAGCTTCGCGCAGGAGGTGGCGCGCGGCCAGCCCACTGCGCTGGTGGCGGCCAGCCGCCATGCCTGCGTGCGCGAGCGGCTGGTGCAGGCCTTTCACAGCCCGACACTGCGCGTCTATGCCAACGATGACATCGTCGGTGTCGAGGTTGGCGGCGCCGTCAAGAACGTGCTGGCGATTGCCACGGGCCTGTGCGACGGCTTGGATCTGGGGCTCAATGCCCGGGCCGCACTGATCACGCGCGGCTTGGCCGAGATGACCCGCCTGGGTCTGGCGCTGGGTGCCAAGGCCGAGAGCTTCATGGGCCTGTCCGGCCTGGGCGATCTGGTGCTGACTGCCACCGGCGACCTCAGCCGCAACCGCAAGGTCGGCCTGCTGCTGGCACAGGGCAAGACCTTGCAGGAAGCGGTGGCTTCGCTCGGCCATGTGGCCGAAGGCGTTTATTGCGCCCGTACCGTGCTGCAGCGGGCACAGAGCTTGGGTGTGGAGATGCCGATCGCCCAAGCAGTCGTGGACCTGCTGGACGGCCGGATGCAGCCGGCCCAGGCGGTGGCGGCCCTGATGGGCCGGGACCCGGTGAAAGAGACTTGACCCCCTGTTGGCCGCTCACTCTCACTTCGTGTAGCTGCTCCGTGCCTCAGCCAGAGGCTGAGGCTCTTCGAGCACGTCCAAGCCTGCGCAGGCAGGTTTGGAGCCGCGGCTCTCAGCCCCCTGAGGGGACAACGCCAGTGGCCCGGCAAAGCCGGTTCCACGGCGTTTCCCGCTTGCTTCCACTCGCCTTGGGAGTGGTGCATCGCAAGGTGTTCTAGTTCGCAGTCTGCTCTTGGTTTACGCGTGTAGCGATGTGGGCCAAAGCTTCTTCGACCTGATCGACCAGGATCAGGCACAGGTCCCCTTCGCACAGCTTGTCCATGGCCAGGTCGATGGCCAGGAACTCACCGTGGATCTCGTGCGTGTCGCGCGTGCGCTTGGCGCCCGCCAGACCTTCACGCAGCAGGGCCAGTACCTCGCCGTCGGCGCGGCCGCGCTGGCAGGCATCCTGGTACAGCACCACCTCGTCGAAGGCATCGCCCAGGATGCGCGTCTGCTCGCGGATGTCCTCGTCGCGCCGGTCGCCGGCACCGCTGATGACGACCGAGCGGCGCTTGGCCGGCATGGCCTCCACCGCCCGCACCAGCGCCAGCATGGCGTCCGGGTTGTGGCCGTAATCGGCGATGACCGTGGCGCCACGGTAATGGAACAGATTGAAGCGGCCTTGGGCGTTGTCGCTGTCGTTGACGAAGCTGGCCAAACCCTGGCGAACGAGGGCCCAGTCCAGCCCGAGGCCCCAGACGGCTCCCACAGCGGCCATCACGTTCTCGACCTGGAAGCCGATCGTGCCTTGCAGCGTGAGCGGCACGTCGGCCAGTGCCACCTTGTGCTGCACCGCGCCTTCGGCCGCGACCAAGTGGCCATTCTCGACATAAATCGCGCGCCGGCCCTGGGCCAGATGCGTGGCCATCACCGGATGGTTGCGGTCCATGGCGAAGAAGGTGACGGCACCGTGGCAGTGGGCAGCCATGGATGCGACGATGGGGTCGGTGGCGTTGAGCACGGCCATGCCCTTGTCGGCGATGTTCTGCACGATGACGCGCTTGAGCACCGCCAGGTCCTCGACCGTGGTGATGTAGTTCAGGCCGAGGTGGTCGCCGCTGCCGACGTTGGTGACCACGGCGACGTCGCAGCGATCGAAGGCCAGGCCTTCGCGCAGCATGCCGCCGCGCGCCGTTTCCAGCACCGCGGCATCGACGTCGGGGTGCTGCAGCACGTTGCGCGCACTCTTGGGGCCGCTGCAGTCGCCGGTGTCGATGCGCTCGCCGGCAATGTAGACGCCGTCGGTGCTGGTCATGCCCACGCGCAGGCCCTTCTGGGTCAGCAGGTGGGCGATCAGGCGCACGGTGGTGGTCTTGCCGTTGGTGCCAGTGACGGCCACCAGGGGGATGCGGCCGTTTTCGCCCTCGGGGAACAGGGTCGAGATGATGGCCTCGCCCACCGGGCGTCCCTTGCCGTAGGAGGGGGAGAGGTGCATGCGCAGGCCCGGTGCGGCGTTGACTTCGACCACGCCGCCGGCCTGTTCTTCGAGCGGCTGGTGGACGCTGTCGCACACCACGTCCACGCCGCAGATATCCAATCCCACCATCTGCGCGGCCGCCACGGCGCGCTGCGCCACTTCGGGGTGCACGTCGTCGGTGACATCGGTGGCGGAACCGCCGGTGGAGAGGTTGGCGTTGTGCCGCAGCGAGACGCGCTTGCCCTTGGGGGGCACCGAGTCGGCATTCAGCCCCTGGGCCGCCAGGCAGGACAGGGCGATGTCGTCGAAGCGGATCTTGGTCAGCGAGGTGGCATGGCCGGTACCCCGGCGCGGGTCCTTGTTGACCTCGTCCACCAGTTCACGCACGCTGTGCAGGCCGTCGCCCACCACGCTGGGCGGGTCGCGCCGTGCTGCGGCCACCAGCTTGTTGCCCACCACCAGCAGACGGAAGTCGTTGCCGGGCATGAAGCGCTCGACCAGGATTTCGTCGTCGTACTCGGCGGCGGCGGCGTAAGCCGCCATCAGCTGTTCGCGCGTGGTGATGTTGACGGTCACGCCCTTGCCCTGGTTGCCGTTCTTCGGCTTGATCACGACCGGCAGACCGATCTCGCGGGCGGCTTTCCAGGCTTCTTCGGGCGAAGCGACCTCGAAGCCGAGCGGCACCGGCACGCCGGCGGCGGCCAGCAGTTTCTTGGTGAGTTGCTTGTCCTGCGCGATGGCCTCGGCGATCGCGCTGGTGACGTCCATTTCGGCCGCCTGGATGCGGCGTTGCCTGCTGCCCCAGCCGAACTGGATCATGCTGCCTTGCGTCATGCGGCGGTAGGGAATGTTGCGTGCCATGGCGGCGGTGGCGATGGAGCCGGTACTCGGCCCCAGGCGCACATCTTCGTCGAGTTCGCGCAACTGCTCCAGCGCCTGCTCCAGGTCGAAGGATGTGTCGCCCTGTGCTGAAAGGCAGAGTGCTTCGGCCAGCGTCAGGGCGAGACGGCCGACTTCCTCCTCGGAGTACTCGACCACCACCTGGTAGACGCCGGCTTCGGGCGTGGCGGTGGTGCGGCTGAAGGTGACCGGGCAACCGGCCTGGGCCTGCAGATCGAGCGCGACCAGTTCCAGCACATGGGCCATGGGCACGGTTTCATCGTGGCCGCTGGCGCGCAAGGCTCGGATCTGGGGAAAGCGGGCACGCAGGCGGGCCTCGAAGCCGTTGCGCGTGCTGATGGCGCACTCGGCCGGCGTGCAGGTCACGATCGCTTCGATGGCGGTGTGGTGACTCCACAGATTGGGTCCGCGCAGGGCGCGGATGCGTGAGACGTCCATATGCTCAGGTGGTTTTCTTGGGAGTCGGGTTGAAGGTGCGCAGGCCGGCGCCGATCAGCTCGGGCGTGACGCCCAGGGCCCAGGCTGCGGCCACGGCCGCCATCACCATTTCGGGTTTTTCGGCCTTGGCCGGCGCCAGCGAGTCCAGCGGAACCTGGCTCACTTCATCCATGCCATGGGCCAGGATGATCTGCCGTTCGCGCAGGAATACCGCGCGTTCGCCGCTGGCGCGGTGCGAGGCAATCGCTTCGAGCTCAGGGTTGAGACCGTAGAAGATGACCTTGCCGTCGCACAGTGCGGCCATCTCCACCACTTGCGCATCAGCGGCATTGAGCACCGCCGTGCCGTGCGGCAGCACGACATCGATCTGCGTGCGCACCACGTTGTAGAGCTTGTCGGCATCGTCGATGTAGAAGTCGGCCAGCGCTTCCTGGCTGCCGATGTCGGTCACGACGCCGACGGTGCAACGGTCATAGGCCAGGCCTTCGGACAGGATGGCGCGGTGGGTGTGTTCGAGCACGGCGGCTTCGATCGAGCGGTTGATCAGCAGGCGCTGGCCGGCCTCCCAATTGACGCTGTCGGCGGAATCGACCTGGCGCGCACCGAGGAAGAAGCCGTCCTGGCACGCCAAGCCGACCTGCGTGCCGTTGATGTGCAGCAACCAGGCCACCAGGCGCGCGATGCGCGTGGTGTGCTGGGTGCCGGTGATCCCGACGATCGGGACGCGGCCTTGTCCGTCACCCGGGAACAGGTGGTCGACGATGGCCTGGCCCACCGGGCGCGGCTGCCCTTCGGCCGGCTTGATGTGCATCAACAGGCCCGGACCGGCATTGACTTCGATGATGGCGCCGCCCTGCGCCTTGAGCGGGCGGCCGATGTCTTCGGCCACCAGGTCGATGCCGGCGATGTCCAGCCCGACCACACGGGCGGCCAGTGCGGCGGCCGATGCCACCTGGGGGTGTACCTGGTCGGTGACGTCGTAGGCGAGGTCGCCCTGGCGTTTCACCAGAACGGTCCGGCCGGCTTCGGGCACCGATTCGCCGGTGAGGCCCTGGCGCTCCAGCTCGAGCTGGGCGATCGGCTCCTTGTCCAGGATCAGCGGCTCCAGCGGGAACTCTTCTTCCACGCCGCAGCGCGGGTCGCTGTTGATCTGGCTCTCGATCAGCTGGCGCACGGTGGCGTGGCCGTCACCGGTAACGGTCTGCATCTTGCCGCGCGTGGCCGCAACCACGCGCCGTCCGACCACCAGCAGGCGGTGGGCTTCGCCGCGGATGAATTTTTCCACCAGGACACCGCTGCCTTCGGCATCGGCGGCCCCATAGGCTTTCTCGATTTCCGCCCGTGTGTTGAGGTCGGTGAACACGCCGCGGCCGTGGTTGGCATCGGTCGGCTTGACCACCACCGGCAGGCCGATGTCCTGTGCGGCTTCCCAGGCGGCTTCGGCGCTATCGACTTCCTGACCTTCGGGTACCGGCACGCCGCAGGACTGCAACAGACCCTTGGTCATGTGCTTGTCACTGGCAATGCTCTCGGCAATGGCGCTGGTCTGGTCGGTCTCGGCAGTCCAGATACGGTGCTGGCGTATGCCGTAGCCCAGCTGGACCAGATTGCCGCTGGTCAGGCGGATGTTCGGAATGTGGCGTTCGGTGGCGGCATCGACGATGTTGGCGGTACTCGGGCCCAGGCAGACCTTGTCGCACAACTCGCGCAACTGGGCCACGGTGCCCGCCACGTCATAAGGCCGGTCTTCGATGGCGGCCATGACCAGATCGCGGCCGGCTTCCAGGGCGGCACGGCCCACGTCTTCCTGCCGGGTGCGGAAGGCCAGTTTGTAGATGCCGTGGGCCGAGGTCATGCGCGCTTTGCCGAAGCCGGTCTGCATGCCGACCAGGTTCTGCAACTCCAGCACCACGTGTTCGAGGATGTGCGCAGCCCAGGTGCCTTCGCGCAGGCGCTCCAGGAAGCCGCCCGGCGTCCCCACGCCACAGCGGTGTTCCGCCAGGGTGGGCAACATGGCGGTCAAACGCTCGTAGAATCCGGGGATGGTGTTGGAAGGGTAGTGTTCCAGCTCGCCGATATCGACCCAAGCTTCGATCACCGGACGGTAGGTCCAGATGTTGGGACCACGCAAATGGGTAACCCGCAGGAATTGAATGTTTTTCGTTGTCATGAATCTAAGCAGGTCTGGCAATCAAGCACCGCGGGCGGTTTCCTGGCTTGCATGAACTGACCCTGGTATCGGCACAGTCGTATCCCAACAATCACTTCAAAAAAACGGCGCCCATCGTATATCGTCAAGTCAGTTGCGTACCGCAAGCGACCCAGGTCCTGCGGTAAACCACCAACCTGCTCAACCCACTCTGGACTCCATGACAAACCACCACCCGGCTGCAGGCGAATTATCAATCAACGAGATCCCGGCTGATTGGCGTCAGGAGGCAAGATCACTTCTCCAACCCGGTGAAAACGTTTTAGCCGTGCTGGAGGTTGACCTCGACACCCAACTTCGTTTCGTCCGCGGGCTGGTGGCGGTGACCGACCGGCGCCTGCTCAGCCGCTCCCACGGGGAGGCCGGCTGGCAGACATGGGATTATCGGTCCGGTTTGGCCCTGCATCACCACGACCATGCGGGCGTCGGGCACCTCGACCTGGTGGATGCCTCCGGCCTGCTGGCCAGCTGGCGCTTCACCCTGGGCCAGAATCTGCAGGCCATCCGGGTCCATGACCAGTTCCGCCTGCAGCTGGAAAGCCATCTCAGCGGCCGGCCGGTGGTGCAGCCGCCGGGGCACATCTGCCCGAGTTGCAAGGCGCCGCTGGCCCCGGATCAGGACGAGTGCCCGATCTGTACCAAGGTCATCCATACCCCGCCGTCCACCTGGACCCTGTTCCGGCTCTGGCGCTTTGCCCGGCCCTACCGTGTCCAGCTGTTCTGGGGGTTCGTGCTCACTCTGCTGGGAACGGCAGCCAGCCTGGTACCGCCCTACCTCACCATGCCGCTGATGGATGATGTACTGATCCCGTTCCAGAACGGGCAGCAGATCGATCCCATGCTGGTGGCGCTCTACCTGGGCGGCCTGTTCGGGTCGGCCTTGCTGGCCTGGGTGCTGACCTGGGCGCGCACCTACATCCTGGCATTGGTGTCGGAGCGCATCGGTGCCGATCTGCGCACCACCACCTATGACCACCTGCTGAACCTCTCGCTCGAGTATTTCGGTGGCAAACGCACCGGCGACCTGATGGCGCGCATCGGCAGCGAAACCGACCGCATCTGCGTCTTCCTCTCGCTGCACCTGCTGGACTTCGCCACCGATGTGCTGATGCTGGCGATGACAGCCGCCATCCTGTTCTCCATCAACCCCTGGCTGGCTCTGGTGACGCTGCTGCCGTTGCCCATCATCATCTGGATGATCCACGCCGTGCGCGACCGCCTCAAGACCGGCTTCGAGAAGATCGATCGCGTCTGGTCCGAGGTCACCAGCGTGCTGGCCGACACCATTCCTGGCATCCGCGTGGTCAAGGCCTTTGCCCAGGAAAAGCGCGAGTCCAGGCGCTTCCATGATGCCAACCGACACAACCTGGCGGTCAACGACAAGCTCAACCGCGTCTGGTCGCTGTTCACGCCCAGCGTGTCCTTCCTTACCGAGGTCGGCCTGCTGGTGGTCTGGGCCTTCGGCGTCTGGCTGGTGGCCCACGAACAGATCACCGTGGGTGTGCTGACCGCCTTCATCGCCTACATCAGCCGCTTCTACGGCCGGCTCGACTCCATGAGCCGCATCGTGTCGTGGACCGAAAAATCGGCCTCCGCCGCCAAACGCATCTTCGACATCCTGGATCATGTCTCCAGCGTGCCGGAGCCCGCGCAGCCGGTGCATCTGGACCATGTGACGGGCCGGATCGAGGTGCGCGACGTCGGTTTCCGCTACGGCAACCGTGAAGTCAACCGCGGCATCAACCTGACCATCGAACCCGGCCAGATGGTCGGCCTGGTCGGCCACAGCGGTTCCGGCAAGAGCACGCTGGTCAACCTGATCTGCCGCTTCTACGACGTGTCGGAGGGCAGCATCCGTGTCGATGGCGTGGACATCCGGACCTTGCCGGTGGCTGAATACCGTCGCAACATCGGTCTGGTGTTGCAGGAGCCCTTCCTCTTCTTCGGCACGATTGCCGACAACATTGCCTACGGACGGCCCGATGCCACGCGCGAGGAAATCATTGCCGCCGCGCGTGCCGCCCACGCGCATGAGTTCATCCTGCGCCTGGCGCAGGGCTACGACTCCATGGTGGGCGAGCGCGGCCAGGGCCTGTCGGGCGGCGAGCGCCAGCGCATCTCGATCGCGCGGGCCCTGCTGATCGACCCGCGCATCCTGATCCTGGACGAGGCCACGGCCTCGGTCGACTCCGAGACCGAAAAAGAAATTCAGAAGGCGCTGGAAAACCTGGTGCAGGGCCGCACCACCATCGCCATTGCGCACCGGCTCTCGACGCTGCAGCGCGCCGACCGGCTGGTGGTGCTGGACCGCGGCCAGGTGGTGGAAGAGGGTACGCACGACGAACTCATGGCCAAAGAGGGCGCCTACTACGGCCTGTACCAGGCGCAGGCCCGCAACATGGACGTGGACATGGATGACGCCGTGGAAGCTGCCGTCGACGACAAGAAGGACGATGCCAAATGAACGCCAGCTCCAACACCCAACTGGTGACCCACGCTTTCGAACTGAGCCGCAACAGCTTCGGCAAGCTGGTGTTGACCACGCCAGACGGCCAGATCCATGAGGATGTGGTGCCGGTGCGCGCCTTCCCGATCCAGTCGCCCGACCGCGGCATTTCCCTGCTCAACCACGAAGGGCATGAGGTGGCCTGGGTCGATGCCCTGGCCGATGTGCCGCAGCCGGCGCAGGGGCTGATTCGCGAAGCGCTGGGCGGGCGCGAGTTCATGCCGGAGATCCAGGCCATCCTGAGCGTGACCAGCTTTGCGACGCCCTGTACCTGGCAGGTGCTGACCGACCGCGGTGAAACGAATTTCGTGCTGCGGGGTGACGAGGACATCCGTCGACTGGCCGGCAACACCTTGCTGGTGACCGACTCGCACGGCATTTATTTCCTGATCCGTGACCTGACGGCCTTGAGCCGGGACAGCCGCAAAATTCTCGACCGTTTCATGTGAGTCGTTATCCTCGTTGGCCCGTTGTATGAATCCTGTTCTTGACTATTCCGAGTCCATGCTGCGCGAACTGGCGCAGTCAGATGTGGTCCGCGCCTTGCAGGAGGACGTGGGCCCGGCTGACCTCACTGCCGCTCTGATCGACTCCACGCGCCAGGCGCGCGCCCGGGTGCTGGCACGCGAATCCGCGGTGATCTGCGGTGCACCCTGGGTTGAAGCGACGCTGCGGCAGATTACCCCCGACGCTCGCCTCACCTGGCATGTGCGTGACGGCCAGCGTTGTGCGCCGGACCAGGTGGTGCTGGAGATCGCTGGCCCGGCGCGTGGCCTGCTGACCGCCGAGCGTACCCTGCTCAACTTTCTGCAGCTGCTCAGCGCGGTTGCCACCTGCACCGCCACCTATGTCCAGGCCGTGCAGAGCGTGACCGGCAACCAGGCACAGATCGTCGACACGCGCAAGACGCTGCCCGGCCTGCGCCTGGCACAGAAGTACGCGGTGTGCACCGGTGGCGGCACCAACCACCGCATCGGTCTGTATGACGCGGTGCTGATCAAGGAAAACCACATTGCCGCGGCGGGTGGTGTCACCGCTGTGCTGCAGCGCGCCGCCGCCGTGGCGCCGACAGCCAAGTTCGTCGAGATCGAGGTCGAAACCCTGGCGCAACTGGCGGAAGCCCTGGCCGCGGGTGCCACCATGGTGCTGCTCGACAACATGAGCCTGGACATGCTGCGCGAGGCCGTTCGCCTCAACGCCGGCCGCGCGATTCTGGAGGTGTCCGGTGGCGTGAATCTGAGCACGGTACGCGACATTGCCGCCACCGGGGTCGACCGCATCTCCATTGGTGCCCTGACCAAGGATGTCAAGGCGATTGATTTTTCCATGCGCTTCGAGGAATTGTGATGACAGCCCCCGCCACGGTGATTGACGTCGAATACGAGCAACCGGCCTGCACCACGCGCCACGCCTGGGCGCGTGTGCCGGTGGAGCCGGGGCCGGCCGAGCGCGCCGCGTTGAAGGACCAGATCCGCCGCCTGCTGAAAGAGAAGAACGCCGTCATGGTGTCGCACTACTACGTGCATCCCGACTTGCAGGACCTGGCCGAGGAGACCGGCGGCATCGTCAGCGATTCGCTGGAGATGGCGCGTTTCGGGCGCGACCACGCCGCGCAGACGCTGGTGGTGTCGGGCGTGCGTTTCATGGGCGAGACGGCCAAGATCCTGTCGCCGGAAAAACGCATCCTGATGCCCGACCTGGACGCGACCTGCTCACTCGACCTCGGTTGCCCGATCGACGAATTCTCCGCCTTCTGTGATGCCCATCCCGATCGCACCGTGGTGGTCTATGCCAACACCAGTGCCGCGGTGAAGGCGCGCGCCGACTGGCTGGTGACTTCCAGCTGCGCGCTCGACATCGTGCGGGCGCTCAAGGACAAGGGCCAGAAAATCCTGTGGGCGCCCGACAAGCACCTGGGTGGCTACATCCAGCGAGAGACCGGTGCCGACATGGTGATGTGGAACGGCTCGTGCATCGTGCACGACGAGTTCAAGGCCTTCGAACTCGAAGCGCTGATGAAGGAGCATCCCAAGGCCAAGGTGCTGGTGCACCCGGAGTCGCCGGCCGAAGTGATTGCGCTGGCCGATGCGGTGGGTTCCACCTCCGGCATCCTCAAGGCTGCGCACGACCTGGACGCCCCCGAGTTCATCGTTGCCACCGACAAGGGCATGATGCACAAGCTGCGCACGCTCAACCCGGGCAAGACCT
>ERZ1292640.1468-Hain-H43-02um-R1-1468-length-19486-cov-7_pt1 | contig 19486 bp, 14 predicted proteins | sample MGYA00564404_ERZ1292640 | MGnify/ENA primary metagenome ERZ1292640 (study PRJEB36523, sample SAMEA6512636) | groundwater metagenome | collected 2019-01-08 | study: AquaDiva: Metagenomics assemblies of 32 groundwater samples
GCGCTTGGTGAAGATGAGCGGGAGGATGTAGTCCTTGAACTTGGGCGCATCCTTCGCGCCGCGAATGGAACAGGCGGCGTCCCAGATCCACGATTCGAGGGATTTGTCAGAAACTTCAGGCATCAGTGCGAGAGTAGCGGCGCGAGCGGTGGTTGCAAAGCGGGAATTGTGTCCGGCGAGCCGGCGGACACGACAGACGGGACGCACTACGCTACCGCTCACGCTTTCGCCTAAATCTCATTTCCCTTCTCCGCAGACTTGCGGGACTTTTCTTCCATTCCCTTTTTCAACGCCTCTTCCTCGGACACTCCCTGTTCCGCCGCACACTTCCGCACGTCCTCCGTGATTTTCATGCTGCGAAAGTGTGTTCGGCGTGCTTGGCATTCAAGATCCGCTCCCCCATGCCTTCCAACGCCGAACGCTCCGACGCCAGGGCGGTGAGGATAGAAGTAGCGGTCGAAGTCCCCTGATTCGTGGCGACACCAAGGACCATAGTGTCACAAATGGTTCTTCTTTTGTCCCCGGTCCGTTGAGGAAGTAATCGGCGACATCGGCCTGGAAAGGTTCCATCTTCCATTGTTTGATGCGATCTCTTACTTCCTCGCGGGTGATTTGACCGGAGCGGTATCTGGCCACAGTGTCTTCCACGGACTTTCTTAAGCTTCGGAGGCGCTGCAGCCGGCGTTCCTGCAAGGTTTCGCGGTCCAGTCGCAACACATCGCGTGTGGAAAGGGCACGCGGATCAAAAGCGTTCATGATGGGCTGCCAGACCGGTGTTAGCGTGCCGAACTGGTCGATGAAGAAATAATCCCAGACGCTGTCGTCAACCGGATTCAGAATTTGGCTGCCGAGTTCGGTGTCAGGAGGGAAACGATCCCCTTTGAATCGGTTGCATGCGGTGCAAGCCCACAAAAGATTCTCCCAGGTCAAAGCGAGTGTAGGATAGATGCTCTTGGGCCGATAATGCTCAATATCCGTGGATTCATTGGCGTCACACAACATGCAGGGTTCGCCGGGGCCAGCCATGGTTCTGAGTTTGGAGAGGACCTCGCCAAACCACCGGCTCTTGCGCGCGTTTGTATATCGCTTCTCCGCAGCTTTCTGCGGATCCGAAGAAGCCACAATCGCATCGGTTTGCCTTTGAAGTCGTTTTTGGGTGTCAGATCGCAAGCCGGGCCGGCGAGGAAGGGTTCTCATGGGCGAAGCGGTTCCGGGCTGTCTTCGAAAGCCATCTCCATCTGAGTTTCCAGACTTCGGTATTCTTTGGTTTCTGGCGCGGTGAAAGGAACTCCTGCCTGCTTCTTAGCGTTCATCTCCTGCCAGTGCCCAATCCGCTGCATTGCCCACTGGCTCCGGGTAGATTGAAGACCGAACGCTTCTCCCAACAGTACTTTTTCCGCCTTGCCGAGGCGGATTCTTTCGCACTCGCCGGCGTCCAGTTGCCGGGCTGCGCGCTTCTCGCCGGGAAGCGGGAGCACAAATATGCCGTTAGGGTCAGCGGCTTGCACGATCAGAGGGCTGTGAGAGGTGACAAAGAACTGAACCTTCGGAAACCGCTCCTTCAGCCATTCGCAGATTTGACGCTGCCAAGCGGGATGGAGATGGGACTCCACCTCGTCAATCAGGATAACCCCCGGTTTCGCTACAACCCAGTGCCCGCCAGAGTTTTGTTGGAACAACTCGTTGACCTCGTAGGCTTCCGCCATGTGGTGGATGATGTCCAGAATCACCGCATAAGCGCTCCGGCAGCCGTCGCTCAGATCGCGCATCGGCAACTCCAGATTCTTACCGCTCCTCACAAAGACATGATCCGAGGTGATCTTCGCCAGCTCGAATCCGTGCGGGAGCAACCCATCATTGAGAAACGCCTTAATCTGCGCCAGGAGGGCCTTGGCTCTAGGGTCCCGCTCCAGTTCCTTGAACTGCAATTCCTTCAACCACACTTCACTTTCGCTGAGGGCGGCGTCCTCGTAGAACAACGTGACCAAGCTGGCTTCCTTGCCGCCGGCTAAGGCGTGGCGGGTGGCTTCGTTTGAACTGCCCGTCAGGCGGCGCAGAGGACCGTAACCGCACACAAACCATGCGCCGGCGTTCGGGTTCCAAGGCCCCCGGTTGGCGCTTTGAATACGCGTGCGCTGGGGGTTCCGAAATTCCCATTCCTTCAGCACTGCTTGCTCATCGGAATTCTCTCGTTGCCAGCGCAGGCCAGCTTCAAAACCCGAAACAAGGGGTGCGCCTCCTGGCCGAAATCGGTCGTAGCCGTGATCCCATTGGATTTCCAGCTTGGCGCGGCCCAACTTCTCTCCTGCAGTAATCCATCCAGCCGTGCTGCTAATCAATTGCCGTGCGGCAGTGGGACCTGCCAAAACCAGGGCGATGGTTTTTAGGATGGTGGATTTCCCCGAGGCATTGCCACCTACAAACACATTCCAGCCCGGCAGCGAACCGTCTGGGCGCGTGAAATCAAATCTCAGTTTCCTGAACGATTTGAGGTTCTCGAATTGAAGTGATTTTACGTACATAACCGATTCTCAAGCATGGCCGAATGCTCAGCGGAGTTCAAATGCAGTTTCATCCAGCCTTCGCAGGCGTAAATTGTGAAGTCGGCGGAAACAACCGACAGCCGCGAGCCGGTCTGCACCTTCCCCTTGAGAAAATCAGCGACGTTACTGCGTCGGTGGTTGTCCCTGATGCCGGAATTTGTCGAGGGCGTTGGCATTTCGTCGAAACAGTTTACGCAAGTCGGTTCCCAAAGGCGAGGCTTTACCTTTCACGCCTTCGCGTAAATCTCGTTTCCCTTCGCCACAAACTCGCGAGAACTCGCGAGACTTTTCTTGCATTCCCTTTTTCAACGCCTCTTTTCCGGAGATTTGGAGTTCCACCGCGTGAGTTCGCACGTCGTCGGTAATCTTCATGGAACAGAAATGCGGCCCGCACATGGAACAGAAGTGGGCGGTTTTTGCTCCTTCCTGTGGCAGGGTTTGGTCCTGGAACTCACGCGCTACTTTCCAAAGCGCTCAGGCGTTCGTTGTTTTGCGGCGGTGAACCGGATACTGGTAGGGCGCGTCACTCCGTGCGCGCCGCAGGCCAGGGCAAGCTCGAACGGCGCGCACGGAGTGACGCGCCCTACCGTCAGGTTCATGGGAGGCAACCATGCTGTGACCGCGCGCGGCGGAGAGCGCATCTTTGGCGCGCCACATTTCCCGGAGCACCAAGTCGGTGCTCTGGTTCGGCTTCAGTTCTCTTGGCGGTTCGCGTTTCATGGTCGCGCTTCGCCCGGAAGCAGGTTCAAAACGAAATCGTAGATGGCCTGGGCGTGTTGCAGGCCTTCGTCGAATTCTTCGCGCGTCGGCTCAAGAAAACCTTGTTCGTCAGGATAGCGATAAGCCACAGAATAGGGTGTAAGCCGCGGAGGGGCGAAAGAGTCGAACGAACGTGGCTCGCCGCGCACACAACTCTCTTTCGTCCTTGCGGGACTTTGCCTCTTGGCCCGGCCAACCCAGCGATCAATCGCTGGGCTATTTTCTGCCGTCCCTGCCGGACTAACTCCAGCGCGAGCGCCTCGTTGCGCTGGGCCAACGCGCTGTACCCCACCATGTCCGTGAACATGATCGCGGCCAGCTTGCGTTGTTCGGTTGAGCCCATGTCGGGTATGCCCAAAGGCTATCAATGACCAAAGGAGACGGCGAGCTTTTGTTGCACCGCCGCGTCCCTTTTGACAAGCGAAGGCCGAAGTTGGTTGAGGGTTCATGGTTGAGTGGGGAGAGTTTGGCAACCCTCACCTGCCTGGCGCGCGGGCGGCACAGGCAGGTTTGGTCTGTACCCTGGAGGCCGCGCCTGATTTTGCAGCGGAGCGTGGCCGCCTCGGCAGCACCAGTCGGCGCCCTCGCCGACTGGAATTCCGAGGACGCATCGAGACGCAAGCTGTGTTTGGCGAGGGCGCCCCACACGATACGCGAGGGCGCGTGTGCTCCCCGCGCGAGGTCCACGATCTCGGGGAGGTTCACCTTGAAGACAGGCGGCAGAATTCCGAAATCCGCAATGGGCCAGACCGGCTGGCGGAAAAAGAGCGAACCGCCAGCCGCAAGTTTCGATCAGACGGCCGGCGCGACATCGGGCAGGTTCCCAGCCACTCCACCGATCACTCGAAGAGGCACGATGCAGGGCCGGCAAAGGCCAGTCCTGGCAGGGGCTCAGGGCATTGACTCAACCGTCCGGCGGCTCGCCTTTGCGCTCCCAGCGGCGCAGGGCCCGCTCGGGCGGGCTGGTATCGACTTTGGCGTAGTAGGTATCCTCGCCGAATAGTCCGTCAGCGGCTTGCTGCAATTGGCGCGAGGGCGCGACGGCGAATTTCTCGTGGGCTTCGATGAAAATAATCTCCCCGGCCGGCTGCATCAGGCAAAGGAACAACGGGCATTTGCCGGGATGCGCGGCGGCCAAGTCGCGCACCGCTTCGAGGCGTTCCGGCGTAAGATGCGCCGTGTGCAACCGCAGATGGACCTGTTTGGTGTAGCGGAGCGGGGCCTCTTCCAACGGCATGATTTCCTGCGGAAAAATCTTGGGTTTATCCTCGGCGTTGTTCACTTCGCCCACCACCAGGATGGCCCGGCCGGGCGCCAGCACATCACGATACTTGTCGTAATTCTCGTTCAGGCAGAGGATTTGCACGGAACCCTCCAAATCCTCCAGGGTCACGATCGCATACGGTTTGTTGTTTTTCTTGGAGACGCCGTTTTGCACGCCGGCAATCAGGCCGCCCAGGCGGGTGAGGCTGCGATTGGGCAATTGCGCCAGGGCCGACGAATTGGCCAGCGCATATCGCTCGAGAATGGAGGCGTAAGGGGTGAGCGGATGCCCGGTGACGTAAAAACCGAGCAGTTCCTTTTCCGCGGCCAGCAATTCGCTTTGCGGCCATTCTGCCAATGGGCTGCCGGCTTCCGGCGCGGGCGTCACCTTTTCTTCCAGCATGCCGAACAGGGAAGTCTGGCCGCGCTGGCGGTCTTGCGCGAGGCTGGCCGCGCGGGACAAGGTCCGGTCAATCCGGCTGAAGAGCGTCGCGCGGGTTTCGCCGAAGGCGTCGCAGGCGCCGGATTTGATGAGCGCTTCCAGCACTTTGCGGCCGACCGTGCGGCCATCAACGCGCTCGCACAAGTCGGCCAGGGAGTGGAAGCGTCCGCCGTCGCGCCGCGCTTTCAAGATGCTTTCCACAGCGACTTCGCCCACGCCTTTGATGGCGGCCAGGCCAAAGCGGATCACGGTGCCGTGGCGCGCCGGCGCAAAGGCGACCTGGCTTTCGTTGACGTCCGGCGGCAGCACTTCCACGCCGAAAGCGCGCGCTTCATTGATGAGAATGCTGAGCTTGGCGGTGTCGCCCATGTCATTGGTCATCATGGCGCTGAGGAACTCGACCGGGTAATTGGCCTTCAGGTAAGCCGTCTGGTAGGCGACGATGGCGTAGGCGGCAGCGTGGGATTTGTTAAAGCCGTAGCCGGCGAATTTTTCGAGCAAATCAAAAACCTGGTTCGCTTTCGGGGCGGGAATGTTGTTAACCCTGGCGCAGCCTTTGACGAACACCTCGCGCTGCCTGGCCATTTCCTCCTGCTTCTTTTTTCCCATGGCACGACGGAGCACGTCGGCGGCGCCCAGGGTATAGCCCGCCAGCGCCTGGGCGGCCTGCATCACTTGCTCCTGGTACACCAGGATGCCGTAGGTTTCCCGGCAAATCGGCTCGAGCCGCGGATGCTCGTCTTCGATTCTCACCTCGCCATTCCGCCGGCGGATGAATTCCGGGATGAGGTCCATCGGCCCGGGCCGGTAAAGGGCAATCAAGGCGGTGATATGTTCGATGGAACTGATCTGGAATTTGCGGCAGAGATCGCGCATCCCGCCTGATTCCAATTGGAAAATGCCGATGGTGTTCGCCTTGTTGAGCAAGTCGTAGGTCCGGGCATCATCGAGCGGCAGGTCGTCGACGGGCACTTCGATGCCTTTGGTGCCTTTGACCATTTCGCAGGTGTTGCGAATGACGGTGAGCGTCTTGAGGCCGAGGAAGTCCATTTTGAGCAAGCCGAGGTCCCCGACCGGTCCCATCGCGTATTGGGTGACAAGGGTGCCGTCGTCATCCTGCTTGAGCGGCAGCAAATTCACCAACGGTTGGTCGCCGATGACGACGCCGGCCGCGTGGACGGAAGCGTTGCGCGTCAGGTCTTCCAGAATGAAGGCGGTGTCGATCAAGTCATGGGTCGCTTCTTCGGTGTCGTAGGCCTGTTTGAGGTCCGGTGATTGTTTGAGCGCCTTGGCCAGGTCCATTTTCAGCTCGTTGGGAATCATCTTGGCCAGGCGATCACAGTCGGTGTAGCTCAGGCCCTTGACCCGGCCGACGTCGCGCACCACCGATTTGGCGCCCATGGTGCCGAAGGTAATGATCTGGGCGACGGAATCCTGGCCGTATTTGTCGCGCACATAGGCGATGACGTCCGCCCGGCGGTCGTCGGCAAAATCAATGTCAATATCGGGCGGGTTGACGCGTTCCGGGTTGAGGAACCGCTCGAAAAGAAGCCCGTAGCGGAGCGGATCGACATTCGATATCTCCAGCAGGTAGGTGACAAGGGACCCAGCCGCCGAGCCGCGGGCCACACAAGAAATGCCCTTGTTGCGGCCATAGCGAACGAAATCGCCCACGATCAAGAAGTAGCTGATGAACCCGGTCTTTTCGATCACTTTCAGTTCCATCTGCAGACGGTCCATGACCGCGTTGACCGCTGCGGCCACAGCGGGGGCGCCTAAATTGCGGATTGCGGATTGCGGATTGCGGATTGAATAGCCGGAGCCGCTCTGGTTTGCAGGGCCGCCGTCCTGAAAACAGGATGAGTCCGATGGCAGACTTGCGCCTGCCTGGCCAGCCGGCAGGCCTGTCTGTGCTGGCGCGGCATGCAGGTCCGCAGCCAGTGGACTTTGGGGAGGCTGATAGGTGGGGAGTCGGCGCGGGTCTTCGAGTCCTTCGACGATGAATTCCGAGCCGGCCAGGCGGACGTGCAAGCCATAGCGTTTGGCCAAACCTTCGGTCAGAAGTTTGCGCAGGTAACCTTCGCGGGTGAAATGTTCCGGCGGAGAAAAGACCGGGTAATGCAGCGTGCCGAATTCGATTTCGAGATTGCATTTCTCGGCTGCTTCGAGCGTGTTCTGCACGGCTTCGGGCACTTCGTGGAAGAGGGCTTTCATCTCCTCGGCCGAGCGCAGATAAAACTGTTCGCGCACGTACCGCGAGCCCGGATCGCTGGTTGGGATTTGGCGGCCGATGCAGACCAGACAGTCATGAGCGTCGGAATGGCCTCGTTCCACGTAATGAACGTCGTTCGTCGCCACCAGCTTGAGCCCGAATTCCTTCGCCCAGGGAATCAAATGGCGATTGACCTTGGCCTGGTCCAGAATGCCGTGGTTCTGCAGTTCGAGGTAAAAATTCTCGGCGCCGAAGGTTTGTCTAAACCAATCGATGGCCTGGCGCGCCTGAGGGAGTTGGTCTTTTTGGATCAAGTCGGGGATTTCGCTGGCCAGACAGCCGGACAGGACGACGAGTCCTTCTTTGAATTTCGCCAGAATTTCCTTATCAACGCGCGGTTTGTAATAGAAGCCCTCCAAATGCGCCGCCGTAACGAGCTGGATCAGGTTTCTGTAGCCCGTTTCGTCTTTGGCCAGAAGGACGAGATGATGGTAAACATCCCGGCCGCCGCCGGTGGTTTTCTTTTCGGAGCGGCTGCCGGGCGCGACATAGACTTCGCAGCCGATGATCGGTTTGATGCCCTTGGCGCGGGCGGCCTGATAGAAATCGATGGCGCCGTAGAGCGCGCCGTGATCGGTGATGGCCAGAGCGGAGAATTTGAGTTCATGCGCCTTCTCCATCAGCCGGTCGAGACGGCAGGCTCCATCGAGCAAGGAATACTCGGTGTGCAAATGGAGATGGACATAGTCAGCGTGCGACATGGAGCGAATTTAACGTCCAGCCTCGGCGCAGCGCAAGAGCAGAGCAAATTCAAGCATAAACCCTTCGCGCAAAAGGGGATCAAAGAGCCATTCCACGTCTCGCCGGGCCGAAAGCAACAATAATGTACAACAATAATGTTGTTTCTGCGGCAGAGTTCTGCTCAACTGGCGGCCTTTAACTCAAACAATGTACAATTTTTTATTTTGGCTGGCCATGGGTTGCCTCAGCGGAATCGTTTTCGCCTCGTTTTTCGAATGGACTTTGCATCGCTATCTCATGCACCGGCCAATCTGGAAATTTGATTACGCGTTCAAAGCGCACGCCATTGTCCACCATCAAATCTTCAAAGCCGACCACACCTATCATTTGAAGCAGGAGAAAGATAAGTGGACCATTCCCATGGCCTGGTGGAACGGGCCGGTGCTGGTTGCCCTTTGCCAAATCCCCTTCGTCATCACCGGCTGGCTGTTGGGCAGCGTGGCCCTGGTGGGCGGCTCGCTGCTGACTTGCTGCGCGTATTACGGCACTTACGAATACATCCATTGGTGCATGCACCTGCCGAAAAAGCGGAACATCGAACGGTCGGGGATTTTTTTCCGGTTGAACGGGCACCATCTCCTGCATCACCGCTACATGCATCGGAATTTCAATGTGGTGCTGCCCTTGGCGGACCTCTGCCTGGGAACGCTGCTGTTGCGGTCCAAAGTCAGCTTTGCGCAAGCTCGAGGTCCTGCCGTGCCCGATGTCCAACCCTGCCCTCGCAAGGTGCCGCAGATTGAACTGGTTTCTTCGTAGCTAGATTGAAGACCTGAAACCGTTCAACACCTTCTTTTGCCGGCAGGCATGACCATCGCCAGCTTAAGATGCTTTCTGGTGGGGCCGGCCCCAGAAATCACCAGCGGAGAAGGCACCCTCTCGGTGCTTGAAGGCTTGGAAAACTGCAGCGGCAGCCATCCAGATGGGGCCATCAGGCCCTATTCCATAGAGCCAAAAAAGGCGAGGTGTTTGCTTCAGTGTTTTCGATAACTCCCATAAGGTCCAGTCCTCGTAGCCAGATTCCTTTAACAACAAGCGTCGTGCCCACGGTGCGCTGCTCCTTTGCAGGTACCGGTTAATTTAGGAGGATGGCCTCACGCCGGGATTATGTGGGGACTTGTTATGGTTGCGCATAACCAAGTGCGCCTTGGTTTTGGCGGCGACGTTTTCTGCCGCCCAGCCAGCCGCGTGTGCTCCCGAATCGGCCAACCCCGCCACGGAATTTCGCCAGCGAGTTTGGACGCGAGAGCACGGCCTGCCGCACGATGCGGTGCAGGCCATCCTTCAAACCCGCGATGGTTTTCTCTGGGTGGCCACGCGCGGTGGTTTGGCGCGGTTTGATGGCCGCGCCTTTCAGATTTTCGACCACGCCACCAACCCTCAATTCGTCAGCGAAGATTGCACAGCTTTGGGCGAAGGCATGGATGGCAGCTTGTGGATAGGCACCAAGGACGGTTTGCTCCATTGGCGGGAGGGGAAATTCCACCGCTACACGATGGCCGATGAGGACCGCGCAGCAAAGAAACTTGAAAAACGTCCTTGCAATGGGGCTGGCACAGTCGTAACGTCGCTAAAATTCAGCTCGATCGATGGAAAACCAGTTCTCGGTCACTCGCGAAGCGTCAAAAAAGCAAATTCGTGCTATCAAAACTCTTCAAGATCAATCAACCCATCAATAATCGACCAACACACATGGAGGCTATGAAAGAAACACTCAAAGCATCCACCCGCCTCGGCCTGGGCGCCGTTCGCACCGTGCTCAATGTCAGCCGTGAGACGGGAAACAGACAAAGCCAACAGAGAGGAGGAATGATCCCATGAAACCACAGCAAGAATGCACTGCGTCCCTTGCGTGCCTCATCAATCCAACCCCCAAGCTGCTGGCTATACTGGCAGCGGTAGGTCTGACGACAGCTTTACTCCCGCAGTTGGCTTTTGGCCAGGTGACACCGCTCAGGGGCGACAAAGCCCTCAAGTACCTGAAAGCCACGGGGCAATACGATTCCCTCGCCGCTGCCATCGGCTCCAGCATCACCATCTCCGGCACGAACTTCCCTACCACGCCGCTGCCTAACTCAGACGACAGCAAGTCAGCACCTATCCCGATTGACCAGATCGGTGCCGCTGCTGGGAAGCAATATCAAGGCGACGGCCTGCCTGATCGTCATCCCCACCAAGGATGGCGCGCTGCTTCGTTGTGTGTTTCAGCGCATGGATGGCCAGGTCACACCCGAAGGCCTCTGGCTTACCTCGACCGCTGACGAATCCCAGGGCGAGAAGTTTCGCGTCGTGGCCAGCGCGGTGGGGCGGGCGAAAGACCCTGTTCTCGTCATGCCATTGATCCGCACTGGCACGGTGGAAGTGAAGGACAGCCTCGCCCGCTTCATTCGCCTGGGCGTGACCGAAGAATACAGCGTGAGCATGGACGGCGTGCGGCAGGATTTCATCATCGCGCAACGGCCCGCCGGTGAAGGCGCGCTGCGCGTGGAGTTGGACGTTGCCGGCGCGCGGGCCGAGGCGGCGGCGGACGGCGTGCGGCTCGTGCTGGATGGCTCCGGACGCAAGATCGCCTACAGCCGGCTGCGCGTGGTGGATGCGAAAGGGAGGGAGTTGACGGCCCGGATGGAAGTGGTGGGGAGCGCAAACCGTAGCGCAGGTTTCCAAACCTGCCGTATCGCCGATTTCCCAATCGGCGACGGGGACGAAGTGCTTGGGTCTGCGGGTTTGGAAACCCGCGACACAGCAGACTTGGAGGTCTGCGCTACAAAAAAAGGCACTCGTGTTCTCGCGGTTTTGGTAAACGATGCCGACGCCGCCTATCCCGTGCGGATTGACCCGACGTAGCGATGCGAATTGGGTGAGCTTGGGCGGTATTCCCGGGGCGAATAGCACAGTTTATGCGGCCGTCACAGACGGTTCAGGCAATCTGTATGTGGGGGGAAATTTTACAGTAATCGGAGAAGTGGTCGCCAACCGGATCGCCAAGTGGAATGGGAGCGCGTGGTCGGCGCTGGGTTCGGGGTTAAACAACAATGTCAGGGCGCTGGCGGTGTCGGGCAGCGACCTGTATGTGGGGGGCGATTTCAGAACGGCGGGCGGGAGCGCGGCGAACTATGTGGCCAAATGGAATGGGAGCGCGTGGTCGGCGCTGGGTTCGGGGTTGAACGGCCTTGTCTATGCGTTGGCGGTGTCGGGCAGCGACCTGTATGTGGGAGGCTTTTTCACGATAGCGGGCGGGAGCGAGGCAAACCGGATTGCCAAGTGGAATGGGAGCGCGTGGTCCGCGCTGGGTTCGGGATTAAGCGGCAAGGTCCATGCGCTGGCGGTGGCGGGCAGCGACCTGTATGTGGGAGGCTTTTTCACCACGGCGGGTGGGAGCGTGGCAAACCGGATCGCCAAATGGGATGGGAGCGCGTGGTCGGCGCTGGGTTCGGGGTTGAACAGCTCGGTCTATGCGCTGGCGGTGTCGGGCAGTGACCTGTATGTGGGGGGCGATTTCACCACGGCCGGTGACAAGGTTTCCGGCTATGTCGCGCGGGCGACTCCGCTTCCAGAAATCAACCTCACCGGCAACGGCACGAGCATCGCCGACGGTGACACTTCGCCCAGCACGGCGGACCACACGGATTTCGGCAGCGCCTACACGCCCAGCGGCACGGTGGTGCGCACGTTCACCATCCAGAACACCGGCAACGCCGATTTGAATCTGACCGGCACACCCAAGGTGCAGATCAGCGGCGCGAACGCGGCGGACTTTTCCGTGACCGCGCAGCCTTCCTCGCCCGTGGCGGCCAGTGGCACGACTACGTTCACCGTCACCTTTGATCCCAGTGCCTCCGGCACGCGGACGGCCACCATCTCCATTGCCAATGACGACGGCGACGAGAATCCTTACAACTTTGCGATCCAAGGCACGGGCACCGCGTCGGAAATCGCCGTCGAGCAGCCCTTGAACACGAACATTGCCGATGGCGGCAGCAAGAGCTTCGGCACCGTGAATGTGGGCGCGAATACCAGCCTGACCTTCACCATCAAGAACACCGGCACGGCGGACCTCACCGGGTTGGGTATCACGATTGATGGCCCCGCCGCGGCGCAGTTCACCGTGACCGCCAGCCCCACCGCGCCCGTCAGCGGCCCCAGCGGCAGCACCACCTTCACCGTGAAGTTCGCCCCCGCCAGCGCCGGGGCCAAGACGGCGGCGCTCCACCTCGCCAGCAACGACGCGGACGAGAACCCCTTTGATATCAACCTCACTGGCACTGGCCGTGAGGCACCCACGATTACGGACATTGCCAACCAGACGATCAACGAGGATTCAAACACCGGGGCGCTGGCCTTCACGATTGCTGATGCCGAAACGGCGGCGGCAAGCCTGACGCTGACCAAGAGTTCTTCCAACCAGACCCTCGTGCCGGATGCGAACATCGTCTTCGGCGGATCGGGGGCCAGCCGCAACGTCACCGTCACGCCGGCCGCCAACCAATCCGGCTCCGCGACCGTCACCGTCACCGTCACCGATGGCGATGGCCTGACCGCGATCGACACCTTTACCCTGACGGTCAACTCGGTCAACGACGCGCCGACGTTGAACGCGTTGGCAGACGTGACGATTTTGGAGGATGCGCCGACACAGACAGTGAATCTGAGCGGGATCGGTTCGGGAGCGGCGAATGAGACGCAGGCGTTGGTGGTGACAGCCAGTTCGAGCAACCCGGCGCTGATTCCAACACCGTCTGTCAGTCACACCAGTCCGAATGCCAGTGGGAGCTTGAGCTTTACCCCGGTGGCTAATGGGAACGGGAGTGCGACGATTACGGTCACCGTCAAGGATGATGGAGGCACAGCGAACGGCGGGTTGGATGCCGTGGTCCGCTCCTTCACCGTGACGGTTACGCCAGTGAACGATACGCCGACGATCTCGAGTATTTCGGATCAATCCATCAATACCGGCGGCTCGACCGGACCACTGGCCTTCACAGTCGAAGACATCGAGACGGCGGCGGGTAGTCTGACAGTTTCGGCAACTTCTTCGGACCCGAGCGTGGTCCCGGTTGGAAACATCGTCTTTGGCGGTTCGGGTGCAAACCGCACGGTGACCGCGACCGCAGCGAGCGGCGCCTGTGGAATGACGACGATCACGGTCACCGTCAGTGATGGTTTGGCTTCGGCCAGCGATTCTTTCGTCGTCACTTTGATTGACAATCAGCCGCCGATCGTGAGTTGTCCTCAACTTGCTCCCGTGAGTGTGGACGCGAATTGCTCCGCGGTGATTCCTAACGTGTTGGCTGGCGTGGTCGCCTCGGACAACTGCACTCCGACCAGCCAGTTAACTCTGACCCAAAGCACAGCCGCAGGCACTGCCGTAAGCCTCGGAACCCACACGATCACGGTTACCGTGACCGACCTCGCTGGAAATAGCACGCAGTGTCAGACGACGTTCTCCGTGGTGCCCGGCGTGTTGTTCAGCCAGCCGGTGCCGGATATTTTCCCGCAAGCTCAGTTCCTCACCTGCATCATCGGCAACTTTCAGGAACCTACACGGATTCAGAATTGGAAACTGCGCTTGCGGTCGTCTGCCACTGAAACGGTCACTCTGACAGTCGCTGCCACGACAGTGAACACGGCGGAAACTGGGTCGATTGAAGCCACAGTGACCGATCAGAACGGCCTGCAGACGGTAACCGTGGTTCATCCCGCGACTCAGGGCGATAGCCTCGGGACGCTGAGTTTGACTTTGCAGGGAGGCAACGTCTATGCCTTGGCCATCAAGCGGACTGGCCAAGCCGCGCATTACAAACTCGGCTCTCCAGACAAGCGGCTGGAGATCGGTTTTGCCTATCCGTTGCTGTATCTTGAGCACCACCGCCAAGCGTGGGTCGTCAACGCCGCTCCGAATGAGACCGTCAGCATCGACCTGCTCAGGGACTCGCCCGCCATCGGCGGGGCGGACCCACAGGCCACGACGATGACTTACAGCGTCCGGCGTCCCGATTGCACGGTGGTTGTGCCGTCAACGACCATCCCGGTTTCGGGCACGATTTCGTTTCCTGCCGGTGCGTCTGGCGGGGCTTTCGTCATCTTCTTCGAGAGCATGGATGGACATTTCGCCGTGAGAATGAACTCCGGTTGTGACGGGGGCTTTTATGCGTTGCCATGCCCGCCCAAGGTACAGATTGCCTGCCCAGCCAACATCAGCCGGCCAAATGATCCCGGACAGTGCGGCGCCATAGTGAATTTCTCAGCTACCGCTACTGGCGTTTGTGCGCCGGCGGTCACTTATTCAAAAGCACCGGGCTCCTTCTTCCCCATCGGCACACCGGTTGTGATGGCCACCGCCACAGACATCTTTGGCGAGACCGCAACTTGCAATTTTACGGTCACGGTCAATGACACTGAGAAGCCAGTTGTTACATGTCCTGGTAACATTACTGTGGACGCGGCTCCCGGCCAGTGCAGCGCCACGGTGACGTTCGCGGCCACCGTCACCGACAATTGCCCAGGCGCAACGGTGGTGTGTTCGCCTGCCTCGGGCTCTGTATTCCAGAAAGGCACGACCACGGTGACTTGCACAGGCACGGACGCTTCCGGCAACGTGTCCACTTGCAGTTTCACGGTTACGGTCAATGACACCGAGAAGCCAGTGGTCACTTGTCCGGCAAACATCACGGTCAACGCGGCTCCGGGCCAATGCAACACCGTTGTGACCTATACGACAACGGTCACTGACAATTGCCCTGGCGCGACAGTTGTTTCCGCGCCTCCTTCCGGTTCCACCTTCCAGCCGGGCACGACGACCGTGACTTCTACGGCCACCGATGCCTCTGGGAACGTGTCAACTTGCACCTTTACGGTTACAGTCAATGACGTCGAGCCGCCCGTAATTGTTCTCAATGCCACCGGTGGCGCTCTCTCTGGCTTGGGCCCCGCCAAGACCTACTTTACCAGCGTCCCCGGCAGTTCTTCGGGTGGGCTTCGTCACGGCCACGGCATCGCCTACGACACAGATCGTAATACAGTCTGGGTGACCGACAACGAACTGAACAATGACATCCTTGAGTTTCCAGCGACCCAACCCGACCTCGCGACGGTGTCGGCTCTGACGCGCTTCCATCCAGCGGGAATTTCAACGATCGAAGGCATCTATTTTGACCCGACGGACAATAGCTTATGGGTGGTGGATTCTAACGGAGTCATCATACACCTGAACCGTTCAGGTGGTGTTCTTTCGGGCGGTTTTTCAGTCGGTGGAACCATCCCTGCCGGGACCTTTGGCGCCCGAGGTTTGGGCATCGCGATTCAAGGCAACTTCGTCTGAGTGGACAATGGTGTCAGAGCCTACAAGTTCAACAAGGTCGGCGGGAGTTACACGGGCTTTTCCTTCGCCACCGGTCAACCTGGCATCACCTACGATCCGGAGCGGCACCTCTTGTGGAGCTCGCACTGGAACGATCGTCGATTCCGGGCGTTTAATCCGGACACCGGGGCTCTCGTTTTCACCAGCCCGGTTATGGCCCATCCGAATGGAGACAAGCGCGGACACGACATCTCGGTTGGAGCGGGTCGTATTTGGGTTTCCACCGAAGAACCATTCCCGGGTTCTCCCGCCAGCCCTCCGGTGGCGGACGTGATCTATTCATTCGACATCATTGGTGGAGCGGTCGATGAGATTGTGGAGTGCCACACCACCTATACGGACCCTGGATTCACCGTTACGGATAACTGCGGCGCGATCGTCACCACAACAGGGACAGTCAATACTGCGGCTGTCGGCACCTACACGATTACCTACACGGCCACAGATAGCGCCGGCAACACCACCCTCAGAACGCGGACGATTACCGTCCTCGACACCACGCCGCCCGTCGTGACGTGCCCTCCGAACATCACGGTAAATAACGATGCCGGCCAGTGTTCGGCGGTCGTAAACTTTACGGTAACGGCCACAGACACCTGCGGTTCGGCAACCGTCCTCTCCACTCCGCCTTCAGGTTCGACCTTCCCGAAGGGAACGACCATCGTTAATAGCATCGCTACCGATTCGCACGGAAACACCGCTTCCTGCTCTTTCACAGTGACGGTTATAGACAACCAGGCACCGGTCATCAGCACGCCGGCAAGCATCTCGCAGTCTACCGACCCGGGCCAATGCTCCGCGGTTGTGACCTTCCCGGTCGCCGCCACCGACAATTGCCCTGGCGTGACCGTCAGCGCGAGTCCGGCCTCGGGCACAGTTTTCGCGAAGGGCGTTACCACGGTGACGCTGACTGCCACTGACGCTGTGGGCAACGTGACGACGAGCACGTTCACCGTTACCGTCACGGACAACCAACCTCCGACGATCCCAGTGGCGGCGTCCAACCTCACGGTCGAGTGCGATGGTTTGGGCAACACGTCCCAACTGAATGCCTGGCTCGCCAATCACGGTGGCGCCAGCGCCAGCGACAATTGTCCAGGTGTGAGCTGGACTCAAAACTTCACGGCGCAATCGAACGGCTGCGGCAACACCGGCTTGGCTACCGTGATCTTCACGGCCACTGACGCTTCTGGCAACGTGAGCACGACGACCGCAACGTTCACGATTGTGGACACGACCGCTCCGAGTATCACGACGCCCGCCTCGAACCTCACGGTCGAATCCGACGGCGCCGGCAACACAGCTCAACTGAACGCCTGGATCGCCAGCCACGGCGGTGCGAGCGCCAGCGACATCTGCGCCGGTGTGACGTGGACGCACAACTTCGCGGCCTTGAGCGACGGCTGCGGGGCGACCGGCACCGCCACGGTGATCTTCACGGCCACCGATGAGTGCGGCAACGCCAGCATCACGACGGCGACGTTTACCATCATCGACACGACGCCACCGGCAATCAGTCCGCTGGCCTCCAGCTCGACGGTTGAGACCGATGGCGCCGGCAACACAGCCCAGCTCAATGCGTGGCTGGCTTCCAGCGGTGGGGCTTCGGCGACCGACGTAGGTGGCAGCGTCACCTGGACGCACAACTTCACCGCCTTGAGCGACGGCTGCGGGGCGACCGGCACCGCCACGGTGATCTTCACGGCCACCGATGAGTGCGGCAACGCCAGCACGACGACGGCGACGTTTGCCATCATCGACACGACGCCACCGGCGATCAGTCCGGCCGCATCGAACCTGACCGTGGAATGCGACGGATCCGGCAACACCGCCCAGCTCAATGCGTGGCTGCTTTCCCATGGTGGTGCTTCGGCGACCGACATTGGAGGCAACGTGACCTGGACGCACAACTTCGCGGCTTTAAGCGATGGCTGCGGCCATACAGGCACCGCCACCGTGGCCTTCACGGCCACGGACGAGTGCGGCAACAGCAGTTCGACCACGGCGACGTTCACGATTGTGGACACGACCGCTCCGGCTGTCACGGTCCCGGCGGGCAATCAGATCGTCGAGTGCGATGGCGCTGGCAATGTGGCTCAACTGCAAGCCTGGCTGGACAGTCACGGTGGCGCGGCGGCGTCCGACATCTGCGGCGGCGTGACGTGGAGCCACAATTTCACGGCGCTCTCGGATGACTGCGGCGAGACCGGTTCGGCACCGGTGACCTTCACGGCCACGGACGCGTGCGGCAACAGCAGTTCGACCACCGCGACGTTCACGATTGTGGACACGACGGCTCCGGAGATCACGTTCACGCTTGGCGGCAGCAATCCTCCCTCAGTGTTGAGCGGCACGTATCAGATTTACCCGAAAGACGTGCCGATCTCGTTCACCGTCACGACCGAGGATGTCTGCGGGACCTCCGGCGTGGCGCTCAGCTACACCTGTACGGCCATCAACAGCCAGGGCAAAATCATCGATCGCTCCAGCACCTGTAAAGTCACCATTAACGGCGGCAACGTCCTCATCTCGCAGTCCGGCGGGGTGGGGAACCTCTTCACGATCACCGCCGTGTCCACCGACGAATGCGGCAACATGTCGGAAAAGAAATTGGTGATCAAGGTGCTGCGCCCGGCCAATGAAGGCGTCGGCAATGGGGTTGATGGCAACACGCCCGGACACGACAACAACGGCGGGAATGACGATCCCGGTTTCACACCCGGAAATCCCGGCGCGAAGTCCAAGCCCAAGCCCTAAGTCAAGCCGGTCTCGGACTCTGGCTCGTAACGGGCGTCAGGATTCTGACGCCCGTTCTGCTTGTCGCCGGATGCCAATCTTGATTAACTGGTCTCGATGACGATGAGAAACCAGGAACAACAAGCAACTCCAGTCCGGTTGTGGGTCTGGATCGCACTTGCTCTGGGCCTTGTGCTGGCCGTGATGGCGATCGTGGTGCGAAGCGGTCGCCCGGCTCCCAAGATTGCGGCCGCTCCACACGAAACCAAGGGTGTCGTCACTTCTTCACCCCCGAGCGGAGCAGTGTTTCCAACGCACGCTTCCTCGGCACAGCGGACGCATGTTCCTGAAAAAACCGAGGACCCAGGCGCGGCCTCTGCGACCCATGCGGTCGCTTCGCCGCAGGTGAGGCAGGAGCCATCCCTGGCAACGACAGAAACAGCTCCGGCGTCAGAATTCTCGCGAGCCCCTGAGGTGTCGCAGTTGATTGCGAGTTTGAATGCGGAAGCGAGCGGGCTGACGGTGGCTCAGCGCGGGGAGTTGACACAGCAACTCGTTCGCGAGATGACGGGCAAAACAGCCGCCGAACGTCTCTTGCTGCTCGAGCAGGTTGTTGCTTTTCGTGATCGCAACCAAATCGCCGTCCAGGTCACCGGAAATCTTTTCAATTCGGATATCGGCGCTGCCATCGAGTGGACCCGCCAGCTCACCGACGAACGCCTGGCAAAGAACTCGGCCGCGGAACTGGGACGGCGCTGGAGCAAGCAGGACCTTCCCAGCGCGCTGCAATGGGCCGAGGGCCTGGAGCCTTCCCCGCTCAAGACGAGCGCCGCCGAAGGGATCATCTGGTCTTGGGCTCAAGCCGAGCCCGAAGCCGCCTACGCATGGGCCGATCAAACGTCCGATGCCGCCAGCCGGGACAAATCGTTCGTCATGATTTCGAAAATACTCGCGCTGCAGCAGCCGGAACGCGCCGTGCTATGGGCGGCTCAATTTCCGGACAGCGCGGTCAAACGCGAAGCTCTCACTTACTCCGTCTATCAGTGGACTCTCAAAGATCCCTCCCGCGCGAGCCAATGGTCCGCTCAGATTGCGGATGAACAGACCCGGGAACGCGCGCTCCTCACCGTGGCAGAAGCGTGGGCCACAACCAATCCAGGCTCCATGTTTCAATGGAGCGAATCGATTCCCGATCCCGTGCTGCGGGAAAAAACCCGCGCTGCCGGTGAAAGAGTTCTGTCACGGCGAGCTCCCTCACCGTAGCGAAAACCCGTTCCGGGCGGAGGCCGCAGGGCGAAAAGCCACCCCCCAGCACAAGGCTGTTGACAAAGTCGTAGCGCAACACCTGAGCTTGTCTGCGCAAGGGTTTTTCCAGA
>ERZ1292640.1471-Hain-H43-02um-R1-1471-length-19467-cov-4_pt1 | contig 19467 bp, 18 predicted proteins | sample MGYA00564404_ERZ1292640 | MGnify/ENA primary metagenome ERZ1292640 (study PRJEB36523, sample SAMEA6512636) | groundwater metagenome | collected 2019-01-08 | study: AquaDiva: Metagenomics assemblies of 32 groundwater samples
GGAAAGGAGAAAGGAGTTGGGGGATAGAGGAGTGAACAGGAGGAGAGGGGGGCAGGGGGGAGAGGAAAGGAGAAAGAGGAAAAGAGAAAGGGGTTGGGGGATGGAGGAGTGAAGAGAAGGAGAAAGGGGGCCAGGAATTTCTTAGCTTCCATAAGGGTTTCCCAGGGGTTCCCCTTTCTTTCCGTTGTGCGCGGGGACGGAGGGGGTAGCATGAGACTCTATGGGACTGCCACAAAGCCACGAGGAATCGGGAGAGCATGAACAGGATCTCCGCCGCAATACCGTGCAGAGGATACTCACGGAAGCCGGGCGGCTCGGTGTTTTGTTGGATGCATCTTCGCTCGAGAAACGCTTTGCCCGAATGAGCGAGGATGATGTGCGGTACTGGCATCGAAGGCTTGGCGAGGATCCCGTTGCGATCATTGGGAATATGAAGGACACGGAGGAGTTACGCGGGATGTTCAATCAGCCCCTGACGCCGCAAGCCATCTCTGAGGCGACTGATACATACAGGGCATATTTGCTGGAGAGGTGGCGGAGAGCGTGATCGTCAGGTGCCGTGAAGAGATGGAAGGGATAGTATCAGCGCATGCCCCGCCTCATCATCACCGCCGATGATCTCGGCGTGAACGCGCAGCGCTCGCACGGCATCTTCCTGTGCGCGGAGTCCGGGGCGGTGACGGCCGCGTCCCTCTGGCCGAACGGGAGCCACAGCGACACCGCGGCCCGGCACGCGCGGGAGCGGGGGTTTCCCGTGGGGCTGCACCTGAACCTGGTGGAGGAGTACCCCCTCAGCAAGCCGGGGGACGTGGCGTCGCTCGTGGACCTGACGGGACGGTTCCATCCGGTGCAGCGGCTCTTCACGCTGCTCGACGAAGGGCAGGTGAAGCCGGAGCACCTGGAGCGCGAGATCCGCGCGCAGCTCGCGTGGGCGTTGGATCACGGCCTTGCCCTTACGCACGTCTCCGGCAACTGGGACGCCCACGTGCATCCCGCCGTTGCCATGGCGCTCATTCCCGCCATGGAGCGCTTCGGGCTCCGCTTCGTCCGCATTCCCTGCGAGGAACCTTTGCCGCCCTTCGGGTTTGAAGTTCCGGAAGAGCAGCTGGCGGCGGCGCGCGCCGTCAACGCCATGGCCAAGGGAGCGCGGAAGCTCTTTGAGGGGGCGGGCATCGCCTCCACCGACCACTTCCGCGGCCACGCCCTGCTCGGCAACGCCTCGGCGAAGAACCTGCGGCATGTGGTCGGGCGCCTGCCGGAAGGCACCACGGAGCTCATGGTCCATCCGGGGAGTCCCTGTGCTTACGGCACGCCGTTCGACCTCCACCCCCAGCGCCAGACGGAACTGCGGATGCTTACGGACGAGTCGTTCAAAGCCTTCCTCGCGGAGCGGAAGGTGGAGCTCATCGAGTGGGGGGATCTCTGACGTCCTCCCTTCCATGCGGGAAGACGGCACTGTACAATCGTTCGACATGAGTTCGTCCCAGCCCTTCAAACTCGTCTCCCCCTTCCAACCTACGGGTGACCAACCCGCGGCCATCAAGAAGCTGGTGGAGGGGTTGAATAAGAAGGAGAAGCACCAGACGCTCCTGGGGGCGACGGGCACTGGGAAGACCTTCACCATGGCGAACATCGTTTCTGCGGTGCAGCGCCCCACCCTGGTGCTGGCGCACAATAAGACGCTGGCTGCGCAACTCTGCAGCGAGTTCCAGCTCTTCTTTCCGGAGAACGCCATTTCCTACTTCGTTTCCTACTACGACTACTACCAGCCGGAGGCGTACCTCCCCACCACCGACACTTACATCGAGAAGGACGCCAGCATCAACGCGGAGATCGAGAAGTTCCGCCACGCCGCCACCTTCAACCTCCTCACGCGCCGCGACGTGCTCATCGTGGCGTCCGTCAGCTGCATCTACGGTCTCGGGAATGTTGAGGACTACGAGGCACTGGCGATGAAGCTGGAACGCGGACAGCAGATCAAGCGCGACCAGCTCTTGCGCCGCCTCACGGACATCCAGTACCGCCGCTCCGGCGTGGACTTCAAACAGGGCATGTTCCACGTGTTGGGGGATACCGTGGAGATCTTCCCCCCCGGCGGCGACACGGCGCTGCGCCTGGAGCTGCCCTTTGACGAGATCGAGGTGATACAGGAAGTGGACAGCTTCACGGGCGAGGTCCTCAAGGATTTGCAGGAGGTCATGGTCTTCCCCGCCGCGCACAACGTGACAACCAAGGAGAAGATCGACGCCGCCATCGAGGGCATCAAGCGCGATATGGACATCCGCGAAAAGGAGCTGCGGGACAAGAATGAACTCGTGAAGGCGGAGCGCATCCGCACGCGCACGGAGTACGACATCGAGATGCTCAAGGAGACAGGCTACTGCACGGGGATAGAGAACTACGTCCGCTACTTGAACAATTCCGCCCCCGGATCTCCCCCGTCGACGCTCCTCGATTACTTCCCCAAGGACTTCCTCCTCATCGTGGACGAATCGCACATCACCATCCCGCAGGTGGGCGGCATGCACGAGGGGAACCACAGCCGCAAGCAGACGCTCGTGGACTACGGCTTCCGCCTCCCCTCCGCGCACGACAACCGTCCCCTGAGGTTCGACGAGTTCGAGCAGCGCGCAGGCCAGCGGATCTACGTCTCCGCCACGCCGGGCAAGTACGAGTTCGCCCACACCCCCAAGGAAGGGCTCGTGGAGCAGATCATCCGCCCCACGGGGCTCCTGGACCCCAAGGTCACCGTGAAGCCGAGCAAGCACCAGATCGACGACATCTTCGAGGAGGTCAAGGAGACGCTCCGGCGCAAGGAGCGCGTGCTCATCACCACGCTCACCAAGAAGATGGCGGAGGACCTCACGCAGTACCTTAAGGACGCGGGGCAGAAGGTCCGCTACCTCCACAGCGACGTGGAGACGCTGGAGCGCATCGAGATCCTCCGCCAACTGCGTACGGGAGAGATCGACATCCTCGTGGGCATCAACCTGCTGCGCGAAGGCCTGGACCTCCCCGAAGTGAGCTTCATCGCCATACTGGACGCCGACAAGCAGGGCTTCCTCCGCTCCCGCGACGCGCTCATCCAGACCATCGGGCGCGCGGCGCGAAACGTGAACGGCCACGTCACCCTCTATGCGGACAAGATGACCGACGCCATGAAGGCCGCCCTGGCGGAGACGGAGCGCCGACGCGCCATCCAGGAGGCCTACAACACAAAGCACGGCATCACGCCAACGACAATCATCAAGGCGGTGCGGGACATTGCGGAGGAATCGCGCAAGCTCGAATTGCGGCACCCCAAGTACGACCACACCAAGATCCCCAAGGACGAGAAGAAGAGGCTCATGGAAGAGCTGGAGCAGCAGATGGAGCTCGCGGCGCAGAATCTTGAGTTCGAAAAAGCGGCCGACCTTCGAGACGAGATTGAATTACTCCGGCGCGAGCTCTGAGAATCACTTCCTCGAGGCCGTCCTGAGCCCAGCCGAAGGACCGCGGACTTGAGGGACGAAATAGAACTCCTGCGAAGAGAATGATAACATGATACCACTTCGCGTTTGAATGAATACCAATCCACCGTCAGGCCAGTATCAGCAGTTCTTAGCTTGGGGCAAACGCTACGCGGTACGGGAGGAGGGAGTAATTGGCTTCGGGAATAGTCATCTTTCAATTGCATACTGGTATGAGATAGTCATCCGCCACTTATTGATTTCTTTTCCACCTTTGTCCGGCGACAAAGGTGGAGCCAAAACGCCTGCGCGCCGAAGCCCCTCCGCCCAGCCCTGTGCCTCCTCGTCAGCCCCTGCAAGGTTTCGGGGCTGACTCGTCGGCAGACATGTCGAAGCAGGGCTTTCCCCTTCACCCCCCGCGGCGCGCCACCCCCCTCTTTCGTTAGTAAGAGTATGATCAAAAAAAGAGGTATAATTGTTGAAAAGGGATCTATCAGCACATCTCTCAGGCATAGAGTACGATGTGCCAATGATCCTCTTCAGCATCCTCTCCGGCCTCCTGTTCCCTCTCGTAGTCCAAGCGCAAGGTTGCGACTCTCTTCCCTATCGTTTTCTCGACGTTTCACCCTGTTCGACGTACGGGGAAGCATTGGAGTACTTGAAGGGGGCGCAGGTGATCTCGAGGTATGGGGATGGCACCTTCCGTCCACAAGCCAAGGTGAACAGGGCGGAGTTCGTGAAGATCGTCACCATCGCCACATTGGGGAACGATGCCCTGGCGCCATGCAATGGTGATGTTTCCTTTTCCGACGTACCGCGTGAGGCTTGGTACCGTCCCTACGTCTGCCACGCCACAAGCAGCCGGATCATTGAAGGATATCCCGATGGCACGTTCAAGCCGGAACGCACCATCTCCTTCGTGGAGGCAGCGGCAGTCATTGCGCGGTCTGCGGTGATCCGCAAGCAGTGGGACAAGCCTGCGGCAACGGAACCGTGGTATACGGCGTACGTGGAGTCCCTTGCATCCGCCAACGCCATTCCCACAACCTTCACGTTCCTGGACCAGCAAGTCACGCGCGGGGAAATGGCGGAAATGACCTACCGGATCCTCGCGGACCGCACCGATAAACCCTCCCGCGCCTCCACGGAGGTTCTCGCGAAGCAGCAGGGGTCTCCCCTCTTCGTGTTTCATGCCGTGAACGAAGGAGACCGCGTGGGAGAAATGACCGTGACGAAGGTGGAACCATGGCCCATGCCCGATCGGTTCAAGGTGACGTTCTCCGGCCAAATTCGCGTGCGCGGCAGGTATACGGACCTTCGCCTGGACTTCGGCATGAATCCCGAGGGCGTCTGCTTTTCCGATGTTGATGCAGATTCTCTCCGGGTGCTTCCGCAGGCACTCGATCACACCAATACGTTCTGCGTGGGGAGTACAGGTGGGGATCTCCGTGCGTTCACCAAGGGGAGTACGGGAGAAGCGGAAGTTACCATCAGCCGGTTAACCCGTTCCAACGTAGGGGCAGAAGCATGGGATGAAGCAGCCCTCGCATCCGTCCACTCGGTGCTCAAGGATCCCGAAACGGAGGCGGAGTGTGATGCGCGCGGAGGGGTGTGGGATGGGCAGGCGGAAAGAACTCGCCGTGTTACCTATGAAGGAACAACGCAGTTCATCTGGGGGGTATGTACCTTCTCGCAGTAGAGGAAACGCAGTCCATATAGGATGAGAATGAAGTTGGTAGGACAGCTTCGGTCGCAGTAGCATCTCCGTATGTCCAGAGTGGAATACTACGAGTACTCGCCAAGCCACTTCGGCTTGCGGTTCCCCGATGGCATGCCGATGGACGAGTTCATGAGAAGAGTTGAAAGAGCTATGAGGAATAGTGAAAGGGAGGAACGCAAGCGGAAGAAACAAGTGGCAGCGACAAAGAAAAGAAAAGTTCGGTAGCATGCCTCCGTGCGCCGCTTCCTCGTCCTCCTCGCCGTCTTCCTCGCGTTCGCGGGCGTGGTGACGGTTTCTGCAAAGACCATGCAGGAGCGCCGCGCGGAACGCCTTGCCCGCAGGCTTTCGCAATCATCATCCCTGCATCAGGCCGCATCATCCATCAATTCTTCAAACGCTCCCATCCCTAAGTCCGAAGTCCTAAGTCCGAAGTCCTTCCCCACCACTCCAATCATCGAGAGGAAAGACATTCACTTCTCCATTCCTCTCCTGGTCTACCACCACCTCCGTCCCGCCCAGCCCTATCCAAAGACAACATGGAGCTGGAAGATGTCCGTTTCCCCCGCGGTCTTCGGGCAGCAGATGCAGTGGCTGGAAGACCATGGGTACACGCCGGTCGATCTCGACACGTACGTAAAGATCGCGCGGGGGGAGACTCTCGGCCCCGTGAAGCCCGTGGCCATCACGTTCGACGACAGCCACCGCACGCAGTACGACGTGGCGTTCCCCATCCTCAAGGAGCGCGGGTTCACGGCGGTGTTCTACCTCATCACCAAGACGCTCGATGCGGGCGAAAGCCTTACGCGCGCGCAGGTGAAGGAGATGGGCGATGCCGGAATGGACATCCAGTCCCACACCGTCAACCACCTGCAGCTCACGCGGTTGGGCCAAGCTGAGCTCGACTGGGAATTGGCGGAGAGCAGGAGAGTGCTGGAGGAACTCACGGGCAAGCCGGTGCGGCACATCGCCTACCCCGCCACCATGCAGAATGCGCTCGTACGGGAGCGCGCGGCGGAAGCCGGCTATGTTACGGGAACCCTCATGGATCCCCGCCGCGCCACCGAGAAGGACGAGTTCCTCCGCATCCCCCGCATCATGATGACGGATGAGACGGAGTTGGGGAGGGTGTTGCCGTGAACAGAACGCCCTATTCCCGTATCCTTCTGCGGCCGCACCCGCAGTAACCTTCCCGGTATCCCCGCCGTTCCCATGGATCGCTACACTCATCGCTCCGGTCGTAAGACCACTCCGCATCATCATCGCGGCCCATGTCGTACCCCTTGTCGTAGCGGGCTTGCACTGACAGGGGGGGATTGAGTTGCCGTTGGATATCCCTCTCTTTCCATTGGTCCTGTTCCGTCGTCTTCCGGTGGAGTACTTGCGTCACGCGCCGCCGGTACTTGCTCTGGCCGCGGGAAAGGCCTCCGTTCAATGCTTCCTGCGAAAGGTTCTGCGCTACCACTTTGAGGTGGGAGAGGGGTTCTTGCTCGAGTTTGCCGAGGGCTCGCCGCTCTTTGTCCATGGGTGGTGAAGTGGAAAAGGACGGCATTATTCTACCTTGGCATTCGCCTGTCAAAGGGATCCGGAAGCTATCATGAAGAGGAAAGGGGGGGCTTTCATTCTCTTCCTTCCGGAGATGGTGTTTCGTGTCATGGCTCGGCCCCACAGGGGACTCTTCGAATCGGGCTCACCATGACACTTTCAGCGTTGTTCACCATGACGCGTGTGCTCCTTGAAATGCAATATGAGACTGCTTTTCGTTCATCAGTGAGGTTCGCGTCACGCGGAGCCGAGGGCGGCTGTAACGGCGGCGTGCGCCTTCCGCGCCTCCTCCTCCGTCAGTGTCCGGTCACTCGCCCTGTACGTGAAGCGCAAGGTGAGGTTGAACTGCCGCTCGCCCATCCCCTTTCCGCTGAAGAGATCCACCACTTCCACCTTCTCCAGGAGGGGTGACGAACCGCGGAGTTTCCCCAGGAGCGCGTCGGTGTCCTGCTCCTGCCCGCGCGTGACCGTGACGTCGTAGGCGACGGCGGGGAAGGCGGGGAGGGGGCGGGGGACTTTCCCCTTCCCCTTCCGGGCGAGGAGGCGGGAGAGGTCCACCGTTGCCGCTGCCGCGCGGTGCGGCAGGCCGAAGGCGGCGCGGGTGCCGGGATGGAGCTCGAAGAGCCGGCCCGCTGCCGTTCCCTCCACCGAGAGTGTCGCGGAGCGGCCGGGGTGCATCCAGGACGCCGGCGTGGCATCCCGTTCCCATCCCGCTGCGATGTCGAGAACTTCCAGGATGCCCGCCAGATCTCTTTTGAGAAGAAGGAAGGGATCCTGCTTGAGGTCCGCGTCCCCTTTCCCCTCCAGGTCGGCGAGGAGCACCGAGAGTTCCGGGTGCTCCTCTTCGTTTTTGTTGAAGACATGAGAGAGCGTGAAGGTGCGCAGCCGCGTTTCCGCCGCGAGGAGGTTGCGCTGCGCGTGTTCGAGGAGCGCGGGGAGAGTGCTCGTGTGGAGCAGGCCGGTCTCTTCCCCCAGGGGATTTTGGATCGCGATGGCTTCATCGGGGTCCATGCTCGCCTTCCGCAGGAGCGCGGCGCCCACGAGGGAGAGCGGGAGGGTTTCGGTGTAACCGGCTTCCTTGAGGGCGTCCCGCAGGACATTCAAGCGAGAGTCGCGGGGCGGGGGGGTGAGGGAGGCCGCGGGCATCACGGGCTCGATGGCGTTGAAGCCGATGATGCGGCCCACCTCCTCGATGAGGTCATGGTCGCCCCGCAGGTCCCCCAACCGCCAGGGAGGCGGAGTCACCTTGAGCGTCTTCCCTTTCGCATCCACGGCGCAGCCGAGGTCCGTGAGTATCTTCGCCGCGCGTTCGGCATCCACCGGAGCACCGAGCATTCCCCGCAGGCGAGCCATCTTGAGCGCGATGGGCTTGACCCCCCTTCCTTCGTCCCCCCACGAGAGCGGCGCGGAAGCCACGCGGGCGCCGGGGAGCAGTTCCAAGAACAATTGGACCGCGCGGAGGAAGCCGTACTCCGCCGAGACATGCGGCACGCCTTTCTCGTACACCGTGGCGGCGTCCGTCCGGTGGCCCATGGCCGTCACGGTCTGGCGCGTGTTCACGGGATCCACCACCGCGCTGTGGAGCCATATCTTCCTCGTGGACTCCTTGGTGGCCCCCCTCAGCCCCCCCATGATCCCCAGCAGGTCAAAGATCCCTTCCGCGTCCTCCATGACGAGCGCCCCCTTGGAGAGCGCGCGCTCCTCCCCGTCGAGCGTTCGGATCTTCTCCCCCCGCTTCGCGCGGCGCATGCGGACGCCGCCCTTGATGTCCGCGGCGTCGAAGCTGTGGAGGGGCATGCCCGTCTCCATCATCACGTAGTTCGTGATGTCGATGGGCAGGTTGATGCTGCGCCAGCCCGTGGCTTCCAGGCGCCGCTTCATCCAGTCGGGTGTCTCCCCCGGGCCGGGGATCTCCAGCAGCGCCGCGTGGTAGCGCGGGACGAGCTTCTTCTGCTCCACGGCAATGGGGATCGGAAAGGGGGTTTGCGGGAAGGCGACGGAGGGGAGGGAGGGTTTCTTCTTCCACTCCGCCAAGCCGGCGGCCACGAACTCCCGCGCCATCCCCGCGTGTGCGAACAGGTCCGCGCGGTGCGTGATGGCATGGTTGTCGATGTGCAGAATAACGTCGTCGAGGCCGAGGTACTCCTTGAGCGGCGCCCCCACGTCCCCGTCCCCGTCGCCGAGGTCGATGATGGTGCGGTCCGTGGCCTGCGGGAACCGCGCGGCAAGGTCCAGCTCCTCCGCGGCGCAGATCATCCCATCGCTCTCCTCGCCGCGCACCTTGGCCTTCTCCAGCGTCACCATCTCCGTCCCGTGCCAGCGCACCCGCGCACCCGCGTGCGCGAACGCCACCCGCATGCCTTCCCGCAGGTTCGTCCCGCCGCACACCACCCGTTTGACGCCGCGGTCCGTCTGCACGCCGCAGAGGGAGAGCCGGTCGGCGTTGGGATGCCGGGCGAGCGTGAGCACCTTCCCCACCACGACGTCCTTGAGGAGCGCGCCGGGCGCTTCCACCCCATCCACTTCCGCAATGCATTCCGTCACCGCGCCGGCGATGGCTTGCGGGTCCGTTTCCTTGAGGGTGACGAAATCCCGGAGCCAATTGAGGGAGATCTTCATGGGGAGAGTATACTGAGGGTATGGAGTATTGAGTATAGGGTATTGGGGACCGCGGGAGCCTCCGGAAATTCTTACTCATCCGCTCACGCTCAATACTCAATACCGAATACTCAATACTTTTGTCGAGGCGACTCCAAAGACGCTTCTTGAACAAAGTCTCCCCGAGGCTGTAGGCTCTTTTCCACTACTCCCCCTGTTTTCCATGGCCAGCAAATTATCCTCCAAGCCCGACGCCACTCCCTTCCTCATCGGGAACATGTTCGCCGCTGCGATCCTCCTTCTCGCCACGGTGGTTTCCGCCGTGGACATGGTCAAGGCGCACGTGTTCAGCGACGGCTTCGTGTTCGGCACGTCCGGCGGATCGCTCTCGGTGATCGCCTTCGTGCTCAGCTTCATCTTCTTCTACAAGTACCTCAAGAGGACGCTGGGGTTCGGGTGCTGCTGCAAGTGAGGGAAAGTCACGAGGGCATCATTCATCAAAGAGAGGGTTTTCTTGTGCGGCGTATTGTGGCACAGTACGGCGTACGGAGAGGTCGCATAGTGGCCTAGTGCGCCCGCTTGGAGAGCGGGTATCCCCGAAAAGGGATCGAGGGTTCGAATCCCTCCCTCTCCGCCATGAACCACTCGCTTCGCTCGGGTTCATGGCGAGCCATTCACGAGCTTGTTATTCCTGCGGACGGTCCAAAGATTCAGAAGTGAAGGGTCCCGGCTCAAGTTGGAAAGAAGCCGGATCGATCTTCTTCCGTGCGAATCCTTCCCGAAGCGCACCCTCGCTGTTGCCGCCCGCAACAACTTCATCCGTTTGCATGTTCACGGCCACCGTCAGACATCCGTGAAACATCGCAGCATATTGTGTTGCGGTCATGTCCGAACGCACCGGAGGCTTCTCCGGCCACATATTTCCAAATTCATCTCTTTCGATGCTCATGTCTGTAGCATAGGACGTTTCCTATCTTTGGTAAAGCGTCAGGGGTGTCAGTATGCCGGTTTCCCCTCTTGCATCCTCTTCGCCAGCGTCCTCAGGTAGCTCGCCGCCACTTTGATCCTCTTGTACTCCCCCGTCTTTGGGTCGTACACCTTCTTTTTTTGGATGTTGGCCTTCCACGTCCTGCGCGTGTGGCGCAGCGAATGGCTGCGGGTGTTCCCGAAACCCGTATGCTTGCCTGTGCGGACGCATTTGCGCGCCATGAGCCGTGGAAGTGTAGGGATGTCCAGGCCGGGCGTCAATAATTCTTTTCCGTCAAGGATGCCAAGGAGTCCGACCCATTCGACAGGCTCAGGGTCTTTGTGGCAGCAACCATGATTCGAGTGTTTAGGGTCGCTCTGAGCGAAGTCGAAGAGCGACGATTCCGAGGGGTCATTTCCAGCCTCTCTTTGGCATCCTCGGCATCATCGGAATCCTTTCAAAGATCATTCCATTACCAGCAGAAAAGCAGTATGCTCTTTCAACTCCCATGACCCCCTTCCTCAACCCCACCTTCCTCATCGCCATCCTCATCGCGCTCAGCGTGCACGAGGCGGCGCACGCGTACGTGGCGAAGCGTTTGGGGGATCCCACGGCGGAGATGGCAGGCCGCGTGACCCTCAATCCCATCGCCCACCTGGATCCCATCGGTTCCCTCCTGTTCCTCTTCGTGGGCTTCGGCTGGGGCAAGCCCGTGCCGGTGAACCCCTACAACTTCCGCCACCCCGTGCGCGACAACGCGCTCGTCTCGCTGGCCGGCCCCATGAGCAACCTCCTCATGGCGGCGGTTTCCTTCGCGGGGCTCGCGATCCTGGCGCGCGCTGTGCCGGGATCCGTGAGCGCCCTCCTCTCCCCCATGACCGAAGCGTCTGTGGGCGTGCAGTTCGCTGGCTCGCTCCTCGGCAGCCTCATCTTCATCAACTTGGGGCTCATGGCCTTCAACTTGCTCCCCATCGCGCCGCTGGACGGCTCGCACGTCCTCGAAGCGTTCATCCCCTACCGCCACCGCGACGCGTACGCGGAGTTCATGCGGCGCGGGCCGTTCATCCTCCTCTTCCTCCTCGTGGCGGAGCAGTTCCTCAATGTGCCGCTCCTCACGGTGTGGATTGAGGGGATCATGGACGGGGCTCTTTCGCTCCTGCAGGCGCTGTTGGGGTGGGTGTGATGAGGATTCATGTCCGAGTGCCAGGTTTCGGAAACAACAAGTCCCTCAATTCGTGGGTGATGAGGTACGACGCTTCAGTCAATGAATCCGGCAGCCGGTCTTGATTGGGTGGGGAATACCCCGTCTGCTCCGTTGTGCTGTCGGCAACGCTCCCTAGGTCATCGTGGAAATCTTCGTACCATTTCTGGAGAAAGGCGTCGTGTTCGAACGGCTCAAGATCAGGATGGAGCGCCAGAAGCTCGTTGGCAAAGTTCTCCGCGTCTTTCTCATCGCCCTTGAACGCTTCCCCTATGCGTCCTTGCTCATCGGGAGGTAGTTGCCGCAGGTAGTCCATGACGATTTCCTCCGTCAGGAGGTAGAAAACGTCAATAGTGTACTGCCAACTTTTGTTTGGATCGTTAGTGATGTGATCCACCGCATGCGAAAGCCCATCCAGGAATTTCGGCCAGTTGTCCACGGAGGGGAGCAGGAGCTCCGGGCCGAAGCGTTCGATGAGTTTGCGGACAAGCAGTTCCTGCGCAGCGTACTTCATCTGCACACCTTCGATATCCTCCTCGGTGGAACGGATGATCGTGTCCGCACCACGCAGCGCCTTTGCCTTTTCCGTGAGCACCGCTTCACTCCAACGGATTTCCTCGATCAGCGGCGGCAGGGAGACTTTCCTTTGGAGAATCTCATGGAGGATGGGAAACACGGCATCCCGCTCCGCATCCGCAGCCGTGGCATCCGGTTCACAAGGAATCGCCGCCAGAATGCCTTCGAGTTGGTCAGCCATCTCCTTTTTCAGCTCCCTCGGCAGAGCACTCTTCCGGAACGAACGAATCAGTACCTTGATCGTCACGAGGAGGGGGAGCTCTTCATCCTCATGCAGTTCACTCCGGATGGCGGTCAAGAGTGTGCCGCACGTCTCCCGGATCTCCCCCCGGACCCGCTCGATTTCCTGGTCAGGAAGGGGAGGGGCATGCAGGATGGAATGGAGCCGGCGAGTGGCATTCTCAAAGGGAGGTCGCATGTCGGTCATAGTGTGATTGTATATTATGTTACAACTTTGTCAATAGGCCTCATATTCTTCATATTTCGCGTCCTGCATTGGTTTTGACACTGATCTGCTTTCCGTAGTAATTGCGCAGGAGGGGTAGATACACAGTGTTTGTTGGGCATCCTTCGCAACGTGAAGGATGGTCGAAGCTCCGACCCTGAGAGAAGCCGAAGGGGAGGAGCGCAGACCATGAGCGAGCGCGAACGAAGTGAGCGCGAGTCGAATGGAGCTCGCTACTGGAGGAAGCTAGAACCATTCTTGAAAACGGCCCACACCGAGGAAGTGGGCCGAGAGAGCTGTCCAGTTGGTGAGATGCTGCTCACCGCAGGATCTACTCTTTCACGGTGTAAAGCGGCGGGAATTTCATGCCGGTGACGGCATTGATCTTTTCCCGGAGCTCCCGGCGTTCGTACTGGTGTTGGCCGCTCTCCACGATGGACAGAATCGTGCCATCCGAAGCCACATGATAGTGGTTCAAATGGGTGTTCGTCGCACCGGGGAGTGGGTACAAGAAGGTACCGTCGGGACGTTCGATAATGTCAGCCATGCTCTCACCTCCTTTCTCCTCGGGTTACATTTCAAAGAACAGCTCCCAAATCCTCAAATCCTGCGATTTGAGCTTTGCAACATAGCTCTCTCTCTCTGTATATTGTCAATTATGGAATACCTCGATTCCATTTGGGGTAAACCACAGGTTAATGGGCAATTCTACCTTAATGAAGGAGATATTCTTGATAGCAGGTGGAAGGGGGGCATATTCATTGATGTCCACATTTCCGGTGGAAGCTTGACCGGTTCTTTCTTTGAGGATTGTACGTTCAAGAATACTACATTCGAGAACGTATATATGGATGATGTCGATTTTAACCGCTGTCATTTCGAGAACTTCAAGATCATCAATTGCAGCAGGGAAGGAATGGAAATGCGGGAGTGCACCGGCTCCCCACCAATGTTGATTGGAACCAAAGCCCCTCGTCCAGGCTTTGAAAACAAGACACTTCCGCCGGGTTGGGGGCCGGAAGCGGATGAAGCCAAGCGTTGAGGTTTGCTTCGCAGAACCGTATGACAGTCGGTTACAGATGCTTCTTTGCGAACGCCCGACCGGAATGCGATTTGAGGTATCGTTCAAATGCTTCCGCCTTGCTTCGTTCGTCAAATGAAATACTCGTCATTAATTTCCATGGCTTGAACTTGTTGGTGTGGACGCTCTTCCCTTCGTTGTGCTCTATGAGTCGCCGTTCGATAACATCGGTCACGCCAACGTACTTGCGCTTGGGCTCGGTTTGGGATTGAAGAAGATAGACGGTATGCATGACAGAAGTATAGTTCTGCCCGGCTTCGTCCGGCTACGCTTCGCTTCGCCGGGACTACGCCGGGGCATCCTCGCTTTATGACTTCGATAACACCCGGATTTATCCCGGCGTAGTTCGCTTGAGCGAAGCGAAAGCGAACGAAGCCGGATGGAGCTCCCTGATGGAGGAAGTTAGAACCGTCTTGATGACCCCGGGGAGGCTCTCGGCGTAATCATACGGGCTTATTTCCTGATTCTGACGCGCGGATCCCGCTTGGCCTGCTGCAACCGCTGGCGTTTGAAGGCCGCTACGTCTGTTTCCATGAAAATCGGGCCTGCCGACGTTCTCTGGCACTTTAGCTTGCCTGACCGCACGAGGCGGTCGACGTACTGGCGGGATACCCCCAAGTACTGCGCGACATCGAGGGCTCCCATCACTTTCGACGGATCGATCATGGAGGGAATTGTAGCGAAATTCCTGCGTGAACAGAACCGCGATTATTGTCGTAGTGTCAACCCATAAATGGTTGTCATTATGTCATCTAAATCCTAGCATGCGCTCATGCGACAAATGATTCTCCCACCAGCACTCTCCGTCCGCGAACCCTCGGCGTCCCACGTGGTCGCTTTCATCAAGAATCAATCCTGCTTCAACACTAAGTCCGATTACCGGAGGGAAGTCGTCCACTTCTACCGCGCCGTCAGCAAGCGAGCCTGCGACGTTACGATGGGAGACATCCTTGCCTACAGGGATGCGCTGGAAGCGAGGGAGCTCAAGCCCATCACGATCGGTAAGAAGCTCACGGTGCTCCGGCGGCTCTTCACCTTCCTCTACGAGCAGGGCGTGATCCCCACGAACCCCTCGGCCGGAGTGAAGCTCCCGAAGACGAGTAACGAGACGACCAGAGAGATCCTGAGCCTCGAGGACTGCAACCGGCTCATCGCATCCATCGATCCCTCCACCCTGCGCGGGAAGCGGGACAAGGCCATCATCGTGCTCCTGCTCATCAACGGCCTTCGCGTCTGCGAGATCACGAGGGCGAACGTTGGCGATCTTGGGGAGTCGAACGGCTATCGGATCCTTCGCGTGCGGGGTAAGGGAGGAAAGCTCATCGACACGCGGATCCGCGACGATGTGCATGTTGTCCTGCAAGCCTACCTGCGGATGCGAAAGGGGCTGAAGGAGACGGACGCACTCTTCCTCGGCACAACTTCCCGCGCGGGCAAGCGCCTCGAGCGGCGCACCGTGCAGCATATGGTGAAGGTGCGGCTGCGAGCGCTCGGCATCGCCCGTCCGCACGTCAGCACGCACTCGCTGCGCCACTCCTCCATCACGCACCTCATCAACGGTGGTGCATCCCTCATCGCCGCACAGGACTTCGCCCGGCACGTGAACCCCGCCACGACCCAGCGCTACTTCCACAATCTGGAGCGACTCAAGAATCATGCGGTCATGATGCAGCCGATTCGGGTGCAGTGAGGGCATTTCGCAGAATTTGCATTATGCGCAATACGCTGACACCGTTCCGTTTCTATGGTCAGGCATGCGATCCTGCCCAAAATGCCGTACCCATCTCCGTACCGCTTCGGTATTCTTTGCAGCAAATGACGACCCAGTTCATCACAAACCAACAGCGGCTTCTCGCGGAAGTAGTGAACAACATGCTTCCCAACGCGAAGGCGCTCCACTTCCTCGTGGGCTTCTTCTATTTCTCGGGCTTCGAGGAGATCTACGCGAACGTGAAGGATAAGCGGATGCGCGTTCTCATCGGATTGGAAACGGAGCAGAATATCGCGAACACCATTCGGGAGGTGGCCGTGGTGCATCCCTCCAGTCATACGGAATCCAACCACGAGATCATCATGCGGTGCTTCCGCTCGATGGTGCATATGTTCGGCGAGACGGATTACTTCGACAGCAAGGAACGGCAGGAGGCATTCCTGCTCTTCGTGGAGAAGATCGTCAACGGAACGCTGGAGATCAGGAAAACCATCGAACCGAATCACGCCAAGCTCTACATTTTCGAGACCAAGGATGACGTGAGCGAAGGCGGCGAGTATCCGGGAGCCGTCATCACGGGCTCGAGCAACCTATCTCGGGCGGGACTGCGCGACCGCCACGAGATCAACGTCGTCTCACGCGAGAAGGCGCATTACAAGGAGGCGAAGCAGCTGTTCGATGAACTCTGGAACACCGCCGTCACCGTCGCAGACCAGAAGAGCTTCCCCGATTTCGAGAGGGAGGTGATCAACCGCATCTGGGTCAACAAGCTCCCGAGCCCGTACCTCATGTTTTTGCGGGTGCTGGAGGAATACTTCTCCTTCGAGCGCAAGCGCACGGTGAAGCTGCCACAGGAGATTACGGACAACCGCTACTTTAACCTCAAGTACCAGACCGACGCCATCCACCAAGCGCTCGATATCCTCGAGAAACACGACGGGGTCATCATCGCCGACGTCGTGGGACTCGGGAAGAGCATCATCGCTTCCGTCATCGCCAACAACATCGGCCTGCGCACCGTCATTATCGCCCCTCCCCACCTTATCGATCAGTGGAAGGAGTACAAGCGGGAATTCGATTTCAATGCCGACGTCTACGGCAGCGGCTCCATCGAGAAGGCACTCAATGACATCGCGGACGACCATGAGCGGCTCATCATCGTGGACGAGGCGCACAAGTACAGGAACGAGGGAACGAGGGATTACGCCAATCTCCACAAGCTCTGTCAGGGGAACAAAGTCATCCTCCTTTCCGCGACGCCGTTCAATAACCGCCCCGGCGATATCTTCTCGCTCATCAAGCTCTTCCAGATTCCCGCACGGAGCAGCATCCAGACCGTGGAGAACCTCAGCTCCCGCTTCTATACCCTCATGAAGCAGGAGGAGGCGATACGCAAAGCCCAGAGATCAAAGAAGGACACGCCGGAGGAGACGTCGAAGAAGCTCGCCGAGCTGGCGGAGCAGATGCGCGATATCCTCGATCCGATCCTCATCCGCCGTTCGCGTCTCGACCTCATGGAAATTGAGGAATACCGGAAGGATCTCGAGATTCAGGAAGTGGAGTTCCCCGTTGTGAAGCCTCCGCAGGCGATGGAGTACCCGCTCCCTGACGATCTCGCCGCCCGTTACATCGCCACGCTGGACAGGATCAGCAATGAGCGGGGCGGGTTCATCGGCGCGCGATACAAACCCGCCACCTACATCGCCAACGAGAAGAAGCGTCAGGAATTGGAAGAGGAGTTCGGCGGCGAAAACCTCCTGCGGCGCGGGCAGGAGAACCTGGCGAAATTCATGCGCCGCCTCCTCGTGCGGCGATACGAGAGTTCCGCATTTGCGTTCCAGAAAACGCTCCAGTCCATGATCGCCTCATCCGAGCTCATCCATCGGTGGTACACCGAGGCGGGCAAAGTTCCCGTATTCAAGAAAGGCAGCGTTCCTGACCCCGACCTCTTCCTTGACCAGAACATCGAAGGTGATGAGCAGATGGAGCTCCTTTCGGAATTGGATTAAGAGGAAGAGTTCGCCTCGTTGAAACAGAAGGGATACCAGCTGCTCGATGTGAAGGATTTGGACGAGAAATTCATCACCGAGTTGGAGCATGACATCGCGCTGCTCACGTCCATCCGCGACGAATGGTTCGGGCACGGCATCCGGCAAGACGTGAAGCTCGATCATTTTGCGGAAGTACTGGAACGCCAGCTTCGGAAGGAACCGGAGCGCAAGATCGTCGTCTTCACGGAATTCGCGGACACTGCCGACTACCTCTTCGAATACCTGAAGGGCAAGCTGCCCGTTTTCCGGTACCACTCCGGCCACGCGAGTGCCCAGAATAAGGAAACGATCAGGGCAAACTTCGACGCCAGCTATCCGAAGGCCAAGCAGCGGGATGATTACAAGGTGCTCATCGCCACGGATGCGATTTCCGAGGGCTACAACCTCAACCGCGCGGGCACGGTGATCAACTACGACATCCCCTACAACCCCATGCGCGTCGTGCAGCGCGTCGGGCGCATCAACCGCGTCAACGTGAAGGTCTTCGACGAGCTCTTCATCTACAACTACTTCCCCAGCGCCATCGGGGAGGACGAAACGCGCACCAGGGAGATCTCCACCTTCAAGATCAAGATGCACAACGCGATCATGGGCGACGATACGCAGTTCCTGTCTGAGGACGAAGAAGTGGAGGCCTTTTACGCCAAGAAATATAAGGAGGCGCAGGATCAGAGCGAGGAGCGGTCGTGGAAGACGGATTTCGAGAATATCCTCAACAGCGTCAAACGCGCGAAACCGGCTCTGCTCGTCCAAGCCAAGGAGATCCCCAAGCGTGCCCGCATCCGCAGGGAAGAAAAACATCCGCGCAACGGCGCGATCGTGTTCGGGCGTAAGGGGGAGGAATACACGTTCAAGATCGGCATCTCGGAGACGGAGCACGCGCTTCTGACGGCGAAAGAGGCATTGGAGCTGTTCAAAGCGGACGTGAAGGAGAAAGCCCACCCTGTCAGCGACGCCTTTGACCCCGTGTATCTGCACGTCAAGGATCATCTCTTCCGTGGCACAAAGGAGACGCCGAATACCACGAAGCTCCGCGACACCATCGCCAAGTTGGAATGGCTGGTGGAGCACGTCGCGGAAGAGCGGCCGTATCTGAACAACCTGTGCAAGGTCGTCAAAGAGCTTGATGCCCTCTCCGAGCACCACCTCAAGCGCATCCGCAAGATCCGCCGCGACCATGTGCAGGAGGACGTTGCCGCCCTGAAGGAAGAGGTCACGCCCTCGTACCTGCAAGCGATTCTCCGCAAGGCACACCGTATCGAAGAGGGAGAGGAAATTCTCATCCTCGCCGAGGAACTCACCTGATACCCATGGACTTCTCCGCTCCCTACAACCAATCAACGGCGCTGGAATTCCTCCGCAATCTCCTGCCAAACGACTTCACGGCCTCCTCCGGCGGTGCCGTGGATATCGGTTTCACCCCTCAGCTCATCCAGAACGTCACGCTCCTTGGCACTGTGCCATCGCTCAACGATCTGAAGATATATGAGGTGCGGCACTCGTCCGAAAACGATCCCCGCGTCACGCTCTCCCGTGAATCGTTCCGGCTGCTCGCCAAACACAGCGTCCGCAAGGCTCTGATTTTCTTCATAACGGATTCGTCACCCAATTATCGCTTTTCCCTCGTGACGGTGGATTTGGATTGGAAGGATGGCGGGAGGATCAAGCGCGAGTACAGCAATCCCCGCCGCCAGTCGTTCCTCCTCGGGCCTAAAGCGAAAGTTCGCACACCCCAGAGTTTCTTGGAAACGCAGGGGAGAGTCAGCGATGCCAAGGATCTGGCCGACCGGTTCTCGGTGGAGGTGGTCAACAAGGAGTTCTATAAGCAGATTGCCAAGCTGTTCATGCAATTGACGGGCGGCAAGATGAAGATGGGCAACCGCACGGAAACATTCGAGACGACGCTGGAACTTCCTTCTAACCATAAACCCAATCCCGAGACACTGGATTCCTTTTTGCCGTTCCAGGAGTTCGCCGTCCGGCTCATTGGCCGGTGTATCTTCTGCTGGTTCCTGAGGCAGAAGAAGACGTCCAACGGTAAGCCGCTGATTCCAGAATCCATGCTCTCGATGGAGGCGGTCAGCGGCACGCCGCGGGCGCTGCCCGTAGGGCTCGACACAGAGAAG
>ERZ1292640.1472-Hain-H43-02um-R1-1472-length-19459-cov-7_pt1 | contig 19459 bp, 21 predicted proteins | sample MGYA00564404_ERZ1292640 | MGnify/ENA primary metagenome ERZ1292640 (study PRJEB36523, sample SAMEA6512636) | groundwater metagenome | collected 2019-01-08 | study: AquaDiva: Metagenomics assemblies of 32 groundwater samples
CGAGTATCGCTCCGGGACCACTGGTGTTAGCAGGGTTAGTGGCATCTTCGCAGGTCAGGGCTGCATACAGGGTATTCCCAATGCGTTCCAAGTCTTCGGGACGGCAAAAAGGGGTCGCATTCACTGCCTGAGCAGCAATTCTGGCATTGACTTGAACCTGATTCATGTCCAGCGCCACCCATTCAGCTTCGCCTGTTTTGGCGCCATTTTTCACTCGCAGCGCATGCAACTGTCCGCTGCTCAAGTCGCCATAGGTATCTGGAACGAATTTATAGATAGCGCCCTTTTTGTCCTCGTCGATGACATAGACATTGCCTTCGTCATCGATCTCAATACCTTCATGGGATAAAGATCCAAGCATGGGCCGTACCTTGATTTCTTTAACGGTAGTTGGATCATTCTTTACAAATTTCAATTCGTACAACATGCCGCTTTGAGCATTAGGCACTTCAGGATCAGGTAATTGGGCTGTGATTGTTTCTTCAGCAAAAAGAAGAGTATGCCAAGGTGTCCACACCAGACCGTCCAGAGCCTCCCAGTCGGCACGTTGCGCCAGAACCTCGGCCTCACCGGTTTTTAAGTCCGCTACTGAAACAGCGCCTCCTGAATAAGGAACACCTTCCACCGGGCGTACTTCATGTGTACGGTAAAGATATCGGCCTGCATGTTTCCCGGTCTCGTTGACGGTATTCATATCAGTCCAGTCGACAGAGTCAGGATAAATATCCAGATTATTCTCATCCGAGACAATATGTTGTGTGAAACCTTCTGGAATCACCCAAGGTTCACTGTTGAGGATAAGCGGATCAGTCGTGGTTTGCTGATACGCAGATGCAGCGATAGGATTGAACTTCATGGGACCGTTAACAAGTATCGCATCAGCATAAGCCATTGTTGTTAAAGCGGCACAAACTGATAATGCTAGAATTGATTTCTTCATGAATTTTCTCCATAAGAATTAAGTTGCACTAGATAAATACTAAGACGATTAGCTGATTAAATTGCATTCGTCTCTGCAACTATAGAGCGCCAACATGAAGCACTAATGTCATCAAAATGAATTTTTGATGAATAATTTATGTCAACGATTTCAGACCCATCTCTGAATATTGTCATGACAACTAAAACCAGATGCTCATTCCTACTCATGGGCACCTTAAAAAGTCAGGCTTATGAGCTATCTTTTTATAACTCAAATACTAGAAGTCATCTGAATTCTCAAACGCCAAGATACCTGCCGCGTTCCCCAAGTATTGAGAGAATTCGTAGAAATTCGCTCCGAATAGTGGCTGGTGAACGTTTTAAGTACCCGGCTAGAATTTTAGTGCTCGTTGTTTGCAAAACAAGACTTGCTTCCAGTAGCTCACGCAGGGCAGGAGTCATTTCATTCTTGATATTTAAATCATCTATAAGGCACGATATGTGCATCTTTGCACGTCTAAGTTGACCGATTCCTCGAACCTTATGCCTAGTTTCCTCAGTTCCCAAGTCAATGCTATCCTGAATTTTCCGGCTCTTTACTGAAATCTCTGATGTAACAGGAATATCAGCATATGATTCATTCTTATCTAAAGAAACAAACGGATATCTTAATTTCATAATAAATTTCTCAAAATTTAGATTCTTTTAAGCAAAGACCTCTATGTCACTGATTCTATCCCTTCACTGAAATCAGCTTAGTTGCAACTATAATTTAGGGATATTACATTTTCATTAAGATAGATTTAATTTCTCCAAATCAGCTTGATTATCACGATTCTGAGGCGCATAGCGGGACTATGCAGTGAAGAACCACTGTGAATTGTTTTGGTTCAATAAACCGGATACCTTGTTGAGAGTTAAACTATTAACTGCGAGGTGCAGGAATGAAAGAAACAGGAAAACGAAGGCTCTATCCAGAGCAATTTAAGAAGGAAGCGGTATCATTGATTACAGAACACGGCTATTCGATTATGCAAGCTGCTTAGGTGATTGATACGAGCGCGAAGAATTTACAGCGCTGGGTCACAAGCAGCAATCGCAGGAAAGAAATAGAGAGCGTTTGAACGCTGATGAACGAGTGGAACTACAACATCTCAGACGGGGAGTAAAAGCGCTGCGCATGGAGAAAGAAGTTCTAAAAAAGGCCAGCGGCATCGAAGCGCAGGAAATGAAGTGAAATATGGTTTCATTCAGGTTCGGAAAAGTCATTTAAAACAAAGGGCTGATCTTATAGATCAGCCCTTTGTTTTAAATGGTAGCGAATCCCAGATTCGAACTGGGGACCAACGGATTATGATTCCGCTGCTCTAACCACTGAGCTAATTCGCCACGCGCATAGGCACAAGAGGCAGCATTTTGCCTTTGAGGGGGTGGCTTGTCAAGATCAAAAATGTGAATTGACAAGGGTTTATGCGTGTTTTCATGGGATTGGGATGTGTTCGTTTGCACTTTTAACAGGTGATTTGTGATTAAAAGTTGTCTAGCAAAAATGAAAAATCACCGGATGAATCGAATGATGGATAAAACTTTGCGTTCTCAGTGGATGCAGTTTGTATTACCCGTCCGATACAAAGCAACTGTATAATCAGTCCTATGAAATTCGATATGATAGTGATTGGCGGCGGACTCGTAGGTGCAAGCCTGATGGTTGCGCTGAAGGATAGCGGCTTGAAAATAGCGCTGATAGAGCCGCATGCATCCATGCCATTGCCGGGAGATGCGAGTTGGGATAGCCGGGTGTATGCGATCAGTCCTGGCAGTGCGGCTTTCTTGCAAGGACTGGGGGTGTGGCAACTGATGGAGTCTGTTCGTGTGGCTCCGGTCTACGAGATGGCGGTATTTGGCGATGATAATAGCGCGCATATTCATTTTAGCGCGTATGAGCTTGGTTTGCCGGAGCTGGCATTTATTGCTGAGAATCGTCAATTGCAGACAGCCGTCTGGGAAGTGTTGAAATCCCCGAATGAGAATATACGGATATTTTGCCCGGCGAAATGTACTGCGATTGTCTGGCAGGAGTCTTGTGTCGAAGTGCAGTTGGAGGATGGTAGTCAACTTCAGGCTTCATTGGTGGTGGGCGCGGATGGGGTCAATTCCTGGGTGCGTAAACAGGCTGAAATCGATGTGTCACGTCATGCGTATCACCAGATTGGCTTGGTGGCAAATTTCAGTGCGGAACTATCACACCGGAATATTGCCCATCAATGGTTCAGGCGGGATGGTGTGCTGGCATTGCTGCCATTGCCGGACAAGCGGGTGTCCATGGTGTGGTCTACCAGCGAAGGGCAGGCAGATGAGCTGCGTAACTTACCTGCGGAGGAGCTATGCCAGCGAGTGGAAGAAGCGTCCTCCCATACCCTGGGCGCATTGCAATTGATCACGCCGCCCGTGGGTTTTCCTTTAAATTTTGTGCATGTGGAAAAATTGGTTAAGCCACGTTTGGTACTGATCGGCGATGCAGCCCATGGCATCCACCCGCTTGCCGGCCAGGGTGTCAATCTGGGGTTGCGGGATACGCGGGAGCTTGCGGCGGTTATCAATAAGCGGGGGATGCAGACAGATTGTGGTGATTTTATGTTGTTGCGGCGTTACGAGCTGGCTCGCAAGGAAGATATTCTGGCTATGGAATTGGTGACTGATGGCTTGCAAAAATTATTTAATAACACCAATCCGACATTGGCCCGTTTGCGAAATTTAGGGCTGGAGATCACCAATCATTTGCCGTTGATCAAAAATCGATTGATACAATACGCGCTGAATTAATTTTTTTAAACTGGGGACATCATGGTTATGCGCTGGAAGCTGGTCATTGCAATTTTGGTATTAAGTTTCTTTTCCGGGATTATCTGGGCAGATGAAGAAGCATTGAGAAAAGCCATTCAACCGCATTTCGCCGGTCACAACATTGAAAGTTTGAAGAAAACACCTTATTTGGGGCTATATGAGGTAGTTGTGGGGGATGAAATATTTTATACCGATGATAAAGCGGATTATTTCTTTTTCGGTCATGTGATCGATACTAAAACCCGGGTAAGCATGACGAATGAGCGCTTGCAGGAGATTAAGGCTGCGCGCCGTGTTCCGCTCGATTCCTTGCCGCTGGAATTTGCAATCAAAACGGTTAAAGGCAATGGTAAACGCCGATTGGCGGTTTTTACGGATCCTAATTGCCCTTACTGCAAGCAGTTGGAAAAGGAGCTGGTCAACGTTACGGATATTACCATTTATACCTTGCTTTACCCGGTACTGAACGGCTCCATGGAGGTCTCTAAGAAAATCTGGTGTTCTGATAATCAATTAAAAGCATGGGATGATTTTATGCTCAGGGGAGTTGCGCCATCGAGTAAGGATTGCGAGACGCCCTTGGAAGTATTGGTAAAATCAGGCCGTGAGAATAAAGTGTCGGGTACGCCGACACTGGTTTTTGCGGATGGCTCGATTGTGGGCGGCATGATTCCTGCCGCAGCGATTGAAGAAAAACTGGAAAGCGCAAGCAAGAGTCAATAAAGTTTAAAGTCGTCTCAGAAAGCCTGCCGGGTAAGTCCGGCAGGCTTTTTTATTGTCGCGTCAGTGCAGGTGCCGTATAGTCGCGTGGCATCAAAACCCACATTTTTCCCGATTGCTTCATTTTGCCTGCCTGATTGCCGGCTTCATGTCCGAATCCCCAGAAGAAGTCGGCACGTATGCCGCCCTTGATGGCGCCACCGACATCTTGCGCCACCATTAAGCGATTGAGCGGTTTATTTGTGTTAGGCCAGGTGGTTGCCAGAAATACCGGTGCTCCCTGAGGGATTGAGAGGGGATCGATGGCGATACTTCTGCCGGCTGTCAGAGGGATGCCCATTGCACCGATCGGGCCTGATAAATCGGAAGGCAATTCACGGAAAAATACATAACGGGCGTTTTGTTGCAGCAATTCGGCCAGTTTATCCGGATTTTGCTGCCCCCACTGCTTGATTCCCTGCATGGATGCTTTTTCCAGAGCCAGCTCACCGCGTTGCACCAATAGCTTGCCGATAGAGTTATAAGGGTGGCCGTTCTGGTCGGCGAAGCCTATTTTCATCACTTCCCCGTTATCGAAAACAATCCGGCCGGATCCTTGAACGTGCAGAAAAAACAATTCAACCTCGTCTTCCACCCACAACAGTTCATAGCCGTTCAGTATTTTTGGATTATTCATGATTTCGGCGCGGCTGTAATATGGAACCACTTTGCGTCCATTCAGGCGGCCACGTAAGCGCAAATCTTTAAGTTCCGGATAGGCTGCGCCTAAATCAATAGTCAGGAGCTCATCGGGAGCAGCATAAACCGGGTAGCGATAACGGCTGGAAGGCTGGCGGCTTCCCTTGAGTAGCGGCTCGTAGTAGCCGGTAATCAATCCTTCTTCGCTGTTGTCCGTATTGATGATCTGATAAGGCGTGAAGCGGGTTTCAAAGAAATTCCGCAGTGCTGTGTTATTCGGTTTCTGCAGCGAGGCCGCAATTCTGCAGGTTTCTTTCCAGAGTGGTTGCTTGCTTAAAACAATGCAGCTTTTCACAAACGCTTGCCATGCCGGTGACAGATCATCATCCGTCCAGCCGGTCAGTGCAGACCATTGCGCTCGTTTGTGTATGGATTTTGTGAGTGGTTTTTCCGGGGGCGGAGTGACCGCTTCAGTGGGTTGACCGGGTGTTATGGTGGGGCTGATTGTTCCGGTAGAACAGGCAGCAAGCAACAGGAACGAAGCGGCTAAAAGAAAACTTAATTGGTTTTTCATTAAATATTGGTTAAAGTGAGGGCTTAATTTTTCAACTTTACAGCGATCCTGAATTTATGTGGTTACTTGTGGCCGAAGCAGCTGTGGCGTTAGGTTTATTTCTTTTTATCATATGGTGGACTATGTTTTCAGGTAAAAAGAAGGACGATGAAAACAAAGACTGATAGCTGATTATCGTTGGGCTTGTCATTATATCGTCTGATGTAAAAATTGCCAGATAGTCCCGTTATACCGGATTTTCAATGTCAATAAACTGATGCCGGATACCGAATGCTTGTGCAATGTGATCCCCCAGCGCTTGTACACCATAACGTTCCGTTGCATGGTGTCCTGCCGCGATAAATGCGACACCTGATTCACGTGCGGCATGAACGGTTTGTTCCGAGATCTCGCCGGTAATGAATGCATCGACACCGCGCTGGATGGCCGCCTCAAAATAGCTCTGGGCAGCGCCGGTACACCACGCAATGCGCTGAACGGTTTTGTCTGGATCACCGATCATCATGGGCTGGCGCGATAAAGTCAGGGATATTTTTTCACCCAATGCGCCCAGGGTCATGGCTTGCGCCAATCTTCCCTGCACGGCAATGTCCTGCTCGCCGAAACGACTGGTTTCAATCAGCCCCAATTTTCTCCCGAACAAGGCATTGTTACCAAACTCTGGGTGGACATCCAGCGGCAGATGATAGGCGAATAAATTAATGCCGTGCTGCATTAATAAGGCGATGCGACGGCTTTTCATGCCGGTTATGCGCGTGTCCTCACCCCGCCAGAAATAGCCATGATGAACCAGAACCGCATCTGCCTTGGCTGCTACAGCGGCTTGCAGAAGATCGAGGGAGGCGGTTACGCCGCTGATAATGATATGAATGTTGTCGCGCCCTTCCACTTGCAGGCCATTTGGGCAATAATCATGGAAACGGGATATGTCCAGTAATTGATTCAGATGATTTTCCAGCTCATCTCGATGCATTGATTTTCTCCTTGACTCATAGACGGTTCAATAAATACATGCAGCTATTTTAATTTTGGAGTAACACGCTCTGATGTACAGACTCTGGTTGATTTTTGCACAAACTGCAACCGTATTGCTGGCTATTTTTTTTGTGGTTTCCACGCTGCGGCCTGAATTGTTACCCTGGAAACCCCGGGGGGAGATCGTGACGGTGAAAGAAGCCGCGCTTGTCGTGGATACTGGAAGACCTGACAGCTATTCCAAGGCAGCCGAGATAGCCATGCCGTCGGTTGTCAATATTTTTACCCGCAAGGAAATAAAAGAACCAGCTCACCCGCTGCTGAATGATCCCATGTTTCGCAGGTTCTTTGGCGAACAATTTGAGTCTCGGACACGCCGCACATCAAGCCTGGGCTCAGGCGTTATTGTCAGTCCTAATGGCTATATACTGACCAATCATCATGTCGTGGAAGCGGCGGATGAGGTTGAGATTGCATTGGTCGATGGCAGAAAAACCAGGGCGAGCGTTATTGGTTCAGATCCCGAAACAGATTTGGCGGTTCTGAAGGTTGATCTGCAGGATTTGCCGGCAATCACTTTCGGTCAGTCTAAACAAGTCAAGGTGGGCGATGTCGTGCTGGCGGTCGGCAATCCATTCGGTGTCGGGCAAAGTGTTACGATGGGTATTGTCGGTGCGCTGAGCAGGAGCCAGGTTGGGATCAATACCTTTGAAGATTTTATTCAAACCGATGCAGCAATTAATCCGGGCAATTCCGGTGGCGCATTGACAGATACGTCGGGCAATTTGATTGGCATTAATACAGCGATTTATTCGCGCACCGGTGGTTCGCTGGGCATTGGTTTTGCGATTCCCATTCATGCGGCCAAGCAGATCATGGAGCAAATTATTCAGTCGGGCGGTGTGATACGGGGCTGGCTGGGCGTCAGCATGCAGGATATAACGGAGGAGCTGGCGGAATCATTTAATCTGGATAATTCAACGGGAACACTGGTAGCCAGTGTGCTTAGAGATGGTCCGGCAGATAAGGCAGGCATCAAGCCAGGAGACATATTGATTGCTGTGGAAGGTAAGCCGGTAAAGAATTCAGCGGAGATGCTCAATCTGGTTGCAGCCCTGTCACCCGGCGATACCGCGACAATTATCGTGATACGCAATAAGCAGGAAAAGTCTATTCAGATAAAAGTGGGTATGCGCCCCAAGCAACAGTAAAAAATCAAAGAAACTTCAGGTCCGCGTCAATGGCATTGAATGCCAGGAATATAACGAAAATAATATTTATGAAGAATCTACTACCAGCCACGGGATTTGTATCCGTAATAGCCCATTGGTTTAGCGCCAACATTTTTGCATTGGGGCGTGAAATGCGCCTGTCTTATTTGCCACCGCTGATGGTTTACGTTGCTGCGGGTATTTCGGGGCTGACAGGCATTGTTGGCACATTCTACGTTAAGGAGAAACTGGGTCTTTCCGCTGAATTTCTGGCCATGCTGGGATTCTGGATGATGTTGCCATGGGCACTCAAAATGCCATTGGGTCATTTGGTCGATCTGGTCTGGCGCTGGAAGGGGCTACTGGTGTATCTGGGGGCTGGTCTGATCATGCTGAGTCTGCTGATCATGATCGGATTGCTGGGGCATACCGAAGCCATGGCAGCGATGGCGTCTGTTGAAACCTGGTTTGTGCTATCCGCATTACTGGCGCCGATCGGTTATGTTTTACAGGATGTTGTGGCAGATGCCATGACAGTCGAAGCGGTGCCGCGAGTCGATGAAAATGGCCAGAAACTGGATCTGGAGAAACGCAAATTAATGCATGTCACCATGCAAACCCTGGGACGTGTGGCCATCATCGGTGGTGGCGTGCTCGTATCCATCGCCAATGTTTTTTTACTGCGCGATGCAGGCGCATTGCCGGAAGCTGAAAAGGAAGCCGTGTATTTGTTTGTTTATCAACTGGCTTTAATTATTCCACTGGTTTCTATTTTTGGCGTGGTTTTCGCATCCTGGCTACAGAGGCGTGAACTGAAACGTTTTCTTGCACAGGGCCATAGCCGGCAAGAGGCTGGTGTGCTGCTCGGTTTTCACTCAGAGCCACCGCCCGTTAACTGGTGGATTCTTGGTGGGGGGCTTGTTTTTACGGTGATGTCATTGGGTGTTGGTCTGAGCCGCATACCCGGTGGAGAAGAAATTATATTTGTCATCTCCATGGCTATCGTCATATTTCTGATGTGGCGGTTGACTGAAGAACTTGAGCCCGAAGCACGTAACGTATTGGTGGGCACAGCCGTTCTGATATTTGTATTTCGTGCGATTCCCGGTCCGGGTGCCGGTTCCACTTGGTGGATGATTGATACATTGGGCTTTGATCAGCAGTTTCTCGCCGTATTGTCTTTGGTTGGCGCGGTACTGACACTATTCGGCATGTTTATTTTTCGCCGCTTTATGGCCGAGCGCTCCATTGCTTACATCATCGGTTTTCTTACTATCGTAGGTACCTTCCTTTCGATGCCTATTATCGGCATGTATTTTGGTCTGCATGAATGGACGGCTTCATTAACGGGCGGTGTTGTCGATGCACGTTTCATTGTTCTGATTGATACGGCATTGGAATCACCGTTGGGGCAGATTGCAATGATTCCAATGCTGGCCTGGATTGCAAATTCCGCACCCGAGAAGCTCAAAGCCACCTTTTTTGCTGTGATGGCATCTTTTACTAATCTGGCCCTGTCTGCATCCCAACTGGGAACCAAGTATCTTAATCAGTTCTACGAGGTCACGCGTGAAGTAAAAGATTCTGTTTCAGGTCAAGTAACTGTTCCAGCCGATTATAGTGAATTGGGGCAACTACTGATTATGGTCACGATTATTGGTTTTGTATTGCCTTTATTAACGATTTTAATCGTTAAGCATTCGCGCTTTCGTAATGCGTGATCAGCAGTGGCTTATATCCGGCATCCTTTCCATTTATCCTGGCTTCTGGATGTAATTTAATGAATTAGCTAAATTATTTTATTTTGTATCCGATATAACGTAATACCTATAGATATAGGTATTTTTTTTAATCTACAAAAACTGAAGAGTCCGCTTTGTATTTTCAGTAATTTGTCTCTGATAAAGGATATATTATGAAAAAATTGTTTTTTATTATGATTCTGTTATTCGCATTTACGGGTACTGTATACGCAACGGTTAATATTAATACAGCTTCGCAAACTGAGCTTGAATCTCTTCAGGGCATTGGTCCTGCCAAAGCAAAAGCCATCATTGAGTATCGTGAAAAGAATGGCTCTTTTACCTCTATAGATGATTTGGAGAAGGTGGATGGCATTGGCCCCGGAATTATCAAACAACTACGTGATCTGGTTACAGTTGAAGTGGCGAAAAGCGAAGAAGCTCCGGTAAAACCGGAGTAATTGCTCGCAGTAAAAGGTTTGTTCAGATAAAAGCCCCTCCGAGTGGAATTCAGAGGGGCTTTTAATTTGGCGGGTTACAGAATGTTTCAATGTAGATAGCATGTGTGATAATCTGGAATAATTCTTTATGAAGCTTGCATTCATGTATAAAACGATTGAGAATTTTGCTGGTAATACGCCTTTAGTAAGACTCAAGCATCTACCTGGAACAACAAGTAATGTGATACTCGCCAAGCTTGAGGGTAATAATCCCGCCGGTTCGGTTAAGGATCGGCCGGCATTGTCAATGATTTCGCACGCGCAGAAGCGGGGGGAAATCAAACCGGGGGATACGCTTATTGAAGCAACCAGTGGTAATACCGGCATAGCGCTGGCGATGGCTGCGGCTATTATGGGTTATCGCATGGTATTGATCATGCCGGAAAATTTGAGCATAGAGCGGCGGCAATCCATGAGTGCATACGGTGCAAAAATTATCCTGACCCCCAAAACCGGAGGCATGGAACAAGCGCGGGATCTGGCGGAGAAGATGCGGGATGAAGGACAGGGGGTTATTCTCGATCAATTTGCTAATCCAGATAACCCTCTGGCTCATTATGAAGGCACAGCACCGGAAATCTGGCGTGATACGAATGGAAAGATCACTCATTTTGTCAGCAGTATGGGAACAACCGGAACGATTATGGGTTGTTCGAGATTCTTTAAAGAGCAACGATCGGCTATTAAAATTATCGGTGTGCAGCCAGAAGAGGGTGCGCAGATTCCAGGCATTCGCAAATGGTCCCCCGCTTATCTGCCTAAAATCTTTGACCCGGAACGGATTGATGAATTGTTATATGTTTCTCAAAATGAGGCTGAGAATCTGACGCGGCGGCTGGCATGCGAAGAAGGGATTTTTGCAGGTATTTCATCCGGCGGCGCTTTGGCAGCGGCACTCAAGGTATCCACTCAAGTTGAAAACGCGGTAATTGTATTTATTGTTTGTGATCGGGGTGACCGTTATTTGTCGACGGGTGTTTTTCCCGCTTAGAATAGAGGCTGCAGGTAATTAAAGACGCCATTAACTCAGTACGTTTATAATTAGCGAATTCTCAGATAAGAAGCGCAAAGTGCTGTCAATATCCATCATTTAAATATCCAATGCGGAATGTTCAAAAATAACTTTTCACTGCCTATTCGTGTCTACTATCAGGATACAGATGCGGGTGGAGTGGTATATCATTCAACCCACCTCGACTTCATGGAACGAGCGCGATATGAATGGCTCAGGGAATTAGGGTTTGATGTAAATTCATTGATTGAAATTCATAAGATGTTGTTTATGGTACGTTCGCTGGAGATCGAATATTTCAAGCCAGCGGTATTGGATGATTTACTGAACGTGACAGTAGCCGTAACGGAGACAGGCAGGAGCCGCATCACGCTGTCTCAGGAAATTTTATGCAGTCATGTCAAGCTAGTGAGTGCCACGATCCATGTGGTGTGTGTCGGCGCAGAAACTCTTAAACCAGTGAGTATCCCTGCGCCTTTACGTGAGAAAATTGGGAAGCCCGCATGAATACAACAGTAACACAAGATATGTCACTTCTTTATCTGGTTAGCAGCGCCAGTTTGCCGGTACAGCTGGTGATGCTAATTTTAGTCCTGGTTTCTCTTTTATCATGGTGGTTTATTTTTCGTAAATGGTTTGTCATCCGGCATGAAATAAAGAAAACGGATGAATTTGAGGATATCTTCTGGCGTGGCGCAGATCTGAATGCGCTTTATCAACGTGCAACAAGTTCGCGCTATGCTTCGGGCAGTATGGAACGTATCTTTGCCGCTGGTTTCGGTGAATTTAACAAACACCCCTTCGGATCCGATATTGAAGCAGTGATGGAAAGTACTCGCAGAGCCATGCGTGCTACTTATCAACGGGAAATGGATCATCTGGAGTCGCATTTGTCGTTTCTGGCAACGGTTGGATCAGTCAGTCCTTATATTGGCTTGTTGGGTACCGTATGGGGAATTATGAATTCTTTCCGTAGCTTGTCCAGTGTCACACAGGCGACCATTGCGCATGTTGCGCCGGGGATTGCAGAAGCTTTAATTGCGACCGCGATGGGATTGTTTGCAGCAATTCCCGCAGTGGTTGCTTATAATCGTTATGCCAGTGATACCGATCAATTGGCCACTCGGTTTGAAAGCTTTATGGAAGAATTATCTAATGTATTGCAACGGCGAGCAGCCGAATAAACAGAACTGAGAGGATTTTATGGCTCGTCGTGCCAAGCGTCGATTAATGAACGAGATCAATGTGGTACCGTACATTGATGTCATGCTGGTGCTGCTGATCATTTTTATGATTACAGCGCCCATGATTAATCATGGACAGATTGAGTTACCTCAGATTGGCAAATCTTTAGCGACACCGGCTGTGCCACTGGAAGTGATTATTAAAGCGGATGGCAGTTTAACGTTACGTGATCGTGCAAAATCAACTGTGGAACAGAAGGTGGATCGTGATCAGTTGATTGAAGCCATCAAACAGAAGCAGGCACAGAATGCAGATCAGCCAGTCGTGATTGCGGCTGACAAAAATGTGCGCTATGAAGAGGTCATTAAAGTAATGGATATTCTGCAACAGAATCAAGTGCAGAAAGTTGGCTTGCTGGCTCAACAAAAATGAACGATTTGTAATGAGTGTGAGCGTATTACGCAATTCATCCCATTCCGAACCTAGATTATTATTGGCAGGGGTACTGGCTTTGCTGGTGCACCTCGGTTTTATTGCTTTAATGATTTTTGGCTTAAACTGGAAAGATCATCCGCCGGAAGGTATGGTAGTGGACATATGGACCGAATTGCCCCAGCCCATTCAGGAACCTGTAAAGACTCCGCCGCCCCCGCCACCTCCACAACAGCAACCTAAACCAGTGCAAGAACCTGTCAAGCCGAAACCACCCGAGCCGGAGCCGCCTAAACCGGAGCCACCCAAACCAGTGGCAGAGAAAGTGGCTGTAACGCCACCGGTTAAAAAGCCGGATATTGCACTGAAACAGAAGCCTGAACCCATTAAAGAGGATAAGCCGGATCTACAGGAGCAAAAGAAAAAAGAGCAGGAAAAAATTAAGGAACAAGAAAGATTGAAGGAGCTGGAAAAGCAGAAAGAACTTGAGAAACAGAAAGAATTAGAGAAACAGAAGGAGCTGGAGAAACAAAAGGAATTAGAAAAGCAGAAAGAATTGCAGAGGCAGAAAGAAAGAGAGCTGGCGGCACAACGGCAACGTGAACAAGAAGTGAAAGCCCAGCGGGAAGCTGAGGCTCAACGGGCTGCGCAGCAAGCAGCGGCAAGAAATCAGGTAACGAATGAAATCTCGAAATATAAAGCCATGATTCTTGCCAAGATTAAGAGCAGAATTGTAATGCCGCCGGACCTGCCAGGTAATCCGGTGGCTGAATTTAATGTTACGCTGCTTCCGGGAGGAGATATTCTGGATGTCAGGTTAAGCAAGAGTAGTGGCCATGCAACTTTTGACAGTGCTGTCGAACGTGCGATCTTTTTATCGAAACCATTGCCATTACCCCCTGATCCTGCTTTGTTTAATGAGTTTCGTAACTTGAATATTACAGTGCATTATCGTGAATGATTGTTATAATCAACGGGAATTTTTTGTTTTTAACGCTTCTTCAATACTTATGTCAATTCATTTGTGCAAATATATTCGTAGTCCGTTGATCTTTCTTTTATGGTTGATCAGCACTCCTTTACACGCTCAACTTAATATCGAAATTTTTGGCGGTGGGGCGTCACGCATTCCGGTTGCTATTGTTCCTTTTGCAGATGAAAATAAACTTCAGCAAGGTATTACGACGGTAATCGGGGCTGATTTGCAGCGCACCGGTTTGTTCAGATTGGTGGATCCCTCCGGCTTGTCACCCCACGCGCCTGTGGAGGTTGTTTATGCTGATTGGGTTAACCGGGGCGCTGACGCGTTGGTCATTGGTCGTGTCATAAGCTTGCCTGGTGATCAGGTGGAGATTCAGTTTCGTTTGATGGATGTCGCTAAAAGATCACAATTAACAGGCTTGGCAATTACAGTTCCAACGACGCAATTACGTGCTGCAGCGCATCGCATTGCGGATATTATTTATGAAGCACTGACAGGTGATGTGGGTGTATTCAGTACGCGCATTGCTTACGTGATGAAACGTGGCAATAAGTATGCACTGCAGGTCGCTGATGCGGATGGATATAATGCCCAATCCATCATTGAATATACTGAACCCATTATTTCCCCTGCTTGGTCACCGGATGGTGGTCAGCTGGCTTATGTTTCATTTGAGAATAAAAAGCCGATTGTTTATGTGCAAACATTAGCCACACGCGAGCGTAGGGCCGTTGCCAGCTTTAAGGGAAGTAATAGCGCGCCGGCCTGGTCGCCCGACGGTAAAAAACTGGCTGTCGTGCTGACCGGGCAAGGCGGGTCACAAATATTCCTGGTTAATGCTGATGGGAGCGGTTTGCAACGGCTGAGTAGAAGCTCCGGGATTGATACGGAACCGAGCTTTTCTCCCGATGGCCGATCAATCCTGTTTACTTCCGATCGTGGCGGCAGCCCGCAAATTTATCGAATGCCGGTCACTAATACTGAGAACAGTACTGCTGAACGCCTTACTTTTGAAGGTAATTACAATGTCAGCCCGGATTTTAGTCAAGATGGCAAAAGTTTCACTTTTATCCATCGGAGCAATAATCAATTTAATGTAGCGGTTCAGGAAATTGGTTCGCGGCAAGTACAGATACTGACCAATTCCAAATTTGATGAGTCTCCTAGCTTTGCGCCCAACGGCAAGATGATCTTATACGCTACTGAGATTGATGGGCATGGTATATTATCCGCAGTTTCCAGGGATGGACAGACAAGGCAGCATCTTTCAGTACAAACAGGTGATATCAGAGAGCCAGCATGGGGCCCTCTGCCAAAATGGAAGTGACGGATTAATTTTTAATTAAAAGGAGCTATAAATGAAAAAATTATTAAGTGTTTTATTGATCGTTCTGTTATCAGCTTGTGCCAGCCAGACAACGCAACCTGAAGTTGATGATCTGTCAGCAGGTGCGGATGATGGTTTAGGAGGTAGCGATTTGATGGGTTCCGGTTCTGGTAGACCAGGCTATTTTAGTCAATTGCAGGATCCCAATAGTATTTTGTCGCAGCGTAGCGTTTACTATGATTACGATAGCTATACCGTAAAAGGTGAGTACAGAGAATTGGTGCTTTCCCACGCCAGATTCCTGCGTGACAATGCGGATGCCAGTGTAATACTGCAAGGAAATACGGATGATCGCGGCAGCCGTGAATATAACCTTGCTTTGGGTCAGCGTCGTGCAGACAGTGTAAGAAATATGATGACATTGGCGGGCGCCCGGGATGGACAGATTGAATCTGTCAGCTTGGGAGAAGAAAAACCTCGCGCATTGGGATATGGCGAATCGGCCTGGAGCCAGAATCGTCGCACAGACATCCTTTATCGGGGTGAGTAAGCATGCTGATACGCGCTTTCTTCCTATTGCTGTTAATGAGCTGTAGTGTTAGTAGTTATGCGGGGTTATTTGGTGACGATAAAGCACGCGAACAGATTAATGCATTACGTAAACAAGTGAGTGAAATGGAAGCGCGTATTGTCAAGATGGAGCAAGCGCTGAGTAGTCAAGCATTGCTCGAGCTTTATGCACAAGTTGAAACACTTGGACTTGAGTTGGGAAAATTGAATGGGCAGATAGAAATGCTGAGTAACGATAATACCTTGTTACAAAAGCGGCAACGGGATTTCTATATCGATTTGGACAATCGATTGCGCCAGATTGAGCAGCCCGATAAGCGGACTCCATCTTCGCAAACGGAACCTAAAAACGCTCCCCATAGCATGGCACCTCCTTCTTTCCCTCAAGAATCAACTGCAGCTCCGCCCTCTGTGGCGGCAGTGCCGGAAGAATCTGCATCAACTGCCGGAATAATTTCTTCGGTACAGCCTGATGCAGGGCCAGGGCCGGTGTCAGCGAATGAACTGGCACCAGCGGGGCCGGTAGAGAATGATGCTTACAAAGAAGCCTATCATTTATTTAAGAATGGCGAGTATGCGGGTGCCATAGCGCACTTTGAGGGTTTTCTGGAAAATTATCCTCAATCGAATCTGGCGCCGGGTGCTGCTTACTGGATTGGTAATGCGCATTATGCATTACGTGATTATCAGTTGGCGATAGAGGCGCAGAGAAAATTGATTGGTCAATATCCCGATAGCCTCAAAGTACCGGATGCTTTTCTTAATATTGCCAGTAGTCAGCAAGAAATGGGTGACAGTAAGGCAAGTAAGCAAACATTAGAAGATTTGCTGGCGAGATATCCACAAAGTGAAGCTGCAAAAAAAGCCAAGCAACGTTTGGCTAACATCAGATAAATTCATAACTTAAGCAAATAGCTGAGGCTGTTTGTTGCACATTAACCAGAAAGTAGCGGCATGGTTAAATCTCTTTTCTCCAGGTGACCCATCATTGTGCAGGCGTTAGAAGCGACAACCTTGCGTATCAGTGAAATTTTCTTTTCCTTGCAAGGTGAAACCAGCCGGATTGGATTGCCGACAGTTTTTATACGTTTGACAGGCTGCCCTTTACGTTGTGGCTACTGTGATACGGCTTATGCTTTTACCGGGGGTGAAAGTATGGCGATATCCAGCATTCTGGACCAAGTGGCTCAATATCGGTCGAATTTTGTCACAGTGACAGGGGGTGAGCCATTGGCACAGAAACCCTGTCATGTTTTGCTTGCAGCGTTATGTGATGCGCAATACGCTGTATCACTCGAAACCAGCGGTGCACTGGATTTATCCAAAGTTGATGCGCGTGTGTGCAAAGTCATGGATATCAAAACACCTGGATCAGGCGAAGTGGATAAAAACAATTGGCGCAATCTTGCTCATCTGACACAACAGGATGAGATCAAATTTGTGCTTTGTGATGAAGCAGATTACCAATGGGCTTGTGAAATCATGCATACCAGGCAATTGCATTCAATATGTCCAATTTTGTTTTCGCCGGTTTATGGTAGTTTAGAACCGGCGACACTGGCGGCCTGGATATTACGTGACAGACTCCCTGTAAGAATGCAGGTGCAAATGCATAAATTGCTTTGGGGAGAGGGGCCGGGACGTTGAAGCTTTAAAACTTTTTAAGTCTATCAGAATATGAAAAAAGCGGTTGTATTGCTATCCGGCGGGCTGGATTCTGCGACGACACTGGCTATCGCACGTGACAGGCGATTTGCGTGCTATAGCTTGAGTATCGATTATGGCCAGCGGCACAGATCGGAATTAGAAGCTGCACAAAATGTTGCGCGATCTCTAGGCGCTCATACACATCAAGTTATCAAGATAGATCTGGCGGCATTTGGTGGATCAGCACTCACAGATCAATCGATGGCAATTCCAATTTCTGGAGAGAACACAGACATCCCCGTCACTTATGTGCCCGCCAGAAATACCATCATGTTGTCGCTGGCACTGGCATGGGCTGAAACACTGGATTGCCAGGATATTTTTGTCGGCGTGAATGCGGTCGACTATTCCGGCTACCCGGATTGTCGTCCAGAATACATTCAGGCTTTTGAGAACATGGCGAATCTGGCAACCAAAGCGGCTGTTGAAGGTAAAAAATGGACCATTCATGCGCCACTCATCCATTTATCCAAGAAAGAAATTATTCAGGCAGGCCTTGCTTTAGGTGTTGATTATAGTATGACAGTTTCTTGTTATCAGGCGGATGCATTGGGCCGGGCTTGTGGCGTTTGTGATTCTTGTCGCTTTCGCAGAGCAGGATTTGAAGCAATGGGGCGAGTGGATCCGGCGCGGTATAAGTTTTAGATTTGAATCGTGCGCGTATTACATGTGCTTAAAGTACATGGGATTAATTATGGGCTGTGTAAAGAATGGTTTTTTAAAAAGATACATGGAATTTATGGTATATCTTTTGACTTTCTTTCAATACACACTCCCAGTTTCTTTACGCCACGTATAATTCCCAGTTTTGCAACGCTGACTTTAACCCAGGGGGATTTAAATTCTCTCAGAATGGTCTGTGCGATATGCTCAGCCAGCGCTTCCAGTAGAGAAAAGTGTTTTTCTGCCAGAATTTCATTGATACGTTTTACAATGAGCGCATAATCAAGCGCATCTTCAATATGATCCGATTCGCAAGCACGGCTGGTGGGTAACGCAATTTCCAGATCGATCTGAATAGTCTGCGCAACCTTGCGTTCCCAGGGATAAATTCCGATCAAAGTTTTTGCTTTAAAATCGTGAAGAAAAATAATATCCATACTATAGGTTATAGGTTATAGGTATGGCGCTAAAATGAGCCGGTTATTTTTAAGGGTTGTCATGGGAGTCGTGAAGGAGTTGTGGGTGTGAGTCAAACGAGATTCTATTCTATTTTGTTAAAGCGGTGCTAATACTCATGACAATATGGGTGTTTGTTTTATTGGCTTACTTGTTGGGATCGGTTTCCTTTGCGGTGGTGTCCAGTTGGATTTTTCGACTGCCGGATCCGCGTACCTATGGCTCAAAGAATCCGGGGGCGACCAATGTTCTGCGCAGTGGCAAGAAAGCGGCGGCTATCCTGACGTTATTGGGTGATGCGGGTAAAGGCTGGTTGGCGGTGGTTCTGGCGCAATATTATGCACCGCTCTGGGGTGTGGGTGATGAAGGGATTGCTGCGGTTGCATTGGCAGTGTTTCTTGGGCATGTTTTCCCGGTGTTTTTGCGCTTCCAGGGTGGCAAAGGGGTGGCCACTGCCGTTGGAGTATTGTTAGGTTTGAATCTATGGATTGGTTTAATGGCGATAGCGACTTGGTTATTGGCTGCGGTGATCGGGCGGATATCATCCCTGTCTGCTTTGGTTGCAGCCATACTCGCACCGATATATGCAGTGGGTATTCTTGGTTTTGAAGAGAGTGCCTTGGCAGTTTTGCTCATGTCATTAGTGTTGATTTGGCGTCATCAATCCAATATCGTGAATTTGATGGCAGGTAAAGAAGCGCGTATTGGTGAGAAGAGTTCTTCTGACTTGTGATCACTCGATCAATTATCGGACCCTCCAAGCATTTCCAAATTCCAGCGTGCTTTGACGGTAAAACTGCTGGCTGGTTGCCAGTCTTCTTTATGCATTGTTTGCAGTCGCATTGCGCCAGCAAATGCAATCATGGCGCCATTGTCTGTGCAGAATTCGAGTTCAGGATAGAAGACCGTTGCCCCTCTTAAGGCTGCTTTATTGCTGAGATTCTGTCGTAATTGATCATT
>ERZ1292640.1473-Hain-H43-02um-R1-1473-length-19455-cov-7_pt1 | contig 19455 bp, 15 predicted proteins | sample MGYA00564404_ERZ1292640 | MGnify/ENA primary metagenome ERZ1292640 (study PRJEB36523, sample SAMEA6512636) | groundwater metagenome | collected 2019-01-08 | study: AquaDiva: Metagenomics assemblies of 32 groundwater samples
GAAGTCGCCATGCCGCTTCATGACTTCCAGCCGCACCGGCTGGTAAACGCCGCGACGGCGGATGCCATTGGTCGTTCTGGACTCGACCTCTTCCATCTTTTTCAGGCCCAAAGCACGGATGACACTCGGCTTGAGGTAGAGTCGCGTCGCGCCGGTGTCCACCAGCGCATTAACTTCAACTGATCGCGGCTTCCCTTTCAAGAGCTTCAACTCTTACAGCACCAGGTCAGCTTGGTTGGTGAGTTTGATTTTAACGATGACTTTTCCCATACGACACAATCTACGCTCTTGAGAACGACGCCGTCAATTGCAACCTCAGGTTTGGTGCATTAGATCAGTGATATCCGGGTCATCCGTGGTTAAATTTCAAATATCTTTGGCTACGCTTTCAACGACCGGTTCAGCGGCAGACGAAATTCCTGGCGGGTGCCGGCGTTCGCCTTGTCGCTGGCCGGCCATTCACTGTCCGCAGCCAGTTGCACGTCTTTCCGGCCTGTCTTGATCTTCTCCATCAACTCGCTCAGCGTGCCCCGCTCCGTCCGCAGATCGGTTTGTTCGCCGGCTTGTTCGCCTTCCACCGCTTGGTAGGCGTCCCACGCGGTCTTGAGCGCCGCCACATCGGCCGGCTTGATTCCCGGCAGGGTGTCCTTCGCCAGTTTGTCGAGAATGGTTTTGCCGGCTTGTTCCAGCACCGGCCGGTTGCTGTCCCAATCCGTGCCGTTCTGTCCAACGTAGCATATCTGTGTTGTTGGCGCGTTGCTGGAGTGCAGGGTCAGCGAGCGGGCCGGGGGCAGCGCGCTACTCAGGTGGCATCTGTGCGTAACAGCCAATCACAAAAGCCGCCCACCATTAATCCTGAATCCGGCAATTCAAACCGCGAAATACGCCAAATACGCTAAAGGGAAAGGAGTTAAGCTAACCAGGTCGTTCACCCGCTGGGTGAATCGGTTCTCTTCTCCAACCTGTTCTGCTTTCGCGTGTTTCGCGTATTCCGCGGGTTCAGACTGCTTTTTCCAGGTTAATGGCACCTGCCCCTCTTTGACTACTATCCGTGAAAGTCTTCGCAGGCTGCGCAAAATTTCTCCTCCGCGGCAGGGCGAGACTCCCTGTCTGCCGAGATCGCCACACCAGACCCGCGAGACGCGGGGGCTGCCCGGTTCACGGTAGGCGGGCGAAACACCGTCGAGCCGTGGAATCCCGTCCGCCAGGAAGTCGCGGCTCGACGGGGTCTCGCCCTACCACGATTCGATTGCGGCCGCGGCCGCACTGTGATTTCTGCGGTTATTCACCTCTCACCACTGCCGGACGCGATAAAACGATTTCGACCCGGCTGGTGTTGCTCCGGGATCGATCCAGCTTAACTCCGGGACGATGGGACTGCACGAATAGTAAGGTCCGGCCGCATGTTCTGCCTTCTCAAGTTGGAAGACCCGGCCAGCGCCTTCCCAGCGGAGATTGATGCCGCCATTGGAGGAGACGTGCCGAATCTCGGTGAAACTCGGAGCCGTCGATGCAGCCGCCAAATCGGTGACGATGAAAAGCCCGTCCAATCCGAAATCAGCCAGGTCCTCCAGCGGGACGAAGGCCGACACCAGGTCCAGATTGCGAAGGACGGTACGACCCTGGTCGCTCAATAAATCCCCCGCCATGACCGGCCCGATTTGAGTGTCGTTGAAACCGATCTCGGTGGAAAACCAAATCTCCCCGCTGGGCCACACATAAAGGGCATCCAAACCGTAATCATCGCCGGTGGCGTCCGGATGAAATCGGGCCAGCAACTGTTGGCCGGTTCTTATGATGTCGCCTTTGTCCGAAAGAAGGTCGCCCTTCGAGAGAAAGACGCCTTTCCTTTCGGAGAAAATGCTGGTGGTGATCGAAAACAGAATCTCGCCATCGTCCTTCACTTGCACCGCATCGAGTCCGACATCGGGCGCGATCGGCATCAATCCGAAGTCCTGCATCAGATCGGCATTCCTTTTCACGATTCGTCCGCGATTGGAGAGCAGGTCGCCGTGATAGATTTGGCCGAGAGTCTCACTCTGGGCATCCTCATTGAGGGAGAAAAGGATTTCCCCGCCGGCGCCGATATCGAGGGCATCAATCCCCGGCTCAACCGCGCCCGCTTTCAGGCGGAGGTTTTGCAGGAGTTCTCTGGCGGTTTTCACGACTCGTCCGGAGTAGGAAATGAGGTCGCCGGCTTCGATGCGATTGGACGGGCTTGTTCGGTTGCCAGAGGTCATGCCGTTGGCAGTGGAGAACCATATTTCCTGCAAAGGCCCGATTTCCTTCTGGGGCGCAGCAATCAGATGAAGACGGTACACGCGGGCAAAAAAGCCAGGGGTTTCATCCACGTTGATGTCCATGACCGGCCAAGCCTTGTCCAGCGTCTTGATTGAGTTGGTGAAGAACAGAAACTCGTTGGTCTGGCCGTTGTCCACGTAGAGATGCAGTTCCATCTCTTGCTGGAGCGCCACTTCCCCGCCGATTTGAAATGTTCCGCTCCCGGTGATGCGATAGGCGGCGTCGGGGTTTGCCTCGGTGGCGAAGTTGATATCCCGGAGTTCATACCGGTTGAAAAGCGGATGTTCCTCCACCAACGCCAGCATAAACGTGCCGTGAAGCGGCAAGGGAATGGTCGGGCGGCCACACGGAGGGCAATCATTAATCAACGTGCTTTCAGTGAGCAACGTATAAGCCCAGGCCGTCCCGCCTGGAGCCGGCTGTGCCGTTGCGCCTGCGCCACCGAGGGCTGAGGCCAAAATCAAAAAGCCCACGGAAAATCGCAAGTTCATAACGGTCCTGTGCTTTGTTTAGCGTTTGATTCTTTTCGTGCTGATCGCATTCAAACTACACCAAGAATCCTCCGGGAGCGAGGAGGGAGAGAACGGCGGGATCGGGACGGAAGAGCGGCTTCCCACTACAGCCAGATTTGACCAGGACAACATTTATGGTCCGGAAGTCCCTTTCGGCCCAGGACTGCTCTGCTGCTTGAGCTTTCTGGTCATCCGGCCAATTTCGCGTCCCCCTTTGAAGCCAACGTAAAACAGGAGAAAGGCATACCACGCGATGGAGCTGAAAATCATGACTGCCCAAAAAAGGATAAAGATGTTTTTCATAACGCAACGGAGCTGGCCGCAACTTTATCCGAGTCAGAAGTGAGCCAGGAACCGAGAAACATTCCCAAAAAGGCCAGCCCAAAGGAGGAAGCGCCCGCGACCTCAGGAGCAATCTGATGCGATTTTGAGACCACAGCGTTGACGACCAAAAAAGTGAGCGGGCCGATGGCGCCGAGGATGAGCGCGGCATACGCCCCATACGCGTTGGCCCTGGGCCAGTACAATCCGCCTACCAGCAGAGTGAAAACACTCGCCAGATAGATATTTCCGGTCACAGCCAGGTAATCCCAGGCATTTCCGGGCAATTGATACCAAAGCCCGTAGAAAAGCAGAAACACCCCAATGCCCAAGACCAGTGTCCGGGTGAGGAGAAGTTTTCCGGCCGGTGAAAGCGGCTTTTTCACGCACGGCTCGACCAGGTCATTGGCAATGACCGTCGCCCAAGTCAGCAGATAACCGCTGTCCGTGGACATTTCGGCGGCCAGCATCGCGGCCACCACAATGCCGATCAAACCCATGGGGAGAATAGTACTCAGGTAAGCGGGCATCGCCGTCAGACTGTCCAAGCCCTCCGGCAAAGCGCCTTGTTTGGCAAAATAGACAAAGGCCGCCGCTCCCCACAGGCCGGGCAAACCAAACCGGCCAACCAAGTAAAAAGCGGTTCTTCGGTAAATCCGCTTGGCAGTGTGCTCGTCTTTGCTGGAAAGAACCCTGGAGATGGTGGTTTGCCACGTTGTGACTACCGCTGTCTGGAATACAAGCTGCCACAGAATGTAGCCCCAGCCAAAGCTACTGGAGTGCAGCGGATTGAACGGGTGGGCGCTCATTTTCAGGCCGGTGGCCGCTGCTCCATTCTGCGGCGCCGCCCAGCTCTGCGATAAACCATCCACAATCCCGGTCCAGCCCAGATTGGCCATCACCAGAACAGAGGTCACCACGATGCCAAGGCCCATGACCAGGAATTGCAGGTAGTCAGTCACCAAAACTGACAGCATTCCGCCCAACGCCGTATAGACCAACACCAGTCCCAGCAAGGCGGTCATGACCCATTCCAAATAACCGATGGGCAGGCCCGTCGCATACACCAGAAATTCTCCTCCCAACCGAAGGAAAATGCCCATGTTCAGGACACCGCCCAGCACGACAAACAAGCCGGCCAGCCAGCGCACTTTGATTCCGAACCGTTTCTCGAACAGCTCCGGGATGGTCAGGACACCAGCCGCCCGCAAAGGTTGAATGACGAAGCCGGTCCGCCCCACGACGTACATGGCCAGCGCCATGATCACGCCAATGGTTGCCCCGGCAAAGCCTTTCTCAAAACCGAGCTGAGCGGTGTACATGATCGTGACCAGCCCAAGCTCCGTCGCCGCCAGCGACGCGATGCCGAGGTTCACGTCCATTTCCCGGCCAGCCACCGCGAAGTCCTCCATTCCGCGCACAAACCGGCGCATCCAGATGCCCGCCACCATGCAGCCGGTGAGGTAAATCACAATGATGACCCAATCAAGATACGTCAGCGTCATGGGATGAGTTTGCGCGGGCGTTCAGGAGTCCAAAGGAAAACCGGCCCGAGAGCCGGCTTGCTATTTCGGACGCTGGGCGGCCTCGGTCCAGAGACGAATTGCATAGAGTGATTTCCGGGCGGTGATGAAAAGGGTCCTGCCATCCCCGCCGCCGAAGCAAAGATTGGCTGGCGATTCGGGGACGAGAATCTTTCCGATCAAACTTCCGTCCGGCGCGAAAATATGCACACCGTCGCCGGCGCTGGAAAAAACTCGCCCTGCGCCGTCACAACGGATGCCATCCGGCCCGCCCTTGTCGATGGCGCAAAAGACTTCACCGCCTTGCAACGTGCCGTTCTTTTGCACTGCAAAAACGCGGATATGGCGGGGCTTGCCCGAATCGGCCACGTAGAGCTTTTTCTCATCCGGCGAGAAACACAAGCCGTTGGGTTTGTCGAAATCTTTGGCCACAGGTTTCAGGCTCTTGGTGCGGGGGTGGAACCGGTACACGTAATTTCCTTCCTGTTCCTTGGGCCTCCCTTCCAGGCCGTAGTCCGGATCGGTGAACCAAATCGTGCCGTCGGATTTCACCACGACATCGTTGGGCGAGTTCAGGCTTTTCTCTTCGTGGTTTTCGACCAACGCCTTCACTGTGCCATCCGTTGCGGTGTAGGAAACGCGATGCGCCGCGTGCTCGGCTGTGACCAACCGGCCGGCCAGGTCGAGCGTGTTGCCATTGGCCTTGTTGCTCGGCTGCCGGAAGGTCGTCACACCCCCTTGCTCGGTCCACTTCTTCAATTCATCGGCCGGGATGTCGCTGAAAATCAAATACCCTCCGCCGGATGGGACCCAGACCGGCCCCTCCAAGAACTTCATCTCTCCGGCCAGCTTCTCCACTTTGGCTTGGGATGGAACAATCTTTTTGAATTCGGCTTCGTTCTTAATCTCAAAATCCGCGGCGGTCGGAGAAACAAGGTGGCCGGCCAGGAGAAGACAAATGGCCACTGCATTGAGGGTTTTCATAACTGGAAGAGACTGCACGGTTCTGTTCATGCGCATCGCTTGATGACTAACAGGATTTGCCGCCTGCGTCACTGAGATTTTCCCGGCGATCAGAGCCACGACGGCACCTTCTCCAATGCCCACAGCGACGCCAAGGGCTGTCGTTCGCGGACCACGGCGCTTTGCCGGCCATGCACGAGCACTTCGGCCGCGAGGGGCCGGGAATTGTAATTCGAGGCCATGACAAAGCCGTAAGCTCCCGCGCTGAGCAACGCCAGGTGCTCGCCTGCGGCTACTTTGGGCAGCGGCCGGTCTTTGCAGAAGAAGTCGCTCGATTCGCAAATGGGACCGACCAAATCCGAAGAAATGAGCGCAGTTCTCTTGCGCCGCAACGGAACAATCTCATGGTAGGAATCATAGAAGGCCGGCCGGATCAAATCGTTCATGGCCGCATCCACGATGACGAAATTCTTTTGGCCCGTTCGTTTCACGTATTCAACGCGGGTCACCAGGATGCCCGCATTGCCGGTGATAAACCGGCCCGGCTCCAGCAGAATACGCAATCCGAGCGGCTGCAGCAACGGCGTCAGCGCCGCGGCGTAATGCGCCGGAGTCACAATGTTCCTGGCTTTGGGCGACCGCCACCAGTGCGCTGAACCGCTGGCCAGGGCCTGCTCATAAACGATCCCCAAACCTCCGCCAATGCTGAAGAATTCAAATGGATACCGCCCGGCCAGCCGCGTGACCAACGGCACGACCTTGCGCACCGCCATCTCGAAGGGCTGCACCGCCGTCAATTGAGACCCGATGTGCATCTGCAAACCGCGCCAGCGCACATGCTTCAACGCGTGCGCGCGGGCATAGACCTTTTCGACTTCTTCGAAAGCAATGCCGAATTTGTTTTGGTAAGTGCCGGTCGTGATTTTGGCATGGGTGTGGGCATCGATGTTGGGATTCACCCGCAGCGCGACGGGAGCCACTTTCTTGAGGCGCCCCGCCACCCGATTGATGCGAGCCAATTCCTGTTCGCTCTCCACATTGAAACAATAAATGCCTTGCCGCAGGGCAAATTCGATTTCGCGCTCGGTTTTGCCGACTCCGGCAAAGATGCATTTCCGAGGGTCGCCGCCAGCGGCCATGACTCGCCGCAACTCTCCTTCGCTGACGATGTCAAATCCGCTGCCCAGGCCGGCCAGGAGACGCAACACGGCCAGGTTCGAGTTCGCTTTCAGGGCGAAGCAAAGCAAATGATCCAGGGAGGCCAGGGCCTCGTCCAGTTGCTGGAAGTGCTGCGCGAGGGTGTTCTGGGAATAAACGAAGAGTGGAGTGCCGTGCCTTTTCACCAGGGCTTCGACCGGCACCCGCTCACAAAAAAGCCTTCCGCCAACGTAACGAAAATCGTGCATGGGCCGTACTTATGCCAAACGCGAACCGGATGTCACGGAAAGTCGCGGCTTAAGGTTCCGCAATGAGCTTGGCCCGCTCTTCGTGGTACTGAAGGGGAGTGATTTTATCGGCCTTGTACCGCTCCAATAACTCGGCCAGTTTCTGACGTTTCGTCTTGGGCGCGGCTGCTTGTGCCGCATCCGGCTCCGCGGCGTTCTGGGCCAGCATTTGCCTTTCTTTGGAGCCGGATAGCTTGTGGAGCATCGAGGGCCGTCGCGCCGCAGACACGTTGCTCTTTTGGGACTCGGCACGAGTCAGTTTGCGACGCGGAGTTTTTTCCTTCTTCTGGCCGGTTTCGGCGGCAGCGACCGCTTCGGGAGCGGTCTTGGCCGGACTGGCGGCACTGGGAATCTGGCTTTCAGCCTCGCGCATTTTCGCGCGCAACAAAGCTCGGGCCGCCTCCAGGGCGGGAGATTCAGACGCGAGTTCCGTCTGCGCAACCGGAGCAGGGACGGGCGCTGGAGCAGGCGCGACCGCCGGAGCAGGGGCAAGGGCGGGAGCTAAGGCGGATGGAGCCGCGGCTTCAATCTTCGGGGGTGCTTTGGCCTCCGGCACGGGCAGCCCTTGCTGTCGGCGCAACGCAGCTCTGGCTTTCGCGTGAATGTCTTCGAGTCTGGCTTCGGCGCCTGCCGCAGCGGTCGGAGCCTGCGTGACGGCTGGGGCGGCTGGGACGGGAGCTTCAGCCGCCTTGGGCGCTGGAGGTGCTTTAGCGGCGGCGGCCTGCTGTCGGCGAAGCGATTCCAGAGATTTAGCTTTCGGCCGCTCAGCGGCGTCCGGAGCAGGCACTTGGGCTTGAGCGGGTTTGATCTTGGGTTTCACTGCGGCAGCAGCCGATGGAGCGGGAACTGTTTTGGCGGCTTTGGCGATTTTGTTGCGCAGTTTGCTCAGGTCGCGTTCCATGGCCTGGGTGTCCTTCCCGAAGCCTGTTCTGGCAAACAGCTTCTCTGTATCTTGTCGAATGCTGTCATGTTGTTTGGCAGTCAGCCTCCCTTCCTGATGGAGTTGATTGATTTCAGCGAGAATCTCATCCTTCGCTGTCGCAGACTGAGTTTCAAGTGCGGCGATCTTTTGCCGCAGGGCCTGGCGTGCGCGCGCTTGCACATCTGTTTCCTGCTGAGCGGCGACGGTCAACAGACTCAGTCCCAAGGAAAGAGCCGTTGTAATGAACATGGAAGATTGCATAGTGATTTAGTAACTAAAAAACGGAAGGGGAAGCAACTGAAATTAGCTTCTATCGTTGCCAAACTGCCCGGCCGTCCCTAGGATGCGGCAGCTTGTTGAGGCAATCCTCGCGGCTCGCGCATGACTGAAAACAAAGTCCAACTGGACGTTTTTGAAGGCCCGCTGGACCTCCTGCTTTATCTCGTGAAAAAGGAGGAGGTCGATATTTACCAGGTGAACCTGACAAAGATTGCCACCCAGTTCATTGAGTACATTGAAGTGATGCGACAGCTTGATTTGGAGATCGCCGGCGAGTTCTTGGTGATGGCCTCCACGCTGATGTACATCAAAAGCCGCGAGCTGCTCCCGCTCGATCAACAAATCCAGGTCGAGGGTGACGAAGACGAGGACGATCCCCGGTGGGAATTGATCCGGCAACTGGTCGAATACAAGAAATTCAAGGATGCCGCCGCCGGGTTGCAGGAAATGGAAGCGCAACAGGAGAAGACCTATCCGCGCTCGCCGGCCAAACCTGAGTTTGTGGCCGCGCCGCCGCCGCCCAAACCGGAGGTGTCGTTGTTCGATTTGATCAATGCCGTCAGCATTGTTCTCAAGCGGTTTGGCGCGCGGGAGGAGGCCCGGGACCTCTATGAGGACAAATGGACCGTGAGCGAAAGAATCGAGTGGCTCATGCGTCTCATGAACGACCGGGTGCGCATGAAATTCTCCGAGCTGTTTGCCGAAACGACCAGCCGCTCTGAAGTCGTCGTCACTTTCCTGGCCTTGCTCGAATTGATTCGCTTGAAGCAATTGTCTGTTTCACAGCCGAAACCGTTCAGTGAAATTGAAATCAGCCGCGTGCTGCCAAGCCAACGTGCCTCCGCTCCCGCCGCCAAAGAACCTTCTGCTCAGCTTGGAATCGAGGCGGACGCCGGCCCAGCCAGGCCTTCCCCAGGAGCGGCCCCTTCGGAATTGGAGCAGACCAGTCCGCCAGTATCCAATGCGCAGTTCTCTTAAACCATGGAATTGAAATACATTTTGGAAGCCATTTTGTTCTCCTCGCAGAAGCCGCTCAGCTCTAGAGAGCTGCGCGACCTGCTGGCCGATGCCGCTGAAAAATCCGATGAACCGGCCGTCAAACCGTTTCAGAAGAGCAAGGAAGAGAATCTCACGGCCGCCTTGGAACAACTGGAGCGAGAGCATAATCAGGCGGCCCGGAGCTATCGCCTGGTCTGTGTCGCCGGTTCGTGGCAATTTGTCAGCCAGCCGGAATACGCGCCCTGGCTCAAGGCACTCTATGGCGAGAGGAACCGGCCGCCCCGGCTCTCCCAGCCGGCGCTGGAAACCCTGGCCATCATTGCCTACCGCCAGCCGGTGACGCGAGTGGAGATCGAGCAGATTCGAGGCGTCTCCATCGATGGCGTCATGCAGACGTTGCTGGAACGGGGCCTGATTGCACCGGTGGGCCGCGCCGAGGTCGTCGGAAGGCCGATGACCTACGGCACGACGCCGCTTTTTCTCGAATACTTCGGTTTGCGCAGTCTGGAGGAATTGCCCGTCGCCGACGAGCTTCGCCGCATCGTGGTGCAAAAGCCGGAGGCCTTGTTGACGGTTGAGCCGGGCCTGGCCACCGTTCCACCTGAGCCTCTTACGGCTGCAGCTTCGAAGGAAGGGAATCCAAACGCGGAATCGCCATCGGCGCATTCCTTCGCGTCCGGTGCGCCAGGCCAGGAACCATCGACCGGCCCGTCCGCGGATTCAACACCCGCCACTGACAAAACCGCAGGAGCGGCAGCAGACGCATGACCATACAGGAACATCGCAAGGCCATTGACAAGCTGGATGAACAGATTGTCAGGCTCCTGAACGTGCGCACGAAGCACGTCCTGGAGATTGGCGCGCTCAAACTCAAAGCCGGTGAGGAAATCTATGCGCCGCACCGGGAACTGGCCGTGCTGGAGCGCATCTGCAAGCGGAACGAAGGGCCGATCACCAACGAATCGTTGCGGGCGATCTACCGCGAAATCATGTCCAGTGCGCTGTCGTTGGAGAAGTCGATGACCATTGCCTATTTCGGCCCTGAGGCTACGTTTACCCACCAGGCTGCCATTCGCCGCTTTGGCTCGAGTCTCCGCTATGTTCCCCTGAAAACCATTGCGGATGTCTTTGCCGAGGTGAGCAAGAACCGCGCGGATTACGGTGTCGTGCCCGTCGAAAACTCCACGGAAGGGATTGTCACGCACACTTTGGACATGTTTGTCGATAGCGACCTCAAGATCGTGGCCCAGATTGTCCTGCCCATTCAGCATTGCCTGGTGGGCAACACGAAGAAAGAGGAGATCAAAAAGTTGTTTTCGCATCCGCAAGCGCTCGCTCAATGCCGGGCCTGGATCCAAGACAATTTGCCGCGCGCGGAGATTATCGAAAGCTCTTCCACCACGCGTGCGGCGGCGCTGGCGGCGGCGGAACGAAACTCGGCTGCCATTGCCAGTTCCCTGGCTGCCGAGCGCTACCATCTTCGCGTGCTGGAAAAAGACATTCAGGATAACTCCGCCAACGCCACCCGTTTCCTCGTCTTGGGCCGGCAGTGCAGTCCGCCCACGGGCCATGACCGCACCAGTTTGATGTTGAGCATCGCCGATGAGGTTGGCGCCTTGCATCGCGCCCTGGCGCCCATGCGCCGGTTCAAGATCAACATGACGAAAATCGAGTCGCGGCCCAACAAACGCAAAGCCTGGGAATACTTCTTCTTTGTCGATTGTGATGGCCACGTCCAGGAAAAGAAACTGGCCAAGGCCATCGCCGAGATTGCCAAGGAATGCAACTTCGTCAAAGTGCTGGGGTCGTATCCGAATTCGGACTGACGAGCCGTCGGTGGAGCTTCGGTATTGCTTCTCCGTTTTCCCACTGGCACGCTCGCCCGCATGAGTCACCTGGCTCGGGCTCGAGAAGTATTCGACGTCGAACTGGCCGCGCTCAAAGCCGTGCGCGCCCAGCTCGATGAAACCTTCGACCAGGCGGTGGAGTTGATCGCCGATGTCCTCCGCCAACGCGGGAAAATCGTCGTCGTTGGCATTGGCAAGTCCGGAAATGTCGGCCAGAAGATTGCCGCTACCTTGACCAGCACCGGCTCGACCAGCGTCGTGCTGAACAGTGTCGATGCTTTGCACGGGGATTTGGGCATTGTGAACGATGGCGATGCCGTGCTGGCCCTCAGTTACTCGGGCGAATCTGAGGAGTTGCTGAACCTCATCCCGGCTTTGAAAAGGTTTTCGGTTAAAATCATTGTCTTGACCGGCGCGGCAAAATCGTCGCTGGCCCGCTTTAGCGATCTGGTGCTGAACATCAAAGTCCCGAAAGAAGCCTGTCCCTTCAACCTGGCGCCGACGGCCAGCACCACGGCCATGCTGGTGATGGGCGATGCGCTGGCCATGGCGGTGCTGCAAGCGCGCGGCTTCAAGCGGCATGATTTTGCCAGGCATCATCCTTCCGGCGCCATCGGGCGCGCCCTGCTCTTGCGCGTGGGCGACATTATGCGCACCGGGCCGCGCAATCCCGTGGCCAGTCAGCACCTGACCGTGAAAGAAGCGTTGCTGGTCATGACGCGGGCCAAAGCCGGGAGTCTCAGCGTCGTCAATGAAAAAGGCAAATTGGCGGGTGTTTTCACGGATGGCGATCTGCGCCGACACATGGCTCTGGACGAACACGTGCTGGCGCAAACACTGGGCAAGGTGATGACGCGCCGGCCGATTTGCATTCGCGAGGAAGCCCTGGCCGTCGAAGCTTTGAAGGTGTTTAACGAGAAGAACATTGATGATCTGATCGTGGTCAATGCCAGGCAGGAGCCGGTGGGATTGGTGGATTCACAAGACTTGCCAAAGTTGAAGCTCATGTGAAGACCGCCTTGACGGAGAAGCGCCTACACGACACGGGGCGGGAATGGGCGGGAATTCGGGGCGGGAATTCAGCTTGACTCGACTCGAGCCACAGGTCCAAACTTCTGCAAAGATTAGAGCAGATTTGAATGCAATGCTTCTAACCATCCCTGCCAAATGAAACCCAGTCCAACTCATCTGCTGGCGTGTGTCTGCCCGTCGCCCGTAAATCGCGTCCGCAAAGCTCGCGTTAGCCATCCATTCACCGGCTGCGCCCAGGCCAGCTTGGCGCTGATCGTCGGCCTTGTGAGTTTGGGGCAGGCCCAACCGGTCAAGGCACCACTACTGGAGTGGCAAATCACCGCTGGCGGAAGCGGTGATGATTCGGTGTATTGGATGCAGCAGACTCAAGACGGTGGGTACGTTGTTGGCGGACCGTCGAACTCAAATGCCAGTGGAATGAGAGCCGGGAGCAGGACGGCTCCTAACTTCGGCGGTTATGATTACTGGGTGGTCCGCTTGGACCCGCAGGGCGCCGAGCTTTGGGACAAGGCCTTCGGTGGCCTCGGCGATGACAAGCTCTTTGTTGTTCTCGAAGCCAGCGACGGCGGTTTCCTGCTTGGCGGCCGGTCTAACTCGGGCAAACAGGGCAACAAAGAGACTCCTGGCTTCGGTGGCTACGACTACTGGGTCGTGCGGCTTAACGCAGCGGGTGACAAACTGTGGGACAAGACTTATGGCGGAACCGATGAGGACCGGCTTGTTGCCGTCGCACCGGCTAGCGATGGTGGTTTCTTACTCGGCGGCAGGTCCCGCTCACCGGTGGGTGGCAATAGAACCGCCGAGCCTCTCGGAGGTTACGATTTCTGGGTCGTGCGTCTGGACGCGCAAGGCAACAAGCTCTGGGACAAAGCTTTTGGTGGCAGTGCGGATGAAACGCTCTGGGCTCTGGCTGGAACCCCCGACGGCGGGTGGATTCTGGCGGGGAGCTCTGCTTCGGACATCGAGGGCACCAAGACCAGCCCGAATTACGGCGATCTGGATGCGTGGGTCGTGCGCTTGGACAAAGAGGGGAACCAGCTTTGGGACAGCTCGTTTGGCGGCGGGGGTACGGAGGAGGCGATGAGTGTGCAAACCACCCCTGACGGCGGCTGCGTTCTCTGCGCCTACACCAACTCCGGTGCGAGCGGGAACAAGCACAGCCCGAACTTCGGTGACTTCGACGGGTGGGTCGTCCGTTTGGATGCCCAAGGGAAACTGGTGTGGGAAAAGGAGTTCGGCGGGCTTGGCTACGACGAGTTGAATTGCGTGCGGATCTTGCCGGACGGCGGGTACATCGTTGCTGGTGATTCTACGTCAGGTCTCGGTCCGGGCAAAGCCAGTCCGCAACTCGGCGGGCAGGACGGCTGGATTGTGCGTTTGAACCCGCAAGGAGAGCGGCTCTGGGAATGGTCCTTGGGCGGTGGCGGGACCGAACTGGTTTTTGTGCTGCAACTCACAACCGACCAGGGGTTCATCGTGGCTGGACAATCGGACTCGACTGCCTCCGCAAGTAAGGGCGGATTCAATTACGGCGGCAACGATTTTTGGGTGGTCAAACTGGGACCGGAGGCGGGGCCGCATTTGGCCTTGGCTCAACCACCGCCAGACCTCAAGTTAGCGTTCCAGGGACAGGTCGGACGGCTCTACACCCTGGAGAGCATTACCAGCCTTGGAACGACAAACGCTTGGACTGCGTTGACGAATCTGGCCTTGGTCGCCAACCCGACCGTCGTGTCCGATCCCACCGCGTCCCTGGCAGCGCAGCGGTTCTACCGACTGGCGGTGACTTCGTTCTCCAACATGGTCTGGATCGCTCCGGGGACATTCATTATGGGCAGCCCAACCAACGAGGCGGGACACGAAACGTTGGAAAGCCCGCAGACCCAGGTGACACTCAGCCGGGGGTTCTACTTGGGCAAGTACGAGGTAACGCAAGGTGAGTATTTGGCCGTCGTGGGTGCCAATCCCAGCCAATTCACGGGCGACTTGAATCGGCCGGTCGAGGAAGTCAGTTGGCGGGACGCAACGAACTATTGCGCCCGGTTGACCGAGCGTGAACGCGCGGCCGGCCGGATACCGGCCGACTACGGCTACCGCCTGCCCACCGAGGCCGAGTGGGAGTTCACCTGCCGGGCGGGGAGCCTGTTGCCGTACGGGATCGATTACACCAGCGGGGCCGTGGAGTCGCTCTATGATTATGCTTGGGTGTTTGTCAATAGTTCTTCGACGACCCACCGTGTGGGCGCGAAACGGCCAAACCCTTGGGGCCTTTATGATATGCACGGCAACGTGCTGGAATTCTGCCTGGATCGCTTTGGCGACTATCCGGGTGGCAGTGTCGTTGACCTGTTGGGCCCAAGCGCGGGCACGAACATCGTTGCTCGTGGGGGTTGTTGGGGGACTTATGCCGTCGAGTCCCGGTCGGCCGTCCGTTATCCTGGTGACCTCACCGACCACCTTAATATCACTGGCTTCCGAGTCGTTCTGGCGCCAGGACGACCCTAGCCGGTGGCCGAAGAACACCCGGTGGCGCGGCCTGGACTCCGGCTGGCACGGGCGGGGCGCCCAAGCAGTCTAAACCGATGACGCAGCTCAAGATTTGGAATTGGACGGGAGCGTTCGGCACGCTCGCCTGTCTGTGCCTGACGTGGGCGGGTTGGTCGCAGGAAACCAACGTTGCTCATGTGCTGGTCTGCTGCAGCGTGGTCGCAAGCCAGCCTGGACAACCGCCGCGCGAATACCCTTGGGGACCAGAGGTTGCTTTTGGACCGGGGAATCGCTTGGCAATGACGCTGGAATCCTGCCGCGAGGCACAAGCTGTCGTCATCCCTTGGACGTCGGCTCGTGCCGGCTTGGCCAACCGGTGGGGGCCGGTGGTGGCGAGCCTCAAACCCGACGAACCCGTTAAACTGCCGCCGGAAACGAGGGTCTGGCGATGGAACACCAATACGCAGCCGTTCCGGATCCAGGTTCTGGTTTTGGACCTGCGCGACAAGATGGCGGAGGACTTTCGGCGGTTGGTCGGGGCCATGAACGAGAGCGGGCTGCCGGAACCCGTGCTCAAGGCCCAAGAGCAAAGACTCAAGGCGATGGTTGATGAATGTCAGGCGGCGCAGAAGCGGCAGCCGACAACGGCGCCTTCGATCGTCAGTGTCGCCGGGGTGTTTCGCGGCGCCTTTGACTGGCGCAAAGAAGCCGTTGGCGCCTGGTTTGGCCCTGGCCGACCCGCCGTCATGCACTTCGGTGGCAACACCAATGCTGCGCCCGGTCCCGGCGGTGCGCCGCCGGACAACAAGACCAGCCGCGAATAACCCCCGAGCCTATGCGAGCCAAGTCGGACACAGTGCCAGACGCTCTCCGGCCCGGCTCGGCCCTGTTTCTCTCCCTGGCGCTGGGGCTGGTCCTGGCGGTTGTCCTGCTGTGTTTCCCAGGAATCCTGAGCCGCTGGGAGTGGGCCTGCTTCGACCAGGCCTTGCGCTGGCGGCTGGTTCTGGATAATGCCCCGGCCGTGGACGGGCGGATCACCTACGTCAACATCACGGACGCCGACACGACCGCCTTGGGGAGCGTGGCCGAGGAATACGCAGCCCTCGCCAGGTTGGTCGAAGAGGCGAGCGCGATGGGTGCAGCAGCGATCGTTTTCGACGTTGTCTTCAGGCGGGCAAAGCAAACCGAGGCAAGGCCGCTCTATGAAGCCATCCAGCGCAGCGCAAGAGTCGTGTTGGCTGAAGCGTTGCTGGAGAAGGACAGCGCTGACGAATGGCGCCAGCGAGCCCGGTCGTTTGCGTTTGGACCCCGCCTGACACCGGCTGGGTTGGCCAACGCCGAGCCTGACGCTGACGGCGTTTTTCGCCATTATGCCTATGTGCAACGCGGACCGGCAGGTGCGGAGCCGTCACTTGCGCTGGCGACCTACCTTCAAGTCGCGAATCCGGGGCGGGTGCGCTACTCGGCCGCCGGCGTGGACTGGGAAGAGTTGGGCCCAGACTTCAAAACCATGCTCACCCGGCGCCTCCCCGCCAAGCCGCAACTGCTGAATCTACGCAGCGGCTGGATGCGGAGCGGCAAAACGGCATTTATGCACTCGAGCCTGGGCCAAATCCATGCCGAATTTCAGGAATGGAAAAAACGGAAGGCGACCTCTCAGCCGGGCGCGCCTCCCCGCGAAGGCCAAATCCTGCTGGTTGGCTACGTCGGCAGCGGTCTTGGGGACACGAGTCCGACACCGTTCGGCCCCGTCGAACCTCGGGTGCAGTTGCACGCCGCGGCTTTGAATGACTTGCTTCAGAATCGTCCGTTGCACGAACTGCCGCCGTGGTCGTCGGCTGTGGCCGTCCTTTCGGTGTGGCTCTTCGGATCGGTTTCAAGCTATTGCGCGCGGAAAAGCGGTTTGGCAGTGCTCGCATTCCTGGGCGTGGCGTTGTGGGCCCTGGTTGGCGTGGTAGCCCTGTTCCGATTCGCAGCGGTTCTGCCGTTTGCGGCGCCTGCGGGTGCTTGGGTGCTTGGCGGAACGCTTGAGCTGGCGCGCCGCCATACGCGCGAGTGGCACGAGCGGATCAAGCTCAGGACGACCCTCGAGTTCTATTTCTCACCTGGCGTCATTGAGCACATTGTGGCCAAGCCAGGGGCACTGGAACCACAGTCGGCGGAACTAACGGTCCTCATCTCCGACCTCCGCAACTTCACCAGTCTAACCGAACGGAGCCAGGAGCGGCCCGAGGTACTTTACGGGCTCCTGAATCGAACCTTCAGCATTCAGACACAGGCGGTCCACGCCCGCCGGGGTAACCTGGAGCATTTCCTGGGCGATCAGTTTACTGCGTATTGGGGCGCACCTGAGTCCGAGCCGCTGGCGGCGGACCTGGCGCTGGCGGCCGCGCTGGAAATCGTGCCTATATTGGAGGCGTTGCGGCCTGAACTGTCGCCGGAGTTCCGGCAGCTCTTCGGCTTTGGCTTCGGCTTGCACTGTGGGCGGGCGCTCGTCGGCAACGTTGGCGGACGGGAGCGATTGGATTACATGGTCTTGGGCGACGTGGTGAACACGGCGGCGCGAGTCGAGTCGCTCACCAAGCTTTACGGTGTCCCACTTCTGCTGACGGGTGAGCTCAAGGCTCGGCTTACCCAGCCGCTGCTTGCCCGCATGATTGACCGGGTGATTGTCAAAGGAAAGAGCACGGGCCTGGAGCTGTGGCAGCCGGCCGATGGGCTGGCCGGCGCCCATCTCGCCGAGATGTGGCAACGCTACACGGAGAGCTGGGCCTTGTATGAACAGGGGCGTTTTGGCGAGGCGGCTGCCAGCTTCGACGAACTCTTCAGCGCAACCGCGGATTTAGCCAGCCGCGCCCTGGCGATCCGCTGTCGAGAGTTAGCGCTGAAACCGCCGCCTGATTGGCAGGGCACATTCAAGATGGCGGCGAAGTAGCTCGCCCATCTGACGTCATGGCACCAGCATCTATGGGCTACCTTCCAAGAACTGAGGCAGGAACCGGGGCCGGATGGATCATCGCGTGGGCGCTGCTGGTTTCGGCCGGCGCCGCAGAACTGCCGCCGGTCAACGTGCCAGAGACGGGGCCGCCGGCCCTAAGCCAAACCAACTTCGTGGGCGAGTTCAGGTTCGTGGGCAACCAAGTCTTCTCGGCGGCGGAGTTGGCCCGCGTCACGCTGCCCTGGACGGGTCGTATGCTCAAACCGCTGGAGTTGGAGGAGGCGCGCCTAGCGGTGAGCACCTGGTACATCAGTCACGGATACGTGAACTCCGGGGCGGTCTTGGAAAACGCTGCCGTCGTGGCGGGCGTGGTCACGTTGCGGGTCGTGGAGGGTTCCTTGGCCAAGATCAGCCTGCAAGGCAATCGCTGGCTTTCCGAATCCTTCTACCGGCGGCGCCTCCTGGCCAATGGCGGCCGGCCGCTGAACGTCAACGCCGTCCGCGACACGTTGCAGTTGTGGCGTGACCTCTACCCGGTGGAGCAGGTCAACGCGGACATCCAACCCGGGCCTGCGCGTGGCGAAGCCTTGATGAATCTCAAGGTCAAAGAAAGGTTTCCCTACCATCTGGGTTTGACATACGCCAATAACCGTCCACCCAGCACCGGCGCCGAACAACTCGACGCGGAACTCGAAGTCGAAAGCCTGACCGGGCGCGGCGACCAACTGAGCCTCGACTACGGCGTCGCGCGCGCCTCCGGCAACCTGATGAACCGGAGCCGTGGGCTCGCCGGTCGTGACTTGGCGGCCAGTTACGCGCTCCCCTTTACCGCTCGCGACACGAGCCTCAGACTGCAATATGGGCGGAATAGCGCAGCGGTGGTCGAGGCGCCCTTCCAGCAGTTGGATATTAGCAGCGAACTGGAGAGCTACACCGTTGCGGTATCACACCCCCTCTATCGCACGCCAACCCGCGAACTCAGTCTGGCCTTGAGCGGCGAGCGCCGTGCCAACCAAACCTATCTGCTGGGTGAGCCGTATTCGATCTTGCCTGGGGCCGTGGACGGACTTTCGGTCGTGGCGGTCACCCGCTTGACGGCCCAGGTGACCGACCGCGGCCCGGCGCACGTTTTTGGCGCGCGTGTTTCGTTGAGCAAGGGCTGGGATGCCTTGGGCGCCACCGCCTACCACGGTGAACCGCATGAAAACCTGATCCCGCGGGACCGCGAGTTTGTCGCGGTGCTGATGCAGGCCCAATACCTGCGCCGATTGGGTCAGAGCCGGGTCGAGTTTCTGGCAAGGCTGGCTGGCCAATACAGTCCGGACAGCCTCCTGGCCCTGGAACAGTTGGCGATTGGCGGGGCCCAGTCCGTGCGCGGTTACCGCGAAAACACCATGGCCCGCGATAAAGGCCTGCTAGCCACCGCTGAGCTGCGCGTGCCCTTGTGGATGGGTAAAGACAGCGCGCCAAAACTGCAATGGGTGCCGTTTGTGGACGGTGGCGCCGGGTGGAACAACGGAGACGGCCAGCCGTCCTTGAGCTCGATCAGCAGCGCCGGCATGGGCCTAGTCTTTCGGCTTCGCAAGAACCTGGAAGCTTCCCTGTTCTGGGGCCATGCCTTTCGGGCGCTTCATTACAGCAGCCATAACCTCCAGGACGACGGCATTCATTTCCACCTGTCCGTGTGGGCTTTCTAACTTATGAGTGTACTCAGCACAAACGCACCAGAACCAACTCATCCCCCTCCCTCCCGCTGCTTCTCTGGCAGTGCGGCCCGAAGGCGCCCCATCGCGCCCCCGGACTGGCGCTGCCGATGGAGAGCCAAAACGGCTGCCTGGGTCGCTGCTTGGATGGCGGCGGTCTCGACCGGGGCGTTTGCCCAGATC
>ERZ1292640.909-Hain-H43-02um-R1-909-length-24549-cov-8_pt1 | contig 19452 bp, 17 predicted proteins | sample MGYA00564404_ERZ1292640 | MGnify/ENA primary metagenome ERZ1292640 (study PRJEB36523, sample SAMEA6512636) | groundwater metagenome | collected 2019-01-08 | study: AquaDiva: Metagenomics assemblies of 32 groundwater samples
CCAAGAAAGCATTCATTATCTTCTGGAAAAACTCTCCCTTCCGTTTCGTTTTCGCTCATGAGGCCAGTTACTGCCCCTGGTTCAAACTCCCGTCCGGCGCGGCCGTCTGCTATCAGTTCTTGGAAGGTAACGGTGGATGGGCGGAGCTGTTTAATAATTGGGGGCGGCAGGAGCGAAATTCCTTTGTCGATATTCTCGAATCGGGTCCTCAGCGCGTGTGGGTTCGCTGGACCTACTTTGGGGTGAACATGGAAGCAGGTCAACCTGCCTACCGTGGGACAGAAGATTTTTGGGCCTATCCCAACGGCCTGATCCAGCGCCGCCAAACTTATGAATCGCTCATTCCCAACGAGGATAAAGGTTATACCCGCGAACCGATCGAAATGATCGGCCTCTGCCCAGTGGGCAAACGATGGTTCGATGTTCTAAAGACGTTACCAGGATCGGAAGAGAGACACGCCCTCGCGGTCCTCGACCCATTTTCGGACAAACGCTACGACGTGTATTGGAAACCGAAGCCAGGGACGGTTTGGGATGCAACGCATCGACGAGCCGGTTGCGACTGGAAAGAGTTCGAACACGCGGCCGGGGCAGCGTTTGTCATCCCGATGGTCGGGGGCTCCCCCTTTTGCATTTACGGTGACGCTTCTGGATTCCGGCATGAATATACCCGCAATAAAGAACACACGTTCCCGGGTGCCGGCAATGGCTGGGGATCGACCTCTTGGGATCACTGGCCCATCGGTTGGTTAAACAGCCAAGCAAATCTGGTCAATGAAAATTCCTTGCAACTCTATCCCAACCATTTTTCCCCGGCGGGGATGGATTTCTATGCGCTTCCGAATGAAGAGTCTGCGCGAGGGGTTTACTACTCCCTTATTGGTGTTGGAGCGGACAACTTCGAAGCGATTCGCATGATTGCCCGCGAGTGGCTGGGAAAAGGCGAACTGGCTATTGCCCATCCTGATAGCGGCGCGGATTTGCCGCCTCCGCATGCTCCGCATCGGTAATACAAAGAGTCACAAAAATCTTTCCCGGCACGACACGCGACTATGGGGTCTATGTGCCCAAGAGCGAGTAGATGTCCGCTCGCGGAGTGCCCGGACCTTCGGGCGGAATGAAACCTTCCGTGCCCACAAATGACTTGGCTTCGCTCTGCTCGGCCACCAACCCGATGTCCGCCAGCTTCGGAATGCCGTTCACGAAAATGATGTTCGACGGCTTGATGTCGCGGTGAATCAGCCCAGCATGTGGGTGATCAGCATCAAACGGCTGCGCGAGTTTTGGCAGACGCACCCCGCCGCCGAGATGCCCTTGCGCCAGTGGTACAAGGGTGCCCTCCACGCTTCCTGGCGGAGTCTGGTGGATGTGCGCGTCCCGTTTGCCCACGCGGACCCGGTCTGCTGACCGGGGACCGATGTGCAATTCTCCTTGGCTCATGCAATTCGGCCTGAGTTTCTGCTTGAACCGAGCGGCTATTTCCTCTAGCAATGCCTCTGTTTCGAAGGCTTAAAACTTAAAGTCAATAATGAGTATGCCAGCCGCATTTCCAAAAATATCCAAGATTCAATACGAAGGCCCGCAGTCCAGGAATTCTCTCGCCTTTAAACATTACAACGCAGATGAACTGGTGGAAGGAAAACCGATGAAGGACCATCTTCGTTTCTCGGTCACTTACTGGCATACCTTTCGCGGGCGTGGCGCAGACATGTTCGGTGTGGGCACAATGATCCGCCCCTGGGATGACGGCACCGAGTCGGTGAAAAACGCGCAGAACCGGGCGCGCGCAGCTTTTGAATTCATGGAGAAGCTGGGCGCCCCATTCTATGCTTTTCACGATCGCGATGTGGCCCCGGAAGGCTCCACCCTGAAGCAAACCAACAAGAACCTCGATGCCGTGGTCAAAGTCCTGAAGGAACAGCAGCAGCGAACGGGCATCCAACTTCTTTGGGGCACGGCCTGCCTTTTCGTGCATCCCCGTTTTGTTCATGGCGCAGCCACCAGTTGCAATGCCGACGTTTTTGCCTATGCCGCCGCCCAGGTGAAGAAGGCGATCGAGGTCACCCATGAATTGGGTGGAGCCGGCTATGTGTTTTGGGGTGGACGCGAAGGCTACACGACCCTGCTGAATACCGATCTCAAGCGCGAGATGGACCATCTCGGCCGGTTTCTGCACCTGGCCGTGGACTACAAAAAGAAGATCGGCTTCAAAGGCCGGTTTTATATCGAACCCAAGCCGAAGGAACCGACCAAGCATCAATACGATTCGGATGCGGCAGCTTGCCTGAATTTCCTGCGCGAGTACGATCTGCTGAACGATTTCAGATTAAACATTGAAACCAACCATGCCACCCTGGCCGGGCACACCATGCAGCATGAGCTGGAGGTGGCCATTGCGGCCGGCGCGCTCGGCTCCATCGACGCCAACATGGGAGATATCTTGTTGGGATGGGACACCGACCAGTTCCCCACCGACATTTATCTGACGACGCAAATCATGCTGACGATTTTGAAAATGGGCGGTTTTTCCACCGGAGGAACCAATTTCGATGCGAAGGTTCGGCGGGAAAGTTTTGAGCCGATCGACTTGTTTCACGCGCACATTGCGGGCATGGATGCCTTTGCGCGAGGGCTGAAGATTGCGGCAGCCATTCGCCAGGACGGACGGCTGGCTGAATTCGTGCAGCAACGCTACCGCTCTTGGAATGCAGGCGTCGGAGCCAAGATCGAAGCCGGCAAGGCAGGGTTCAACGACCTTGAAACCTACATTTTGGAAAAAGGAGACATTGTTCCCAACGAGAGCGGCCGCCAGGAATTCCTCGAAAACCTGATCAACGAGTTCATTTAGTCCCGGCTTTCGTCTCGGAAAGCGGAATCTGCAGAGCGATGCTGGTGCCTCGCCCCAGGCTTGTCTTTACTTCGATCTTGCCCTGATGGGCCTCCACGATTTTTGCGACGATGGCCAGGCCCAAGCCGGTGCCTTTGGCTTTGGTGGTGCTGAGGAGGGAAGAGAACATTCGCGACCGCTGTTCCTCGCTCATGCCGTGTCCGGTGTCCTTGAATTCAATCACAGCATGAGTGGGAGCGCCGGCTTTTCGAGGGTGCCGACGCATGCCGGTGCTGACGGTCAGCTTGCCGCCGGCCGGCATGGCTTCGACCGCGTTCAAGGTCAGGTTTAAGAAAGCTTGTTCCAACTGGGTGGCGTCAGCCAGAACCAGGGGACGACCGGGATCCAATCTGCGAATCAACTCGATGCCCTGGTTGGTAAGCTTATGGCGCGTGAGCAAACCGAGATCGTCGATCAATTCGTTTAAATCGACGGGCGCCAGGTTGGGCTCGGAGCTGCGGGCGAAATCAAGGATTTGAGCGACGATTTTGTTGAGGTGGTCCATTTTTTCGCCCATGACCTCAACATCTTTTGCTCGCGGGTCGCGGGGCGGAAACTGCAAATTCAGCGAATGAAACAGCATCTTCATCACGGTGAGCGGATTGCGAATTTCATGGGCCACTTCGGCGGCCAGCAAGCCGATGGCAGAGAGTTTTTCGTTCTGCCGCAATTGCTCTTCCATATCGACAATGCGCTCGTAGAGCCGGGCCTTTTCCATGGCGATGGCCGACAATTCCGCCAGCGCGGAGAGAATTCGAATCTCCTCGTTGGAAAAGACGTGGGGCTGGGCCATATAGACGCTCAAGGTGCCGAGGGCCTGGCCGGTGAAGACCAGGGGAACGCTCAAAAGCGAAACCAATCCTTCCCGCCGCGCGACCGCCACGTTTTGATAGCGGCTGGAGGTTTGCACATTCTCCACCTGGATCGGTTTGCGGCGGCGCAGCACGATGCCAAGCAGGCTTTCCGCAACACTGAGGCGCGGCTTGGCCATGTAAGCTTCTCCGGCGCCGTGGCAGGCGCGCAAGTCAAGCCATTCACGGCTCTCGTCCAGCATCAGGAGCGAGCACATTTTCGCCTCCATCAGCAGGCAGGCTTCGCGGGTGATGACTTTGAGCGCGTCATCGAGGTTGACGGTCGAGTTGATGGCCTGGCCGACGCTGAACAGGGATTCAAAAAGACGCGCTTTGAGACGCAATTGTTCGTAGAGCCAGGTGTTCTGGATCACTTTGGCCGCCTGCAAAGCGAGGTCTTGGAGCAATTGTTCATCGTCCGCGCTGAAAGCGTCCAGCCGGTCTGAATCGACGTTCAACACCCCGCGCACCTCCCCGTTCACCTCCAACGGCACGGCCAACTCCGACTGCACGTTGTCCTTGACCATGATATAACGGGCGTCTCGAGCCACGTCGCCGACGCGGGCGGGCCGGCCGGTGCGCGCCACCCAGCCGGTGATGCCTTCGCCGACGCGGAGCTTGAGGGAGATGCTTTGGGGAGGCAGCCCATGAGCGGCTTCAATCTCCAGGAAGCCCGTGGTTGGATTCACCAGAATAATGGACCCGCTGGAAGCCCGCATCAGCCGGACGGCTTCGCTTAAGATCAGATCGAGCGCCTCCCGGGAATCGAGCGTGGAATGAATGACATTGCTCACCTGGTACAACAGGTTCAGCCTTTCATAACGGGCTTTCAGTTCAGCCAACGAATCATTCATGGCCAAGTCAAGGAAGCCGTTGGGCCAGATAAACCCCCATGCCGGCAAAGAAAATGTTGGGAAACCAAGCCGCCAGCCAGGCGGGAATGTAGCCGCCTGTCCCCAAGGCCAGCCCAAACCGCAACAGGATAAAAAAAACGAAGCAGATCAGCAGGCTGCTGGCCACGCCCACAAAAACATTCCGCCCGCTCGAAGCGGCCCCAAAAGGAAGGGCAATCAGGACGACCACCAGGCACGTCCAAGGCTCCGCCAAACGCGCGTGCAGTTGGGTTTCCACCAAGGCCCGATCCTGGCGGTTGAGCTGCAAATGGGCGCGGAGATACAGGCTCTCCTGCAACGAAAGCTTGGGTCTCTTGGCCGCGTCAATGCTGTTCAGATGGTTGAATTTGATCTGAATCTTGATTTCCTCCGGAGTCTCGGAGAATTCGGGCGCCGACACCGCGTTGGTTTGGATTCGGACGAAGTCAAACTCCGATCCCGGCGGATACGTGATCTGCTGCACATCAAGAAAGGTCCAGCAGCCGTTGGTTCTGACGGCCTGTTTGGCGATCAAATGCCGGCTGGAACCGTCGGGAAGATTCCATTCCACGTGCGGGTTCTTCATCTCATAAGTTTTCAGATGGTAAGCGCCTATGCTCCAGATGCGGCCTTCACGGGCATTGCGGAAATGCAGATTATATTGCCACTGGCCGGCTCCATCGGCCGAGCCGCCGGGGAGTCGCCGGTTCAAAATCCGTTCTGCTTTCTCAACACTGTCGGGCAGCCACCATTCATTGAGCGCGAAGAGAAAGAGGCTGAAGATCAACCCGATGGACAGATAAGGAACGCTGGCCCGCCAAAGACTGATTCCGGCCACACGCATGGCCGTCAATTCATTGTGCCGGGCGTGATTGGTCAAAGCATACAGAACGCCCAGCAACAACGCGATCGGCATGACCACGACCAGCAGTTCAGGAGTCTTGACCAGATAATACTGGGCGACGTCGCTGGTCCGGAGATTCTTTTGCTGGAAGTCCGATAATTGCGAGAAGAGATCGAACGTCATCCAAAAAATCAGAAATCCGCTCAGACAATAAGCCAGCGGTATCAGCAATTCACGCAAGAGATAGCGGTCCAGCAGACGCATCAAAGCGGCACAGTAACCGGGGCCCAAAGTCAAAGCAAGCTGCCGAGTTTGGGTGTCTGTTGGGTAGTGTGGTGCCTCCGGCCCGCCGATCAACCTAAGATCAAAGCAAGCTGCTGAGTCTTGGCGTTGGGGCGTTGATGTTCTGATTGGGCAAACCGGAAGGGAATCCGTCGCGTTGATTTGCAGCAGGAAGGTGCCGCCGAAGTTAAATCCGGTGCGGCTCACATTCACGGTCGTTCCGGTGGCTCCGCTCAGTGACAGGTTCGCCGTCAAGCCAGCGCTGCCGATCCCCATTTGGCCGCTAACATTCAGATAGGTTCCCATCAGATCCATCCTGCTCATGGCCGCGACCCTCAGGCTGCCCGGCACGCTGGCAAAATCGAACGAACCGGACACACCAAAACCACCGATGCTTAACTCTCTATCCCAACGGATCCTTGAGCTATTGGCCGCAAGAAACACGGGTATTGTCGAGAAAGAGCGTCATGCGCCTGGTTCTTGTCGCGCGGAATCTGGTCGTAAAGCGTCGTGGCCACAGGGCGGGAATCTGCCATAGGGCCGGGCGGCTCTGAGAAAGAAGATGAAGGGCTTTGTCGTCAACCTGCGACTGAGTCGCCACTTTGAATAGCCGCCAATCCGCCCGCGCCGCTGCGTGCTGTCACAGGTACGGATGTTCGCTGTGGGGCCTTGGGCTCATAGACCTTGACCAGGTCGTTGCGCAACGTGGGCAGGCTCATGCCGAAGACAAGGCGCTTGCCGAAGCTGCGGAACAAATCGAAATCGGTCTGCGCCAGAGGACTGCGGGTGAGGATGCGGACGTTCAGGGTGGAATGGTCGCGAATGAGTTCAAGCGAGCGGCGCACCAGCAAGCGGGCGTGATCGGCCAGTTCGCGCTGCCGCGCCGGGTCGGGATGGTGGATGACTTGGTAGGGATCGGTGGTGCTGCAATAAATCACCGCGTGATTGCCGTCTGGCTTGAGCTGCGAGCGCGGCGTGTTCTCAGCGGCGCGCAACGAGGCGAGGAACTTGGCCTCGTCCCAAGGCCGGAGAAGCAGGTAATTGTCCCACTCCGTGTCCGGGTCTTCGACGCCGTATTCGGCGAGCATGGGTGCCAGCTTGTTCGTCGCCGCGCTGGGGACGTAGCAGATGCACAGCAAATTCCGGCTTCTTCTCGACAAACAGGAAACAAAAGGCCGTGCGCACAAGGCGTGAGTCGGGCCGCTCAAGCGCAGCCTTGGCGGCCGACAGAGCGGCGATCGGCGAACTTTGATCGGCATTCGTGTATTCTCTTGGTCCTGCGAATCCATCAATGTAAACCAATCGCTTGTTCGGCTTGCCCAAGATTGTGAACCACCGAAATAGGTAGGATCAGGCACTGAGGCTTTTGGGATTCGGCCTATGCGGATTCATCTGTTGAATTCTTCTGTTGAATTCTTCTTGCCAACGGGGCCAAGTTCAGTTAGCAGAACTCATTAAGATGAAGAGATTGCTCCTTTTTTTTGCCAGTCTTGCCTTCTTAGCGCCTGCAACTGCTTTTGGCGGGAACACGGCGGAAATCCGGCTCCATTGTTACTCGCTCCGATTTCAGCCAGCCACGGCTAAGTTATTTGGCCAGACATACGTGCTCGAGATCACGGGCAATCCCTCCAGCGCCGCGGCCAATGGCGAATTGAGACTTATGCCTCTGGAAATCCCTTACACGCACGGCGGCATTTTTCTTTTGCAGTTTCCTTTTGATCCGACTCCAGTGCCTCTGCCTTTCTATCTGGACACACCGTTTGCCGACGCTGATGACAATGGCCTAATCGACGACTTCGAGGTGAGCCGTGGGATAAGCGGCACCACCACAGGTGTTTATGATGATTTTGCCTTTGGAGAAAGCCCCTTTCAAGCTACCTGGAACCGTGCTGCCAACTCCAAGGATGGCACTTGCCGGCTGGCATTTCCTGACCTTGGGTTGACCTTTAACCATACCTTCGAGGTGATTGAGTATGCCGGCACGCTCTCTTACACCAACGCAGGCGCGAACATCAGCGGCACTGTGCAAATGACCCAGGTGCAAAACGCGGACAACAAGTTGGAGGGGACGCTGGCGCTCACCAAAGAAAACGCCAACCTGTTGCCGGTTATTCCGGGTTCATGGACGCATAGTTCAGGAGAAATCCTGGCTTATCAGGCGAGCGCTCTGGAGCGAATCCAGACCAACTACCTGGCCTATTTGTTCTTCGATGATGGCGAACCGGCAACTGAGGCGCTCGATTTCGTAGATTGGGATCTCGTCGTTACTGACTCGAATGATGCCAATGGAAACGGCATTCCCGACCTCAGCGACGCTCCCCAACCGATCCGGCCTGAGCTGAGCGTCAGCCGAACACAAACCCATCTTCTGTTCAAGATCACGGGTGAAATTGGCCGTCTCTACGATCTCGAGGAAACTGGTTCTCTGATTCAGCCGGTCTGGAATAAAGTCACCTCGGTTATCCTGAGCGCGAATTCTCAGGAATTGCAGTGGGCTCTGCCTGCTGGCCAAGTCCGCTTCTGGCGTCTCAAGGCTCCATAAAACCAGCAAGCCACGCAGCGCGGCAACGCCGCAACCAAAATGGTAGGGATGCATTCCACTGCGTCCCTGGAATTCTGGACAATAAGTGGGACGCAGTGGAATGCGTCCCTACCCAAGAATCCTTGCGGCTCGCGACGATTTGGCCAGATACTGATAGAATCATCGAGGACGAAATCATTCTGTCACCCCGGATGCTGTCATTTCTCTTCCGCGTCCATTTGCCTCGAAGGCCGCAGCACAATTTGGATTCTGTTTGACCATTCTTGGAAGGGCAACTTAGCCTGAGCCTAATGGGACCCGATGTGATCTCTCCAAACCCCTGGATGATTCTGCCGTTTGTGGCTCTGCTGGCCACCATTGCGCTGGCGCCTCTGCTGTGCGGCAATTTGTGGAGCAGGCATTATCCTAAAGTCTCCTGCGCATTGGGGGCCGTCACCCTCTGCTACTATCTATTTGGCCTGCAAGCCCATTGGCAGGTGCTGCATGTAGCGCATGAATATGTGAGCTTCATCGCGTTGATTGGCTCCTTGTTCGTGGTCTCCGGCGGCATTCACATTACGGTCAAGGGGGAAGCCACGCCCATGGTCAATGTGGTCTTTTTATTGGCGGGAGCGGTGATTGCTAATGTGTTAGGGACAACGGGCGCATCCATGCTCTTGATTCGGCCCTGGCTGCGGATGAACCGGTATCGCATTACCGCTCATCACGTTGTCTTTTTCATTTTCCTGGTTTCCAATGTGGGCGGTTGCCTGACACCCATTGGGGATCCACCTTTGTTCCTGGGCTACCTGAAAGGCGTTCCTTTCTGGTGGGTGGCTGAAAAGTGCTGGCCGATGTGGGCCTTGGCAGTTGGATTCTTGCTGCTTTGTTTTGCCGCCCTGGACTATCGCAACTACTTCAAGGCGCCCAAGAAGGTGCGTGCGCAGATAGCAGAGCCGCCGGACGAGTGGCGATTCGACGGCCTGTCCAATTTGGTTTTCCTGGGGGTGATTTTAGCCGCCGTCTTTATTGATCATCCGGCGTTCTTAAGGGAAGGACTGATGGTGGGCGCCGCGGTGGCCTCTTATTACCTGACTAGAGAAGAAGTGCATAAAGCCAATCATTTCAATTTCCATCCTATTCAAGAAGTCGCCATTTTGTTTATCGGCATTTTTGCCACCATGATGCCGGCGCTGGATTGGCTGCAAGCCAACACCGGCCGCCTGGGCAACCTTTCGCCGGCCTTCTTTTATTGGGGCAGCGGAGTGCTCTCGAGCGTGCTGGATAACGCGCCCACTTATCTCAGTTTTCTGAGTACGATTTTTGGCGCTTGCCTCGACCCCAATGCCATCACTCAGGTTCAACAGGTCATCCAGAATGGAGGAGCCGGCCTCTCAGGCATGGCTGAACCGGTCCAGCAAACCTATCTCGCCCTGCAGAAGTATCATGCCTCGAGTCTGGCGGCCAGGACCGTGAGCCGGGAGGAAGTTGAAATCGCGTTCTTATTGGGCAACGCCGCTTGGAACAACTATTTGGCCGCGATCAGCGTGGGCGCCGTTTTTTTCGGGGCCAACACTTACATCGGCAATGGTCCCAATTTCATGGTCAAAGCCATCGCCGAACACAGCAAAGTGCATGCGCCGACTTTTTTGGGATACGTCTTCAAGTACACCCTGCCGTTCATGCTGCCGATGCTCATCCTGGTTTGGTGGTTGTTCTTCAGGCAATGAAATAGCTTGGCTGGACTGGAGTTTTATTTATCTTGAAACGGCGTGAATCAGACCGAATTAAACACTGAGCAATCCTGATTGGCCGGTGAGATGGGGACGCTCTACAACATTCTGCTGACGGTTTTCCTGGTGGCCTCGGCTCCTTACTATTTCCTGAAAATGTGGCGGCGAGGGAACTGGCGGCAAGGATTCAGCCAGCGGTTCGGCCATTACGGCGTCAAAATCAAGTCCGCCATCACCAATCGCCACTCGCTCTGGATTCATGCGGTGAGCGTGGGTGAGGTCAATATCGCCACGCAATTGATCCGCGCTCTGGAATCGCGTGTGCCCAATCTGAAAATACTCGTCTCCACGACCACCTCGACCGGCATGGGCGAGTTGCGCAAAAAACTGCCGAGTCACATCGAGAAGATTTACTATCCCATTGATCGCCGCAAATATGTCCAGCGCGCTCTCAGCACTCTTCATCCGGAAGGAATTGTCCTGGTCGAAGCGGAGATTTGGCCCAATTTCCTCTGGCGGGCCCGAGAGAAGAACATCCCTCTTTTTCTAGTCAATGCCCGCATGTCGGTCAAATCTTACCGGGGCTACAAACGGTTCGGTTTCTTATTCAGATCCATTTTCGCCTCCTTCACCGGTGTCGGGGTGCAGCATGAAGCGGATGCCGCCAAACTGCGCGAGCTGGGCTGCCGCCCGGAGGCGGTTCAGGTGGTGGGAAACTTGAAATTCGATGCCGTTAAAATCGAGGAACGTTCTTCCATCAACGTCCGCGCGCTCCTGCGGCAAGCCGGGGTGGCGGATGAGGCACCGATTCTGTTGGGTGGCAGCACGCACGCTGGAGAAGAAGCGCTGCTCGCCGAGCTATACTTGCGCCTGCGACAGCGTTTTCCGGATTTATTTCTGGTTTTGGTGCCGCGGCACTTTGAACGGGGCAAAGAGGTGGGGCGGGAGTTGACATCGCGAGGCCTTAAATTTGTCTATCGCACCGAGATCAGCGCGTCAAGCCGCTTTGCGCCCAGAGAACTGGACGGTCTCCTAGTCAATACCACCGGAGAGCTGAAATATTTCTATGAGGAAGCGTCGGTCGTTTTTGTCGGCAAAAGCCTGACCGCCGAAGGAGGCCAGAATCCGATCGAACCGGGCGCGCTGGGCAAAGCCATGGTGTTCGGACCCAACATGCAGAATTTCCAGTCGATTGCTTCTGCCTTCGTCGCAGCCAAGGGCGCTGTCCAGGTGCAAAACGCCGCCGAGTTGGAAGAGGTCCTGGAACAACTGCTCATGAATACTCAGTGGCGCGAGGAATTGGGCCAAAACGCTCTCGAAGTCGTCCGCAAAAACCAAGGGGCAATCGACCGGACTGCCGATATGATCGTCAAACACCTCAAGGGTGGCGAAATGTACATGCCCCCGGCTTGATGACCCCTCACTTGTCTCGGATTCTCTGCGGCTCGAAACGCGGCCGCATTCCTGCCGCCGGAAGCTTGTCTGCGATTTTGGCCGCCGTGCCGCTGGCCGGATGTCGGATTAGCCCAGAATCCGCCGGCCTTCGTCGAGGAAAATTCCCTTGAAATTCATTTCCAAAGCTTGCGCGTTGCTGGCTTTGGCCAACGCTTCTTTTTCCGTGATCTTCCGGTCTTTGACCAACTGGAAGAGCGCCTGGTTAAAATTCTGCATCCCGTCCTCGATTCCCGTCTCGACTGCGGCCGGCAATTTGTCGAGCCGGTTTTCTTCGATCAACTTGCGCACGGTGCCAGTGTTGATCATGATTTCCAGGGCCGGGGTCACTCCTCCAGAGACGGTGTTGACCATGCGCTGGCAGACCACGGCCTGGAGGGTGCCCGCCAATTGACGGCGGACTTGCTCGCGCTCGTCGGCCTTGAAGAAATCCAGAATGCGCGTGACCGATTGCGCCGCGTTCGTGGTATGCAACGTGGAAAGCACCAGGTGGCCGGTGTCGGCGGCGCTCATGGCAGCCGTGAAGCTGAGCGCATCGCGCATTTCGCCGATCATGATGATGTCGGGGTCTTGGCGCAGAATATGTTTCAACCCGGCCTCGAAAGAGAGCGTGTCCAAGCCCACTTCGCGCTGTTCGATGACCGACTGATTGTCTTCAAATACAAATTCAATGGGGTCTTCCAGGGTGATGATGTGCTTCTTGCTGCTGGCATTGATATATTCGATCATGGCGGCCAGAGTGGTGGATTTCCCGCAGCCGGTCGAACCGGACAACAAGACAATACCGCGCGGTGAGACGGCGATGGCTTTGAGAATCGGCAATAATCCCAGCTCCTCGAAACTGGGCACCTGCGTTTTGACATAGCGCATGGACAGACAGAGCTGGCCGCGCTGTTGAAAAAGGTTGGTTCGAAAGCGGCCGATGCCAGGCAAGTAGTAAGAAAAGTCAATCTCCCGCTCCTCTTCCAGCGCTTTCACGGCATGGCGGGGAACAATCTGCGCCACAATGCGATTCACCCATTCCTCGCTTGGAGAAGGGCATTCAATGGCAATCAGTTGCCGGTTAATCCGAAAGATGACCGGCGTGCCGATTTTGATGTGGATATCGGAGGCGCCGCCTTGGATGGCGGTTTGCAGAATGCGATGAAACAGTTCCATCCTTCCAGGTTGGCAGAAAGGGCTGGGCTAGGCCAGCCGGGAAAATGCAATTTGGCCGAGACGTTGTTGCGATTGCCGCGAGAGATTCACGAAGACCATCGAGATAGCATAGCCCGTATGGCGGGTGCCCGTGCAGGCCACCACCACGCCGGTGCAATGAATCTTCTTCGCATCGGCCGGTGAAAACAAATCAACGGTCATTTCCGTCCAGGCGGGGATGGGGTTTTCGGTGCGGAATTCAATCCCGTTCTTGCGGATGCGGACGGCATGAGCAGGAAGCGTCAGTTTCGTCTGATGCGCCTGGACATGGAGAGGGTGAAAAACGCCGGAAGTATCGAGTTTGCTTGTACTCATATCGGATGGAAAAATGTATCATACTAATCTGCGGCGTCAAACGAAGTGTCACAATTAATCACCATTCGATGACGGCCGCTCCCCAGGTCAGTCCGGCGCCGAACACGACCAAAAGAATAAGATCACCGCGCTGAATCCGGCCCGATTGCACCGCTTCATCCAAAGCAATGGCCACCGATGCTGCAGACGTGTTGCCGTATTTTTCCAGGTTCACGAACACCTGCTCCGCCTGCGCTCCCAACCGCTCCGCCACCGCGTCAATGATCCGGCGGTTGGCTTGGTGAGGAATGATGCATTTAATGTCTTTGATGCCGATCTCGCAGCGGCGCAACGATTCCTGAGCGGCCGTGTACATGGCGTTGACGGCACTCTTAAAGGTCTCCTTTCCGTCCATCCGCAAATAATGCAGCCGGGAAGCCACGGATTCGGCGCTGGCTGGACAGCGGCTTCCTCCCGCCGGCATGGAGAGCAAGGCGGCTTTGTTCCCGTCGGCCCCCATGCAGGCCGTCAGCAACCCATGGCTGTGCGGACGATTCTGCAAGACGGCTGCGCCCGCTCCATCTCCAAACAGGACGCACGTGTTGCGGTCCGTCCAGTCAATGATGCTGGAAAGCTTTTCAGCGCCAACCACCAGCACGCAATCGTAAGTGCGGGCCATGATGAAGTGCTGGCCGATTTCCAATCCATAAATGAAGCCTGAACAAGCCGCCTCAATATCGAAAGCGGCCGCGCGGTTGGCGCCGATTTTTTGCTGAACCAGGCAGGCGGTGGCAGGAAACGGCATGTCCGGCGTGATGGTGGCGACAATAATCAGGTCGATTTGCTGGGCGGTTACTCCCGCTCTCTCCAGCGCACGCAACGCCGCCCGGGCCGCCATATCGGAGGTGAACTCATTCTTGGCCGCGATGCGGCGCTCCTTGATGCCGGTGCGAGTGGTAATCCAATTGTCGGTGGTCTCGACCATTCTTTCCAAGTCCAGGTTGGTCAAAACCCGTTCCGGCACGTAAGAACCCACGGCCGCAATGGAGCACGTTCGGCCTTTGAAATCATGCTGGGCGCGGGGATTCTTTAGAATCTTTTTTGCGGCGCTGCTCATGATTGGACAGGTTCCAACAGCGCGTTATCCAGGGCCAATCGCTGAGAGGCTTTGCCCACTTCCTCGGCAATAACTTGAGTGATCCGGCTTTGCACGGCTTCTGTGGCCATGCGGATGGCATTCATAATGGCGCGTTCGCGGGCTGAGCCATGGGCAATGAAAACGTTTCCATTCAAACCCAGCAGAGGAGCGCCGCCGTAGGCATCGGGATCCATCCGGCGCTTGATCGTGCGAAAGGCGCCCTTGGCGAGGTAAGCGCCCAGTTTTCGCTTCAAAGTGCTGGTCAGTTCTCTTTTCAGCCAGTCAAAAATCCCGCCGGCCAGGCTCTCGCAGGTCTTCAGAACGACATTCCCGACAAAACCGTCGCACACTACCACATCGACGTTATTGGCGAACAAATCATGGCCTTCCACGTTGCCGATGAAATTAAGATCGATTTGTTTGCAGAGCTTGAAGGCTTCTTGGGTCAGTTCATTCCCTTTAATGTCTTCCGTTCCCACGCTGAGAAGGCCCACGCGCGGGTTCCGGTAGTGCAAGACCTCCCGCGAATAGACGCTTCCCATGATGGCAAACTGGAGCAAATGGAGCGGTTTGCATTCCACGTTGGCCCCGGCATCCAACAAGACAAATTCGTTTTGCGGCGCGGGTATGACGGCCGCTATCGCGGGCCGGTCCACCCCGGGCAAAGGCCGCAGTTTGATCGTGGAAGCGGCCACCACTCCCCCCGTGTTGCCCGGAGACACCAGGGCTTCCGCCTGGCCTTGTTTGACCAGATCGACGGCGCGGGCAATGGAACAATTCTTCTTCTTGCGCAACCCGACGACGGGTTTTTCTTCCATAGTCAGCACCTCGGGCGCATGCATGACCTGCACCCTCGGATCACGGCAATTGCAGCGCGAAAGGCCGGCGTGGATTTCCGATTCATTGCCGACCAGATAAAGGGCGGTGATCTTGCTGTTGGCGTGCAGGGCGAGTTTGACCCCTTCAATGACCACTCCACAACCGTGGTCGCCGCCCATGACATCGACTACGATTCGCATAGGGGAAAGAGCCAAGCAGGTCCCGCTCCGCCGCCGCTCTGCCAGCGGATCAGGCCAGAGCTTCCACCGTCACAACCTGGCGCCCTTTGTAAAAGCCGCAGGCGGGGCAGACCCGATGAGGGATATAAGGAGCGGCACATTGCGGACAAGTGCTGAGTTGAGGCAATTTCAAAACGCTGTTGTACGCGCGGCGCTGACGTTGGCGGCTCTTGGATGGTTTACGCTTGGGTACGCCCATAGGATTAAATAATGACTTCTAAAACTTTAATTTGTTCAATTCGGCCCAAGCAGACGAATCACTACCGGTCTGACTGGTCCCACTTGATGGTTCGGCTTTCGCTGGCGGCGCCATTGGCAAACCGCGGCATTCTGCTTTACACAACGGATGTTGTGGAAACGCCAGCAAAATATCCTCCCGAACAAAGGGCGTCAAGTCCACGCAATCATTCTCCACCCGAACCTTCTCTTCGCCCTCCAAAGGAATCACGCAGTTCCAAGGGTCCAATTCGAGCCATTTCCGAAACGGATTCAAACAGCGGGCACATTGGCAGTCCAGGGCCAATGTCAACCTTCCTTCTATCAAGACAGTCTGGTTGTGCCGTTCCACCTGCAATTCATACTGCAAGTCGGTTTTGACTTCGATTAATTCATCCAAATCGTTTAGTTGCAGCTCATTGGGAGTCAGTTCCCCTTGCAGAGTCAAGGGCTTGTCCTCCAGGTGACGCAAGTTGAAGAGCAGCGGCATAAGCCTCAGAGCTTTAATGAGCGTTTGCGAAGACCGTGGCGCTAAACCTTGGTTGCTTCCGCAGGCGCGGGTTGAACCGGCAATGGCCCGCCGGCGGTTGCCTCAGGAGCTTTGTCGATTCGCTCCGGGGAGGGTGGAGCCTGTTTCCACGGCACTTCAAAGATTCTGACCGCCTGGCGAATTCCTTTGACGGTCACCGGCGCCAATGCCACGCATGTGGCAGCCAGTGCCGGGTCGTCGCGCTGCAGGTCTTTGTAGGTAACCTCGCTGATGATGATTCTGCCTCTCCCAGAAACGCCCTCCAATCGAGACGCCAAGTTTACTTCCCGGCCAAAGACTGTGTAACTGAAAAGGTGGTCCGCGGAACCCATCAATCCCACGGTGACCGTGCCGGTGTTGATTCCGCTTCCCAATGACAAGAGCGGCAACAAAAGCAAGGGCGGTTGGCCGGACGCCTCGCGAGCCTTGTTCTCTTCTGTGCGCTTCTTATTCGCAGCGTCCCGTTCCACATTGACCGCCGCCATGCTGCGCTGCGCATCGATTGCGGCCTGAACACAGCTCAGCGCGTGTTTTTCGTTCGGAATCGGAGCGCCCCAAAAAGCCATGACGCAGTCACCGATGTACTTGTCCAGCGTGCCACGGTGCTTCTTGATCGTGTTGGCAATGGTGGCCAAATAGAGATTCACCGTCGCCAAAGCCTCGGCGGCCTGCGCATCAAAGTAAGCTTCGGCATCCTTTTCCGACAAATTGTTCTGGCGCACGTATTCCTCAGCCTTTTGCTGACTGTCGTCCGTAAACTGAGTAAAGCCGCGCACGTCTGCAAAAAACACCGTGATTCTTCGGCGAGCGCCGCCCAGCGCAAGATGTTCTGCATTAAGCAGTTCGTTGACTACTTCAGGTGCCACGATCTTGGAAAAAACGCCCTTGACCCGGCGCTGTTCCTTTTGTTCGAAAACCACCCGATACAAGACCATGGAGAAATGCGTAAAAACCAGGCCGCCTCCCACCGGCACCACCAAAGGCACCCAATAACGAAAGGAGACGAAGAGAACGACCGACATCAGAGTATAAAGCGCCGCGATGAAAAAGACCCAGAACGCCGCGGAAAGAACCCGTTGCCTCAAGGTCAAGAAAGCCGACCCAATCCCCATGATCAAGACCAAGGCCAATTCCAAATTGGCCGAACTCGGTCGAATGAACCGATCCATGATGATCGAATTCGCCACATTCCAGTGTTTGACCACCAATTGCGTGTCCGACTCCAAAGGCGTGGCGCCTTGGTCCGAAATATTGTTGCCCGCCCCCACGGAGCCGATCACGACCAGCTTCCCCTCAAACCGGGAAACAACATTTGTCTCACCCTGTTGCCGAAAATCGTGTTCACGAATCAGCCGGACAATATCTTCAGTTATAGCCTGCGAGTTTTTCTCCTTCCAACTCACAGCCCAATCAACATAGAACCGGCCCTTCTTGTCCACAGGGATGATGCGTTGCATTCCCTGCGGACCCTTGAAGATGATGCGATCCGGTTGGACGACAGCATTCGTCAAGCCGAGTCCCAAATGCTTGGCCGCCAATACGATCCCCATGTGCCAGACCCGCTTGTCGTAATAGGCATATTGCGGAGTGGCACTCGCTTCACCCACAAGCTCCTCCATGTTTAAGGAGCCGTCCGCCTTGAGTGGGACCTCCCAAGGGTCCTCACTCTTTCTCGCAATTCGAATGCGGTTCGTCTCAAACTGGACGTTCGACAAATCCAGACTGAGCGGGACGACCATGCCTTTGATGGCCGGATGCCACTCGCGGTAAGTCTTGTAGGCTTGCACCCGGCGCAAAATGCCGTCCGAGTCGGTCTTGGCGGAGATATTGGCCACCGTCATGGCATTGGTCTCAAACAAAGGCGCGGGAAAAACATCCGACTCGCTTTCCGCCGCCAGAATCACATTGCCGGCGCGGCGGAGCGCTTGCGCGAAAAACTCGTCCGATTTGATCTTCGTTTTGTCCGCAAGCTCCACGTCCTTGTCGCGGCGGTCCAACTGATCGAAGAGTATATCGAACCCGACCGCCTTTGCCCCCTGGGCAGCCAACTCGCTCACCACGCGTCCATAGAAGTGCCTGGGCCAGGGAAATATCTCGTAATAGCCGTATTTGCCGCTGTTGATCTCTTGAATGGAACTATCATCGATGAAAACACCCGCCAAATTCGTGGCCCATTCCTGCGAGAACCTCGAGGCCAACCTCACGCGCCAATCATAAGTGATCCACCTTAGCCGTTGAAAGGCGTCGTATTGCGGCTCACCCGTCTTTTCGTCTTCGGGAAAAAAGCGGGGCAGCGATTGCAGGAAACAGACCAAGCCGATGGCCCCGAATGCCACCAGAAATGGAACCAACTTTATCGCTCTGAATTTCACGTTGCCCAGCTAAACAAAAAACCCAGAGAAACACAAGGTTCCTCTGGGCTTGGTTAAATAACAACCCGCAACTCTATTCTGACACCTTGACCATCATTACGGGCTGATTGGCGATATATATCCGTCCGTCCTGTCCACAACCACCAGTGGCGGCTCCAACTCCACGGGTGGAATTTCCGAAGGTTTCTGCGCACCTTGACCAACACCGTAAATGATGGCCGCGTTGCGTTCGGCCGAGGTGACCACCACTGGCACATCAATCTTTTGTCCTCTATTCTTAATCTGCTCGCCCGCTCTATCAGCAGCGACTGAAGCTTGGCCCACTGACAATCCTACTTTTATGGCCTGTTCGTAAGCCTCGCGCGCAACGGCCGCCGCTTGGGCAACCAACGTGCCGTAGGCCGTCTTCGTTGCCTCGTCGAAGTTTGCATAGGTGGGAATGTCGATGGCGCGAGCTGCGAAATCGGCCGCAACCTTAGCGGCCGCATGAGCCACAGCGTCGCTCGCGTCTGACGTCAGATCGAAGCCGAAAGCAACCTCCACAGCCGCCAGAGCTGCATCCAGCGCAGCTTGCTTTCCGGGGTGCTCTGTTAATGTGTCCTCCTCGACTACTCCCCTGAGCTGATTCAGCCTTTGTACTCGTGCTGCGTCAAGCGGCCGCGTAATGATCTCCTGCGGGATGAAGATTTGTGCTTGCGCAATTTTCGCAATGCTGGTGCTGGTGAGTACGACATCGAACGGTTTAGGTGGCGGCGCCTCTGCCGGAGCCGTTGTCACGATATTGGCGACACTGCTACCCGTTTGAGCCGCCCCTTCCTTGGCCGTGGTCACTTGTTGCGCCGTGCCGCCTGCCGCGGTCGCCGCTTGGCCGGCCGCTGCTTGAGCAGCTTGCTGGGCAGCTTGTTGTACCTGGGCCTCTGATTGTCCCGCCGCTTTTGCAGCCACCGCTGCGGTAGCCGCCGCAGATATGGCCGCACCCGTCGCAGCCGCACCCACCGTCAGCGAGGAAGATTGTGCGCTGGCTTGGCTAGCCGCTACTTGACTCGCGGCCGCGCCTGCACCCGTGTAAGCATCAGCGGCCCGTTGTGCGGTGGCAGTTGCCGCGTTTACTGCTTTTGCTGCGGCCGCCGCTGCCGCAGCAGAACCTTGATCGGCCGGAGCCGCCGCGGCCGCTTGAGCAGCTCTCGTGGCGGCTATATTTTGAAT